>LNFM01009863.1_pt1 | contig 13669 bp, 12 predicted proteins | sample 596031 | NCBI WGS metagenome assembly LNFM01 (sample SAMN04254537, study PRJNA301005) | activated carbon metagenome | isolation source: dual media filters at the Ann Arbor, Michigan drinking water treatment plant | place: USA: Ann Arbor
GCTGTTCGGCATCGTGCAGGGCGGCATGTTCGAAAGCCTGCGCGACGAGTCGCTGACGAGCCTGGTCGAGCTGGATCTGCCTGGCTACGCGATCGGCGGCCTGAGCGTGGGCGAACCGAAGGAAGACATGCTGCGCGTGCTGCACCACACCGCCCCGAAGCTGCCGGCGCACAAGCCACGCTACCTGATGGGTGTGGGCACGCCGGAGGATCTGGTGGAAGGCGTGTCGGCGGGCATCGACATGTTCGACTGCGTGATGCCCACCCGAAATGCCCGCAACGGCCACCTGTTCACCCGCTTCGGCGACCTGCGCTTGCGCAACTCTCGCTACAAGAGCGACGAAGGCCCGATCGATCCGACCTGCGGTTGCCAGGCCTGCGCCGGCGGCTTCAGCCGTGCCTACCTGCACCACCTGGAGCGCTGCGGCGAGATGCTGGCGCCGATGCTCGCCAGCATCCACAACCTGCACTATTACCTGAGCCTGATGCGCGAGATCCGCGAGGCGCTGGACGCCGGCCGCTTCGACGCCTTCGTGGTGCAGTTCAAGGCCGATCGGGCGCGCGGGGTCTAGCGCGCAGCGCTCACCAGAACGCCCAGTTACCGGTCGCCACCACCCAGATACCGAGTGCGCCGTTGGTGACCGCATGCGCGATCACCGGCACCCACAGCTTGCCGGTGCGGCGGTAGAGCCAGGCGTAGGCCAGGCCCGCCACGATGGCGGCCAGCCACAAGGTGTGCGCCAGCATGAAGACGAAGGTCGACAGCACGATCGCGCGCAGCCCGACCTGCTGCGGCACGACGCCCTCGAACGTTTCGTGCTGAAACCAGCGCATCAGGAACGACCGCCAGAACAGCTCTTCCATCACCGGCACCAGGAGCGCCGCACCGATCCAGCGCACCACCACCAGCGGCCAGATCACGCTGCCTTGCGCATCGAGCGGTATGAACGTGGCAGTGGGCGAGGCCAATTGCATCCACGGCGCGTCGAGCTGGATCCACAGCGCGAACACCAGCAGACCCACACCCACTGCCAGGCCCACCTCGCGCCACGAAGGCCACAACTGGACCGACAGTTCACCGTACTCGCGCCACCACCAAACCAGCAAGGCGCCGACCACGACGACGGTCAGACCATAGATCCAGCGCGGATCAAAACCCCAGGCGCCATCCGCAGGGGCCATGCCGCGAAACTGCAGCAACAGCATGAACACCACGAACGGGATCACGCGCACGCGCGCCGCGAGACTGAACTGCAGATTCATTCGCGCGACTTCAGGCCGTGAGCGCTCAGCACGGCATCGGTGTCCTGCCCCAGCGTCGGCGCCAGGCGGTCGATGCGACCGGGCGTCAGGCTGAGTTTCGGCACCACGCCGGGCACGTCGAGCGCCAGGCCATCGGCGGTGGTGATGCGCTCGATCATGCCCCGGGCACGGTAATGCGGGTCTTCGGCGATGTCCTTCGCGGTGTAGACGCGGCCCACTGGCACCTGCGCCGCCTGCAGCGTCACAAGCGCCTCGGCCACGCTGCGTGTCTTCGCCCACTCGCCGATCGCTGCGTCGATCTCGTGCACTCGTTTCACGCGGCCGGCGTTGGTCGCCAGGCCGGGATCGCGGCCCAGGTCGTCGCGGCCGATCGCGTGCATCAGGCGCTGGTAGATCGAGTCGCCATTGCCGGCGACCAGCACCCAACCGTCGTTGCAGGCGTAGGTGTTGCTGGGCGCGATGCCGGGCAGCGCCGAGCCTGCAGGTTCGCGCACCGCCCCGAACGCGCTGTACTCGGGCAGCAGGCTTTCCATGCAGTTGAAGACCGATTCGTACAGCGCAACATCGACCACCTGGCCCAACCCCTTCGGCGCTTGCGGGCTCACGGTGGCATGGCGGTGCTGCAGCGCCATTAGGATGCCGATCACGCCATGCAGCGCGGCCAGCGTGTCGCCCAGGCTCACGCCGCAACGCACCGGGACGCGGCCAGGCTCGGCTGTCAGATGGCGCAGCCCGCCCATCGCCTCGGCCACCGCAGCAAAGCCGGGCAGCTCGCGGTACGGCCCGGTCTGTCCGTAGCCGCTGATGCGGCACATGATCAGCCCGGGGTTGGTCTTCGACAGTTCCTCGTGGCTCAAGCCCCAGCCTTCCATCACGCCGGGCTTGAAGTTCTCGACCACGACATCGGCCTCGGCGATCAGCTGGCGCACGATGTCGCGGGAGGCTGGGTCTTTCAGATCGAGGGCCACGCTGCGCTTGTTGCGCGACTGCACCTGCCACCACACGCTGGTGCCGTTGTGCAGCAAGCGCCATTCGCGCAGCGGATCGCCACCGCGCTTGCCCTCTTTGGCAGGCGGCTCGATCTTGATGACCTCGGCACCGAAATCGGCCAGCGTCTTGCCGGCGAAGGGCCCGGCAATCAGCTGGCCAAGCTCAACAACTTTCAGACCGGCCAAAGGGCCGAAGGCAGTGGGTGTCGTCATCGTTCAAGCGGCTTTCTGCTCCAGCAGGTAGTTGGCGCCATCGTATTGGGCCAGCACCTCGGTCAGGTAGGGCAACACAGCGAGCAACTGGTCGTGCAGCGTGTACGGCGGGTTCAGGATGAACATGCCGCTGCCCGCGAGGCCGAAGCCCTGTGAGTCTGGCTGCTGCACCGTCAGGCGCGCATGCAGCCAGCCTTTGGGCGCCAGCCCTTCGAGCCGACGCGGCAGCTGCGCCGCCTCGAGCTTGCTGACCTGCGGGTACCAGACCATGTAGACGCCCTCCGGAAAGCGCGTGATCGCCTCGCGCAGGGAAGCAATGACTTTCGAATAGTCACCATGGCCTTCGTAGCTCGGATCCATCAGCACGACAGCCCGGCGCGAGGAAGGCGGCACCTGGCTCTTCAATCCTTCGAAACCATTGGTGTCCTTGACCTCGGCACCCTTCACCGAACCCAGGAACGCTTCGAGGATGCGGTGATCGGTCGGGTGCAGTTCGTACAACCTCAGCTGGTCCTGCGCGCGCAGCAGCATCTTCGCGAACGCCGGTGACCCGGGGTACTGCTCGAGCTGGCCCTCGGGGTTGAACTCGCGCACCAGCGCCATGTAATCGGCCACGGCCTCGGGCAGCTCGGCCGGGTCGCGATCCCACAGCCGCGCCACGCCTTGCAGGTATTCGCCTTTCTTCTGCGCGTACTGGCCTTCGAGCGAGTAGCCGCCGGCCCCGGCATGGGTGTCGATCAAGCGGTAGGACTTGTCCTTCAGGTTCATGTAGCGCAGCACCAGCGTCAGCGTGATGTGCTTGAGCACATCGGCGTGGTTGCCGGCGTGAAAGGCGTGGCGGTAGGCGAGCATTCAGGGTTCCTGGTCAATCGGGCAATGTAGTCGCTGAAACAATCCAGCGGGCGCTGCCATCGCCATTGTCAAACGTGAAGCGGCTGAGACCGCCAGAATCGACGCTATCCACCCCAAAGGACAACCCCATGACCCGCCTGTTCGACCCGATCCAGATCGGCGCCATCGCCGCCGCCAACCGCATCGCCATGGCGCCGCTGACCCGCAACCGCGCGGCCGCGCATCAAGTGCCCACTGAACTGATGGCGACCTACTACACGCAGCGCGCCAGCGCCGGACTGATCATTGCCGAGGCCACGCAGATCAGCGCCGAAGGCCAGGGCTACCTCGACACGCCGGGTATCTATTCGCCCGAGCAGGTGGCCGGCTGGAAGAAGGTGACCGACGCCGTGCATGCGGCTGGCGGCAAGATCGTGCTGCAGCTGTGGCACGTGGGCCGCATCTCGCATGTGTCGCTGCTGCCGGGCGGCATGTCGCCGGTGTCGTCGACGGCGCGGGTGGCCAAGGCACAGACCTTCACCAAGGATGGCTTCGTCGATGTCTCACCGCCGCGCGCGCTGCGCACCGACGAGATGCCGCGCCTCGTCGCCGACTACCGCCACGCCGGGAAATGCGCGATTCAAGCCGGCTTTGACGGCGTCGAGGTACATGGCGCCAATGGCTACCTGATCGACCAGTTCCTGCGCAACAGCACCAACGACCGCACTGATGCTTACGGCGGCTCGGTGACCAACTGCGCGCGGCTGCTGCTCGAAGTGCTGCAGGCCGTCACCGAGGAAGTGGGCGCTGACCGCACCGGCCTGCGACTGAGCCCGGTCACACCGTTCAGCGACATCGGGCAGGACAGCGATGCGCAGGGCCTGTTCAACCATGTCGTGGAGCGCCTGGCCCCCTTGAAGCTGGCCTACCTGCACCTGATCGAAGGCGACACCGGCGGTGCACGCGACTACCTGCCTTTCGACTACGAGGCCCTGCGCCAGCGCTACAAGCAGGGTCACCCGCAGGGGGTGTGGATGGTCAACAACGGCTATGACCGGCAGATGGCTGTCGACGTGGTCGCGCAAGGTCACGCCGATGTGGTGGCCTTCGGGCGTCCCTTCATCAGCAACCCCGATCTGGTGCACCGCTTGCGCGACCACCTGCCGCTGGCTGCCCTGGACCCGAACACCCTGTACGGCGGGGGCGCCAAGGGCTACACCGACTACCCGGCAATCGGTTGACCAGGGGAGGCGAAAGACGGCCCGCACGAGGCCGTCAGTGCGGGGTCGTCAGTTCTTCTGCGACGCCAGCTGTGATCGGAACAGCTCGGTGATGCCGACCTCGCGCGTGCCATGGATCAGCTCGAAGGTCTCGCCCGCCTCCACCGTGCCCGGCACGCGCACGGCCAGGTAGAAGCCGCACCACGCATTGGCGACCATCAGCTTCGCAGCCTGGTTGAAACCCATGACCGCGTTGAACTTGAAGCATGGAAAGCGCGGCTCGCTGACCGCCAGTTCACAGTTCGCGAAGCGCAGCACATCGCCGATGCAGACCTGGCTTTCCAGCAGCCCGCTGATCGTCAGGTTCTCGCCCATGGAGCCATGCGGCAGCGGCTCGTTCCACCCGGCGACCTTGGCCTGCGCGCGAACCGTCTGCCAGAAGGCGTAGTGCTCGATCGGATAGGCGTAGACCGCCTTGCTCAAGCCACCATGAACCGAGAGGTCGGCCTGCTCGTCACCCGCCAGGCCCAGCGGTCGCGCTTCGACGGGGCCGCTGACGCTGCGCTTGACGATGCCGGTCAGAACCTGACGGCCACTGATCGCCATCTCGCGGGCGGTGGCGATGTTGGTGCTGAGGACTTGCATGGTGTGTTGCCTCTCGGCGGGTTGGGCGTGTCGATGATGCAGGCATCGGTATGCAGATTCCAGGCCGACTCAGCCTGGCACCGGGCGGTAGGCCGGAACAGCAGCGATCGCCTGCCGCCCTGGTCGGCTCGCCAGCCAGTCGCCGAACAGCTTGCCGGCCGGGTGATCGAGATGAAACGAACGCATCAGATGCACCGGCACACGCAGCAATGGGTCGCCTTCGACCAGCACGCCGAAATCGCGAGCTTGCCGCAGCGCTGAGCCGGCCGCGACCCAGACGCCCCGCTCGACCAGCAGGCAGGCGAGACGGGCACGGGCGACAGCCAGCGCATCGCGGCCCGGCGGCGGGAGGTACCAAGGCGGCAGCGGGGCCACCTTCGCCGCTCGCCACAAGCCAGCTTCCAGCTCTTGTGTGCCCGAGCCCGGCGTTGCGCCGAGGAAGGTCGCACCAGCCTTCGCGAGCGCCGAGAGGGCGGGCGCCGCCAGCGCCCGCGCGCCCAGCGCCTCCAGGCCGGACCGCAGCAGCGTGGGCCCGACGATCAGGAAGTCGGAGGTGGCGATGGGTTGCCGAGCTCGCAGCAGGCCGAGTTGATCCAGGGCAAGCTCGGCCTGCGGTGTGTTCAGCAGCGCCCCATCGTGTTCGCCGCGGCCCAGAGCGTCCAGCAGTTCGCGCGCCGGCCCGGGGACCAGCGCGATGGCCACGCCCGTGTCGCGGCCGAAACGGCGCTGCAAGTGGGCCGCGAGCCCGGAGTCGGCCAAGGCCTCGTCGACTGCCAAGCGGAACGGGTCGGCCAGCGACCGCCGCTGGGCAGCCTTCCCAACCACTGGCAGCACCGCACCGCTGGCGGTGGCGGCCAGTTGAAGCAGGGCACGACGGCGGGATGTCATTCGAGCAGAGTCTAGAGGGGCCTCATGGTTTTTGAACGCTCACGTCAAGTGGCATGAAGCCTTGCGCCGCGCGCCGCTTCTACAGTACACCTCACTGCCTGACGCCTCACCCACCCGACCATGAGCTCCGCGCGCCCCACCCGCTACACCTCGACGGCCATCGCGCTGCACTGGCTGCTGGCGCTGGGCATCCTCGGCACGTTCGGCCTGGGGCTCTACATGGCCGACCTGCCTTTCTCGCCGCAGCGTGTGAAGCTCTACAACTGGCACAAGTGGGCAGGTGTCACCATCCTCGCGCTGTCCGTCTTTCGATTGATGTGGCGCCTGACGCACCGGCCACCGGCCGACGCCCCGATGCCCGCCTGGCAGCAGCGCGCCGCGCATCTGGCCCATGGCGGGCTGTACCTGCTGTTTTTCGTGGTGCCGCTGATGGGCTGGGCTTACAGCTCCGCGGCGGGCTTCCCGATCGTCTGGTTCGGCGTTCTGCAGCTGCCCGATCTGCTGCCGGTAGACAAGGCGCTGGCCCAGGCGATCAAGCCGGTGCACGGATGGCTGGCGTGGACGCTGGTGGTGATCGCCGCGCTGCACGTGGCCGCCGCGCTGAAGCACCAGTTCATCGACCGCGACGGGCTGATCGCCCGCATGTCGCCAGGTCGTGCCGGCGCTTGATCGGTAAGGGTATTGGTCACTTTCTGGAGCAAACACCATGCGCACATCCATCTTTTCCATGGCGCTTGCGTTGGCCGCGCTTCTCGTCGCCCTGCCCGCGCAGGCCCAGCAAAAGCTGGTGCCTGCGCAAAGCGAGATCGCGTTCCTGACCCGTCAGATGGGCGTTCCGGTGGACGGCAAGTTCCGCCGATTCGATGCGCAGGTGACGTTCGACCCGAAGCAACTGACCGCGGCCAAGATCAGCTTCACCATTGATCTTGGCAGCGCCACCATCGGCACTGCCGAAACTGAGGCGGAATTGCTCAAGCCCGAGTGGTTCGACACCAAGAAGTTTCCTCAGGCCACCTTCACGTCGACGGTGGTCAGGCAGGTCGGCGCCGGCAAGCTCGACGTCTCCGGCACCCTCAGCATCAAGGGGAGCAGCCAGCCGGTGACGGTGCCGGTGCTGCTTGCGCCGTCGGGAACCTTCACCACGGCCACGGGCTCCTTCACGCTGAAACGGCTCGATTTCAGAATCGGCGATGGCGACTGGAAGGACACCTCGGTCGTCGCCAACGAGGTGCAGGTGCGCTTCAAGCTGACGCTCACCGGCGTCGCCGGGCTGTGATCCGCGAAAAACCAGCCTCTCGCGCGTCAACAACCCTCGCAACCGGCACACCCCTTGTCCTGTTTCCTCCAACACCCTTTCAACCGGACCCTCATCATGAAAATCCACTCGCTGATCTCCCTCTCCGCCGCGCTGCTCGCCAGCGCCGGCATCGCACATGCCGAGAGCGTCACCTACAACCTCGATGCGACGCACACCTACGTGACCTTCGAGGCGCGCCACTTCGGCACCTCGACCAACCGCGGCCGTTTCGACAAGAAGGAAGGCTCGATCACCCTCGACCGTGCCGCAAAGACAGGCAAGGCCGACGTCACCATCGACACCGCATCGATCAACACCGGTCTGGCGCTGTTCGACAGCCATTTGAAGGGCGACAACTTCCTGAAGGCCAAGGAGTTCCCGACCGCCAGGTTCGTCGGTGACAAGTTCAGCTTCGATGGCGACAAGGTCACGGCGGTCGCCGGCACGCTGACGCTGCTGGGCAAGACGCTGCCGGTCACGTTGATGGCGACGAACTACAACTGCTACGACAGCCCGTTCTTCAAGCGCGAGGTTTGCGGCGGCGATTTCGAAACCACGATCCAGCGCAGCGACTACGGCATGAGCTACGGCCTGCCGGTCATTCCGGACGACATCAAGCTGCTGATCCAGATCGAAGCCATCAAGCAGTAAGCGACTCGACCGCGCGGCGCCATCGCGCGCCGCCCATGCTCTGCGCCGGGTGCAACGCTCGGCGAAGCGCTCACCCCCCGAACGCACCTGACCCCTGGCGCCATTTGTGTCCGTTGGCCCCGCTGTGCAAGCAATTGTCAGAAGTGGCCTGCACCGGCACTGCGCCTGCATGGAACACCTCAAGCTCAAGCCGCACCGTGGGCGCCGTGAACCAGTTCACAGCGACGGACGCATCGGCGCTTTGGGCTGACGTTTCAGGGCCCAGACCGTGGCCCCGAGTGACGATTCAGGGCAGGTCTGTAAGCAAATGGAGGCATGTCGATGCGCGCAGGAAACAAGTTGATACGCGGCAGCGCTGTGGAGAGCCGGCCGGTTGGCCGGGCCGCAGTGCTGTTGGCGGGTGTTGTCTTCGTGGCGATCTCAGGGATCAGCAGCACTGCGTCTGCCGCACCGGCCAAACAGTGGGTGGCGGTTGCCAGCGAGGGCGGCAGCTTCAACACCAACGGATCAAAAAGCGTGCGATATGGGGTGAGCGGCAAGTGGGTAAAGAAAACGCGTTCCGGTACGGTGGCGTGCACCAACGCATCGTTTGGCCGCGATCCGGCAGTGGGAATGATCAAGCGCTGCGAGGCTTACCAGACACCCGCCCCTGCGACCACGGCGACCAAAGTGACGCCGGTGAAGACCCCCACCCCCGCAGTGCCGTCGGCGGCTGTCGCTGCCGACGCAGCAACCCGCAATGCCGCCCGGCTGGCCATGCAGGCGAGCTTTGGCAATACCGAAGCCCTGACAGCTGAAATCAAGACCAAAGGAGCTGCCGGCTGGATCGCCTCGCAGATGCAACTGGCCTCGTCGCGCTACACCAGTGGCGGCAATGCGACGGTGCATCAGAACACCAGCGCGACCTCCTACTGCGACCTGCCCTCGCGCTCCGGACCGAACTGCTGGCGCGACAACTTCTCGAGCATTCCGCTGGTGTGGGACTTCTACCGCAACGCCACCACGCGCCAAGACCAGCTGCGCCAGCGCGTGGCCTTCGCGCTGCAGCAGATCGTGGTCGTCAGCGGCGTCGAGCTTGACGGCACGTACGGCCTGCGCAACTACCAGAACACGCTGCTCGACAACGCCTTCGGCAACTACCGGCAGGTATTGAAGAAGGTCGCGCTGTCGCCGGTGATGGGCGACTACCTGAACAACGTCAACAACGACAAGACGGCGCCAAACGAGAACTTCGCGCGTGAACTGCTGCAGCTGTTCTCCGTTGGCACTTGCCTGCTGAATGCCGACGGCAGCCTGCGTGGCGGCGCCTGCGCGCCCACCTACGACAACGACACGGTGCGCGCCTACGCCTTCGCGCTGACGGGTTGGACCTATCCGACCGGCGGTGCCACCGCCTGGGGCTGCTGGCCCAAGGGCACGAACTGCCGCTTTCACAACGGCGACATGGTTGCTGTCGAGGCACGGCACGACACGGCGGCACGCCAACTGCTCTCGGGTACCTCGCTACGCGCGGGGCTGACAGCCCCGGCCGCGCTCGAGGTGGTGCTCGACAGCCTGATGGCGCATCCGAACACCGCGCCCTTCATCGGCAAGCAGCTGATTCAGCAGCTGGTCAGCAGCAACCCGTCGCCGGCTTATGTTTCGCGGGTGTCGGCAGCGTTCACTGCCGGCAAGTACAGCACCTTCGGCACCGGGCAACGTGGGGATCTGGCCGCCACCGTCGCTGCAGTGCTGCTCGACCCCGAAGCGCGCAGTGCCACCGTCGCGGCCAATGGCGGCAAGCTGCGCGACCCCGTGCTGATGTTCACCGGCGTGTTGCGCGGATTGAATGGCCAGAGCGATGGCGACGCGCTCAGCTGGTGGTGGGGGGAAGAGTTGCGTGAACACGTATTGCGCCCGCCCACGGTGTTCGGTTTCTACTCGCCCGACTATCCGGTGCCTGGCACCACGCTGGTCGGTCCGAGCTTCGGCATTCACAACGCCGGGTCCGCCTTGCAACGGCTGAACTTCTTGACCTATCTGCTGGAGTGGGGCGGAACGAAGCCGGTTGCCAGCGTGCCGAACGCGACCGGAACCAAGATCGATCTGAGCCGATTCACCACCGACGCGGCCGACGCCGGCAAGCTCGTCGATCGCCTCTCGCTGATCGCCACCGGCCAGCCGCTGCCGACTGCGACACGCGCAGAAATCGTCAAGGCGGTGTCGTGGTGGACTGCCTCGACCGACAAGGCGAATTGGCAGGTCAACCGCGTCAAGACGGCCGCTTACCTGGTATTTGCCACGCCGAATTTTCAAGTTGAGCGCTGAGCGCCACTCAAGGATCACACCATGAACAAGACTTCTTCTTTCGATGCGCGCAGGCGCTGGCTGCTGCAGTCCGGTGCCACCTGCGCCAGCGCGCTGGGCTTCGGCAGCGTGGGCAACCTGCTGTTGGGCGCCCGGCCCGCTCACGCAGCCGACTACAAGGCGCTGGTCTGCGTCTTCTTGTACGGCGGCAATGACGGGCTGAACACCATCGTCCCGACCGACGCGACGCGGCATGCGCAATACGGCGCCGTGCGGGGTGCGCTGGCCATTCCGCGCGAACGGCTGGTCGCGCTGCCCGGCACCGAGTTCGGCCTGCACCCGTCGCTGGGCGCGCTGTCGGCTGCGGCCACGGCCGGCCATATCGCGCCGGTGTTCAACGTCGGCCCGCTGTACGCGCCGCTGACCAAGTCCCAGTACCGCAGCACGCCCAACGGCGCGGCGTTGAAGCCAGACGGCCTGTTCTCGCACTCCGACCAGCAGGTGCTGTGGGAAACCGCGACCACCCACTCGCAGGAGCGCAGCGGCTGGGGTGGTCGTGCCTCGACAGCACTTGGCACGGCGAACCCGGTGATCTCGGTCGGCGGCAATGCTCGCTTCGGGCTGACCACGCTGCAGTCGCCGCTGGTACTGCCCGGCCCCGGCAGCACCTTTGGCGCTTATGGGCTGCAGCCCGCCGATCTCACTTGGGCACCCCGGGCCGCCAACAAGGCGGCCATCGACGCCATGTATGCACAGTCGCAGGACACCGTGCTGGCCGATGCCTATGTGCGCATGCAACGTGATGCGTTCGCGGTCTCGCAGCGGCTGGGCGCGCTGGTCAAGATCGAACCGGGCAGCAGCGGCGCCAATCCGGCCATCGATGCCGCCTTCGCACCGATCACCTCGGGCGGTCGCATCACCACGGCGCTGGGCCGACAGCTTTACCAGGTCGCCAAGCTGATCGCCGGCAACGCCACCGTGGGGGGTGATCGCCAGATCTTCTTCGCGCAAGCCGGCGGCTTCGACACCCATGCCGGGCAGATCGCAGGCAGCGCGACCGACGGCGAGCATGCCCGGCGGCTGCAGGAGGTCGGCGACGCGCTGGGCGCTTTCTACACCGCGATGCGCAACCTCGGGCTGGGACAGGCCGTCACCACTTTCACCCAAAGCGACTTCGGCCGCACCTTCAAGCCCAACAGCAGCAACGGCACCGATCACGCCTGGGGCAATCAGCACCTGGTGATCGGCGGCGCTGTGCAGGGGCGCGCCACTTACGGCAGCTATCCGCAACTGGTGCTGGGCGGCGAGGACGATGTGGGCAGCGATCCGTGGGAGCAGCAGGGCCGGTGGATACCGACCACCTCGGTCGACCAGTACGCCGCAACGCTGCTCGGCTGGTTCGGGGCCAGTGATGCGCAACTCGACGCGACCCTGCCGAACTTGCGCAACTTCGGTGCGCGCCGAAGGCTGGGTTTCGTCTGAGCCGACAGGCGTGGGGGAAGATCCTCACGGGATGTGCCTCGCCGAGACTCATCACCGGCGGCGTCGCTACAGCGCCATCGTCTGCCGTACGGCGTGCTCCCAATGGGCCATCAGTTCGGCCACGCGGTTGCGCGGCATGCGGGGTTCGAATCGGCGCTCGGCGCGCCACTGTGCGCTGAGCTCTTCGAGCCCCGCGTACAGGCCGCAGCCAAGTCCTGCGAGGTACGCAGCACCAAGCGCGGTGGTCTCGATGACCTGCGGGCGCACCACAGGGATGCCGAGCAAGTCCGCCTGAAACTGCATCAGCAGGTCGTTGACGCACGCACCGCCGTCCACCCGCAACTCCGCGACAGGTACGCCACCAGCGGCGACCGCATCGCGGCTCATCGCCTGCAGCAGGGTTGCACTCTGGAAGGCGATGCTGTCGAGCGCCGCGCGGGCAATGTGCGCCACGGTGCTGCCGCGCGACAGACCGACGATTGCGCCGCGCGCTTCAGGCTGCCAGTACGGTGCGCCGAGGCCGGTGAAGGCCGGCACGAACATCACGCCGCCGCTGTCGGGCACGCTTTCGGCCAGCGTCTGCACGGCTGCGCTGCGGTCGATGGCATGCAGCCCGTCGCGCAGCCACTGCACCACGGCACCACCGATGAACACGCTGCCCTCCAGCGCAAACTGCGCCACTGTGGTGGGCTGCGCTGCGCGGGTGGTGATCAGGCCATGGGTCGACGACTGGGAAGTGGCGCCGGTGTGCATGAGCATGAAGCAGCCCGTGCCGTAGGTGTTCTTCGCCAAGCCCGATTGGAAGCAGGCCTGCCCGAAGAGTGCGCTTTGCTGGTCGCCCGCCATGCCGCCGATCGCAATCGGGGCACCCAAGAGCTCGGCACGCGCGTGCCCATACAGGTGGCTCGACGGGTGCACTGAGGGCAGCAGCTCGCGCGGAACGTCCAGCGCCTCCAGCAACTCGTCATCCCACTGGCCAGTGTGCACATTCAGCATCAGCGTACGCGACGCATTGCTGATGTCGGTGGCGTGCACCGGGCCGCTGGGCTGATCGCGCGTCAGTTGCCACAACAGCCAGGTGTCCACCGTGCCGAACGCAAGCTCACCGCGCTCGGCGGCAATGCGCGCGCCGGGAACTTCATCAAGGATCCACTTCAGCTTGGTGCCTGAGAAGTACGGGTCGAGCAGCAGTCCGGTGCGCTGGCGAAACAGGTCTTCGAGACCGCGCTCGCGCAACGCGCTGCAGGTCGCCGCGGTGCGGCGGTCCTGCCAGACGATGGCGTTGTGAACGGGCTCCCCCGTGCGGCGGTTCCATACCACCGTGGTTTCGCGCTGGTTGGTGATGCCGATCGCCGCGATGTCGCATGCAGCCAGGCGCGCGGATGCCATGGCTTCACGCGCGGTGGCCAGCTGTGTGGTCCACAACTCGATCGGATCATGCTCGACCCATCCGGGCTGCGGGTAGATCTGCCTGAACTCGCGCTGCGCGCTGGCGACGATGCGCCCGCTGCGGTCGAACACGATGCTGCGCGAACTGGATGTGCCCTGGTCGAACGCGAGAAGGTGGGTGGGGGTGGTCATGGCACGCCAATCATGGCTGGCCGCGTGACGATCGGTCAAACGGCGATCAAGCCACCGGTGTGAAGGCGCGCGCGCCGGATGGCATGGTTGGCACGCCGGTGGCAGTCGGTGCGGCAGCATCCAGTTCACCGCCCAGCGCATCGATCAGGTCCGGAATCAGTTGCACCAGCTCGCCGGTGGCGATCGCCGCATCGGCATCGAAGGCGTCGTCGGCCTTGTCGGTCCGCACACGCCCTTCGAACACCACGTCGAGGAAGTCGATCTTCTTGATCTGCCCGGTCTCGGTCAGCACGAAGGACACCCGACCCTGCCAGGTCAGCGCCA
>LNFM01012287.1_pt1 | contig 13669 bp, 15 predicted proteins | sample 596031 | NCBI WGS metagenome assembly LNFM01 (sample SAMN04254537, study PRJNA301005) | activated carbon metagenome | isolation source: dual media filters at the Ann Arbor, Michigan drinking water treatment plant | place: USA: Ann Arbor
CTGGCCAGCCAGAGGATGGGCCAGGCGATCTCGTCGGCATCGGCCCAGCGGCCGAGCAGGGTGACGTCCTTGCGCGCGGCCTTGAGGACGTCGATGTCCTGGCCGCTGCGGCGCGCGCGCTCGAGCTGGAACTCGGTCAGCGTGGGGCCGGGGCAGACGCAGTTGGCGCGCACGCCATGCGCCGCCTCCTCGTGCGCCAGGGTGCGAGTCAACGCCAGCAGCGCGGCCTTGCTGGCGTCGTACAGGCCCATGCCCTTGCGCCCGGTGACGGCGTAGCAGGACGACACGTTGACGATGCTGCCGCGGCCGCTGGCGCGCAGCGACGGCGAGGCCGCGCGGCACCATGCCGCCGTGCCCATCAGGTTGACGGCCAGCAGGGCCTGCCAGTCGGCACCGCTGGCCTGGTCGAGCGGGCCGTGGTGGCGGCGCGCGGCGTTGTTGACCAGCACGTCCAGCGCGCCGTGGCGGGCCAGGCAGCGCGACACGGCCTCGGTGGCCGCCGCCTCGTCGGCGATGTCGGCAGCCAGCGTCTCGACCGCTGCCTGCGGCATCGCCTGCAGCAGCAGCTCTCGCGTGCGGGCCAGCGTCTGGCCATCGAGATCGACGAGCAACAGCCGGGCGCCCTCGGCCGCAAACCGCCGCGCGGTGGCCGCCCCGATGCCGGCCGCAGCGCCGGTGATGATCGCCGTGCGACCGGCCAGCCGCGTCATGCCAGGTCCTGCGTTCGACTCACTCGGCCTTCGCGCCGGTGGCCTTGATGACCTTGCCCCAGCGCGGAATCTCGCTCCTGATCCACTCGCCGAAGAACTCGGGCGTGCTGGCCACCAGGTCGAACTCCATGGCACGCAGCCGGTCGCGGATCTCGGGCGTCTGCACGATGCGCGTGATCTCGCGGTGGTAGCGGTCGACGGCGGCCCGCGGCGTGCCCGCGGTGGTGAGGAATCCGATCCACGACACGGCGTTGAAGTCGGCATAGCCCGACTCGATCATCGTCGGCACGTTGGGTGTGCTCTCGAAGCGCTTGGTGCCGCTGGAGGCAATGAGCTTCAGGCGCCCGTCCTTCACGAACTGCTGCACGTTGCCGGGCACCAGGAAGGCCAGCTGGATGTTGCCGGCCACCAGGTCGGTCAGCGCCGGGGCGGCGCCCTTGTACGGCACGTGCGTGATGCTGGCGCCCGAGGCCAGCTTGAGCATCTCCATCGTCAGGTGCGAGGCGCTGCCCACCGCCACCGAACCGTAGGACAGCCTGGTCGGGTTGGCCTTGGCGTAGGCCACCAGCTCGGCCACCGTGTTGAACGGCGCCTGCGGGTGCGCCGTGAGGTACTGCGGTGCGGTGACGACCAGCGTGATGGGTTGCAGGTCCTTCACCGGGTCGTAGGGCATCTTGTCGAACAGGCTGACGTTGATGGCCATCGGTCCGTTGTAGCCGATGAGCAGCGTGTGGCCGTCCGGCGGCGCCTTGGCGACGATGTCGGCGCCCAGGTTGCCGCCGGCGCCAGGCTTGTTCTCGACGATCACCGTCTGCCCCAGGGCCTCCTGCAGCTTGGGGGCCACCAGGCGGGCCAGGACGTCGTTGGTGCTGCCCACGATGGGCACGATGATGCGCACCGGCTTGGTCGGCGCCCACTCCTGCGCTTGCGCCTGCAGCGGCAGCGCGGCAGCCAGCAGCAGGCCGGCGATGGTCTTGAGGAAGTGCTGTTTCATGCGAGCTCCTGGGATGAGGGCGTGTACGGCGACACGGACCCGAGGGAAAGGGCTGGAAGCGGGCCGGCGGCTCAGCTCAGACGGAGTGCACCGGCTCCTGACCATCGACCACCAGGTGCCCGTGCGCCCAGGCCATCGGGTCGGTGCCGCGCGCCAGCAGCACGGCCGCTGCCCTGACGCGCTGCGCGCTGGCGGCCAGCGCTGGAGGCTCCTCGCCCTTCTGCAGCGCCAGCGTGGCCTCGTGCAGCATGCGCCGGGCCATCACGATGCCGCGGTCGGTGGGCAGCAGCTTTTCCTGCGTGCGGTCCTGGATGGAGCCCATGCTCTCCTGCAGCGAAGCGTCCTGCACCGAGATGCCGGCCACGCCGCTGTAGCTGCGCTTCTCGCGCTGCGCGCGGCGGTCGATCAGGTAGTCGTTGTCCTTGTTGGCGCGCGGCCTGAAGCTGCCCTCTTCGTAGGCCACGTGGATGCCAGCGCCCGCACGCATCTGCGACAGTTCCTCGTCGCTCAAGGCGCGTTCGGGATGCCAGTTCATGCTCCAGGCCCAGCAGCTGTGGTCGTCGATGGGCACCCACACGTGGCCGGCCAGCGCATGGTGGCCGAAGGGCGGGATCAGCGTGAACCACGGGAACAGCCACTGCGTGATGCGCCAGTAGTACGAGTCGGGCTCGCCGTTGCGGCGGCCGAACAGCGTGAGGCCGACGTCGGTCTTCTCGATCTGCCGTCGGCCTTGATGTAGTCGTTGGCCTTGGTGCCGCGGTGCATCGGGTCGACGTCGACCTCGAAGCGGTGCGTGTAGGACACGTGGCTGGTGTCGATGCCGCCTTCCATGGCCTGCAGCCAGTTGCATTCCTGCAGCCGCTTGCTGACGTACACGCGCTCCGGCGGCAGCGTGCACCACTCCAGGTCGGGCAAGGCGGGCTCGGTGCCCTTGGGGCCCATGTAGATCCACACCATGCCGGCGCGCTCGACGGCCGGATAGGCCTTGATGCTCATGCGCTCGCAGACCTGCGGCGCCGAGGGAACCTCGACGCAGCGCCCGTCGGTGTCGAACTTCAGCCCGTGATAGGCGCAGCGGATGCCGCTCTCTTCGTTGCGTCCGAAGAACAGCGACACGCCGCGGTGCGAGCAGAACTCGTCGATGACGCCGACCTTGCCGCGCGTGTCGCGAAAGGCCAGCAGCTTCTCGCCCATCAGCTGCACCCGCACCTGCGGGCCGTCGGGTTCGGCGATCTCGCTGCTCAGCAGCGCCGGCACCCAGTAGCGGCGAAGCAGGTCGCCCATGGGCGTGCCCGGGCCGGTGTAGACCAGGCGGTCGGCGGTGTCCTTGTCCATGCGATGTCCACGGTGCTGCAGGCTCGGGCGATCATAGGAAGCGATCAGCCCGTGTCAATCCGCGTCGGCCGCGATGCGGGCGCCGTCGAAGGCTGCAGGAATGCCTTCACCAGGGCAGCACGGCGCCGTCCCAGGCGCGAAAGCCCCCGCTGTCGTCGGGCTGCAGGCCGTCGATGACCTGCAGCATCTGCGCCGCGGCCAACGCCGCAGGGCGGCCGATCTCGGCGCCCCGGAAGGGCGCCGACAGCGCCGAGTCGACGGTGCCCGGGTGCAGCGCCAGCAGCACCGCGCCGGGATGCGTGCGGCGCATCTCGATGGCGGCGGTCTTCACCAGCATGTTCAGCGCCGCCTTCGACGCGCGGTAACCGTACCAGCCACCCAGTCGGTTGTCGCCGATGCTGCCGACCTTGGCCGACAGCATCGCCAGCACGCTGCGTTCGCGGTCCAGCAAGGGACCGAAGTGGCGCAGCAGCAGCGCCGGCCCGATGGTGTTGACGGTGAAGGTGTGCAGCAGCTGCGCCGTGTCCAGGTCGGCCAGGCGCTTTTCCGGCAGGCGGCCGTCGTGGTGCAGCACGCCGGCGGCGTTGATGATCAGGTGGAAGGGCGCCGCCGCCACGAGCAACGCGGCAGCGGCCGCCACGGTGGCTTCGTCACTGAAGTCCACGGGCGGCGACGAGCCACGGTGCAGCGCGTGAACCTGCCCGCAGCGGGGGTCGGCACGCAGTGCATCGGCGAAGGCCTTGCCGATGGCGCCCGAGGCACCGATCACCAGCGCCCGGTATCCCTCGGGCAGGGAAGCCAGGCCCGTCATGTCCAGCCCTGGCGCCACAGCGCCGGGTCGCGCAGTTCGCGCCAGCGGATGCGATGGCGGCGCCGGGACATCACGGCCTCGATCTCGATCCACTCGACGGCAGCCTCGGGCGGCTCGGGCAGCACGACCTCGACGACGATGAAGTGCTTGTCGCGGGCCAGCGGCTGCGTGGCTGTCCACTTGCCGAGCAGCAGCTTCTTGGGGTGCAGGGAGGTCGTCACGGGCGCATCAATGAAAAAGGGGCGGCCAGCAGCCGCCCCGTTCGTTCGATGCTACGGCAGTCAGAGAGGCCCGCCGTTGAACGTGCCCGACTTGAGCTCCTGCGTGTCGGTCCGCCCGCTGGAAGTGGTCTGCGACTTGGCGGGGACACCCCTGTTGACGATGTACCAGACCAGCCTGCTGGTGCCGTCGGATTCGGCGTAACGGTAACGGCAGGTGTTGAACGTGCCGGCCTGCACCGAGACGCTCTCGCGTGCCTCGAAGGTGATGGTCTCGACGAAGTCGCTGGTCGTCGGTCCCGACGGGAGCGGCGCCAACTGCGTGGTGACGATGGTCTCGCGCTTGTTGAAACTCTGTCCGAGCTGCAGCGCGAATTCGCTGTCGAGCTGGCCCGCCGTCACAACGTACCTGGACTGCAAGCGGAACGCTTGGGCGCCACTGCCGAACTGGGTGTCCGTCTCGCCGCCGAGATGGCGCGTGAACCCGTTCTGCGCCACCTGGGCGTAGTCCTTGTCGACGCCGGAGTAGACGTTGGTGGTTGCTCCTTCGAACTGGGTGCCGGTGATGTTGCTGGTGGTGAGCACCGCGCTCTGTCCTTCGAAGACGGCCCCTCCGCTGACGATGCCGTCGATCGTGAACTCGGCAGTCGGCTGGGCGCGGTTGGTCTCATAGTTCACGTAGGTCAGCACGATCCGGTTGCCCGTCGCGAGCGCCGTGGCGGCCGGCAGCGTGCAGTCGTTGAGCGGCCCGGTGGGTTCGGTGGTCGGCACGCAGCTGGCCGGATTGACCAGGCACTGCTCGGCCACCACGGCCGCGGCGTAATCGGACAGTCGTCCGAAAGGCGTCAGGGCATTGCCGGTGAAGGGACCCAGGCCGAACACCGCGCCGTCGTTGCGCAGACCCAGGAAGTTGCCGTTGGGGTAGGCGCGCACCGTGTAGGTGCTGCCTTCGTAGGGGATGGGCGCGGGCAGGTTCTGCGGCCCCTTGGGGAACAGTTCGGGGTACTTGAACTCGGCCCAGTCGAACAGGGCCTTGGCATCGACCTGTGCCACCGTGAGGGCCTGAGCCGCCTCACGCCCGGATGCCGACAGCGGGTGCTTGGTGGCGATCTGGCTGACGAAGTCGCGGGCGCCGGTGGTGTCGGCATCGCCGTGGCCACCACCGCAGGCCGCCAGCAGTCCGGCGGCTGCCAGGGTCAGGGCGAGGGCCGACAGTCGGAACGAGGTGGACGTGCGCGTTTTCATGGAATCTCCGCTGGAAGCTCAGAACTCTCGTGGCCCCGCCCGGACGGCGGCACCTGAACACAAGGAAGATAGCACTGCCGCCACGGCCTGCCGACCCCTAGGATGGACGTCGAGCCGCAAACACTGATGCAGATCGTGATCCTCCCGCCAGTCCCGCCCCTGCTGTCCCTCGACCCGACCGGGTCGTCTCCACCCGCCCTGTCCGCCTGTTTCGCCGACGATCATCTGCTGGTGCTCGACAAACCGGCCGGCTTGCTGGCCGTGCCCGGCCGCGGCGAGGCCGGTGCCGACTGCCTGCTGGCCCGTGCCCTGCTGGCCTGGCCCGGGCTGCAGGTGGTGCACCGCCTGGACATGTCGACGTCGGGCCTGATCGTCTTTGCGCGCCACGCCGTGGCACAGCGTGAGCTGAGCCGGGCCTTCGCTGCACGCGCCATCGACAAGGGCTACGAGGCCGTCGTGGCGGGCCTGCCACCAGGTGACGAAGGCCGCATCGAGCTGCCCTTGGCGGCCGACTGGCCGCGCCGGCCGCGCCAGCAGGTCGACCTCGTGCACGGCAAGCCTTCGACGACGCTGTGGCGCGTGCTGCGGCACGACGCAGTCTCGCGCACCACGCGGCTGGCCCTGGTGCCGCTGACCGGCCGCACGCACCAGTTGCGCCTGCACCTCCAGGCCATCGGCCACCCGATCCTGGGCGATGCGCTCTACGCACCGCCCGAGGTACGGGTCGCCTCGCCGCGGCTGCTGCTGCACGCCACCAAGCTCGATTTCATGCACCCGGTGCTGGGCACGCGCATGCGCCTGCACAGCCCGGCGCCCTTCTGACCCATCCCGTTCGGGAGGCCCGGCTTCAGCGCGGTGTCGATGCGGTGGCCGCGGCCGAAGCGGCCGCCGTGGCGGCCATGGCCTGCAACAGCGGCGCTCGAAGCAGCCGCTCGAAGTCGGACGGTGCCACCACCTGGATCAACTCGCGGGTCTGCTCGTGCAGCAGGATGGCCAGCCCACGCTCCGGGTAGAGCCATTGTTCGGCACCTGGGCCGGCCGGCAGCCTCTCGGTCGGCGTACCGAAACGATGCGTCAGCGTGGCGGCGTCGAGCTGCGCCGCCGGCACGAAGCTCAGGCCCGCCACCTGCATCGCCAGCGCCGAATCGCGGTCGTCGCCGTGCAGCTTGTAGCGCCTGGCATCGGCGTCCACCGGCTGGTCGCGCGGCGATCGTTCGCGCATCGCCGCCACCTGTGCCGGCGTGGCGTCCAGCGCCAGCACCATCTTGCCGGTGATGCCGCCGTCGCGGTAGCTGTCGATGTAGGCCTCCAGCGCGCCGGGCTCGCCCCGCCGCGCCATCACCGCCACCTGCAGTTCGTCGCCCCAGCGCCGCCTCACCTGCTCCAGGGTGGTGCCGGGCAGGCGCATGCCGAAGGCGCTGACCACCCCCTGCGCATCGGCCTGCACCTGCCACGGGCGCGATGACTCGTCCACGGCTGCGGGCGGCGCTGCGCCGGTCAGCGTCTGCCACACCGCAGGCGCAAAGGCCACGACGATGACCAGCAGCGCCGACCCGAGCGCGATGAGGAAGGGCACGTAGGGACGTTGCAGCAGGGGCTTCATGGGACGGCGATCATGCCAGCGTGTCGCGGCTATGCTTGCGGGCATGACCTCACCTTTGACCATTCTCACCGGCGCCTCGCGTGGCCTGGGCCTGGCCATGGCACAGCAGCTCGCTGCCGAAGGCCAGCGCCTGGTGACGATCTCGCGGCGTCGCAGCGATGCGCTGCCGCAGAGCGTCACCCAATGGACGCTGGACCTGGCCGACCCCGTCCCCGCGGCGGCCCGCCTTGAGGCCTGGCTGGCCGCGCAGGACCCGGCGCTGCTGGCTTCGGCCACGCTCATCAACAACGCCGGTGTGATCTCGGAGCTGGCGCCGCTCGGGCGGGTTCAGGCCGAGGACCTCGCCCGCGCGCTGCGCGTCGGGCTCGAGGCGCCGATGCTGCTCAGCGCCGCCTTCCTGCGCGCCACGTCGGCGTGGGCGCTGCCGAAGAAGCTGCTGCTGATCTCCTCGGGCCTGGGCAGGCGGGCGATGGCCGGCAGCGCCTCGTACTGCGCCGCCAAGGCCGGCATGGACCACCTGGCGCGTGCTGTGGCGCTGGAAGAAGCTGCCAGGCCGCAGGGCGCGCGCATCGTCTCGCTGGCGCCCGGCGTCATCGACACCGACATGCAGGTGCAGCTGCGCGCCGCCGACCCGGCCCTGTTCGCCGACCGGGAGCGCTTCGTCGGCCTGAAGAGCGGCGGCCAGCTCGACAGCCCGGCCGAGGCGGCGGCCAAGGTGCTGCGCTACCTGGCGCGCGCCGATTTCGGCAGCAACCCGGTGGCCGACGTGCGCGACGCCTGACTGCCGGCGCTGCGCTGCTCAGACCCCGGGTCGGCTGAACATCCGGGTCGTGATGTCGCGATTCGATTCGTGGATGAGGTCCTTGCTCTGCTCGTCCGTGACGGTGGCCGCCACCTGCGCGCTCAGCGACTTGCGCAGCAAGCCCAGGAAGCGCGGCGCCGCAGTGATGCGCAGTTCGTCGTAACGCTTCTGCTGCAGGGCTTCTGACAGGCGTTGCGCCACGCGGCGGGCGAAGGCCCCGGCCTGCAGGTGCTGTGCGTCCTGGCCCGCCGAAGCGGTATTGCTGACCGCACCCCGACCCGCTGCGCCGCTGCGGGCGCCGGGCGGCGAGCGGCGGCTCAACGCGTCTCGCCGCAGGTCGACGTCGTTGTCGTGCGCGCCGGGATCGGTAAGTTCCTCCACGGGTCGCAGTTCGTCGCCGGTCTCCGGCCACTCCAGAATTCGCGCCATGGCCTCGTCGGCCACCAGGACCCAGATCGTCTTCATCCTCGTCTCCAGCTCAAGGGGCCCATCAGCCGGCAAGGCGCGTTCCGCCAGGACGCGACGCGGGGCCCAACACGGCACGCCCCTTGCCGACCGGTGGCATCCCGCCCCTTCCGGAGACCCCCATGCGAGCCTTGCGATGGCACGGTAAACACGACATCCGCTGCGACAACGTGCCTGACCCCGAGATCGAACACCCCCGGGACGCCATCCTCAAGGTGAGCTGCTGCGCGATCTGTGGCTCCGACCTGCACCTCTTCGACGGCTTCATGCCGGGCATGAAGTCGGGAGACATCATGGGCCACGAGTTCATGGGCGAGGTCGTGGAGGTCGGCAAGGACAACCAGGCGCTGCAGGTGGGTGACCGCGTCGTCGTCCCCTTCACCATCACCTGCGGCCAGTGCGACCAGTGCAAGCGAGGCAACTTCTCCGTCTGCGAGCGCTCGAACCGCAATGCCAGGCTGGCCGAGAAGATGTTCGGCCACGCCACCGCCGGCCTGTTCGGCTACACCCACCTCACGGGCGGCTACCCGGGCGGGCAGGCCGAATATGTGCGCGTGCCCTTCGCCGATTTCGGCCCGGTGAAGATTCCCGACGGCCTGAAGGACGAGCAGGTGCTGTTCCTGGGCGACATCTTCCCCACGGGCTGGCAGGCAGCGGTCGCCTGCGAGATCGAACCGACCGACACCGTCGCGGTGTGGGGCGCCGGGCCGGTGGGGCAGTTCGCCATCCGCAGCGCCGTGCTGCTGGGCGCCCGGCAGGTGATCGCCATCGATCGCGTGCCCGAGCGCCTGGCGATGGCCGAGGCCGGGGGTGCCATTCCGATCAATTTCGACGAAGACAGCGTGCTCGACCGCCTGAAGGAGCTGACGCAGGGCAAGGGGCCCGAGAAGTGCATCGACGCCGTGGGCATGGAAGCGCACGTCACACGGTCGATCGACTCGGTGGTCGACCGCGCCAAGCAGGCCGTCATGCTGGAGACCGACCGGCCGCACGTGCTTCGCGAGATGATCTACGTCTGCCGGCCGGCCGGCATCCTGTCGGTGCCCGGCGTGTACGGCGGCCTCGTCGACAAGCTCCCCTTCGGCGCGATGATGAACAAGGGCCTGACGCTGCGCACCGGCCAGACGCATGTGGCCCGCTGGACGGACGACCTGCTGGCCCGCATCGAAGACGGTCAGATCGATCCGTCCTTCGTCATCACGCACACCGCCGACCTCGCCGAAGGTCCGGCCCTTTACAAGACCTTCCGCGACAAGCACGACGGCTGCATCAAGGTGGTTCTCAAACCCTGACCGGAGCGAAACACATGCTTCCTTCCCGACATCAAGCACGCAGCCTGGCGCGCGGCCTGGGCTGGTTCAGCATCGGGCTGGGCGTGGTCGAACTGCTGACCGCGAGACCGCTGTCGCGTGCCGTCGGCGTGCCGAGTCGCAGGGGCCTGGTCAGCGCCCGGGGCCTGAGCGAGATCGCCACCGGCGTCGGCCTGCTCAGCACACGCGACCCCGCGCCGTGGCTGTGGGCGCGTCTGGCTGGCGACGCGCTGGATGTCGCCACGCTGGCCAGCGGCATCCACGGCAAACCGCGGCTGGGCACCACCGTGGCGCTGGCGGCGGTGACCGGTCTGGCCCTGCTCGACCTGGTGGCGGCCCGGCGCTTGGGCCAGCCGCCGACAAGGGCAGTGAGCGCGCAGGGCTGGCGCAGCGGCTTCCCGCTGCCGGCCCACGAGATGCGGGGCGCCGCACTCGAAGGCTTCAGCGCGCCCGCCGACCTGCGCACGCCGGAGGCACTGCGGCCCTGGGGCGCTGACGGCACCGCCGCACAAGGCGGCGCCCGCGGCACCGCGCCACCGGATCCAGGCTGACAGCACCGGCGCCAAGGGGCGCGCCTGCGGAGCCCGGGCTCAGCGCTGCCCCAGCGAGATGCCCAGCGAACGCGCGGTGCGCAGCAGCGGGTGATCCAGCGGCACGGTGCGCGTGCGGCCGGCAACGTCGACCAGCGGCACGCTGGTGCAGTCGTCGCCCTGCAGCGCCACCATGCGCCCGAACTGCCCGGCCTTGACCAGCTGGGCCGCCATCTCGCCGAAGCGGGTGGCCAGCACGCGGTCGAACGCGGTCGGCGTGCCGCCGCGCTGCACGTGGCCCAGCAGCGTGGTGCGAACCTCGCAGGACAGCAGCGGCTGCAACTGCTGCTGCAGCACGTGGCCGACACCGCCCAGCCGCAGCGGATCGGGGCTGTCGGCGATGGTTTCGCGCAGGGTGAGCCCGGCGTCGCGCTGGTGCGCGCCTTCGGCGATGCAGACCAGCGACCAGCCCTCGCGGGACTCGCGTTCGAGACAGCGCTCGGCCACGGCTTGCAGGTCGTAGGGCAGCTCGGGCAGCAGGATGACGTCGGCACCGCCGGCCATGCCGCCCTGCAGCGCGATCCATCCGGCATAACGCCCCATGGTCTCGACGATCATCACGCGGCCGTGGCTGCTGGCGGTCGTCTGCAGGCGGTCCAGCGATTCGCTGACCACCGCCACCGCGCTGTCGAAGCCGAAGGTGCGGTCGGTCAGCGCCAGGTCGTTGTCGATGGTCTTGGGCACGCCCACCACCGGCAGGCCCAGCTCGGCGAAACGCTGGGCGATGACCATGGTGCCGTCGCCGCCGATGGCCACCAGTGCGTCGATGCCCAGCTCCCGCAGGTAGCTCATCGCCTGCGCCGAGCAGTCGGCCCCGCCGGCACCGAAGAAGGCGAAGGGATCGCAGCGGTTGTGCGTGCCGAGAATGGTGCCGCCCTGCGCCAGGATGCCGGCCACGCGCTCGCGCGTGAGCGGCTGCACGCTGCGCGTGAGCAGCCCCAGGAAGCCGCGTTCGATGCCGGTGACGGTGGCGCCGTCGCCCGTCAGCGCCAGCGTCACGGCACGAAGGACCGCGTTGAGGCCGGGGCAGTCGCCGCCGCCGGTGAGCATGCCGACGTGCATGGTGCGCCCCTCCTCAACCCATCCAGGCGGCCAGATCGGCCTTCAGCCGGGCCAGGTCGGCCTGCCGCGTGTAGAACATGTGGCCGGCGTCGTAGTAGTGGTGCTGCACACGCTGGAGCACGTCCGACGAGACGTTCAGATGCGCCAGCGACCAGTCGCTGGCGCTGTAGGGCGTGCCCAGGTCGTAGCGCCCGCTGGCCACGAACACGCGCAGCTGCGCATTGCGGCGCAGCACGCGTGCGAGGTCGGGGCTGGTCGAGGTGAAGCCGCCGCGCGAGCCCTCGCCGCGGCTCCAGTTCCAGGCCTTGTGCGTCTCATGGGAAAGCACCTCGTAGCGCTGCTCCTCGGTGACGTTGAGTGCGCTGGCGAAGTAGTCGAGCGTGGCCATCGTGTAGGCGCCGTCGATGGCCTCGATGCCGGGATCGAACTCCATCTCGGGGCCACGCTGTGCCGCGGCCGGCGCGGTGGCGCGTGCATCGAGCCGGCCGACGACCAGGCCTCGGGTGCGCAGCGCCTCGACGAAGTAGCAGCGGTCGCCGACGCGCAGGTTCTGCTCTTCCACCAGGGCCTGCGGCAGCCCGGTCAGCTCGGCCACGCGGCGAGCGACGCGACCGCGCTGCTGTGTCGTCAGCCGGGCGCCGGCGTGCAGGGCCGCCACGTACTCGTCGACATAGGCCTCGGCGGCTGCACGGGCAGCCTCGGCCGTGCCCTGCAGCAGGCCGTGGTACTGGCCGACGGCGGCGAAGGCCGGCAGGAACAGCGCATGGGGCAGGTCGTTGCCGGGCGCGAAGACGATGCTCTGCAGGTCCATCGCGCAGCTGATCAGCAGCAGCCCCGACAGCGGAGCGCCCAGGCTCTGCAGCTTGTCGGCGATGCCGGCGCCGCGCGTCGTGCCGTAGCTCTCGCCGGCCAGGTACAGCGCGGACCCCCAGCGGCGGTGGCGCGTCAGCCACACACGAATGACCTCGGTGAGGGCCTCGATGTCGCCATCGACCGACAGCATCTTCTTGCGTGCCGCCTCGCTGGCCGTGCAGGACCAGCCGGTGTGCGGCGGGTCGATGAAGACGAGGTCGAAGTGTTCGAACCAGCTGTGCGGGTTGTCGGCCACGGCGTAGGGCGGACGGGCCATGCTGCCGTCGTCGGGCACGACCACCCGTTTGGGGCCCAGCGCGCCGACATGCAGCCAGATCGAGGCCGACCCCGGCCCGCCGTTGAAGGCGAACAGCACCGGCCGGTCGGCGGGTGCGGCGCCGTCGAGCAGGTAGCTGATGGTCATCACTGCGGCCTGCGGCTCGCCGCTGGCACCGGCGAAGCCCTCGGCGGCCACCGGCAGGAAGGCGACCTGCGTGGTGTAGTCCAGCGCACGGCCACCCAGCACGATGCTGCCGCTGCCGACGGCCGGCGCGCGCGCCAGCAGCGTCTCCACTCGCCGGCGGCTGCGGCGGTCGGCTTCGGTCTCGCCGGCGGGCGGGGTGTTGTCGGCGGCGGGCGGCGGGGCGGCGGTGTCGGGCATGGCGTGCAGGCGTCTGTGGGGCCGACGCGACCATAACCCAGACATCCGCCACGTTTCGTGGCGGATTCCGATAATTCGCGGCGTCAACCCCTGCCCGCCTTCGTCGGCGACTGCCATGGCCCATCTGATCAGGCTCTTCGTCACCGGGCTGCTCGCCGCCCTGCCCCTGGCCGCCACCATCGCCATCTTCTGGTGGGCCGCGGCCTTCCTCATCCGCTGGCTGGGGCCGCACAGCGGCTTCGGCGGCGTGATGGTCTCGATCGGGCTGGGCGTCACCGGCTCGGAGGTGGTGGGCTACCTGATAGGGATTGCGCTGGTGGCCGCCGTCATCCTGCTGCTGGGCGTTCTGGTGCAGACCGGCCTGCACTGGGGTGCTGCACGCGTCATGAGTGCCGTGGTGCGGCGCATCCCGGTGGTCAGCACGGTCTACAACCTGGCCTACAAGCTGGTGGGCCTGCTGCGCCAGCGCGACGTGGAAGGACCGAAGACGATGAGCGCGGTGTGGTGTCGCTTCGGCGGCCCGGCGGCAGAGGGCCGCGGGGACGGCGATGGCGGCGCGATGGTGCTGGCCCTGCTGGCCTCGCCCGAGGTGCTGCAGATGCAGGGCGGCCGCTACCTCGCGGTGCTGGTGCCCACGGCGCCGGTGCCGGTGGGCGGCGGCCTGCTGTTCGTGCCGGAGAGCTGGGTCACCCCGGCGCAGATGGGCATCGAGGCCGTGACCAGCATCTACATCTCGATGGGCGTCACCGCGCCGCAGCACCTGGGCGTGCCGGTGGCCGGCCCGGTTCAGACCCCTTCGGCGGGCAAGGCGGCGTGATCAGGCGCCGCCAGCCAGCAGGCTGGCGTAGCGCGCCACGTCGACATTGCCGCCGCTGAGGATCACGCCCACGCGGCGGCCCTTCAGGTCCATCACGCCTTCCAGCGCGGCCGCGGCGGCCAGGCAGCCGGTGGGCTCGACGACGATCTTCATGCGCTCGGCGAAGAAGCGCATGCTGGACACCAGTTGCGCGT
>LNFM01009864.1_pt1 | contig 13666 bp, 5 predicted proteins | sample 596031 | NCBI WGS metagenome assembly LNFM01 (sample SAMN04254537, study PRJNA301005) | activated carbon metagenome | isolation source: dual media filters at the Ann Arbor, Michigan drinking water treatment plant | place: USA: Ann Arbor
CCCGCTAAATGGGCCGGGGACGGCTCCGATCGTGCTCGCGTTCGCTCAGCCGCACGGCGAGGTGATCGTCGAAGAGCTGCGCGTCTCGAAAGTGGCGCGCTACGAGAAAGAGTTCGCCCCCGCGGCGCGCCACGAGCGCGACAAGGACACGCTCGCGCTGTTCCACGCGGACGAGGGCGCGGGCGGCGTACTCACCGACAGTTCCGGCAACAAGAAGCACGGCACCATCACGAACCCCCGGTGGGTGAAACTCGCGCCGCTACCGCCGGTGCCGCCGAGCGCCGCGCCGCCGCTTTCGCTCGCGACCGGCAAATGGCCGGTCGGCCCGAACGAGAACGTGATGCCCGGCCTCGTGCCGCGCCCGGCGCTGATCGACGCGTTCGGCCGCTGGCAGTTGGTGCCCACCGCGGTACCGCTCGGCGGACCGACCGGTGGCGGCGAGCCGGCGTTCAGCCCTGACGGAACGAAGGTCGCGGTCCCGGATCGGCACGCGCTGCGCGTCTACGACGCGAACACCGGCGCGCTCGTCGGCTTCGCACCGCGCAACAGCGCGAACCCGCTGGCCGGCGGCGACATCCGCGCCGACTGGAGCCCCGACGGCAAATGGGTGCGCTTGTTCGACCGGCGCGGCTTCGGTAGCGACAACGTGAGCGTGTGGGCGGCCGACGGCGCGCCCTCGGCGGTGCCGTGGCAGCAGCACGCGGGCATCGATTTCGGCTGGAACCCGAAGTTCCCGCTGCTCGCGTTCTGGCCGCACGGGCTGAACAAGTTTCACGTCGTCGATCCGGCAAGCGCGAAGCCGGTGGAACTGGACCTTGGGGCCAGTCCGCCGCGCGGCGGGCAGTGGTCGAGCGACGGCGAATGGTTCCTGCTGATCCGAGAAGACAAGACGGCGCAACTGTTCGACCGCGCCGGCAAACCCGGAGCGCAGTTCAAGAATTTCGATCCTGCCATGCCAATCGCGTGGGGCAAGGTCAAGGACGGACAGGTGCTCACGGCCCCCATCGAAGGCGTCGTGCACGCGTGGAAGGATAACGGAGATGTGCTCTTCAAGACCGCCAAGTTCGAGAAGCGCGTGACCGGCATGTCGTGGAAGCCGGACGGCTCGGTGCTCGCGGTTGCCGACGAAGAGGGGAAACGTCACTTCTTCGACGCGGACGGCAAGAGCGTCGCCGTTGTGGAGACGAAAGAGGGCGACCCGCGCACGCTGTGGGTACCGGACAGCGACGCCTTCCTCGTGGGGGCCAAGCACTGGCCGGCCCTCGCGCCGGCGAGCGCGGACCTGCGCCGCCCGCAGTGGGGGGAGAGCATCGGCCCGGACCTGACGAGCGTTGCGTACTTCCACGACGGGCGCATTGTGATCGAGGAACTGGACCCGAAGAAGGGTACGAAGAAGGAGATCGGCTGGCAGATCACGCGCACGGCCCACGGGCCGTGGGTGTGGGCACCGAACGGTAAGAAACTCGCGGTGACTCACGCCGACGGTACGACCGTGTACGACACGCGCGACCCGAAGCGCGAGGTGCGCCTCGGCGGCGGCACGGCGGGGGAACTAACCGCACTCGCGGTGTCGCCGAAGGCCGACCGGTTCGCGGTCGCGGCGGACACCGGGCACGTCTTCGTCGTCGGCACCGACGGCAAAGTACAGCGGACCCTCGATCCGCCGCCGATCGAGTTCCTACTCAACAGCGCGAACCAGTCCAAGTGGCGCGCGTCCGACGTGCGGTGGCACCCGGACGGCAAGCACGTCGCGGTGGTCCGCGGGTTCCTCGACGTGTCGGTGTACGATGCGGACACCGGCGAACAAAAGGCGCGGGTGAGGCCCGAAGGCGCGCCGCGGCCGGGCGGCAGCGCGCTGTTCTCGCCGGCGAACCCCGATCAGTTACTGCTCGCGCACCCGGACCTGTCGTTCGTGTGGCGCTGGAAGGTCGAGCAGAAGCCGCAACAGCAGTTCGCCGGCCTCGGCAAACTGTGGCCGAACGCGGACGGCAAAAAGGTACTCGCGCAGCCCGCGATGATGGGCGTTCACGGGAACGAACCGCTCGGTGCGGCGCTGCTCGCGCCGGAGGCCTTCGACAAGCGCGACACCGCGACCACTGGCGACCTGATTGGCAAGCCGAACGTGCCCGCGCCGCTGGCCGCGTGGCACCCGGACGGTAAGCACCTCGTGGCGATCGCGCCCACCGGCACCGTGGAGGTGCGCGGGCCGGACGGTAAAGTGGTCGCCGAGTTCCGCGGGGTGGACAACTTCCAGCACGGTACGTTCGTGACCGGCGCGCCCGCAAGCGCGCGGCTGCCCGTGTGGCTCAACGGCGAGTTCGCGGTCGTCGATGTCGGGGCGCGCACCGCGCACCCACTCGACAAGGCGGTGCGCGGCGAAGTCGCGACCGTTTCGCTCGACGGCAAGTACCTGCTCGCGGTCGAAGGCCAAACGGTGAGCTTCTGGAACCTCGAAACGAACCAGTTGGACCGCCGCGTGCTGCTGCTGCCGGGCGGCGAATCGGTCGCGTTCACCGCCGCCGGCGAAGTGACCGCGAAGACCGACAAGGCCGATGCCGGGTTCCGCTACGCGGTCGAAGACAAGACCGGCCGCGTGACCGCTCGCACCGCCGCAGAGGTGGCCGCGGACCTCACGAAGGGCGCGCCGAAACCGGTGGCGGTCGCGCCGACCGGTCCCGCGCTGATTCTCTCTAAGGAGTGCCGCGCCGAAGCTCCGAATCCCGGCATCGATCCGAAGAAGCCGTGGACCATAGAAGCCTACGTCACCCCGTTGGCCGAGAGCGTGCAGGGTGTTGGCGCGCCGCTCATCAGGATCACCGACCTCGGTGACGTGTACTTCAAGGGGGCAAAGTTCGGCATCACCACCGACGGCTTCCGGCTCAGCGAGCAGTTCATGGAAGTCGGCAAGCGCGTTCACATCGCCGCGGTGCGGAGCGAGACCCGCGTTTGCCTGTACGTGGACGGCAAACTGTGGGTCGAGTACGACGCCAAGCCGCAGGCCGAGTTGGGCGCGCTCCCGCCGACATCAAAGCTGCTCCTCGGCCCGTTGACCGAAGGGTACCGGTTCCACATCCAAGACGTGCGGGTGTCGCAAGCGGCCCGGTACGCGAAGGAGTTCGCCCCGCCGGGCCGTCACGAGGCGGACAAGGACACGCTGGCGCTGTACCGCTGCGACGAGGGCGCGGGAGACAAGCTGACCGACGGTTCGGGCAACAACCGGCACGGCACGATCACCAACCCCATGTGGACGAAACCGGCGGCGGGCGCGCCGGCGCGCCGGTGGCCGCTGAATCCCACGCCGCCGGACGAGATCAAGTTCTTCCTCGCGCACCACGTCGAACTGACGGTGCGCGACGCGAAGGGCGAAGTGAAGTTGGGCCGCGACGACGCGCCGAAGGGGCCGGTTACGGTCGTCGGTGCCAACTTCTGGGGGGCGGACGCCCACACCGACAAGATGGACGACGCGTGGCTGCGCCGGTTCGCCAAACTCACGGACCTCGAATACGTGAACTTCAGCTTCAGCGGGGCGCGCGACCCCGCGGCGACCACCGCGGGCTTCCGGGAATTCGGCGCGCTCGTACACCTGCGCGAGTTCTCCATCTCGCACCGGGTGAAGGGCGGCTGCGACGCTTCGGTTATCGCCAAAATGCCGTCACTGGAACGACTGAACGTCGCCAGCATGAACGGGCCGGAGTGGGTGCCGCACGCGGTCGGCCTGAAGAACCTGCGTCACATCGACACGAGTTTCTGCGCACTCACCGACGCGGAATTGGACCGGTTGGCCGCGCTGCCGCGCCTGTCCGTGCTCTCCGTGAACGGCCCGACGCCGGCGGCGTTTCAGGCCTTCGCGAAGAAACTGCCGTGGTGCCGTATCGTGTTTAATGTGGAGGGGAAAGAGAAGGTCATCGAGCCGACTGCGCCGCACCCGCTCGCGGGGTTGCGGTTCGATGACGCCGCCGGCAAGCCGCGGGTCGCGGCCGAGGTCCCGGGCTTCGCGGTGCCGGAAGGGGCGTTCACGCTCGAAGGGTACGTGAAATTCGACAAGCCCGGGATCGGCGAGAACCCGACGCTGTTCGGCTGGACGTACCAGTTCCTCGTGGGCGCGAACGGCGAAGGGATCGGAGCGGCCCACTTCGCCGATGCCGCCGCCGGCGGCTGGAAGCAGACCGTGGCGCGCGCCGCGGACACCTTGCCCCGCGGCCAGTGGAACCACGTCGCCGCGGTGCGCGACGGCAAGCAAAACCGGTTGTACTTCAACGGCGAGTTGGTGGCGAAGCTGGAAGTAGCGGAAGCGATCCGCGCGCCGAAGGCGGACCCGCCCGAGGGCGTCTTCGTGATCGGCTCGGTGTGCGACGGCGTCACGTTCCGCGACGTGCGCGTGTCGAAGGTGGCCCGCTACGGCGAAGCGAAGTTCGCGCCCGCGCCGCTGCTGGCCGCGGACCCCGACACGCTCGCTCTGTTCCGCTGCGACGAAACTTCCGGCGACGTGCTGCGGGACCATTCCGCGAACTCGCGCAACGGGAAGGTGCTCGGCGGTGCGTGGCTGAAGTAGCCCCGGAGGGAATCGAACCCCCGCCTCCCGGTTGTGATCCGAGTGCCCTCGGCCGTTGGACCACGGGGCCGCAAGTAGTGACCCGCGGCCCCGATCGAAGGTTCGCGCTACTTCTTCTTCTCTTCCGGTGGGGCGAACCACGTCTTCTGCCAGAACTCGCGGCTGTACTCGCCGGTCTTCTTCGGGAACGCGGTCGGCGGCAACCGGTTGAACAGGTCCTTCATGCGGTCGAACGTGAGGTTCGCGCCGTTCGCGTCGTTCGACTGCTTGAACGCGTGATACATCAGGCTCAGCACGATCAGCTCGTCGGCGCTGTCCTTGTAGCGGTCCAGCAGCGGGGCCGCGTCGAACAGCACCTCCCGCGGTTGGCCCATTTGCTGGTGCGCTTGCAACACCCGCAGGGCGGCTTGCAGCCGCAGCCACGCTTGCGTTTCCGTCAGCTTGTTGTTCTTGCGCTCGAAGTCGTCCGCCTCCTTGACCAGTTGGCGGAACAGCGCCAGCGCGTCGGTGCGCATCTTCGGCGCGTCCGGCGGCGCGGGGCGGCCGGCCGCGCGCTGGAGCAGCGCCATGCCCAAGAACAGCCGCGCCTTGCCCGCCTCCGGGCCGTTCGCGTACAGCGCCAACTGCGCCCTCAGCCGCACCTCGGCGTCGGCCGCGTTGCCCTCGCGGAGCAGCGCGTAGCCCAGTTCGCACAGGGCCCGCTCGTGGAACTCGCGCTCCGCGGCGCTCACGTTCTCCTGCTTGGCGATCTGCTCGAGCAACTGCCGGCCCAGCGGGGCGAACCCGGGGTGCCGCGACTCCCCGAACTGCTGCGCCAGCCGGTACCGCGTCTGCGTCGAAACCGCGCCGACCGACGCCATCGCGTTGTTGAACGCCTTCCACACTTCGTCGGGCCGGTTGGCGGCCAAGAGCGCTTCGGCCAGTTCCGCCCACAGCGGGCCCTGTTCGAGCTCCGGCGCGCCGTCCACCTTGAGCGCCGCTTGCAGGTGGGTGGCTGCCGTCGCGGGTTCGTCGGCGAGGCGCGCGTGCGCGGCGGCCTTCTGGAGCAGCGCGACGCGCGGGCCCTTCGTTTGAAGCTCGGCCAGTTGCGCCCACTCGGTCGCAGCGGCCTTGTGTTTCGCTTTGGCCTCCGGCTTGCGCTCTTTCGTCAGCGCCGCGCCCCACGCGCTCAGGATCTCGGCGCGCAGTTCGCCGGCGCGCGGCGGCGCGGCCACGCCCGCGTACCAGCCGGCCGCGTTCAGGGCCGCGTCGAACGCGCCGTCGGCCGCGAGCGCCGTCACGGTCGTTTCGCAGGTGGCCCGCACCTCGTCGAGGGGCACGAGTGCCGCGTCGTACTTCGACGGGTCGCGCACGTCGCGCAGCGCCGCGGCGAGCAACTCGGCCCCGGCCTTGTGCCGCGCCGGGTCCGCGGAGCGCGCGTGCAGGTCGGCGAGGCGCAGCGCCGCGGCCGTCGATTCCGGGTCCGCGGCCCGCACCGCTTCCTCGAACAGCTTCTGCGCCGCGTCCGGTTCCTTCAGCTTCACCTTGCACCAGCCGAGGTGGTAGGCGGCGGCGGCCCGCAGCGCCGAGGGGATGCCGGGCGCGGCGCGCAGCTGCTCGAGCTCCTTCGCGGCCGCAGCCCAGTTCGTCTCGGCCATCAGCACCTGCGCGAGTTCGGCCTTCGCCGGGCCGAGCACCTCGGGCGGGGCGCTGCCGGCGATCTCTTGGAGCCACCGGCGCGCCTGCTCGTATTCGCCGGCGCGCAGGTGCAAGTCGCCGAGCCGCAGCCGCGCGCGGTCGAGCGCCGCGGCGGGCGTCGCGGTGCCGGTGCCGGTGAGGTACTCCGTGAGTTCGAGCTTCGCGCGAATCAGGTCCGGCGGGGTCGCGCGGAGCGACAGGTCCGCGATCAGCCGGTGCGTTTCGCCCGGCTCCTCGTTCGCCGGCGGCGCGCTCAGCACCGTGGCGAGCAGCACCAGCTCGTTGTTCGGGGCGTTCGGCGGCAGCCCGACCGCGGCCCGGGCCTTCGCGCTGCGGAACACGAACCGCGTCACGTCGGCCGGGTCCCGCAACTGCTTCTCGGTCACGAGCTGGAAGTGCTGCAGCGCCAGCGCCCAGTAGCCGGCGGCCTCGTCGGCCGCGGGCACCAGTTCGGCGAGCCGCGCGTACCCGCTGCCGAGGCGGAACCGCGCGACCGGGGCGAGCACCGGGTGCGCGTCCACGTGGGCCGCGACGCGGGTCAGGTGGTTCTTCAGTTCGCCCGCGTCCGGGCGCTTCAGCTCGTAGCAGTCGCGCAGCGCGTCGAGGTCGCGGGCGAAGCCCGCGCCGGGGTCGGCGGAGCCGAGCGGCACCCAGCCCTGCCACACGGCCGCGAACGCGCCGAGGCCGAGCAGCAGCACCGGCACCTGCCACAGGTTGCGCGTGGGGTCGAGCGGAATCGGCGCGGCCGTGTCCGTGGCCATGAGCGTGTCTCGGTGCGCAGTGGTACCGCGCGCAAGTAGACCGCGGCGCGCGGCCCGCGGTCAAGGCCAACCGCGGCGGAGTTCGCCCGGTGTTTGTTGGGACCGAACGGGGCCGTGTCGCGCGCGCGTCTGGTCCCAGAACCGGCTTGGCCAACTTACCCCGTGTTGGCCCAAGTTGGCCACCCGAGTTGGCCAACTGGCCAACTCGCACGAAACGCTAGAAATCCTAGGGTTCCGTGCGTCCTAGCCAGAGAGTTGGCCAACCCCTCGCGCGCTACCCCCCCCGGCCCCGTCATTCGGGCGGCATTCGGGGCGCGTCGCGTTCGCGCGCCCCAACGAACCGCCCCGCACCGAACCGCTTTCGCGCCGGCAATGATATACTATACATGCGAACAATTCGTGTCAACGGGCGAACTGCGGCGCACCGTTCGCCCGATCCGCACCGCGCCCGAACCGGGCCGCGCTCGGGACCGCCCGCGCGAGCGGCACGTTCGGCACCGTGCGCACCCCAACCGCGCCAACGTTCGGCGCGGCGCGCGGTTGAGGTTCACACGGCGCGGCCCGCACAACTGTAACGGCCGGGGCGAAAGTTTCGCGCGGGTGCTTGGAACCGGCGCGCCCCGGCGGATAGTATTGAGGCGGTTTCGCCGGCACCCCGGGACGGGCACCCATGAAGCAGGCTCTTGCGGCACTCGGAACACTCGCGCTCGCGTGCGCGGCGCTCGCGGGCCCCCCGGTTCCCCCCGCGGTCGCCCCCCCCGCCCCGGCGGAACTGGTCGCCCGGCTCGGGTCGGACGACTTCCGCACCCGCGAGGCGGCGCGCGCGGCGCTCGAGAAGTGCGGCCCCGAAGCGCTGCCGGCGCTGCGCGCGGCGCTCGAATCCGCCGACCCCGAAATCCGGCTGCGCGCGGCCCCGCTGCTCGTGCGCCTCCAGCGCGCCGCGGACAGCGCGCCCCGCATCGGCGCGAAGAACGTGGCGCTGAAATACGCCAACGTACCGCTCGGCCAAGCCGTGACCGACCTGCGCGCGCGCACCGGGCTGAACATAACCATCGACCCCGCGCGCGTCGCCGACCCGCTCCGCAAGGTGTCCTGCGCGACCGGCGAACTGCCCGTGTGGGAGGCGGTGGAGGCGTTCGCCGCCGCCGCCGGGCTGTGCGAAGACTTCCGCGCCGAACTCGAACTGCCGAAGGTGACCGGTGCCGGGCGGCGCATCATCGCCGCGCCGCCGAGCGTGCCGCCCGCGGACGCGGTGCCGGTGGTGCTCGTGGACGGCACCGAGCGGCTGCCCGCGGCGCGCGGCTCCGCGGTGCGCGTCACGCCGCTGCCCCGCGGGTTCGGCGGGCACCGGGTGCAACTCGGCACCGGCGAGGTGGCGCTAGCCTTCGACGTCGCGCCCGCGCCCGGGCTGAACTGGCAGGACGTGGTCGCGGTGAAGATCACCAAGCTGATCGACGAGCACGGGCGGGTCGGCGGCGGCGGCGCGATGCGCGTGTACGAAACCGCGCCGAGCGAGTTCGAGGACTTCGGCGTCGTGATCGGCGGGCCGGTGGTCGCGTTCCGCCCCGGGGTCGGGATGCGGTTCGACCCGCGCACCGGCGCGCCGCTGTACCCGGACACCGCCCCGAACCCGCGGGTGATCGCGGTGCCCCTCAAGGTCGCGACCCCGAACGCGCGCGCCCTGAAGCGCCTCGAAGGGAAAATCTTCGGCGAACTCACGCTCACCAACCAGACGCTCGTGACGCTGCTCGACCCGGCCAAGCGGAGCGGCGCGCCGGTCCAAGGGGCGGGCCAAACGCGGCTGACCGTGCAAACCGTGACCCCGACCCGCGACGGCGGCACGCAGTACCAAGTGCGGTTGGAGTACCCGTCGCCGTGGGTGCAGTCGGCGCGCCGCGGGCTGAACCCCGGCGGGCTGTTCCCCGAACCGCCGCGCCCGCCGGGTCAAGGGCACTCGCTGCTGGCCTACGACGCCGCGGGCAAGCAACTGTTCGCGCCGCCGCACCCGCACAACTTCACCGACACCAGCGAAGACGGCCTGACGCTGGTGAACCACCTCACGCTCGTCTACCGCAAGGGCGCGGAGCCGGCGCAGTTCGTCGTTACCGGCCCGCGGTCCGTGATCGTGGAAGTGCCCTTCGCGCTCGACAACGTGCAACTGCCCTAACGCGGGAACCGTGTCGCCCTGCGTGCTCGTGCTACTGGTAGCCGAGGACGAGCGACACGCGCTCCACCGCGTGCGCCCCGGAATCGGCCCGCGGTTCGGCGCTGGGCAGCACGCGGTGCATCCACTCGTAACGGCTCTCGCCGCTCAGGATGAGTAGCGCGCCGACCGGCATTTCGAGCGCTTCGCGCACGTCGCCCTTCGCGATCTCGAACCGCGCCGCACGTTGCACGTTCAGAATCATCGTCACGACGCCGTTCGTCGGGATGTCCACGTGAAACGGGAACCCGGCGACCGCGCCGTTCGTGCGGCGGTAGAAGTTCGCGGTCAGCTTCCACGTGAGGTCCGCGCCCGGCGCGGCCAACCCTTCGCCTTCGAGCACTTCGAGCACGCCGGGCAGCAGTTCGGCCGGTACGAAGTCCGGCAGGTTCGCGTTCCGCTGGAAGTACGCGAGCGCGTGCCCGTCTTCGCCGTACCGCGGGAAGTACTCGCCGCGGATCGCGCGCCCGCCGGACTCTTCGAGCGGAACGCGCACGAACCGCTCTTCGCTTTGGAGGTTGTGCGCGGCGCTCCGCACGTACGCCGGCTGCGGGATGTGTGCCGTTTCCGGGGCGATGCCGCCCGCTACCGCAGCTTCGAGCCGGTCGTACAAGTGGAGCGCGTGCGCCACGATTCGCGCGCACGCGGACGGGGCGAAGTGGTCCGGGCGGAAGACGAGGCCCGGAACGTGCGCGAAGGTGTGGCGCTGCACTGGGCACCTGCTGGGGCGAGTGAATGCGGATACCGCCGCGGGGCGCTCCCCTTTCTCGTTGCCCGCGCGCGCGGGGCGTCGTAATCTGCGTGCAAGTTCCTCCCTTTTTCGCAGTGAGCTTCACATGAGTCGCAAGCCGGTGCGGGTCGCCATCGCGGGCCTCGGGTTCGGGTCCGAGTTCATCCCCATCTATCAGGCGCACCCGGACGCGGAGATGTTCGCCATCTGCCGCCGCAACCGCGCGGAACTGGACGCGTGCGGCGACAAGTTCCGCATCCCCACCGAGCGCCGTTACACCAGCTACGAAGAGATGCTCAAGAACCCGGACATCGACGCGGTTCACATCAACAGCCCGATCCCCGATCACGGCCCGCAAACGATTGCGGCGCTGAAGGCCGGCAAGCACGTCGCGTGTACGGTGCCGATGGCGACGAGCAAGGAGCAGATCAAGGAGATCGTGGAGTTGCAGCGCAAGGTCGGCAAAGTGTACATGATGATGGAAACGGTGGTGTACGCGCGCGAGTACCTGTTCGCGAAAGACCTGTACGACCGCGGCGTGCTCGGGCGTATTCAGTTCCTCCGCGGCAGTCACCAGCAAGACATGGACGGCTGGCCGGGCTACTGGCCGGGCCTCCCGCCGATGTGGTACGCGACGCACTGCGTCAGCCCGTGCCTCGCGATCCTCAGCGGCCCCGGCAAGCCGGCGCACGCGGAGAGCGTCGTGTGCCACGGCAGCGGTCGCATCCGCGACGAGTACCACGGCATTTACGGTTCGCCGTTCGCCGTTGAAAGCGCGACGTTCAAGATTCGCGGCAGCGACGTGTGCGCGGAAGTGACGCGCAGCCTGTACGACACCGCGCGGCAGTACCGCGAGAGCTTCGACGTGACCGCGAGCAACGTGAGTTTCGAGTGGCAGCAACTGGAGGGCGAAGACCCGGTGCTGCACATGCGCGGGCTGCCGGAGCACCAGATTCCGCGCCGCGTGAAGGTGCCGGACTTCGCGGGGCGGCTGCCGGAGCCGATCCGCAAGTTCACTGGCGCGATTCACGACGCGACGCACCTGAGCTTCGTGCAGGGCGGCGGGCACGGCGGCAGCCACCCGCACTTGGCGCACAACTTCCTGATGGCCGTACTGGGCGAGCAGCCGGCGTTCCCGGACGCCGCGACGAGCGCGAACTGGACGCTGGTGGGCATCTGCGCGCACGAGAGCGCGCTGAGCGGCGAGCGCGTGCACATCCCGGCGTATTGAGTTCGGCCCGAGCGCGCGGTCGGGGGCGGGGTGCCGTCGCCCGCCTTGGCGCGCCGCGCGCCGGCACCGCACAAGCCCGCTCAATATCACGCGCCGGCCCCGCGGACGCGCCGCTGGCAATTTGGGTAAATCCTTCCGGCTACCGGTTCGCTCGCCTTCACACTTCCCCCATCTCTCCGCGAACCCGCTGAACCGCGGCGTCCCGCGCCGCCGATGGGAAGGGAGCCTCGCGGGTATCCCTCCCCGAAGGACCGGACCAACGTGACGATTCAGCCCCAAACGGCGAAACCCGGCGGCCCGCTGGCGCTCGCCTTCCTCGCGGTGCTCCAAGAACCCAACGGCTGGCTCGGCGGCTACTTGGTGACGAACGGTTGGGGTCGCCCGCTCGAATTCCGCCTCACCACCGCCGTTCAGCCCAACAAAGTGCAGACCGCGCTCTACGGCCCCACGCTCGTCGAGTACATCCACGCCGACGTGATTGGGAAAACGCTGGTCGAGAAAACCGCGGCGAAACCCGATCTGATTGTAACGGACAGCCCGGCCGCGCTCGGGTTGCGGTCGCGGGTGGAAGTGCCGGTGGTAGCGCTCGCGCCCGCCGGCGCGGTCCCGGCCGACGCGGTCGCGTTCGCGCACGCCCGCTCTTCCGCCGGTCTACTGCTCCCGGCGCGGTACGCTTCCGACCGCGAGTTCGTGGTGCAACTGCTCGACCGCGTGGACTCGGCCGTTGATCTGGCGGAGCCGTTCGCCCGCGTGCGCGACGCCGTGGCCGAAGCCCGCAAAATGGGAGTGACGAATCGTGCTGCTTGACGCCGAAGCGGTCGCCCTCGACTTCGCGCCCGAAGCGCTCGAACTGCCCAAACTCGATCAGCCCCTCGAACCGGGCGTGCGCGAAGCGCGCTTGCTCACCGACGCTCCGTGGGTGCGGGTGCTCGGTCGCCTCGACCTCACCGTGACCACCGAAGGGTGGAAGTTCCCCGCGCCGACCGCCGATTACGCGCCGCCGCCGCGGGCCGAACCGAAGGTCGGGCGGCACGTGGTGAACTTGCCCGCTGCACCGGTGCTGCCGGACGGCGCGCCGGTGCCGCCGCGCATCCGGCCCAAGCCCACCGCGGACACAGTTCTTTTCAAAGACCGGCTCCTTTACCTGCTGCAACCGCCGCTCGACGGCCTCTTCGACGGTCGCCAACTCGAAGTGCCGTTCGAGCCGTACAAGTACCAGCTCGAAGGCATCGCGTTCCTGATGCCGCGGCACGGCGCGATGCTGTGCGACGAGATGGGGTTGGGGAAGACCTGTCAGGCGATCCTCACGCTGCGCCTCCTCTTCCATCAGGGCGAGATTCAGAGCGCGCTGGTCGTGTGCCCGAAGCCCTTGATGCACAACTGGCAGCGCGAACTGAAGATGTGGGCACCGGACATCCCGGTGGAGAGCTTCGAGGGCGACCCGGACCACCGCCGCCGGTTGTGGCTCGTGTCCAACTGCCCGCTCAAACTCATCAACTACGAGACGCTCACCCGCGACGCGGACCTCGCCGCCGACCCGCGCGTGAAGTTCGATGTGGTGGTGCTGGACGAAGCGCAGCGCATCAAGAACAAGGAGAGCAAAACGGCGCAGGTGGTGCGGGCGCTCAACCGAACGCGCAGTTGGGCGCTCACCGGCACTCCCATCGAGAACCGCGTGGACGACCTCATCAACATCTTCGAGTTCGTCGATTCCGGGCGCGTGCCCGCCGACGCGCCGCCGCGGCGCGTCGCGCAACTCACTTCCGACAGCATCTTGCGGCGCACGAAGGACGTGGTGGCGTCCGACATGCCGGGCAAGGTGATGCGCGACCTCCCGGTCGAACTCACGCCCGCGCAGCGAGCCGCCTACGACCGCGCCGAGAACGACGGCATCATTCACCTGAACGAACTCGGCGACACCATCAGCGTGCAGCACGTGTTCCAACTCGTGATGCGGCTGAAGCAGATTTGCAACTTCGACCCGCTGACCGGCGAGAGCGCGAAACTCGAACAGTTGCTGACGGACATGGAAGAAGTCGCCCAGAGCGGGCGCAAGGCCATCGTGTTTTCGCAATGGGTGGAGCCGCTGGAAGTGCTGGCGAAGGCGCTGCACCGCTACGGCGCGCTCCAGTACCACGGGAAGGTGCCGCAGAACGAGCGCACGCCGATTCTGGACCGCTTCAAAAGCGACCCGGACGCGCACGTGATTCTGATGAGCTACGGCACCGGGAGCGTGGGGCTGAACTTGCAGTTCTGCAACTACGTGTTCCTGTTCGACCGCTGGTGGAACCCTGCGGTCGAGGATCAGGCGATCAACCGCGCGCACCGGTTGGGGCAAAAGCACCCGGTGACCGTGACGCGGTTCCTGAGCGGCGGCACCATCGAGCAGCGCATCGCCGACATTCTGGAAGCGAAGCGCGCGGTGTTCAACGAGTTGATTGCACAAGCGGACAAGCCCGAATCCCGCGGGCTGACGGAAGACGAAATCTTCGGTCTGTTCGACATCAAGGCG
>LNFM01009865.1_pt1 | contig 13664 bp, 12 predicted proteins | sample 596031 | NCBI WGS metagenome assembly LNFM01 (sample SAMN04254537, study PRJNA301005) | activated carbon metagenome | isolation source: dual media filters at the Ann Arbor, Michigan drinking water treatment plant | place: USA: Ann Arbor
GGCGGCGGCGGCGCGGTCGTTCTGAGCTCGGCCGCGAGCGTCGAGCTCCGCGGACAGATTCGCGCCGCGGGCGGGCTGGGCGGCGCAGGGTCGGGCATCGGCGTTCCCGCGATGGGGACCAGTGCGTCGTTCACGGGAAGCGCCGCGTTCGGCGGCGGCGGCGCGGGTGCATCGGGCGCTGGCGCTGGCGGCGGCGGCGGCGCGGGAGGCGCGGTGTTCATCGTCGCGCGATCCGTGGATTTCACCGGTACGCTCGACGCCGCTGGCGGCCTCGGCGGCGGCGGATTCAGCGTCGCTTTGTCCGGCGCGTTCGGCGGAACCGGTCGCAACGGCGGCAGCTCTGGCGGGCGCGGAGGAAACAACGGCACCGGCGGCAGCGGTGGTGATGGCGGGCGCGGCGGGATCCGCGTGATCGCACCAGTATTCAACAATTCAGGCGTCGTGCGCGGGATGCTCCGCCACGACGCGATGTAATCGAGACGGAGGAGAGCGCGTGCTGGACGGACAGTTCACGTTGGGCGTCGAAGAAGAGTTTCAGATCGTCCACCCCGAGACGCGCGAGCTTCGCTCGTATGTCTCCAAGATCATGGAGGAGCGCGACAAGACCATCTTGCGAGAGCGCGTCCGCGCAGAGATGCACCAGTCCATGGTCGAGACGGGCACTGGCATCTGCAAGGACGTCGATGCGGTTCGAGCCGAGCTGGTCGAGATGCGCTGCGAGCTCGACAAGCTCGCGCGCAAGGGCGGTCTCCGCATCATCGCCGCGAGCACCCACCCGATCTCCGACTGGAAGACGCAAGAGATCACCGCGGACCAGCGGTACGACAAGATCGTCGAGGACCTTCAGGACGTCGCCCGCGCGAACCTGGTCTTCGGGCTGCACGTGCACGTCGGCATCAAGGACAAGAACGTGGCGATGGCCCTGGCCAACCAGGTCCGTTACTTCTTGCCGCACCTGCTCGCGCTCTCGACGAGCTCGCCGTTCTGGCTCGGGCGCATGACGGGGCTCAAGTCCACGCGATGCGAGATCTTCAAGCGCTTTCCGCGCACCGGGATTCCGGGGGTGTTCGAGTCGTACGGAGCGTTCGAAGACTACGTGAAGCTGCTCGTTCAGACGGGCTGTATCGATAACGCGAAGAAGATCTGGTGGGACGTCCGCGTGCATCCGTTCTTCGACACTGTCGAAGTTCGTATCTGCGATATGCCGACGCACATCGAGCACACGATCGCGCTGGTGGCGCTCATTCAGGCGCTGTTCGGCCAGCTCTACCTGCTCTATCGACGCAACATGGCGTGGCGCACGTACTCGGGCGCGCTGATCGACGAGAACAAGTGGCGCGCGGTGCGCTACGGCATCGACGGCAAGCTCATCGATTTCGGAAAGCAAGCCGAGGTGCCCGCGCGCGAGCTCGTCCACGAGCTCATCGATTTCGTCAGCGAGGCCTCGGGCATCTTCGGCACGCGCAAGTCCGTCGACGCCGTCAAAGAGATCCTCCGCGTCGGGACGAGCGCCGACACGCAGGTGGAGGTCTTCAAGAAGGCCGGCAACAACCCCAAGGCGGTCGTCGACTGGCTCATCGCCGAGACGATGCGCGATCTGCCGAGGACCTGAGCGACGGCGGAGCTGCTGCGATCTCCGCCGCTCAGCGCACGTGAAAGAGCTCGGGCAACACCGAGCCGCTCTTTCCCTGAATCCAGCGGTGAAACTGCGATCCGTTGTCCGCGGGGTCCGCGTTGATGAGCACCGTGTGCGCGCCGAACCGTCGCGCGTTGTTCACGAAGCCCGCCGCGGGATACACCGCCCCCGACGTCCCTGCGGCGATGAACAACAGCTTGGGTGCGTTGCTCATGAACCGCGAGATACGGTGGAGGTCTCGCGGGTCGAGCATCTCGCCGAACCACACGATGTGCGGGCGGAGCACGCCGAACTCGCCGCGCTCGGCGCAGCTGCCGCAGCCGGGAACCTCGTTGTCCGCGTACACGACGTCGTCGTCAAAGGGGTCGCGCTCGCAGAACGCGCAGCGCGTTTTGAATAGACTCCCATGAATTTCGACGACGCGCTTGGACCCCGCGCGGCCGTGCAGGCCGTCGACGTTCTGCGTCGCGAGCAGAAAGCGATCGCCCAGCTTCTCTTCGAGCGCGCGCAGCGCGTGGTGCCCAGGGTTGGGATCGACCGTCTTGGCCTTCGCGCGGCGCTCTGAATAGAACCGCCACACGAGCGAAGGGTCCGCGGCGAACCCCTCGGGCGACGCGACGTCTTCGATCTTGTGGTTCTCCCACAGCCCGTCGGGCGACGCGCGAAACGTCGGAATCCCGCTCTCGGCGCTCACGCCGGCGCCGGTCAGCACCAGCACCCACGTGTCGCTGTCGATCTCGATCCTGTCACTCACGATGGCGCTACTCCGCTGCGAGACCCTTTAGCAGCGCCGAGAGCGAATGCTCGAACTCGCGTTCGAATTCGACCCGCATCGGCGCCATGTCGGGCTCGGCGAGCGCGCGCTGAACGGCCGGCGCCGCCTCGGCCATCGCCCACAACCCTGTCAGCAACGAGCGCATGTAGAAGAGCGCCTTGACGCCGCCGCCCTTCGCGACGAACGGCAGCAGCGCTTCGAGTCGCGCCCCTGTCGCGATCGTCCGGGCCGCCAGCCGCTTCTCGAACGCCGCGATCACGGCGTCGTCCGCGTTGTGCTCGAGCGTCGAGTGCAGTCGACCGAGCAGTCGAATCATGAGCTTGCGCAGCAGCACCGTCGACACGAGCGTCGAGGTCACGCGCTGCACCGTCCACTTGCCGCTCTGGTCCAGCTCGGCGTCGACCGCGTCGAACCATGCCTCCAGCTCGCCCTCGAGCACCGCGAGCTCGAGCGCCTCTCTCGTCGCGAAGTAGAGAAACACCGTCCCTTTCGCGACGCCGGCGCGCTCGGCGACCTCGGCGATCGTCGTGTCGAGCCGCGGCGAGCGCTCGAGCAACGCGCGCGCAGCCTTCGTGATCGCCTCGCGCCGCTGTTGCTTGTCTTCTTCTCGTCGCGCGCGCTGCTTGAGCACCATCCGTCCCACGCTCTCTCGTCTCCCTCGACCGTCGAGGAAGGGATCCGCAAATTACCTGACCTCGGGTCACGTTGCTACGCCAGGGAGCGAGAACGATCTCGAAGGACTGTAAGCGCTGGCTTCGGCCCGCGTTCATGGGGCGTCACGGGACGGCATCCGAGCCTCCCCAACGCCCCTCGAACCTCCCTACGAGTCACCATGCGCTACTCACTGCTCGCACTTACTCTGTCGCTCTCGTCCCTGGCTGCTTGCGCGGGCGGCCGTTCGATGTCCGCAGCGCGCTCGTACCCAGGGTATTCGATGGCGAGCTCGGCCGCGGGCTCCGTCGCGAGCGAGCCCTCGAGGGGCTCCGAAAGCACCAGCGTCGATAGCGCTCCATCCGCGGCGCCCGAGGCCGCCGCGCCGACCACGCGCTCGGAGTCGGTGGGCGGCGCGGCGCGCTTGCTCTCTGTGGCAGCGCGAAACGTGCCTGCGCGCGCAGCGCACGGAAACACCGTTCGAACGACGGCGGTCGCCGGCAACACCACCGAGGGCTCCAGCGCCGCTGTGCAGCAAGCTCCGGCGCAAGTGCTGCTCATCTACAACGCGCAGCTGGTGGCGCAGGTCGATCACGTGCCCGCGGGGATCGATCAGGTGATCGAAGCGGCCACGACGATGGGCGGATTCCTCGCGACGAGGACGGACACTTCGGTGACGGTGCGCGTTCCCGTCGGCCGCTTTCGCGAAGCGCTCGGTCGGGTCGAGTCCTTCTCGACGGTGCTCAATCGCAACGTACAGGCGGAAGACGTCACCGAGCAGTTTCACGACCTCGAGGTGCGCCTCGCCAACCTCCGCTCGGTGCAGACGCGACTGCAGCAGTTTCTGGCGCGCGCCACCAACGTGACCGAAGCGCTCACCGTCGAGCGCGAGCTCGAGCGCGTCGGACAGCAGATCGACGAGATCGAAGGCCGCATGCGATTTCTCGGGAACCGAGCCGCCTTCTCGACCATCACCGTGACGCTCATGGCGCGCCCGCAAGCCAACACCCTCGTCGCGCGAGGCCTGACGCCGATGCACGAGCCGTTGCCCGAGACGTCGCTTCCGTTCGAGGTCCTCGAACAGCTCGGGCTGCCCAGGCTGCTGCTCTCGCGCTGAGCTGTAAGCGCCGGTCGCGTTGCACGTTTTCGAGTTCGCTACGGAGTGATCCAAGCCATGAAGTCTCTTGTTCGCACCACGTTCGCCGCCCTCGCCCTCGCGCTCTGCGCGGCGGCTCCCGCGTGCACCCCGTTTCACCTGCGCACCCCCGACGGCTTCGCGCGCATCTCCGATCCGCGACCGTCCTACGACTACCGCGCGCTCAGCGCGTACGGAGTCGCTGTGGGTGTTCGCGCGATTCCCAATCGAGAAAACGCGTCGATCGCGTTCTGGTCCGAGGCCGTCGACCGCAGGCTGCAGCGCGGCGGCGCCTATCGTCCCGCAGGCGCGTCGGACGTTCGCACCGAGCGCGGCCAGGTCGGAAAGAGCCTCCGCTACTCGATGGGCGACCCACAAAACGGCGGAACCTATTGGGTCACGGTCTTCGTCACCCGCGACTGGGTCTACCTCGTCGAGGCGGGCGGCGCGTCGGCCTCGTTCGCCCGCGCGCAAGGCGAGGTCGAGCGCGCGATCCGCAGCTTCGAGGGAGGCTGACCGAGCCTCGAGCGACGCCGTACCCCCTTCTCACTTTCTCGGGAACCGCCGCGCAACACCGTTGTCTGCCACGCGCTTGGCCCATCGCTCGGGGTCGGTTCCCGCGCTCGGCCAGGCGCAGCGAGGTGCGCGATGGCTGGTGTATCGACGGAGTCGGGATCGAGCGGACGCAAGAGCGTGGACCAAAACATCAACATGGTCCCGTTCATCGACCTACTGGTGAGCTTGATCGCGTTCTTGTTGATGACCGCGGTCTGGGTGACGACCGGGGCGGTGACCGCAAAGCTGCCCGAGAACGCGCCATCCGAAGCGATCACGACGCCGCCTGCGCCCGTCGATCAGCTGCGGGTCGAGCTCACGCGAGGCGCGATCCGCGTGGCCATCACCGCCGCAGACGTGGTCACGATCGAGCGCGGGCCCGGAGAGCTCGACCGACTGCGCGACGCGCTTCGCCAGAAGCGACGCGTCGTGAGCAACAACGAGGTGTGGGTGCAGCCCGAGAGCGCGGTGAACTTCAACGACATCGCGCGCGTGATGGACGCGGTGTACGAGGCGTGGGGCACCACAGCGGGGACGCACCCCGACCGACTGCCTGTGACGGTCCGAATGCTCTAAGCGGGTGTTGGCGTGGGATTTCGGCGTTTTGCGCCAAACCCCTCTACGCCGCGCCTGGCTTGGGCTCGGGCGCTTCGGGTTGCACCGTGACGTGGTGGATCCCGTGCTTCTCTTTGAGCCTATCGCCGACGCGAGCAGCGACGGCGACCGCATCGCGCTCGTCTTCGACGACGACGTGCACCATCGCGGAGTCGAAGCCATCTGCGATCCGCCACACGTGAAGGTCGTGCATGCTCTGGACCCCCTCGGTCTCGCGCACCGTCGCTTCGACGGCCGAGATCGAGACTCCATGGGGAACGCCCTCCATCAACACGTGCCCGGCCTGCCTCAAGAGCTGAAGGCCGGCGAAGGCGACCAGCCCCGCGATCGCCAGAGAAATCGCAGGATCTGCGCGCGTCCAGCCAAACGCGAGCACGAGTCCGGCCGCGACGATCGCGCCCACCGATCCGAGCGCGTCGGACAAGACATGCGCGAGCGCGGCGCGAGTGTTGGTGTCGTGCCCATCCTTTCCGCGGCTGAGGATCCAGGCGGACAGAAGGTTGACCACGAGCCCAACCGCCGCGATGACGAGCATCGGCAGCGCGAGAATGGGCCGCGGAGCGCGCCAACGCTCGAGCGCCTCGATGACGATCGCGACCGCGCCGACCGAGAGCATCGTCGCGTTGAGCAACGCCGCGAGCACCTCTGCCCGACGATAGCCAAACGTCCGCAGCTTGCTTCTCGGACGCAGCGCGATTCGGCGGGCAAATAGCGCGATCGCGAGCGCTCCCGAGTCCGCGAGCATGTGCCCGGCGTCCGAGAGCAGCGCGAGGCTGTGCGTGTAGTACCCGCCGACCGCCTCGACCACGAGGAAGAGCACCGTCAGCGTCAGCGCCGCCCGCAGGCGCTGGGACGGAACGTCCTTTACGTCGTGCGCGTGGTCGTGGCCATGCTCGTGCGCGTGGCCGCCAGCTGCCCCCCTCGGGTGCGCGAGCTCACCATCGTGCGGGTGCTCGTGATCGTGGTCGCGACCGTGATCGTGCCCGTGATCGTGCCCGTGATCATGATCGTGGGAGTGATCGGCCACTGGCGCTCGTACGAGCAATGATGCAGCGCGACGCCCGCCGGAGCTAGCGTTGTTCTGCGCTCAGCCTGTCTTCATGGCCCACGGAGGAGGTTCGGTCTTGGGCTCGCGCGCGCGGCGGGGAGACTCGAACAAGAGGTGTTCGATGCGCTTGGCCAGCGGTCGAAGCGATTCGGGGCGCATCGCGCTGACCGCGACGCCGCTGAACGCTCGGGCCAGACCATTTGCGACGCCCGGAGGCGCCGCGTCGGCCTTGTTGAACACGACGAGCCTGGGAAGCTCGGTGAGCTCGAGCGCCTCGAGCAGCTTCTCGGTGCACTCGATGTGATCGTCATAGTGCGGGTCGGACGCGTCGACGACATGGAGCAAGAGGTCTGCGTCAGCGGCCTCTTCGAAGGTCGCGCGAAACGCTGCGACGAGGTCTTTGGGCAGGTCGCGGATGAAGCCGACCGTGTCGGTCGCGATCATCTCGCGAGAAGGCGGCGCGGCCACCGCGGCGTGAAACGACTCGTCGGTGACGGGGTCGATCGGCTTGGGCGCCTCGTCGTCGACCGTGGCGTCCTCGAAGCCGTTGTGCGTGATTCGAACCGCCGACTCGTCGGGAGCGTCGAGCAAAGCGCGGAGGTCGAACCGTCGCGAGCGCGGATCGAGCGTGGCGAAGAGCTTGTCGACCGCGATCACCGAGGCGCCCGTGAGCGCGTTGAGCAGGGTGCTCTTGCCCGCGTTGGTGTAGCCGATGAGCGCGACCGACGGAACGCCGGCCCGCACCCGTCGAGAACGCCGCTGTCGGCGCTGCTCTCCGAGCTCTCGGAGCTGTCTCTCGAGGTGCGAGATGCGGTCGCGCGCGCGACGCCCAGCGATCTCGAGCTTGGTCTCGCCGGGTCCGCGCCCGCCGATGCCGCCGGTCAATCGCGAGAGCGCGTCGTCCTTCTGACCGAGCCGAGGCAGCATGTACTTGAGCTGCGCGAGCTCGACCTGGAGCTTTCCGTCGCGGGACTCGGCGCGCTGCGCGAAGATGTCGAGGATGAGCTGCGTTCGATCGATCACCTTGAGGTCGGTGACGGCGGCGATGCTCGAGGCCTGCGCGGGCGTGAGGTCTCGGTCGAAGACGAGCACCTCTGCGTCGAGCTGCATCGCGCGCAAAAGGACGTCGTCGAGCTTGCCCTTTCCGAGAACGTAGCGCGGGTCGATCTGCTCGCGGACCTGCCGGATTTCGTCGGCGACCTCGACGCCTGCGCTTCGCGCGAGCTCGCGCAGCTCGGCCATGGACGTCTCGACGCCGCCGGCCCCGCGCTTGTCCGCGACGTGCACGAGCACCGCGCGCCCGTCCTTCGCGACCGCGCGTCGTCCCTTGCGCACGCGGCTGACCTCGTCCTCGATCGCGCGGACGATCGCGAGGCAGTCCTCGTCCTCGACCATGCGATGAAACGCGACGGGCGCGTGCTCTTCCCACAGCTTGTTCGCTGGGTTTTCGGGGAGCACGTGCGCCCACGTCGCGCGGCCGAGCGATCCGTCCGGCTCGAGGATCAGCGCGCACACCAAATCAAGTCGAAGTCGGTAGAGGTCGACGAGGTCGTCCCGCGTCAGGCTCTCTCCGCGCAGGTGCGTGTGCACCAATCGGATGCCGCGAAGGCGTCCGGCCGCGGCGCGGAGTCGTCCGATGTCCGGGAGAAAGATCTTCGTGGCGTCGCCGACGATCACAGACTCGACCTGCCCCGCTCGCGACACGAGGACGCCCACCTGTCGTCCAGTGGACGACGAGGCTTCGGCCAGGTTCTTCGCGAGCTCAGGGGATGCGATCTGCTGCGCGGGGACGCGCCGTCGATACAGACGCTCGATCGTTCGAAGGTCCGATGCTGACAGGCCCGTCGTGTTGCCGTGGATTTCCAGAGGAAACTCCCTCCTGACTGAGGAGAGCGTAAGTGGATGCGCGCCCAATGCGCAAAGATCTCGCGAATCGGTGTGGCGTCCGCGCCCCTCGCGCAAGGGACACAGCTGAAGAATTTCGCGCCGTTTGCTCAGTCGCTGACTATCTCCGCGCGTAGACGATCTGGTGCGCCGGCGGATCCCAGCGCGCGTCGACCTCGGTCGCGCCCGCGATGCGCGCGAGGAGCGCGAGCTCCCCCGGCAGGTACGCACGCCGAACGCTCTGGACTCCATCGACGACGACGAAGGGAACCCTCGCGACAGCGGCCAGCACCCCCGCGCTCAAGGTCGCGAGCGTCGCGCCACGGATGAGGTCGATCAATACGATCCCGCGCGGCGCGACGCGAATCGCCCCCGCGATCACGCGCAGCACGAGCCCTGGCGGCATGTGATGCAGCGCCTGGGTGCACACGAACAGGTCCGCGCGGCCGCGTAGGTCTTCGAGCTCGACGGCGCTGCGGACTTCGCACCGCACCACGTCTTCGACCCCGTCGCGCGCGCACGCAGCCACACCCTGCGCGACATACGAACGCTCGATGTCCGTGGCGAGCAGCGACCACCGGCGCGCGCGAGCGAAGCCCGAGCGCGCGAGAAACCGAAAGAATCCGCCAGACCCAGCAGCCAGGTCGACCGCTCGCACGTCGCTCGCGCCGTGCGTCAGTCGCTCGAGCGCGCGCTGCCACGAATGGTAGCTGCCGAGCTGCTCGTTGACGCGGTCGAGCGTCGTCATCTCGATTCGGCGAACCCACGCAGGGATCCACTCCGCGTCCATCAACTCGTCGCGCGTGCTTCGAACGAGGCCGTCGACGACGGCGGCCGCTTTGATCGACGAGCGCTCGACGCCCTCTCGCCGAAACGCAATCAGGAGCTCCCGAGCGATGGGATCGATGCGACTGCCATCGACGAGCGCGGTGACCGTTTCAGTCTTGAATATTTGCTCACGAATCTCGTCGATGCGCGCTCGCTCGCGCCCCTCGAACGCCTCCATCATCGAGCGACGGTGCTCGTCGAGAGCGACAGAACATGGCGCGACGAGGCGCATCGGCAACACGCGTGTGACGTCGAAGACAGACACGAGAGAAGAATCTCGCAGATCCCTTGGCAGTCGACGAGGGCGGTGCTACGTACGAGTTAGAACCGCATGGGCGTCATCCGTCAGAGCGGCTTCGTCGCAGATAGCTTTGTCGCTGTTTGTGCATACGGAGATGGCAACACCCTTCGCTCTTCGAGCGTCCTGGTGGGTGCTTCTCCGTTCGAAGCTTCGACTCAGATGGCCCACGTCCACGGCGGTCCACGACGGCGCGGAGAGCCTCTGTCTCCCCGCAATGGTGCGGTGCGGCGGTCGCTCTCGGGCGGTCCGACGTACGTCGACGTGATCAACCCAGTGGGTCCATCGCAGCGCTTCGGCTGCGGACTGACCACGTCCAACAGAAGGCCCGGATACGTGGGCCGGTCATCGAGCCGGTGTCCCTCGGGCTGCGGCGTCGCCGCGGGAGGAATGTGAAAGCAATGAAGTCCAGTTCCAAACGTCTCCTGACCGGAGGCATCCTGCGGTGAATCTGCAGTCGTCTCAGCGCTGCGCGCTTCTCCGCTCGCCCCACCCGTGGTCGGCGTAACTAGCGAACAGCCAGAGGTCGAGCGAATGCTCTGATCGAGACGACGAAAGACGACCCACGGGAAGAAGGGCCGACCGCGGTGACGCTGTCGGCCCTTCGATTTTTCTCCCGCACGACTCAGCGCCGCGCGCGATGCTCGGCGAACCGACGTCGTGAATCGCCCTCCCCCTCCATCCAAGCCCGTCAGCGCTCGCGACGCCTCGGGCGCGACAGAGCTCGTGTACGGCGTTCGCGCCGCGCTCGCCGTGCTCGATGTGCGCGCGCAAGACGCCGTCGAGCTCGAGTTCGACCGCGCGCAAGAGCGCGAGCTGTCCCCGCTCATCGAGCGCGCTCGATCGCTTCGCTTGCCCGTTCGCGGCGCCGATGAGCCGTCGCTCCGACGCCTCGCTCGCACCCACAACCACGAGGGAGTCGCCCTTCGCACGCGTCCTCGCGTTTGGACTCCGACCCGTTCGCTGGTCGATCGATTCGCGACCGGCAAGGGCGCGATGATCGCGCTCGACCGCGTTCGCAACGCGTACAACATCGGCGCGATCCTGCGCTCGGCGGCGTTCTTCGGGATCGACGCGGCGCTCTTTGGCTCGCGCGCGCCCGACCCAGACCTGCCCGAAGACGCTGTTCGCGTGGCAGAAGGCGGCGCAGAGCACCTCGCTCTCGCGCGCACCACCGACCTCGCCGACACGCTCTCGCGCCTGCGCGCGAAGGGCGTTCAGATCGTCGTGGCCGAGTCCGACGGAAGCCAGGACGCCATCGGCTTCGCCTTCGCCGAGCGCGCCGTGCTCGTCCTCGGGCACGAGCGCGAGGGCGTCAGCGAGCGCGTTCGCGCCCAGTGCGACGCGGTCGTCGCCATCGGCGGGACCGGCAACGTCGGCTCGCTCAACGTCGCCATCGCGGCGAGCTTGATGATCAGCGAGCTGGTTCGCGGGCGGGCGAAGCCTGCGCGTGCGGCTCAGCCGAGCGCGGCGAAGCCTCCTCCGCCGAGCGATCCGCGGCCCCCTTCGCCGAAGCCGCGTCGCGATGATCGTCCAGGTCGGCGACGCTGAGCGCGACGCGCACGCCGGACGCGCTGCTTTCGTGCACGCCATTTGATTTCGTGGGCTGAATCCGCAAGCGGCCGCGACCCACCGCGCGCTCGAGCGACAGGCTCGGCAGCGCCACGGTGATCCCGATCGCGACCATCGCGATGCTGGCGACCAAGAGGCCCGCGCTCGAGCCGAAGCGCTCGCTGATGTTCATCGCCACGATCACGGAGACGCCCAGCAAAATCGCGAGCGTCGTGCGAATGCGATCCCACCGGCGCGCGTGCGCCTCGAGCCGTTGAACGCGATCGAGCAGCTCCATGGCGCCTGCGTCGTCCGCGGTGTCGCGCAAGGCGCGCGTCTCGGCCTCGAGCGACTCGATCCTCGCGTACGCGGCTGCGACGTCGTCTCGGTACGCAGTGGCGGAGCGATCTTCCATCGACACTCCGATGCTAGCAAAATCGTCAGCCCCGGCCCGTCCGCGAAAGTGGGAATTTTCTCGAAGAACTCCGCGCAAATGCGGGCGGACCGCCGTTGCTCGTAGGGAGTATACTCTCGGGTCCCACTGATGACCGGCACTGAACGTGACGTCACGATCGTGATGAGCATCGCCAGCTCGGACAGCTCGGGCGCCGATGGCGTGCAGGCTGACCTGCGCGCGTTCGCCGCGGCCGGCGTTCACGGCACGTGCGCCGTCTCGATGCTGAGCGCGCAGGGTACGCGCGGCGTTCGAAAGGTGTCGCCGCTGCCGCCGGACCTCGTGCGGGCGCAGATCGAAACGGTGCTCGACGACCTTCAGCCTCGCGCGGTGAAGACCGGCGCGCTCGGCAACGCGACCACCGTCGAGATCATCGCCGACGCGCTTCGAGATCGAAAGAACCTCGCGCTCGTCGTCGATCCCGTCGTCAACCCCACGCGCGGACGGGCGCTCACCGACGACGCTGGCGTCGCGACCCTCGCGCGAGAGCTCATCCCGATGGCCACGTTGGTCACGCCCAACCGCGACGAGACCTCTCGCCTCGCCGGCCGCGCGCGCGGGCTCGATGACGCTCGGCGCGCGTGCCGCACGATCGTCGACCTCGGCGCGAAGGCGGTGCTCATCAAGGGCGGCCACTTCACGGGCAACGACGCGATCGATCTCTTCTACGACGGCAAGGACTTCTGCGAGCTGCGCGCGCCGCGGCGCGATCTACCGACGATGCTCGGGCTCGGCAGCACGCTGAGCGCGCTCATCACGGCGTTTCTCGCGAAGGGTGAGCCTGTGCTCGACGCTGTTCGACGCGCGCACGGAGCGCTGCAGCGCGCCCTCGAAGCGCCGCGGCGGCTGAGCGACAACGTCTACATCGTGGGCGACCTCGACGAGGCCGTCGCGAACGCAGCCCCAACGGTCGTGACCGTGCGCAACCCGACGCTCGTTCCCATCGCGCCCGTGGCCACGACGAGCGCGGTCGCCGACGAGCGCAGCAACATCGCGTAGAGCCCGTCGCATCGGCGCCAACGCACCCGCAGTTTCGCCTTCGATTGGCGAAACGCGCTACGGTGTGTATCGCATGCAGGGCGGCACCGACGCCGCCGTCGGAACGATCCCGTCGAGCTGCCCCACGTTGGCGTCCGCCACGCCCGTCGAGAGCGGAATGCGATGCACGGTCGTCATGTTCGGCGGCTGCACGTCGGGGCGCATCATCGGGCCCGCGTCACCGCCGTCCGTCGGCGGCGGCAGCATTGGCTGCGGCGAGCGACCGATGAACAAGTACAGCGTGTCGCCCCACACCGCAGAGGCCTGAAACGACGCATACGCGTCGATCGGAACGCCCGTCACCGGTCGGATCTCGGAGATCTGTCCCTCCGACGGGTCGTCGATGAACATGATTTGAAACGCGCCATCCACAAAGGTGACCGCGACGATCGATCGGTTGGTCGCGTTGCGGTTGGGATAGTTCGAGAGCTGCGCAGCGATCCGCGGGCCCGAGCAGGTCGGCGGCAACATGACGCTGGTCATCGGCGAACGACAGAAGCCATCGGAGCGATCACCGCCGACGAACCGGGTTTGTGGGCTGGACACGGGAGCCGTGCCGACCACGGGATAGCGCGCGAGGTACGTCGTGGTCTGCATCCCGTCGAACGCCCACAAGTACGCGTCGTCGCCGCCGACGTCGCCCTCGTTGTTGAGCGCGAACGTCAGGCCGGAGTACCGGCTGATCGGCGCCATCATTCCCGCGGGAAACGTCGTGTTTTCACAGGCGGACAACGGGTCTGCGCCCGCCTGGATCCGCACCCGTCCGACGCGCATGTCGCCCAACGCGAGCAGGATCTCGCCGCGACGATTGATCCCCATCGCGTTGACCATCCCGCGCTGCGGACAAGTGACCGTCCCCAGGAGCGACGCGCCGAGCGTGTTTGGATCGAGGCGGTAGACGTCGCCGTCGGCCTCCGCGATGTAGATGGGCGGATCGCCCGCTTGCGGGCAGCCGACGGGGCGCCAGGCGGCGTTGGGAGAACCGACGAGCGGACGACCGCTGCACGAAGCACCGACGGAGATCGCGACAGCGAGGCCCGCGAACAACGCGAAGCCGGGCCAGATCGAAGCACGCATGCCCGAGAGGCTACCAAAGCTGCGCGAGACCGCCGACCGAGAAAACCAGCGACGCCCGGTTGGAAGAAGACACGCCACGGGTTCACTCGGGCGCGTGTCGCCAACCGTAGGCGGCGCGG
>LNFM01009866.1_pt1 | contig 13664 bp, 13 predicted proteins | sample 596031 | NCBI WGS metagenome assembly LNFM01 (sample SAMN04254537, study PRJNA301005) | activated carbon metagenome | isolation source: dual media filters at the Ann Arbor, Michigan drinking water treatment plant | place: USA: Ann Arbor
CGTCGATCACCGAGCGGGAGATCACGCATGTCTTCCGCAAGAGCTGGAACTACATCGGGCCCCTGTCGCAACTGACGACAGTCGGTGACTACGTGACCGGCTATGCTGGCGGCGTGCCCGTCGTCGTCGTTCGCAACGACCGCGGGCTGGCGGGCTTCGTCAATGTTTGCCGGCACCGCCGTCACGAGGTCATGAAGGGCCGCGGCAATGCCAAGGTGATGCAATGCGGCTATCACGCCTGGACCTACGATCTTGCCGGCGGTCTCAAGCGCGTACCGCGCTCGGCCGCCGAACCGGATTTCAGCCTCGCCGACTTTCCGCTTCTGCCGGTCCGGGCGGAAGCCCTCGGTCCGTTCGTGTTCGTGCATCTCGACCGCGAGGCGCCGTCGGTGCAGGCCTGTTACGGGCCGATCCTGGGCATTGTCGCCGGCAGCGGCGTGGCTCTCGACAGGCTCGTGCCCCACAGCCGCGAGGAATGGCGGTCGCACGCCAACTGGAAGACCATGCTGGAGAATTACCTCGAGTGCTACCATTGCGCCGTTGCCCATCCCGGCTTCAACGCCGCGATCGACGTGCGGCCCGATGCCTACAAGCTTACGGCACACGGGCTGTTCTCGAGTCAGACCGGCCAGGTGCGGAGCACGGCCCTGCAAGGCAAAAGCAAGGGGACACTTTACGATGTCGCCGGCGACGTGACGCAGTCGCAGTATCACTTCCTGTGGCCGAACATGACCATCAACATCAACCCGGGCTTTCCCAACCTGTCGGTCGACGTGTGGAGTCCGGATGGGCCAAACGCGACCCGAGGCTTTTCAGAACAATACTTTGGCCCCGGCGTAGCTGAGGATTTCGCGCAGTCGTTGATCGCCTTCAACAAGCAGGTCGCCAAGGAAGACGACGATCTGACTGATTCAGTACAGCGCGGCCTGCTCGGAGGCATCCCCGATCGCGGGCGTTTCGTTACCAACAGCGAACACCTGGTGGTCCATTTCCAGAAAATGATCGTCAACGCCGTGGCTCAGTAGGAGCGCGGCAGCCCAAGAATGTGTTCGGCGACGTAATTCAGGATCATGTTGGTCGAGATCGGCGCCACCGTATAGAGCCGCGCTTCGCGGAACTTGCGCTCGATGTCGTATTCCTCGGCGAAGCCGAAGCCGCCATGCGTCTGCACGCACATCTCGGCCGCCGCCCACGAGGCCTCCGAGGCCAGCATCTTGGCCATGTTGGCTTCAGCACCGGCATTGATTCCCGCCTCGTACATACTGGCCGCCTTGCGCACCATCAGGTCGGCCGCCTCGATCTGCGTATAGGCACGGGCGATGGGATATTGCACACCCTGGTTCTGCCCGATCGGCCGGCCGAACAGCTTGCGCTCCTTGGCGTAATTCACGGCCTTCTCGATGAACCAGCGCCCGTCGCCGATGCACTCCGAGGCGATCAGCACGCGTTCGGCGTTCATGCCGCTCAGGATGTAGCGGAAGCCCTGCCCTTCCTCGCCGATCAGATTCTCGGCCGGCACTTCCATGTTGTCGAAGAACACTTCGGTGCTGTTGTGGTTCATCATCGTGCGGATCGGCCGGATGGTGAGCCCCTTGCCCAATACCGTGCGCATGTCGACGAGGAACACCGAGAGCCCCTCCGTGCGCTTGGCCGACTGCTCGCGCGGCGTCGTGCGCGCCAGCAGCAGCATCAGGTCGGAATGCTCGGCGCGGCTGGTCCACACCTTCTGGCCATTCACGACGTAGGTGCTGTTGTTCTTCTTCACCGCCGTGGTGCGAAGGCTGAGCGTATCGGTGCCGCTGGTCGGCTCGGTGACGCCGAAGGCCTGCAGCCGCAATTCGCCGGTGGCGATCTTGGGCAGGTAGCGTTCCTTCTGCTCCTTGCTGCCATGCCGGAGCACCGTGCCCATGATGTACATCTGGGCATGACACGCCGCGGCGTTGCAGCCGGCGTGATGGATTTCCTCGAGCACAGCGCTTGCCGCCGAGAGGCCGAGGCCCGAACCGCCGTATTCCTCGGGAATGAGGATGCCAAGCCAGCCTGCCTCGGTCAGCGCCTTCACGAACGCAGTTGGATAGCCGCGCTCGCGGTCGAGGTCACGCCAGTAGGCACCGTCGAATTTCAGGCAGAGCTGACGGACCGCATCGCGGATTTCGGGATGGGTAGGTGCGTAAGGATTTTCCATGGCGGCGCAAACTAGTCCGCCGACTGCCCCCACGCAATGCGACCGAGTTCATCGATCAGCGCGCCGTGAATGTCTGGACCGAACCCGTCGACCGTCGCCTCGCCGCGCGCCGTGACGCCATCGACCGCACCGGCCCTGTCGACGATCGCCCGGGTGACGGCGAGGTCGCATTCCGCTGTCAGGAACCTCGCCATCACCTGCCGCCAATCCGCGCGCAGCACGGCAAGCGCCGCCATCAACCCATAGGCGCCCCAGTTCGAAACACCGGCAACGACGAGATGGTCGCAGGAGGTGGCACAGGCGATCTCGGCGCCGTTCGGCACCGTCCGCGCGATCAGCCCTGGAGGCAGCTTGCCCATGCCGATCTCGTTGCCGCCGTCGCCGACGGCGAGTTTCACCCACGGCCCGCCGAGAAAGAGATCGTCGAGCGGCGCCGTCCAGGGCGAGACATCGACGCCTCGCATGTTGCGCGGCGGGCCTCCGGTGCTGCGGCCGCAGCGTTCGATGGCGATCGCATGGCTGAGGCCGGCCGTCCGCCAGGTCGCCGTCAAACGCTCCAGCCTGACCTTGTCGTCAACGCCTACTTCATCGACGGTGACGCCGCCGCCCGCCACTTCGACGGCCACACGCACGGCATCGGCGCAAGGTGTGTCGACGGCGATCCGTGCCGGCACACCGCAAGCGGCGAGCGCGGCAGCGAGAAGCGCCGTGCCGATCGGACCGTCGGTCTCGGGTGCCGCAACATCGCCCCGCGGCACGAAGAAGCCAGTGATGAGGCCGACACGGGTTGCCTGGGCAAGGGACTGCGCTGCCGCCGACAGGCCGCCCCTGTTCGCCTCCACCAATTCTCCGGTCTTGCGGCCGACATCGCGACACACCAGCGCTTCGATTGCGGCGATCCGCTGGTCGGACTCACTTCTCTTTGGCGACATATACTCCCGTCCAGTCCACCGGCGAGTGGTCGATCAGATCGACGATTCGCGCACGCATCATCGAGTAGTACCCCTGCTTCCAACCCGCCGTCTCCGCAGCTGCCTGACAAGCCTCGAGCATCCCCAGCGCCTCGCCAAAGTTGCCGGCACGATAACGTGCCAAGAATGCCGCTTGGCATTCCGCAAGAGCCAGATGGCTCGGCAATTTCGCAACCTGGGCATCGCCAAGAAGCGCAAAGATGCGCTCGGGTTCCGTCTTGCCCTTCACAATGATCAGATCCAGCTCGATCATCGCGAAGTCGGAAGCCTGTGCTGCCGTATTACTCCCGATGATAGTGTCCACGACATAGGTCTTGCATTGCCCCTCGAGACGGGACGCAAGGTTCACTTCATCGCCGAGGCAGGAGTAGGTGAACCTTTGAGTTGACCCGAAATTGCCCACCGATGCCCCTCCGGTGTTCAAACCAATGCCAATGACAACCGGCATGTGGTCTCGGCCTTCTCGCACGGCTTCAGCTTTCCATTCGCCATCCAAGGTGCGCAGGCGCTGTTGCATGGCGAGTGCCGTACGACAGGCGTACGCCGCGTGGCCTTCGACGGCCAGCGGCGCGTTCCAAAACGCCATGATGGCATCGCCCATGTACTTGTCGATCGTGCCCTTGCTGCCGAGGATGAGATCCGTCATCGGCGTGAGAAAGCGGTTCATGAACCGGGTCAAGCCGGGCGGATCGAACTGCTCGGAGATCGTGGTGAAGCCGCGGATATCAGTGAACATCACCGTGATTTCACGCATCTCACCGCCGAGCTGCAGCAGGTCGGGGTTGCGTGCAATCTGCTCGACGACGTCGGGCGATAGATAGTGGCTGAACGCACCGCGAATTTCCCGACGCTCGCGTTCTGCGCTCATGAAGGCGAGAGCCGAGCCGCTGACATAGATCGCCGCCAAGGTCGCTGGCGGATAGATCGGATCGAACAGCAGCCGGTACTCCGAATAGGCGATCCACGGCACCAGGACGCCGATGCCGATGAAGACCACGGCAACGATCGCCATCCTGCCCGCCGAAAGCCGCGGCAGCAGCCAGACTAGGAGCAGCCCGATCGCCGCCAGATAAAGGAACTCGAGGCCAGTCGCGTAGTCTGGCCGCGCCAGGAATTGCTGCTCGATCATCTGCTCGGCGAGCTGGGCATGGACTTCCACGCCGGGCACCGTGTCCTGGATCGGCGTATTGCGCAGGTCTTTGAGGCCGATCGCGCTGGTGCCGATGAACACGACACGACCCTCGAGTTCGGCTGGCGGGACCTTGTCTCTAAGGACGGCGAGCGCCGAGATGAACCGCTCGGGGACGTGGCCGGTGTCGAAGAGCGTCACCTGCCCGCGACCGTCGGTCGGCACAGCCAAGTCGCCGGTCTTGATGGAGACAATGCCGGTACTTTGGCCGAACGACAGTTCGCTGCTTGCGCCCGACGACTTGATGAAATAGGTGCCTGCGCCCTGGGCCACGCGCACCGCCTCGATCGAAAGTGCTGGAAACAGCCCTTCCTGCCCCGCGAGACGGAACATCATCGGCACGCGGCGTATCACCGCGCTCTCGTGGCCGGTGTTGACGCTGCCGTTGCCCTTGGCTCCCGCCACCAGCAGCGGCAGCGTCTCTATCGTACGGGCCTGTTGCGGCAGGAACCGGCTCGGATCGTCGCCGGCGAAGGCGACACCGAAGAAGCGCCGCGGCGGATTCGTTTCGCCGTTCAGATCGAAACCGAAGCCCGTCACGACCTTCGAGACGGCGATCGCTCCGGCAAAGACCTTGTCGCTGTCCTGGACCGCTGCCGAGATCTTCCGGACGGTTTCCGGATCGGTGAAGGCCCCGAGTTCGCGAACCATGCCACTCAGCGACGAGCGGTCCGACTCGGCGAATATCGCGTCGAACGCGATGGCTGCAACGCCCTTTTCCGTGAGCTTGTTGACCAATTCGGCGAGAATAGTGCGTGGCCACGGCCATTGCCCGTAAGCGGCCAGTGCTGCTTCGTCGATATCGATGATGCGCACAGGCGTTTCGGGCGAATACTGGCGCGGCTCGATGCGCTGAAAGCTGTCGAAAGCGAGATCGCGCAGGCGGGAGAGTGCCTCGGGGTCGGCCGCCCGCAGGAAGAGCGCGTTCACAAGCACCAGAAAAGCGATCGCCAGCGGCGCACGCTGCGCAGTGTTGCGGCCGAACAACCAACTTATGCGCATCGCGGTGCAGTCCCTCTTGCAATCATCACTTTACGGAAGGACACACGCCAAGCCAAATGGCGCACCTTGTCTGCCCCGAGCAAACATGCCGCCCTGCACGGCATCTACCTGAAATTGGCCTCGCTGGTGCTGTTCTGCACCATGGACGCGATGGTGAAGGCGCTTGGCGACACCTACGGTTCGTTTCAGCTCATGCTGTTCCGCAGTGCCATCGCCCTGATCCCCGTGGCGGTGCTGATCTGGCGGGCTGGTGGCCTCGGGATCGTGCGAGCCAACCGGCCGTGGTTGCAGGCGGTCCGTGTTGTGGTCGGGTTCGGCAGCACGCTGGGCTTCTTCTATGTCTTCCCGCGCATGCCACTCGTCGATGCCTACGCGATCTCCTTTGCCGCGCCGCTCTTTATGGTGGCGCTCTCGGTACCGCTGCTGCGTGAGCCCGTGGGCTGGCGGCGCTGGAGCGCAGTCGCCATCGGCTTTGCGGGCGTGCTGATCATGCTCGATCCCTGGGGCATGGAGATCCACCCCATCTCCCTGATCCTGCTCGCGGCCACCTTCTGCTACGCCCTGTCGACCATCCTGGTCCGCCTGCTGAGTCGCCACGACCACGACATCGTCGCGTTGTTCTGGTTCGCCCTGGCCTGCAGTATCGTGTCGCTGGTCGGCGCCATTCCGGAGTGGAAATGGCCGGCCCCCATGGACTGGCTCTGGCTAACCGTGCTCGGCCTGCTGGGCGGTGTAGCCCAGATCCTCATCACCCGAGCCTGGCGGCTGGCCCCGGCGGCGGTCCTGGCGCCTTTCGACTACAGCTCGATCGTGCTCGCCGTGCTGTTCGGATATCTCTGGTTCCAGGAGGAGCCCTCCTGGATGGTCTGGTACGGCCTGCCGCTGGTCATCGGTTCGGGCCTCTATATCCTGCACAGGGAACGCGTCCGGGCACGGGAGCGAAATCCAGAGCCATCGTCATAACCCCACACGATGTCCTGTATGGGACTGTATCGATGAGCCACTGGCGACAGGGCAATTCTCGATAGTCCGTTGTGAAGGGCGCTCAGCGAATAGCCTTCCATGCTATAATAGCAGCATGTATGCAATTGTAGAGTGGCCATTGTTGTATATATTTGCCTTTGCCATGCCGAAATAGAAGCGTACTATCACTAGCAAGTTGAAGTTGGCCTGTAATTCGCCAGCCGTTCAAGCTCGCCAAGTGAGGCGGCATTGGTACCCATGGTTCCGTGGCAAGCGATTGGGTTGATTGCAGCGGCTTTCCTTTTCTTGGGGACAAGCGCGGGCGGCCAGTCTTTGCCTGCTCAGCCCCAGACACCGTCGCCGCCGACGGATGCCACGCAGGCGGCCTACGACTCAGCCTTTCAGGAAACACTTCGCAAGCCGGCCGATCCCGCCACGCTCATAGCCTTCGCCGAAATAGCCATCAAGACTGGCGATCTCGAAGGCGCCATTTCAGCCTTGGACCGTTTGCTGCTCATCGACGGCGATCAGCCTGACGTGAAACTTGAACTAGGTGTCCTGTATTTCCGGCTTGGCTCTTTCGAAGCCGCCCGAGGATATCTGGATGACGTTCGATCGTCTCCGCGCGCACCAGCGGCACTCAAGGAGAGAGCCGCGGCCTACCTGAAAGAAGTCAAGTAATCCTGCCGTGCATGGTTCTCGATAAGCGTGATGACTTTAAACACGAATTGACCGATCGAGAGGAACTACGTGGGTCGTCTCTCTGCCCGAATTCTGGTCGCTGCAGCCATCGGCGTGCTGTTGGCATCGCCGTCGTGGGCACGCGTAGGTGTCACTTCGGTTGTTGACGGTCAGCCGAAGGGCCTGCCGCCTGCCGGGACGGAACGCATTCTTCATGTCGGCAACGACATGCAAGCCAATGAACGTGTCACCACCGGTGCGAACGACAAGGCACACATTGTTTTCCTGGACGGATCGTCCCTGACGGTCGGGCCCAACAGCGTGCTGACCATCGACAAGTTCGTCTACGATCCAGAGCGCAAGACGGGCGAACTCGCCTTGAACGCATCGCGCGGGGTCTTCCGTTTTGTCGGCGGAGCCATCAGCAAGAACTCCGAAGTCACGATCAAGACACCATCGGCGACCATGGGCATTCGCGGCGGCATCGCGACCTTCTCCGTGGCTGCCAGCGGCGCGACCACCGCTAACTTCCTGTTTGGCGGATCGCTGACGGTGACAAGCCAGGGCATCACGCGAACAGCCACGCAGGCGGGCTCCCAGATCGTGGCCCCGGTGGGAGCCCCCCCTGCGCCGCCGGCGCCGATCCCGCGCGGCGGCATCGGCAACAGCAATTCCTTTCAGCAGACCGCCGGCGGCGGCCAGCAAGGCGGTGGCGGCCAGCAAGGCGGTGGCGGCGGTCGGCCGTCGCCGGCTGCGATCGGCGCCGCCTTCGCCAATTCGGGATTGAGCCGGGCCAACTCGGCGATTGCCCCAGCGGCGGCCCTGGCGGCTGTTCCCGCGACACAGCAGGCTCAGTTGAAAGTGGCTGCTCCGACGCCGCCGGCAGGCCCTCAGCAGGCGGCCGCAGGCCTTCAGCAGGGGACTGGTTCTCCCCAACCAGCTGGCCAGCAAGTGGCCGCTTCCGGTCCGCAACAGGGCGGCGGCCCGCTTCAAGGCGCCGGCCCACTTCAAGGCGCCGGCCCACTTCAAGGCACTGGTCCGCTTCAGGGTGCAGGCCCATTGCAAAGCGCGGGACCGCTTCAAGGCGCCGGCCCCCTGCAGGGCGCGGGTCCACTGCAAGGCGCTGCTCCGATCCAGGCTGTGGCGCCGGCGCAGGCGATTGGCCCTCTACCGCCAGGCGCGCCGCCGGTCGGCCTCGCGACCGCTCCCCTGCCTCCGATTGCACCCGCTATCGGGAACGCCGGTACGATCAACCAGCTTGTGGCAGGGATCCTGGCGGGGCCGAATCCACCGAGCCCACAGGCTCTGACCTTCCTCGTGAACGTCCTTGCGCCGTCGCCTCCGGCTCCTACACCGCCGCCAACACCGCCGGTAGTAGCGCCGCCGGCGCCGCCGCCGGTCTTTGTGCCGGTATCGCAGCCGCCGCCGCCGGTCGTTCAGCCGCCGCCGAACTTGCCGCCACCGACTTTCAATCCGACGTGCCAGTCGCAGGTCAGTCCGACGTGCTAGGGAGGCCGGCGGCATAGCCAGAGGACAGTCGATTGCCGGGGGTCGGTTTCAAGGACAAACCCTCAACGCCGATGAGGTCAATCACGAACTTGTCGCCGCTAAGCATTGACGAATCGGCTCCCCAACCACATCTTGTAGGCATGACCGACACTACCTTCGCCGTGACCGAGAGCGCCGCCAAGCGGATCGCCTTTCTGGCCTCCAAGGAAGCCAGGCCCGTGATGATGCGCGTGGCCGTGCTGGGCGGCGGCTGCTCGGGCTTCCAGTACAACTTCTCTTTCGAAGAGGCCCGCAGCGACGACGACCTCGTGATCGAGCGCGACGGCGCCGCCGTGCTGGTCGACAGCACTTCGCTGGAGCTGCTCAAGGGCAGCCAACTCGACTATGTCGAGGAAATGGTCGGCGCCTCGTTCCAGGTGAACAACCCGAACGCCACCTCGTCCTGCGGCTGCGGCAACTCCTTCAGCGTCTGATCCGCCGGCGATTTCTGCCAAGCCGCGGCATCACTTGAAGCCGCACTGCTCCGCTGTCGTACCCGCCGTCGACCACTTGTCGCCTTGCCGGAAGCAGCCGTTGTTCCAGGTGCCCGACCAGCTTCGCCCGTCGGCCGCGGTCTTGGTGCCCTGTCCATGCGCCTTGTCGTTCTGCCATTGCCCGGTGTAGCGATCGCCGTTGGCCCACTGCATGACACCGTGGCCGTTGAAGTCGTTGTTCCGCCATTCACCTTCATAGCGGTTGCCGCTCTTCCAGAGATAAACGCCGCGCCCGTGGAACATGTCATCAACGAACTGGCCATCGTAGCGGTCTCCGGCGTATCGACTGCCGCTGATCCAGATGAAGGTGCCGCGACCGTTCTTGCGCCCTCGGCGCATCTCGCCTTCGTACTGATCGACCAGATTGTTCTCTCCCGACCAGCGCAGCCCGCCGCGCCCGTCGGCCAAGCCCTCCACGCAGCCCCCCGACCACGAGACAGTGTTCTTTCCCGATCCCATCGTTGCAACCTTGCAGCCGGTGCGAGGATCGGTGACCCAGGCATTCGGCGGCGGCGCCGTTTGAGCCAAGGCGCCCCAACTGACAGCCACTGCGAGCACCGCAAGACATATAGATTTCATGGCCGAACAAGCCTCCCCCAGCTCGACGCCAACGCAACCCGACCAAGTGGGGCGAGCATACGCCAAATTCAGGCCCCGGGCAGGGGATACTTAAGTTGAGGTAAATGAAGGTATGCTTGGGCTCCAAGGTGCCCGAGCATTCGACGGTTAAGGAAAACAATCGGCCATGAAGATCGCGACCTGGAACGTCAATTCGGTCCGCAAGCGGACGGGAAACCTGATCTCGTGGCTTGAGCGGGCCAAGCCCGACGTCGTCGTGCTGCAGGAGATCAAGGCGCAGGAACCGACGTTCCCCAAGCTCGAGGTCGAGGCCGCGGGCTACAAGATGGCGATCGTGGGCCAGAAAGGTTTTAACGGCGTCGCTCTTCTCTCATTGCATCCGTTCGACGTCACGGCGCGTGCGCTGCCCGGCCATGCCGAGGATGAACCCGCCCGCTATGTTGAGGGCCGTGTGTTCACGCCGCGCGGACCGCTCACCGTCGGTGGCATCTACCTCCCCAACGGCAATCCCATCGGCACCGAGAAATTCGCCTACAAGCTCGCCTGGATGGAGCGCCTGCTCGGCCATGCCCGTGACTTGCTGACCAAGGAGGAGATGTTCGCCCTCTGCGGCGACTACAACGTCTGCCCGACCGAAATCGATGTCTATGATCCGAAGGCCTTCGCAAATGACGCACTCTGCCAGCCAGAGTCGCGGGCGGCCCTCCGCAAGCTCCTCAACCTCGGCCTGACCGACGCCGTGCGCACCTTCCATCCCGACGGCGAGTGCTACACTTTCTGGGATTACCAAGCAGGCGCCTGGCAGAAGGGCAATGGCCTCAGGATCGATCACCTGCTGCTCTCGCCGCAGGCCGCCGACCGACTGACCGCCGTCGGCATCGACAAGGCCGAGCGCGGCAAATCCGAGCCGTCCGACCACGTTCCGGTGTGGTGCGAACTCGACGTCGCGGCCTGATTTCTATTCCGCTCCGGCGCCGATCACGCCACCGTCGGCGATAATGCACTGGCCGCAGACGAAGGCGCCGGCCTTCGAGGCCAGGAACACCGCCACGCCGCCGATGTCGTCGGGCTGGCCGATGCGCTTCAGCGCCGCCTTGTTCTCCTGCGCCGCACGGATCTGCGGATTGTCCCACAGCGCCTTGGCGAAGTCGGTCTGGATCAGGCCGGGGGCGATGGCGTTGACGCGGATATTGTGCTTGCCCCACTCCATCGCCAGCGACTTCACCAGCGAGAGGTCGGCCGCCTTCGACATGTTGTAGGCCGCGATATGGGCCGAGCCTACCAGCGCGCCGATCGACGACACGACGATGAAGACGCCGTCCTTGCGCTCCGCCATCTCGGGTCCGACCATGTTCATCAACCAGAGGTTGGACATGACGTTGTTCTGCATGATTTTCTGGAACACCTCTTCCTTCAGGCCGGTGAGCGGTCCGAAGTAGGGGTTCGACGCGGCATTGCAGACCATGATGTCGATCCGGCCGTAGGCCTTGCGCGCCTCGGTGACGAGATTTTCCAGCTGCGCCTTCTCGGAGATGCTGGCGGCAACCGCCGTCGCCTCGCCGCCCCGGGCCTTGATGCCCCTCACGACCTCCTCGCAAGCAGGCAGCTTGCGGCTGGAGACGACTACCTTGGCGCCATGCGCGGCCATCTGCTCGCAGATCGAGCGGCCGATTCCGCGGCTGCCGCCGGTCACCACCGCGACCTTGCCCTTGAGGTCGAACATCATCTGCACTCTCCCGGATTCATTTCTTGGTCGAGCTTAGCGGCGCGCGGGCAAACAGCGCAATCAACTCGACATGCGGCGACCACAGGAACTGATCGATCGGCATCAATTTCTCCAGCCGGTATCCACCACCCTGAAGGACGCGCGCGTCGCGGGCGAAACTGCCGGGATCGCAGGAGCCGTAGACGATCCGCGGCACATTCGATTTCGCGAGCTCGGCCGTCTGCGCCACGGCGCCGGCGCGTGGCGGATCGAGCACTGCGGCGTCGAAGGCGTTGATCTCCGCCGCCATCAGCGGATTGCGGAATAGGTCGCGATGCACGGCCGTCAGTTTGCCGCTGCCGAGACGCCGGCCCGCGGCTTCGACGGCCGCGATCGATGGCTTGTCGCTTTCATAGAGGGTCGCACGCCACGGCCGGCCAACCGTCAAGGTCCCCATGCCCGCGAAAAGGTCGGCCACGCGCTTGGCGTCGCCCATCCACGAGGCTACCGCTTCGCGCATCGCCTGCTCGGAGCGACGCGTCGCCTGCAGGAAGGCGCCGGGCGGAGGTTCCAGAGCCACATCGCCGAAGGTGAGGCGCGGCGAGCGGCGCGTGACCAGCGGGTCCGCCGTTGCGCGGTCGCCCCAGCTGAGGCGCGCCAGATCGGCGCTTTCGGCGAAGGCTACCAGCTTCTGGTTAGCCTCCAGCGACAAGGTGAACCGTTTGTGCGACCGCACCAGCACGTCGAGGCCGGCATCGGTGTCGTTCACGATCGCGTCGGCCGATCCTCCCTCGGGCAGGATGCCGGCAAGCACCGATCGCAATGGCGGCAATACGGCGACGAGCTTCGGGGTGACGACGAAGCATTCTTCGACATCGACGACTTGCTGGCTGGCACGCTCATGGAAGCCCGCGAGCGCCTTGCGGCCTTGCCGGCGCACGACGAAGTCCGCCCGGCGGCGCTCGTTCGGCAGGCCGGCAAGTGTGGCCTCGAAGGCCGGCGCCGCGACACCGCGCTGCTCCAGCGCCCGCGCGATCAGCTCGTTCTTCCAGCCGGCGTAGATATCCCGTCGCCAATGCTGCAGGGCGCAACCGCCGCAAGTGCCGAAATGCTTGCAGGGTGCGGGCTCGCGATGGCGCGACGGGGCAAGGATCTCCGTAAGGTCGGCCACGATGCCTTCGCCGCGCTTCTCGCGTGGCTCGGCCTCGACGATCTCGCCTGGCAGGGTGAAGGGCACAAAGTAGCGTTGCCCCTCTTCTTGCGCGACCCCATCGCCGCGAGCGCCGATCTCGAGGATGTTGAGCGTGACGGTCACGCCGCGCTCAGCCGAGCCAGCTCTTCGCCGGCCTCATCTCGCCAACCAGCAGGCCGACGACGTTCTTGATCGCGGGATGGACGATCTCGTCGCGCTGCTCAGAGGGCAGCACGCCTAGGTGATCGAGCAGCGTCGCCATCGCGACTTCGGACGCGCGGCCGGCGCCGTCCCACATCTTGATCGCCACGCCCAATCCAAGCGTCGGCAGCATGGCGCAGAACACGCCTTCCGCGCCGGTCTTGACCTGCGCCACGCCCGGCATTGCACCGTTGATCCGGGTACAGAACCGGCCGCTGCCCGCGACCATGAAGGGCTCGGCGTTCATCGCGGCCCGGATGCGGGTCGCCGCCTCGGCATGCTTGTTCGAGAGGCGCGACGGATCGGCCATGCTGGCCATCGCCCGCGCCAGGCTTTTCAGCGGCGTGGCGAGCGTGGGGATACCGCAGCCGTCGGTGGCATGCGGGAAGGCGTGGGCATCAGCGCCGCAGAGATCGCTCATGATGTCGCGCAGGCGGCGCTGCACCGGATGGTCGTAGCCGATGTAGCCCTTCGTCGGCTCGCCGTATTGAACGGCCGTCGTCAGGAACCCGCTGTGCTTGCCGGAGCAATTGTTGAAGGCGGCCGTCGGTATGGCATTCGCGCGCAGCAAGGCTTCGACAGTCTGTGGCAGGCGTGGCGCGTGCGTCCCGCATTCGAGGTCGACCTCGCCGAGCCCGACCTTCTTCAGCCAGGCGCGCACAGTCTCGACGTGGCGCGGCTCACCGTTGTGCGAGGCGCAGGAGAGCGCGATGTGCTCGTCGCCCAGCCCAAAGCGCTCGACCGCGCCGCTCTCGACGAAGGCCATGGCCTGGATCGGCTTGTTGGCCGAACGCGGCAGGATGGGTGCGTCGATGTCGCCCCACGATGCCACGGCCGTGCCGTCCGCCTTCATGACGGCAGCGATGCCCTCGTGCCGGCTTTCAACCACGGGACCGCGCGTGACCTCGATGACGACTGCACTCTTGCTCACGCGCCGCGCTCCAGCTTGATGAC
>LNFM01009867.1_pt1 | contig 13663 bp, 10 predicted proteins | sample 596031 | NCBI WGS metagenome assembly LNFM01 (sample SAMN04254537, study PRJNA301005) | activated carbon metagenome | isolation source: dual media filters at the Ann Arbor, Michigan drinking water treatment plant | place: USA: Ann Arbor
TCCTCACCAAGGAAGAGGGCGGCCGTCACACGCCGTTCTTCAGCAACTACCGGCCGCAGTTCTACTTCCGCACCACCGACGTGACCGGCATGGTTAAGCTGCCCGAGGGCACCGAGATGGTGATGCCGGGCGACAACATCTCCATGGAAGTCGAGCTGATCGTGCCGATCGCCATGGACGAGGGCCTGCGCTTCGCCATCCGCGAAGGCGGACGTACCGTCGGCGCCGGCGTCGTCGCCAAGATCCTGAAGTAGGATTTTTTCAGCCACCGCACGGTTGACAATCGAGCCCGGTTCACAATAGAAGGTGCGGCTCGAAACAAATCAACGGCTCCGGGGACGGCTTCTTGCCGCCCTCGGGTGCTTTGCGGGCGGTGCGGCGGCGAGCGAAACAACGGCTGGGAAGCCTTTAGGAGTGTAGCTCAATTGGTAGAGCACCGGTCTCCAAAACCGGGGGCTGGGGGTTCGAGCCCCTCCACTCCTGCCAATACTGACGCCAGCGCCACGGCGGGATAGACACACGGTTACGCTGAGGGAAGATGGCAAGGACGAATCCAGCACAGTTCATCCGGCAGGTCCGCCAGGAAGTCTCGAAGGTGGTGACACCGTCGTGGAAGGAGACCTGGGTGACCTCGCTCATGGTGTTCATCATGGTGGCCGTCGCCGCGGTGTTCTTCCTGCTGGTCGATATGGGCTTCGCCCAGGCCGTCAAACTCATCCTGCCGAACCACGGCTGAGCGAAACGGAACCGACATGACCGCCAGGTGGTACATCATCCAGACCTATTCCAATTTCGAGAAGAAGGTCGCCGAATCGATCAAGGAGCAGGCGGCCCTGCAGGGCATGACTGACCTGTTCGAGCAGGTGATCGTCCCGATGGAAGAGGTCGTCGAGATCCGGCGCGGCCAGAAGGTCAACGCCGAACGCAAGTTCTTCCCCGGCTACGTGCTGGCGAAGATGGACATGACCGACGAGACCTATCACCTGGTGAAGAACATCCAGAAGGTGTCGGGTTTCCTCGGCTCGGGCAACAAGCCGATGCCGATCACCGACGGCGAGGCGACGCGCATTCTCAGCCAGGTCCAGGAAGGCGTCGATCGGCCCAAGCCGTCGATCCGCTTCGAGATCGGCGAGCAGGTGCGGGTCACCGACGGTCCGTTCACCTCGTTCAACGGTCTGGTCGAGGACGTCGACGAAGAGCGCGCGCGCCTCAAGGTGTCGGTGTCGATCTTCGGCCGCGCCACGCCGGTCGAGCTGGAATACGCCCAGGTCGAGAAGAGCTGACCGCCGGGTGCCTTGGCACCCGGGTTACAAGTTGTGAGATTTCGGGCGCCCCGGCGCCCAAACGTGCGGGAGGTTGCCATGACCGGACCGCGCATCCCTGGGTAGCCTCGAAAGCGGCGCCCGCCCGTAACGAAAGGAAGGGAAGTCCATGGCGAAGAAGATTACAGGCTACATCAACCTGCAGGTCAAGGCCGGCAGCGCGACGCCGTCGCCGCCGATCGGCCCGGCGCTCGGTCAGCGCGGCGTGAACATCATGGAATTCTGCAAGGCGTTCAATGCCGCCACGCAGGATATCGAGAAGGGGACGCCGATCCCCGTCGTGATCACCGTGTATGCCGACCGCAGCTTCACCTACATCACCAAGACGCCGCCCGCGTCGCACTTCCTGAAGCAGGCCGCCAAGATCAACTCGGGCTCCAAGACCCCGGGCAGGGCGGTCGCCGGCTTCGTCACCCGCGCCGACATCCGTTCCATCGCCGAAGCGAAGATGAAGAATCTGAACGCCAACGATGTGGATGCGGCGATGAAGATGATCGAAGGTTCGGCCCGTTCGATGGGCCTCGAGGTCAGGGAGTAGTCCGATGGCGAAACTGTCGAAGCGTCAAAAGGACGACCGCAAGATCGTCGATTCCAACAAGTCCTACTCGCTGGACGAGGCGGTAGGCATCCTGAAGCAGCATGCCAAGGCCAAGTTCGACGAGACCATCGAGGTCGCCATGAACCTGGGCGTCGATCCGCGCCATTCGGACCAGATGGTGCGCGGCGTGGTGCTGCTGCCCAACGGCACCGGCAAGAATGTCCGCGTCGCCGTGTTCGCCAAGGACAAAAAGGCCGATGAGGCCCGCGCCGCCGGCGCGGATATCGTCGGCGCCGACGACCTGGCCGAGCAGATCCAGGCCGGCAACATGGATTTCGACCGCGTGATCGCCACCCCGGACATGATGGCCCTGGTCGGCCGTCTGGGTAAGGTGCTCGGTCCGCGCGGCCTGATGCCGAACCCGAAGCTGGGCACCGTGACGCCGGACGTGGCGGGCGCGGTCAAGGCGGCCAAGGGTGGCCAGGTCGAGTTCCGCGCCGAGAAGGCCGGTATCGTCCATGGCGGCATCGGCAAGGCCAGCTTCACCCAGGAAGCGCTCGCCCAGAACATCCGGGCGTTCGCCGACGCGGTGATCAAGGCCAAGCCGGCCGGCGCCAAGGGAACCTATGTGAAGAAGGTGTCGCTCACCTCGACCATGGGCCCGGGCGTGAAGATCGACGTAGCGAGCCTCAGCGCTCAGTAACGAGATTTTCCGGGCACTTCGGTGTCCGGAGATAGGGCGGCATGTTCGCCGCCCGCCTGTCCAAGACCGTAGGCGCCGCGCAAGCGGCTTAATCGGATGCGCCGGCCTGCACAGACGGGGGAAACGAGACTTGAAGCTTTTCGGTCCGGGTACCATATCCCGGGCCGCTCCCGGCAGGGAGGCCTTCGGGCGGGCGTCGGGTTCACGGCCCTGGGACAGGGTAACCGGGTCCGGTTCGCGGTTCGCCGCATTCCGGACCTCAATGTGGCCGCGCGGCTGGGACAGTCCCCGTCGCGCTACACTGGAGAGTGAAAGTGGACCGAGCCCAAAAGGCGGAATTGGTCACCGAGCTCAAAGGCGTCTTCGACAGGACGGGCCTCGTGGTAGTGGCACACTACTCCGGGCTCACCGTTGCCGAAATGACGGCTTTGCGCGTGCAGATGCACGGCGTCGGTGCCCAGTTCCGTGTGACCAAGAACAGGCTGACCAAGCTTGCTCTCGAGGGCACCAAGTGCGAGTCCATATCCCATCTGTTCACCGGGCCTACGGCGATCGCCTACTCGGATGACCCCGTGGCGGCAGCCAAGGTGTCGATTGAATTTGCCAAGAAGAACGAGAAGCTGATCGTTCTGGGCGGCGTGATGGGCAAGACGGAACTGGATGCGAACGGCGTCAAGGCCCTCGCGTCGCTGCCGTCTCTGGACGAGTTGCGAGCCAAGATCCTCGGCGTGCTCAACGCGCCGGCGACCAAGGTGGCGGGCGTGCTTCAGGCACCGGCCGGCCAGCTGGCTCGCGTATTTGCTGCCTATGGGAATAGCGAGGCCGCCTGATCGGTTGAACCCGACATGGCCTTAATCTTTGGAGATACAAAATGGCTAACCTGCAGAAACTGGTAGACGAACTCTCGAACCTGACCGTGATCGAAGCCGCCGAGCTGTCGAAGCTTCTCGAAGAGAAGTGGGGCGTCTCGGCCGCCGCGCCGGTCGCCGTCGCCGCCGTTGGCGGTGCCGCCGCGCCGGTGGAAGCCGTCGAGGAGAAGGACTCCTTCGACGTCATCCTGCTCGGTTCGGGCGACAAGAAGATCAACGTGATCAAGGAAGTCCGTGCGATCACGGGCCTCGGCCTGAAAGAGGCCAAGGACCTGGTCGAAGGCGCGCCGAAGCCCGTCAAGGAAGGCGTGAACAAGACCGAAGCGGCCGACCTCAAGAAGAAGCTCGAGGAAGCCGGCGCTACGGTCGAAGTGAAGTAGTCTTCGCTGCGGAATTGGACAGGCTCTCCTCCTCGGGGGAGCCTGTCCGTTTTGGTTATTTAGGCGCCAAATCGCCGATTTTTTCGTCGGCTTGAGTACTGAGCGGTCAGAGAAGGATCAAGGATGGCAAACTCGTTCACCGGTCGTAAGCGGGTCCGCAAGTTCTACGGCAATATCAGAGAAGTTGCCTCGATGCCCAATCTGATCGAGGTGCAGAAGAATTCCTACGACCAGTTCCTGCAGAAGGATTCGGCGCCGGACCAGCGCGACGATACCGGCCTGCAGGGGGTGTTCAAGTCGGTGTTCCCGATCTCCGACTTCGGCGAGACCGCCTCGCTGGAGTTCGTGCGCTATGAGTTCGAGCAGCCGAAGTACGACACCGAGGAGTGCCAGCAGCGCGACATGACCTACGCGGCGCCGCTCAAGGCGACGCTGCGGCTGATCGTGTTCGAAGTCGACGAGGATACCGGCGCCAGGTCCGTGCTCGATATCAAGGAGCAGGAAGTCTACATGGGCGACATGCCGCTCATGACCTCGAACGGCACCTTCATCATCAACGGCACCGAGCGCGTCATCGTCTCGCAGATGCACCGCTCGCCGGGCGTGTTCTTCGATCACGACCGCGGCAAGACCCATTCCTCGGGCAAGTTCCTGTTCGCCGCGCGGGTGATCCCGTACCGCGGCTCGTGGCTCGACTTCGAGTTCGACGCCAAGGACATCGTCCACGCCCGCATCGACCGCCGCCGCAAGCTGCCGGTGACGACGCTGCTCTATGCGCTGGGCATGTCGAGCGAGGACATCCTCGGCTACTTCTACAAGCACGTCACCTACACCCGCGCCAAGGACGGCTGGAAGCGGCCGTTCGACGCCCGCACCATGCGCGGCGCCAAGCTGCCCTATCCGATCGCCAACGCCGACACCGGCGAGATCATCCTGCAGGCCGACGAGAAGCTGACCCCGCGCGCCGCGCGCCAGCTCGAGAAGCAGGGCCTGACGGAAGTCCTGGTCCCGGCCAAGGACCTGGTGACCCGCTATCTCGCCACCGACCTGGTGAACGAGAAAACCGGCAAGATCTATCTGGAAGCCGGCGAGGAGATCACCGAGGCGCATATCGCGATCTTCGAGGACGCCGGCATCGTCGAGGTGCCGACGCTCGACATCGACCACATCAACGTGGGCGCGCACATGCGCAACACCATGCTGGCCGACAAGGTCGAGAGCGCCGAACACGCGCTGGTCGAGATCTACCGCGTCATGCGTCCGGGCGAGCCGCCGACCAAGGAGACCGCCGAATCCCTGTTCGACGGCCTGTTCTTCGACCCCGAGCGCTATGACCTGTCGTCGGTCGGCCGGGTGAAGATGAACATGCGCCTGGGCCTGGAGGTCGAGGACACCGTCCGCACCCTGCGCAAGGACGACATCCTGGCGGTGATCAAGACCCTGGTCGAGCTGAAGGACGGCAAGGGCGAGATCGACGACATCGATCACCTCGGCAACCGCCGCGTCCGGTCGGTCGGCGAACTGATGGAGAACCAGTACCGCATCGGCCTGCTGCGCATGGAGCGGGCGATCAAGGAGCGCATGAGCTCGGTCGAGATCGACACGGTCATGCCGCATGACCTGATCAACGCCAAGCCGGCCGCCGCCGCGGTGCGCGAGTTCTTCGGCTCGAGCCAGCTCAGCCAGTTCATGGACCAGACCAACCCGCTGTCGGAAGTCACCCACAAGCGCCGCCTGTCGGCGCTTGGCCCGGGCGGCCTGACCCGCGAGCGCGCCGGCTTCGAGGTGCGCGACGTGCACCCGACCCATTACGGCCGCATCTGCCCGATCGAGACGCCGGAAGGCCCGAATATCGGCCTGATCAACTCGCTCGCCACCTTCGCGCGGGTGAACAAGTATGGCTTCATCGAATCGCCCTACCGCAAGATCATCGACGGCAAGGTCAGCGACGAGGTCGTCTACCTGTCGGCCATGGAAGAAGGCAAGTTCACCATCGCCCAGGCCAACGCGGGGCTCGACGCCGAAGGCCACTTCACCAGCGACCTGGTGTCGTGCCGCGAGGCGGGCGAATTCGTCATGGTGGCGCCGGAAGAGATCACCGCCATGGACGTGTCGCCCAAGCAGCTCGTGTCGGTCGCCGCGGCGCTCATCCCGTTCCTCGAGAACGATGACGCCAACCGCGCGCTGATGGGCTCGAACATGCAGCGCCAGGCGGTGCCGCTGGTCCGCGCCGAGGCGCCGCTGGTCGGCACCGGCATGGAAGAGGTCGTGGCGCGTGACTCGGGCGTGACCGTGGTCGCCAAGCGCGACGGCATCATCGACCAGGTGGACTCGACCCGCATCGTCGTCCGCGCCACGTCGGAAGTGGATCCGGGCTCGTCGGGCGTCGACATCTACAACCTGGTGAAGTTCCAGCGCTCTAACCAGAACACCTGCATCACCCAGCGTCCGCTGGTCCGCGTCGGCGACGTGGTCAAGAAGGGCGACATCATCGGCGACGGTCCGTCGACCGACCTGGGCGAGCTGGCGTTGGGCCGCAACGTGCTCGTCGCGTTCATGCCCTGGAACGGCTACAACTTCGAGGACTCGATCCTGATCTCCGAGCGGATGGTCAGCGAGGACGTCTTCACCTCGATCCACATCGAGGAATACGAGGTGATGGCCCGCGACACCAAGCTGGGTCCCGAGGAAATCACCCGCGACATTCCCAACGTCGGCGAGGAAAGCCTGTCCCATCTCGACGAGGCCGGCATCGTCTATATCGGCGCCGAGGTGAAGGCGGGCGACATCCTGGTCGGCAAGGTGACGCCCAAGGGCGAGTCGCCGATGACCCCGGAAGAAAAGCTGCTGCGCGCCATCTTCGGCGAGAAGGCCTCCGACGTGCGCGACACGTCGCTGCGCGTTCCGCCGGGTGACTCGGGCACGGTGGTCGAGGTCCGCGTGTTCAACCGCCACGGCGTCGACAAGGACGAGCGCGCCCGGACCATCGAGCGCGAGGAAATCGAACGTCTCGCCAAGGACCGCGACGACGAGCTGGCGATCCTGGAGCGCAGCTCCTACGCCCGTCTCGAGGACCTGCTGGTCGGCCAGTCGGTCGCCAAGGGGCCGAAGGGCTTCAAGACCGGCGCCGAGGTGAGCAAGGACCTGCTGAAGGAGCTGACCAAGGGCCAGTGGTGGCAGGTCGCGGTGAAGGACGAGGCGCGCCAGGCCGACATCGAGGCCCTGCGCAAGCAGTTCGACGACGCCCGCGACCGGCTGCAGAAGCGGTTCGAGGAGAAGGTCGAGAAGCTGCAGCGCGGCGACGAGCTGCTGCCCGGCGTGATGAAGATGGTCAAGGTGTTCGTCGCGGTGAAGCGCAAGCTGCAGCCGGGCGACAAGATGGCCGGCCGTCACGGCAACAAGGGCGTGATCTCGCGCATCGCGTCCATGGAAGACATGCCGTTCCTCGCGGACGGCACCGTGGCCGACATCGTGCTGAACCCGCTGGGCGTGCCGTCGCGCATGAACGTCGGCCAGATCCTGGAGACCCATCTGGGCTGGGCCTCGGCCGGCCTGGGCCGCCAGGTGGCCAAGCTGCTCGAGGACGTGCAGGCCGCGGGGTCGAGCGCTGCCTTGCGTTCGCACCTGAACAAGCTATATGGCGATGCTCAGTACAACGACGTCATCCGTGACCTCGACGAGGAGCAGATCCGCGAACTGGCCAAGAACCTCAGCAAGGGCATTCCGTTCGCCACCCCGGTGTTCGACGGCGCCAAGGAACCCGACATCGTCGACGCGCTGGTCGCGGCGGGCCTCGACGGTTCCGGTCAGGTCGTGCTCTATGACGGCCGCACCGGCGAGCCGTTCGACCGCAAGGTCACCGTCGGCTACATCTACATGCTGAAACTGCATCATCTGGTGGACGACAAGATCCACGCGCGTTCCATCGGCCCGTACAGCCTGGTGACCCAGCAGCCGCTGGGCGGCAAGGCCCAGTTCGGCGGCCAGCGCTTCGGCGAGATGGAGGTGTGGGCGCTGCAGGCTTACGGCGCCGCCTACACGCTGCAGGAGATGCTGACGGTGAAGTCGGACGACGTGGCCGGCCGTACCGGCGTCTACGAGGCGATCGTCAAGGGCGACGACACCTTCGAGGCCGGCATCCCGGAATCCTTCAACGTGCTGGTGAAGGAAATGCGGTCGCTGGCGCTCAACGTCGAGCTGGTCACCATCGAAGACTGACCTGGTTGACACGGCAGGTACACTAGGTCTCGAACAAATCTTACCGAGCAGGATCCCTTCCGGATCCAGTCGAGGAGCAGAACATGAACCAAGAGGTCACTAACCTCTTCAGTCCGCAGAACAAGGCCCAGAGCTTCAACTCGATCAAGATTTCGATCGCGTCGCCGGATCGCATCCGGTCCTGGTCCTTCGGTGAGATCAAGAAGCCCGAGACCATCAACTACCGGACGTTCAAGCCGGAACGCGATGGCCTGTTCTGCGCCCGCATTTTCGGTCCGATCAAGGACTACGAGTGCCTGTGCGGCAAGTACAAGCGCATGAAGTATCGCGGCATCGTCTGCGAGAAGTGCGGCGTCGAGGTGACCCTGTCCAAGGTGCGCCGCGAGCGCATGGGCCACATCGAGCTGGCGGCGCCGGTCGCGCACATCTGGTTCCTGAAGAGCCTGCCGTCGCGCATCGGCCTGCTGCTCGACATGACCCTGAAGGATCTCGAGCGCATCCTGTACTTCGAATCCTACGTGGTCATCGAGCCGGGCCTGTCGGCGCTGAAGAAGGGCCAGCTGCTCAACGAGGAAGAGTACCGCGACGCCCAGGACAGCTACGGCGACGACGCCTTCACCGCCGGCATCGGCGCCGAGGCCATCCGCAACATGCTGGAAGGTCTCGACCTGGCGATGATCCGCGAGGAGATTCGCCTGGAGCTGTCCGAGACCAAGTCCGAGCTGAAGCCGAAGAAGCTGATCAAGCGCCTGAAGGTGGTCGAGGCGTTCATCGAGTCCGGCAACCGTCCGGAATGGATGATCCTGACCGTCGTGCCGGTGATTCCGCCGGAACTGCGCCCGCTGGTCCCGCTGGACGGCGGCCGTTTCGCCACGTCGGACCTCAACGACCTGTATCGCCGCGTCATCAACCGCAACAACCGCCTGAAGCGGCTGATCGAGCTGCGCGCGCCGGACATCATCGTGCGCAACGAGAAGCGCATGCTGCAGGAGTCGGTGGACGCCCTGTTCGACAACGGCCGCCGCGGCCGGACCATCACCGGCGCCAACAAGCGCCCGCTGAAGTCGCTGTCCGACATGCTGAAGGGCAAGCAGGGCCGGTTCCGCCAGAACCTGCTCGGCAAGCGCGTCGACTATTCCGGCCGGTCGGTGATCGTCGTCGGTCCCGAGCTGAAGCTGCACCAGTGCGGCCTGCCGAAGAAGATGGCGCTGGAGCTGTTCAAGCCGTTCATCTATTCGCGCCTCGACCAGAAGGGCCTGTCGACCACCATCAAGCAGGCCAAGAAGATGGTCGAGAACCAGCGTCCCGAGGTGTGGGACATCCTGGACGAGGTCATCCGCGAGCATCCGGTCATGCTGAACCGGGCGCCGACGCTGCATCGCCTGGGCATCCAGGCGTTCGAGCCGGTACTGATCGAAGGCAAGGCGATCCAGCTGCATCCGCTGGTCTGCTCGGCGTTCAACGCCGACTTCGACGGTGACCAGATGGCCGTGCACGTCCCGCTGTCGCTGGAGGCGCAGCTCGAGGCGCGGGCGCTGATGATGTCGACCAACAACATCCTCAGCCCGGCCAACGGCAAGCCGATCATCGTGCCGAGCCAGGACATCGTGCTGGGTCTCTACTACGCGACCTTGCAATACGACAACGAGCCGGGCGAGGGCATGACCTTCGCGGGCGTCAGCGAGATCCGCCAGGCGCTCGACAACAAGGTCCTGACGCTGCACGCCAAGATCAACTGCCGCTACGACACGGTGGACGACGACGGCAACCCGATCACGGTCCGCGTGGAGTCCACGCCGGGCCGCATGATGCTGGCCCAGCACCTGCCCAAGCACCCGAAGGTGAAGTTCGACATCATCAACCGGACGCTCGGCAAGAAGCAGATTTCCGAGGTGATCGACATCGTCTACCGCCACTGCGGCCAGAAGGAGACGGTGCTGTTCGCCGACGCGATCATGGGCCTGGGCTTCCGCCAGGCGGCACTTGCCGGCATCTCGTTCGGCAAGGACGACATGGTCATTCCCGAAACCAAGATCAAGCTGGTCGACGACACCCGCGCGCTGGTGAAGGAATACGAGCAGCAATACGCCGAGGGCCTCATCACCCAGGGCGAGAAGTACAACAAGGTGATCGACGCCTGGGCCCAGTGCACCGACCGCGTGGCCGACGAGATGATCAAGCGCATCTCGTCGATCCAGGTGGACGAGGAGACCGGGCGCACCAAGCCGATCAACTCCATCTACATGATGTCGCACTCCGGCGCGCGTGGTTCGCCCGCGCAGATGAAGCAGCTTGCCGGCATGCGCGGCCTGATGGCCAAGCCGTCGGGCGAGATCATCGAGACGCCGATCATCTCGAACTTCAAGGAAGGCCTGACCGTGCTCGAGTACTTCAACTCGACCCACGGCGCCCGCAAGGGCCTGGCCGACACGGCGCTGAAGACGGCGAACTCGGGGTATCTGACCCGCCGTCTGGTCGACGTGGCGCAGGACTGCATCATCATCGAGCGCAACTGCGGCACCACCAACGGCCTGACCGTGTCCGAGGTGATGGAAGGCGGCGAGGTCATCGAACCGCTGGCCGAGCGTATCCTGGGCCGGTCGTCGGCCGAGGACATCATCGATCCGGTCACGGGCGAGGTGCTGATCGGCGCCGGCGACACGCTGGACGAGATCGCGGTCGACAAGGTCGAGCGCGCGGGCATCTCGACCCTCAAGATCCGATCGGTGCTGACCTGCCAGTCGGCGGGCGGCGTCTGCGGCGCGTGCTATGGCCGTGACCTGGCCCGCGGCACCAAGGTGAACATCGGCGAAGCCGTCGGTGTCATCGCGGCGCAATCGATCGGCGAGCCGGGCACCCAGCTCACCATGCGCACCTTCCACATCGGTGGCGCGGCGCAGTTCGCCGAGCAGTCGTCGGTGGAGGCGACCAGCGACGGCACCATCACCCTCGAAAACCGCAACGTGGTCGAGGATTCGCAGAAGCGTCTCATCTCCATGAGCCGCAATTGCGAGGTCGTGGTGTCCGACGCCACCGGCCGCCAGCGTGCTCGCTACAAGGTGCCCTACGGCGCGCATCTGCTGGTCGACGACGGCAGCCCGGTCAAGCGCGGCACCAAGCTGGCTGAATGGGATCCCTACACCATCCCGATCATCGTCGAGCGCGGCGGCATCGCCCGCTACGTCGATCTGGTCGACGGCGTATCGATCCGCGAAGTGCTGGACGAAACCACCGGTATCTCGCAGCGCGTCGTCATCGACTGGCGTTCGCAGCCCAAGGGCGTCGATCTCCGCCCCCGCATCACCCTGCGGGACAAGGCGGGCGAGCTCGTCCATCTGTCGAACGGCCTCGAGGCCCGCTACATGCTGTCGGTGGACGCGATCCTGACCGTCAACGACGGCGTCGATCTGCATGCCGGCGACGTGGTCGCGCGTATTCCGCGTGAAGCGGCGCGTACCCGCGACATCACCGGCGGTCTGCCGCGCGTGGCCGAACTGTTCGAGGCCCGCCGGCCCAAGGATCACGGCATCATCGCCGAGAACTCGGGCTATGTGGAGTTCGGCAAGGACTACAAGAACAAGCAGCGGATCGTGATCAAGCCGAAGGAAGGCGACGGCGAGCCGGTGGAATACCTGATCCCCAAGGGCAAGCACATCAGCGTGCGCGAGGGCGACTACATCGAGAGCGGCGAGTACGTGCTGGAAGGCAATCCGGTGCCGCACGACATCCTGCGCGTGCAGGGCATCGAGGCGCTGGCCAACTACCTGGTGAACGAGATCCAGGAGGTCTACCGGCTGCAGGGCGTGAAGATCAACGACAAGCACATCGAGGTGATCGTTCGCCAGATGCTGCAGAAGGTCGAGATCCTCGAGCCGGGCGACACGACCTACCTGATCGGCGAGCAGGTGGACCGCTTCGAATTCGATGCGGAGAACGAGAAGCGCTTGCGCGTGGGTGAACGCCCCGCTCGGGCGGAGCCGGTGCTCCAGGGCATCACCAAGGCTTCGCTGCAGACGCAGAGCTTCATCTCGGCCGCCTCCTTCCAGGAGACGACCCGGGTGCTCACCGAGGCAGCCACGGCCGGCAAGGTGGATACGCTGGGCGGCCTGAAGGAGAACGTGATCGTGGGTCGTCTGATCCCTGCGGGCACGGGCTCGGTGATGAACCGCCTGAAGGTGCTGGCGGCGCGTCGCGACAGTGGCCGCCTGCCGGCGCCGAGCGAGACGGAAACCAGCCCCGCGGCCGCCGAATAGCGGCATGCGGAAATGCCTTGGCCCTTATGGTGCCAAGGGCGCTCCTTCGGGGGCAAATCGCCGCCCCCTCGCTTGACTCTGTGCGGGGGGGTGGTTAAGACCCGCAACTCGCCGGGACGTTTCGCAAGATGCGTCTTGGTATGTTGGTTCAAACGCCTTGCTTCGGTCACCACTGCCGCGAATTGGCAGTTCAGGCCCGGAGTTGACGCGGTGGCCCGTTCGGAGCGCGAAAGCGCCCGTCGGGCCGTGTGTCGTTTGGTGAATGGATCGCAGAAACGATTACGAAGGGGCGTCATGCCGACGATCAACCAGCTCATCGCGCAAGGGCGCGAGCCGCGTCGCAGCCAGAACAAGGTTCCGGCTCTCGAAGGCTGCCCCCAGAAGCGCGGCGTTTGCACGCGCGTGTACACCACGACCCCGAAGAAGCCGAACTCGGCGCTTCGTAAGGTCGCGAAGGTGCGCCTCACCAATGGCTTCGAAGTGGTGAGCTACATCCCCGGCGAAGGCCACAACCTGCAGGAGCACTCGGTCGTGCTCATCCGTGGCGGCCGCGTGAAGGATTTGCCTGGCGTGCGCTACCACATCCTGCGCGGCGTGCTCGATACGCAGGGCCTGCCGAAGCGGCGCAAGCGCCGTTCGCTCTACGGCGCCAAGCGGCCGAAGTGAGGAACTGAGAGATGTCACGTCGTCACCGCGCGGAAAAGCGCGAAGTCCTGCCGGATCCGAAGTTCGGCGATGTCGTCCTGAGCCGCTTCATGAATGTGCTCATGTATGACGGGAAGAAGTCTGCCGCCGAGGGCATCGTCTATGCGGCGATGGACACGCTGAAGCGCAAGGGCGGCGCCAATGCCGATCCGCTTCGCCTGTTCCATGAGGCGCTGGACAATGTGAAGCCGGCCGTCGAGGTGCGCTCGCGCCGCGTCGGTGGTGCCACCTACCAGGTGCCCGTCGAGGTTCGCCCCGAGCGGCGCCAGGCGCTGGCCATTCGCTGGCTGATCGATGCGGCCCGCAAGCGCGGCGAGAGCACGATGGAAGAGCGGCTTTCGGCCGAGCTGATGGATGCGGTGAACAACCGCGGCACGGCGGTCAAGAAGCGCGAAGACACGCACCGGATGGCAGAGGCCAACAAGGCCTTCAGCCACTACCGCTGGTAAGCAAATCCCGCGCCTGTGAGCAGGCGCTGACGACACCCTTTTCGGATTGGATGCACGACGATGGCCAAGGCGAAGTTTGAGCGGAACAAGCCGCACTGCAACATTGGGACGATCGGCCATGTCGATCATGGTAAGACGTCCCTGACGGCGGCGATCACGAAGGTGCTGGCGAAGTCCGGTGGTGCGTCCTTCACGGCGTATGACCAGATCGACAAGGCGCCTGAGG
>LNFM01005253.1_pt1 | contig 13658 bp, 8 predicted proteins | sample 596031 | NCBI WGS metagenome assembly LNFM01 (sample SAMN04254537, study PRJNA301005) | activated carbon metagenome | isolation source: dual media filters at the Ann Arbor, Michigan drinking water treatment plant | place: USA: Ann Arbor
AACATGACCGCTGCGTGACGGTCCTCGCGCAAAGCCGCCGCGGCGCTCAAGTCGACCCGACGCTCGCCGATAGCACCTCGTACAGCCCGAGCCCGCCCAGGAAAAAAACGCTATGGCATTGAATGTAAGAGACTATCGCTTCCTCGTCGTCGATGACCTGCGCGAGATGCGCATGACGCTGCGCGGCATGCTCGAGAGCCTGAAGGTCAAGCAGATCTGGGAAGCCAAATCCGGCGACGAGGCACTCGAAGTGCTCGGCAAACAGCCGGTGGACGTCGTGCTGTGCGACTACAACCTCGGCGAGGGGCGCGACGGTCAGCAGACCTTCGAGGAAGCGCGCGGTCGCGCGCTGCTGCCACCGACCGCCGCGTGGATCATGATCACCGCCGAGCAGGCGATGAGCATGGTGATGGGGGTGGTCGAGAACAACCCGGACGGCTATCTCGTCAAGCCTATCAACAAGTCCGTGCTGCAGGTCCGCATCGAACGTGTGGTGGCCCGCAAGATGATCATCAAGGACATCGAAGCGGCGATGAAGGCGGGCGAACACGCGAACGTCGTGCGCCTGTGCGATCAGCAACTCGAAAAGTATCCGGCGCTGAAAACCGACCTGCAGCGATTCAAGACCGAAGCCCTGCTGCGCGACGGCCAGTACGACGCCGCGGCCGAACTCTGCGCCGGCCTGCTCGCCGAACGCGAACTGCCGTGGACTTTGCTCGCGCTGGGGCGCGTGCGCTACGAAACGGGCGACCTGCGCCAGGCCAAGATCCTGTTCCAGAAAGTCGTCGAGCGCCACCCGACGGTGATGGAAGGCTACGACTGGCTCGCGCGCGTCGAGCGCGACCAGGGCGCCGGCAAGGAAGCACAACGCATCATCGTCCAGGCGCTCGGCATGTCGCCGCGCTCGCTGCGCCGGCAGCAGACGCTCGGCGATGTCGCCACCGACAACGCCGACTATGCCGTGGCGGAGAAAGCCTTCGGCCGCGCCGTGCAGATGGGCGAGGACTCGTGCTTCGCGCGGCCGGACGACGAAGCCGGCCTCGTGTCCGCGGTGATGGTGACCAAGGGTCCCGATCAGGCGCTGCGCCTGCTGAACGACATGGTCAAGCGCAACGGCCGCAAGCGCGGCGCCCGCGGACCGCACTGGCGCCTGACGACCGTCGAAGCAACGCTGCTCGCGAAAACCGGCAAGGCCAGTGAGGCTGCCGCCGCCGCCACGCGCGCACTCGATGCGTTCAAGGCCGATACGACGCAGACCACCGCGAGCGCGACGCTGGAGCTCGCGCGCTGCTGCTTCCTCAACGGGCTCGGCGACGACGCCCGCGCGATCGTCGACCGCCTCGTGCGCGAAAACCACGATCGTCACGACATCATCGATCTCACGCGCAAGATGTTCGACGACCTCGGCATGGCCGAAGAGGGTGCGGCGCTGATCGACAATGCACAGCAGGCGATCATCAAGATCAACAATGAAGGCGTGCTGCTGGCGAAGGCCGGCCGCTACAAGGAAGCGCTCGCACAGCTGCAGCAGGCGGCGGAGGAACTGCCGAACAATCTCACCGTGATCATGAACGTGGTGCAGGCGCTGCTGTTGCAGATGCAGAAGGAGGGCGCGTCGAACCAGTCGCGCTACCTGGCGCAGGAACACCTGGTGCGCGCCGAACAGCTCGCGCCGCGCTCGGAGAAGGTGGCGCAACTGCGCGCGAAGCTCGCGAGTGTGACGGCGCAGCCGGCGCTGCAGGCGTCCGCAGGATGAGCGCCAGCGTGGCCGTACAGGATGGCTTCACCGATCTCCTCGCGAGCGCGGTGCACGACATCAAGAACTCGATAGGGCTCGTGCTGAACTCGGCCGAGACCATTGCCGACACGGTGGTCGTCGCGCGCGAGGATCACGAAGCGCTGATCACGCTGCAGCACGAAGCGCGCCGTGTGAACGCCGACCTGATGAACCTGCTGGGGCTGTTCAAGCTCGAGCGCGGCAGCCCGCTGGTGCTGCCGGACGTGGTGGACTGCGCGGACATGATGGCGGAGCTCGTGGCCTACAACATGCCGCTGCTCGCTGCCCGCGGCATCATGCTGGACGTCGAGGAGTGCACCGCCGAGGAAGGCTACTTCGACCGCAATCTCGTGCTGGGCGTGTTGAACTCGGTGCTGAACAACAGTTTCCGCCATGCCGTGACCACGGTGACGATAGGCTGCGCCGTGCACGAAGGCTACACGGTGTTCAGCGTCATCGACGACGGTCCCGGCTTTCCGGCCGAGGTGCTCGCCGCCGATCTCGCCACGCCCTCGATTGGCGGCACGCACGGCGGCAGCACGGGCCTCGGCCTGTACTTCGCCCGCCGCGTTGCCGAACTCCACCGCCACCGCGAACGCTGCGGCCGCGTGGCGTTGTCGAACCGGCCCGGGAGCTGTTTCCAGCTTTACCTGCCCTAATCACGGACCCGGTGAACGCCGGGACGTGATGCTTTACGAATCCAGACAGCCGATCGCAAATCCGCTCCCGCCGGAGGTGGGGCTGACGCTGGAAGCCCAACATGAGCGCTGCTGTGACTACCTGATCACGCCGGTCCCTCAGCGCCGCTCGACGGCCTGCGCGAGTCTCGTACCGGGAGCACGTTGGGCTTCCTGTGTCCGCTCGATGGTCATGAGCGCTGCCTCACCCGGCCTGACGAAAGCTCGGTGCAGCCCGGGTGCAACGCAGTGGAGCCCGGGATCTGCGGCGTCTGACAGGCCGCTCCCGGGTTCCGCGCTGCGCGCTCCACCCGGGCTACACGAGGGCGACGGAATGCTGCTTTTACTGAAACCTGTGAACGGAGCGGATTTGCGCTCAGCTGCTCAGCGCCGCGTCGGATGGAACTCCCGCAGAAACGGCGGTTGCTGTCGCCACGGCCGGCCGGCGAGCATGCCGCCGTCGACGACCAGCGCGTGGCCGTTCACGTACGAAGATTCGTCGCTCGCGAGCCAGCACACCGCGGAGGCGATCTCGGCGGGCTGCGCCATGCGCGGCATCGCCTGATCTTCATGATGCTCGGCGCGAATCTTTTCCATGCGCGCTTTCCAGCGGTCGTCCGTCACGCCGGTGTGGATCGGCGTTTCCACGTTGCCCGGACACACCACGTTGACGCGAATGCCCTGTTCGACGAGTTCCAGCGACACCGACTTCGTGAGCTGAATCACCGCCGCCTTGCACGCGTTGTAGATGTGCGGGCCGTAGCCCGAGATCATGCCGGCGGCACTCGCGATGTTGACGATGGCGCCTGATTGGCGCGGCGTCATCAGGCGCGCCGCGTGCTTCATGCCGAGGAACACGCTGCGCAGGATCACGTTCTGTGAGTAATCCCAGTCCTCGACCGGAATCGACGCGATGGGCCCCAGCGTGCCGACGATCGCGGCGTTGTTGACGAGCACGTCGAGTCGCCCGTAGCGCTCCTGCGCGATGCGGCAGGCATCCTCGAAATCGCGCTCTTCACGCACGTCGAGATGCAGCGCCAGGCACTGCGCGCCCAGGTCGTTCGCGACCGCCACCGCCTTCGCATCCTGGATGTCGCCGACGATGACGATGTCGCCCCGCGCCGCGAAGGCGCGCGCGCAGGCTTCGCCGATGCCGCTCGCGCCACCGGTGACCAGACAGACTTTCCGTTCGCTCATGCGTGTGCTCCCCGTGTCCCGCGAACGGCCTGCGCCGGCACGGGATCGTTCAAATGCCAGAAACAGAAACCCCCGTGCGCGACGGGGGTTCCGGGATGCTCAGGTGGCGTGGCCACCGTGGCCGTTCAGCTCAGTGTGCATGGCCGCAGCCGCCGCGCCCGCAGCCGCCGCCGATGCTGCCCATGCCGCCCATGACGGGCGGGCCGGCATCATCGCCCATGTTGCCGCTGCTGGCGTACATGGGCGCTGCGAGCTTCTTCGCCACCGGCGCGTCCGCCGGGGTCGCCTCGAGCGGCAGGCCGGCCAGGGTGCACAGGTCACCCCAGGTGCGGACTTCCTCGCTCATCCGGTGTTTGACTTCGACGGTGCGGCCGTTCGCCGCGCAGTGGTAATCGTAGGTGGGCATGACGTCTGCTCTCAGAAGTTCTTGGTGGTGTGATAGGCCTTGGCGGTGCTGCCGGCGCCGAACGCCGAGCCGCCGCTGCTGTTGCTGCCGACGTTGGCGGACTGCATCACCGAGGCGCGGGTGAACGTCTTCTCGACCTTGGCGTCGGCCGGAGTGTCGCCGGGCTCCAGGCCGGCGCGCTGGCAGAGGTCGCCCCAGGTGGTGACTTCCTCGCTCATACGGTGCTGGACCTCGACGGTGCGGCCGTTCGCGGCGCAGATGTAATCGTAGGTGGGCATGGGCTTCTCTCCGGTCGGATTCGCGAATGGGGAGATTATAGCGGGGCCGGGGCCACTCCGGCGCACCGCCCGGGTCTGCGCCTGCGGCCGGGGTGTCACCGGGAGTTCGTCCCGACGACGGGCCGACCGGGGTGGCAGGGCTTGGGCCCGGGCCGGCCCCGCGGCAGGCTCCCCCCCACGCACTCCGCTCGAACGCGGCGTGCGCCCGAATCCGGCGCTTTTGTTCAAGGAGGAACTCATGGCCAGACCGCTCCGCCTGCAATTCGCAGGCGCTCATTACCTCATCACCGCCCGCGCGCAGGACCCGGGCCACCTGTTCCGGGAGAACCGGGATCGCAGCCTGTTCCTCGACCTGCTCGGGGCGAGCTGCCGGCGCTATCGTTGGCGCTGCCATGCCTGGTGCCTGGCCAACGACTATTATCAGCTCGTGATTGCCACGGAAATCGCAAACCTCGCCACCGGTATGCGCCATCTGAACAGCGTCTACTCGCAGGCCTGCCATCGCCGCTATCGCTGCGGGGGCAACCTGTTCGACGGCCGCTACGAATCGGTCGTGGTCGATCCCGCCCGTTATCTCGACGTCGCGGTCGTCGATGTCCTGCGTGCGCCGGTGACAGCGGGGCTGGCGGCCCGCGCCGTCGACTGGCCCTGGTCCAGCCACGCCGCCACCGTCGGCGCCGATGACGCGCCGGCGTGGCTTGCGGTCGACGAAGTCCTCGCCCGCTTTGGCGACGAGCGCGAGGCCGCGAGCCGCAGCCTGAACGCCGCGCTCGGGCGGCTGCCGCCGACCGTCGACGCCGCGCCCGGGCCGGACGAGGCCAGCGTCGACGCCCGTTGCCTCGCCGATGCGACGTACATGGCCCGCGTGCTCGCCGAGATCGAAGCGGCAGCCGCGGCCGGGCTCTCGCCCCGCGAACTCCGGCTGGTTCGACCGCCGATCTGCGAGCTGCTGGCCAGCCATCCCGATCGTCGCGACGCGATGCGCGCGGCGTATCGCAGCGGCTACACGCAAAAGGAAATCGCGCGTCATTTCAACGTCCACACGGCGACGGTGTCGCGGGCGGTGTCGGCCACGCCGGTGCGTCGCAGTCGTGGCCGGAGGCAGGCCGTGCAGGTGTCAACCCACCATGCCCACGACTGAGACCAGCGTGCTCGACTACGTCGTCACCTACGGCGGTCCGTCGATCTTCATGACGGCCGTGTTCGTCGTGGTCCTGCCGCTCGTCTACTTCAAGTTCGCGCGGCCGCGCTACGCGCGCTGGCCGCCGCGACTCGCCGTGCTGCTCGCCGTGTGGATCTGCGCCTTCGTCATCGCCTATGGCGACGTGTACCTGATTGCGCGCGACGCGAAACGGCTGTGCGAGCAGGAGGCGGGCTTGAAGGTTTACCGGACGGTGGAGGCGGAGGGATTTGCGGGGGTGTCGGACATAGAGTTTTGGGCCGAGAAAGGTTTCAGTTATTTGGAAACAGTGGAATCAAGCGGGCGACAGTGGCGTCATCAGGTTTTGAACGGTAAGCCCACATCTGAGGAGGTCAGCTCTCTCGCTAGTGAATTAGAACTTGTTCATCACTCTGAACCTGTCGATCTGAGAATTGCGAGAGAAAAAGAATCCCTAGTTTTTCGTAGCAGTGGCGAAGTTGCTGCTGAGTTACTCTCTTTTCGGATATTCCCTGGCTTTTGGGATCGCCTATTTGTGCGAGGTTCTGGCTGGACCCCTCCAATGTGCGAAGGCCCGGCAGTTAAGTCGATATATGAACGAAGTCTTACTTACAAAGATCTGATATTCGCGGCTCTCAAGCCCAAGAAAAAAATTGCGATGATTAGGTAACATTTCAGATTTTTTCAGAAACATGAGGCAAGGAGGCTTCAGTGATTCTGCAAGAGATTCACAAGTATGCGATGCTTTCGAACCTCGCATACGTCCGTTGGGATTCTTCGAATTCCTCTATACCCGATGACATAATTAGAGCCGTGGTGGCTGCCAACCGGTCAACTAGTTCGTGGGCGGCTTCGTATTTTCAAAAGCCTTCTTTGGATCGCTGGTCCATCCCATCCCCCGCAATCCACACCAACGACGCGACAGGCTTCGCGGCCACTCTCTTCGTCAGCGCCGGGGAAAAGGTGCTCGCGATCCGCGGCACCGAATTCGAGAACACGCTGCCCGAACTGCTGTTCGCGTTTCTGCCGGGCGTGTCACTCGGCGAGCAGACGCTGCTCGACCTGTTCGCCGCCGATCTCGAGGAGATCGTGGGCCTCGGGATCGCGATGGCGCAGGCGACGAGTCTCGTCAACTATGTGCTCAGACATTCGACGGCGGTCGGGGTCGCGGTGCCGCAGTTTGCGCTGCAGCGGGCGACCTCGTTTGATTTCGCCGCGTCGCCGATCCCTGTCGGCGCACCCGGCTTCAGCACGGGCACGCCGGGTCCAGGCGGCGCGCGCACCTGGTACTGGCTGACTGAAACGACCACGACGGGCACCGGCCTGCTGCAGGCCGGCGAACGCATCAGTGTCGTCGGGCATTCTCTCGGTGGCCATCTCGCGGCGCTCGCCCTGCGCCTGTTTCCCCAGGTGTTCGATCAAGGCGTCGTGTTCAATGCCGCGGGCTTCGATGCCCCTGAATCGAGGCGACTGACCGACGCCTTCGTCAGGCTCGTCACACCTCTGCTGCCGGCGCCGCCGGCCGCGGACTTCACCAGCTTAGGCCCGCGCCTGCAGAATCTGGTCAGCGAAAGCTCGACCCGCGACGACGACCTGGCCGTGGTGCCGTCGGTGCTGACCGGGATTGGCGCGCTGACGCCGGTCGGCACGGTGCGCACCGAACTGAACAGCCATGGCATGGACCCCCTGATGGACGACCTCGCCGCGCTCGCGCTGCTCGAGCGCCTCGGGCCGACGCTCGATCGCGCCGCCTTGTTTCGTCTGTTCGATGCCGCGAGCACGCGCGGCGCGGGCAGCATGGAAGCTCTCGTCACCGGGCTCGCGGGTGTGCTGCTGCCGACCTCGCCGGCGTTCGCTGAAGTCGCCAGTGGCTGGCTTGGCTACGCCAGCGACGCCGCGGTGTTCGAGCGCCGGAGCGCGCTGCAGGACGCAGTGCTCGAGATGAACGCCGTGGTGGCTGCGAATCCGGCGCTGCGGCTCGAGCCGCTGCTCGGCCTGTCGAGCGCCGAACTGATCGCGCGCGCGCGAACTTCAGTGGCATATCGTCATGCGCTGCACGAGTACCTGCCGTTTGCGCTCGTCGGCGACGATGCCCGACATGCGCGTCACAACGCGCTCGGCGTGCTCGACGAATCCGCCATGAGTCTGTCGGAACTGGCCGATCGCGTTGCGCTCTACCAGCACGAGATGAGCCGCCGCCTGGCGGATCTGGACGAAGGATACGTGCTCGGCAGCGATGCACGCCGTTTCCACGATCTGGGCCGGCAGATCGAGTTCCTGGTCCGCGACATCCTGCCCGAGACGCAGCCCGATCTGATTGGCACCGTTGTCATCGGCGCCGATGGCATCGACGCCGGCGGCGCCGCGGCGGGCAGCCCGTTGCGCGATCGGATACACGGCGCCAGCGGCGATGATCACCTGGCCGGCGGTGGCGGTGCGGACTATCTGAATGGCGGGCGCGGCCACGACATGCTCGAGGGCGGCAGCGGTGCCGACACGCTCGAAGGTGGCGATGGCAACGACACCCTGTACGGCTCGCAGGCGTCAGGCGCTGATGACGGCGCGTCGGACGTGTTGATCGGCGGTCCCGGCTTCGATCGACTGTTCGCCGGCCCCGGCGATTTCGTGCTCGATGCAGACGGCGAACTGCTGGTGCTGATCGGCCATGACTGGCTGCCGGTAGCGGGTCGCGCATTCCGCGCGCTGCAGGGCGGCGATGACGTGCGGGTCCTGCGCAGCGAGGACAGTGCCGGGCTCGTGCTCGCGTACCACGCCAACAGTCGGGAGCTGCGCGTCGGCAACGTCACCGTGCTCGACTTCGACCCGGGCGAACTCGGCCTCGACCTCGTCGCTCTTCCGGCGCCGCCGCCGGTACTGCCCGTCATTCGCGGCAGCGCCGGGGCAGATCGCCTGACCGGCGGCGCCCCCGCTGAGCGCATCGAAGGGGGCGCGGGGGACGATGAACTGAACGGGCAGGGTGGCGCCGACGACCTGATCGGCGAGGCCGGCCACGATGCGCTCGACGGTGGCAGCGGCGACGACCGGCTGGACGGGGGCGCAGGCCGCGATCGGCTCGAAGGCCACACCGGCCGCGACACCCTGCTCGGCGGTGAGGAGGCCGATGTACTTGCCGGTGGTGCTGACGACGATGTGCTCGATGGTGGCAGTGGCGACGACGTGCTCGGCGGTGGTACCGGCCGCGACACGCTCGTTGGCGGTGACGGCAACGATCTGCTGAGCGCCGAGCTCCACTTCGATCGGCCGGCCATCGGCTGGACGATCGAGCGCTACGGATCTGCGGCCAGTCAGGCGTTGCGCGATCCACGCAGCGTGCAGTTGATCGGCTTCAATGGCGTCGACACGACCGCGCTGAACCGACCGCGCGATCTGGCAGGCGATCTGCTCTACGGTGGTCACGGTGACGACCTGCTGTTCGGCAGCGCGGGTCGCGATTTCATCGATGGCGGACCGGGTGATGACACGGCGCTCGGTGGCGACGGTGACGATGTACTGCATGGCAGTGCGGGCCGCGATCACCTGCGCGGCAGCGGCGGCGCGGACGTCATCGATGGGGGCGATGGCGACGATTTCATCGTCGGCCACGGGAGCGGCAACGAAGGCGCGAAGCCGGACGGCGGCGATCGGCTGCAAGGTGGCGACGGTGACGATGAGCTGCAGGGCGGCCCGGGCAACGACATCCTGCATGGAGACGCCGGCGCCGATCGGCTTTTCGGTGACGACGACGATGATGAACTGCATGGAGACGTCGGCGACGACGCGCTGATCGGTGACGGGGGCAACGACCTGTTGCTGGGGGGCGACGGCGACGACCGTCTCTTCGGCAATGCCGGCGCCGATGTGCTCGATGGCGGCGCGGATCGCGACTTTCTCGACGGTGGCGAGGGCGCCGATGTGCTGCGCGGCGGCGCACAGGCCGATCAGCTGCATGGCGGAGACGGTGCCGACACGCTGTTCGGCGAGGCTAACGACGACCTCCTGCTCGGGGGCGCGGGTGACGATTTTCTCGACGGCGGCAGTGGCGCGGACACGCTCGACGGCGGCGCCGGCCACGATCGCTATCGCTTCGATGCCGGCACCGGCGACGACGTGCTCCGCGACGTCTCGGGTGTCGATGAACTGCATCTGGTCGCCGTGCGCTCGGCCAGTGCGCTCGACGTTCGCGAACAGGCGGCCGCTCTCGTCATCGCGTGGGACGGCACGAACAGCGTGCGAATCCGCGACTGGCGCTCGGGTACCGTCGATCGCCTGCGCATCGGCCCGTCGCTGGTGCTCGATCGCGCGCACTTTCTCACGCCGCAACGGGCCGGCCGCGTGCGCGCGCTGAGCGAGTTTCCCGCGGTCGCCGCTGGCGCCATGGTCGGCACCGGCGGCGATGACGACATCGTGCTCGACGCCTCGGCGCTTTCGATCACCGCCGGTGACGGCAATGATCGTTACCTGCTGCCCGCGCAGACCGGCGCGGTGCGGTTGCGCCTCGACGACACGAGCGGCGACAACACCCTGCAGTTTCAGGGCGAGGTGTCGCTGCACGACATTGCGTTGTCGCTCGACGGCGACGACTACGTGATCGCGCTCGGCCAGCATCGCCTGAGTCTGTCGCCGACCTCCGTCGCGCGTTATGCGTTCGGCGATGGCACCGAACTGAGCGCAGGGGAATTTCGCCAGCACTTGCTGAATCTCGTGCCCGTCGCGCCGAGACTCGCCCAGCCGCTCGACAACCACGCGATCCATCTCGGCCAGTCATTCCAGTTCAGTCTGCCGCCCGGCACATTCGTCGATCTCAACCCTGGCGCAAGCGTCACCTACGCGGCGACGCTCGACAATGGCAACCCGTTGCCCGCGTGGCTGCAGTTCGATCCGGTGAACCGGCTTTTCAGCGGGCATCCGCCGGACGCGGCCGTCGGCTCCCATGTGCTGCGGGTGACGGCGACCGATGACGACGGACTCGTCGCGCACGACAGCTTCGGGCTCGACGTGCTGCCGAGCCTGCATCGCGCACCGGGCGCCGTGTTCGCGTACCAGGCCGTGAACGGGGTCAATGGCTTCTGGCTGGCGCCGCCGCTGTCGGCCGGCGCGGCTGCGGCCGCGCCGCTGATCGCGGCAGTCGGCGATCTGAATGCGGACGGCTTCGACGACTTCATGGTCGGCGACACGGTGCGTTTTGGCCGCGCCCGTGGTTTTGGCGTGCAACTGGATGGTCCCGCGCTCGATGGCTACGACAGCTTCCAGCTGCTGAACTATGTGAACGAAGGATTTCCGTATGCCAACTCAGGCCTGTTGCCACGCGGCGGCGATTTCAACGGCGACGGTATCGGCGATCTGTGGCTGCCGGCGCCGGACGGCAGCGGCGCCGCGCGCGTGCTGGTCGGCCGTCGCGGTCGTTACGCGTCTTCGATCGACTATCAGCTTCTCCCGGTACTGCCCGCGCCCGTGGCACCACAGCCACCGCCCCTGTACTACGAGGGGCGATCGGTCGTCGACTCGAGTGCGCTCGAGGCCGGCGACTTCAACGGCGATGGTCTGACCGATTTTCTGGTGACCGTCGCCAGCGACACGGCCGCACGCACCTGGCGCGGTGTCGTGTTCGGGCAGGCGACCGGCCAGGCGACGCCGGTCCATCTCGACGCACCGAACGGCCGGCACGCGCTGCGCATCCTCGCCGATGCCTACGGCGGCTATCCGTTTACGGAGCCCGACGGCGCATTGGCCGCGAGCGGCTGGGGGCCGTTGCTGCCGCTCGGCGACATCAATGACGACGGGCACGCCGACATCGGCTTGGGCTCGGCGCCATTCCTGTTCCAGGCGCAGACAGCGTATGCCGCCGTGATTTTCGGTCGCGCCGACGGTCATGGCGGCGTCTTTGACGTCGGCGCCGCGACCGGCGCGAACGGCTTTCTCGTCACGCTGCCGAATCCGCCGGTCGCGTACTCGGCAGCGCATCTGGTGCGCGCGGCCGGCGATCTCAACGGCGATGGCTACGACGACGTGTTCGCTGTCGACGATGCGACCGGCGCGGCCTACGCCCTGTATGGTCGCGCGGCGTTCTCCGGCGTGATGCACGCTGGCACGCCAGGCAACGATGTCATTCACGTGCAGGCCGATGCGATGACGCACGCAGGGCCGGGTGACGACACGCTGATAGTGCCGATGTCGATCTCGGGCACGCTGTTCGGTGGCAGCGGGCACAACACCTTCATCTTCACGCTGCCGACCACCCAGCTCGAAGGGCGCACCCTGCACAGAATCGACGCGCACGGCGGATTGCACCAGGATACCTACGAGATACTCGGGGCCGGCCGGATCGCACTGCACATTCGTGATGGCATCGGCGTCCCGAACACGCTGAAGTTCGGGGCGGGGATTGCGAGCTTCGACTTCGTGCTGAAGCAGGGCTCGGTGCTGCTCGACTTCGGCCCCGATGGGCCGCAGATCCATCTGGAAGATGTCGACCTCGACAACGTCCTCGGTGGTCCGCGCACCGTCGAGTCAATCGAGTTCGCGGACGGCAGCGTGCTGCGATATGCCGATTTGATTGCCCGCGGCTTCGACGTGCCGGGTACCGACTTCGCGGAAGCCCTGCGCGGCAGCGACGTCGTCGACCGCATCACGGCGCGCGGTGGCAACGATCAGATCGCCGGCGGCCGTGGCAACGACGTGCTCGACGGTGGCCTCGGCGACGACACCTATGTCATTGCGCGTGGCGACGGCAACGACACGATCCGTGAGGCGGGTGGCTACGACCGCGTGCATTGGGGCACCGGGGTGAGCGCCGCCGATTTGCGCTTCGAGCATGCGGGCCCCGATCTGATCGTGCACGGCGTGGGCGGCGACTCGCTGCGCATCGAAGGCTGGCATCGTGCACGCACGGCGCGCATCGAACTGTTCGAATTCGCCGACGGCAGCCGTGCCGATGCCGGGCGGCTCGCGAATCGCGCGCCGGTCGCGTTGACGAGCGCGCAGCGCGTCGCGGTCGAGGCCGGCAGCTCGTTTGCGATTCCGCTGTCGACGGGCTGGTTTCGCGATGCGGATCCGCTGGACACGCTGTCATTGCGCGTCAATCCCGATGCGTCTGCGGGCACCTCGGCAATGCCGGCCTGGCTGCGCTACGACAGCCGCACGCGCACGCTCCTCGGCGCGCCGCCGGCGGCATTCGCGGGCGATATTCATCTGCGCGTGTCGGCGCTTGATCCACAGACTGCGAGCGCCAGCCTCGCTTACACGCTACAGCTTGGCACAGGCATCGTGCGCGCGGGCACGGCGGCCGCGGACAGCCTGACCGGCACCGCCTGGGCCGACGACTTGCGCGGGGGGGACGGTCACGACCGCCTCAGCGGGCTCGATGGTGCAGACAGGCTGTTCGGCGATGCGGGCGCGGATGTCCTCCTCGGCGGCAGTGGCGACGATCGCCTGGCGGGCGGCGCCGGTGCCGACACCCTGAGTGGACAGGGCGGATCCGATCGCTACGTGTTCGCGCGTGGCAGTGGCTTCGACACGATCATCAATCGGGACCAGGCTGGACAGGACGACATCGTGTTCGAGGATCCGGGCCTGCCGTCGGAGCTGTGGTTCAGTCGCCAGGGGCAGGATCTCGACATCATGCGCAGCGGCACGCAGGACCGGATCCGCGTCGCTGGCTGGTATGCCGCGAGTTCCGATCGCGTCGATCGCATTGCCTACGCCGACGGGCCGGCGCTGCTCGCGGCCGACGTCGACCGGCTGGTCGAAGCGATGGCGCAATTCGGGCCGGCGCCAGCGTCCGGCACGGTGTTTGCGCCGTGGCTCGCGAGCGAACTCGCACCGACCCTGGCGGCGGCGTGGCGGGCGGGCTGATGACGATGCCCTGCCGGCGCAGGGCCTACAGGTGGCGCAGGCCGGACGCTTCGATTCGGCCGCAGCAGATCCCCGGTTGCACTGCGTTGCACCCGGGCTACATCGCGCTACGGGTGGCGCGTCGCCCCCGGATTCTCTGCAATCAATGTGGAGCAGGCTGACTACATGAGCGCAATTATCGATCACTCGCCATGATCCTGGGCAAAAACGCCAGGTCACCGCGTAGATACTGTTATCAAGCGCAAGCCCCATGCATCGTCGGGTCGAAGGGTTTACCGGAGAGGAGCACCCCGTAAGCCACCTGGGCAAGTTT
>LNFM01009870.1_pt1 | contig 13658 bp, 11 predicted proteins | sample 596031 | NCBI WGS metagenome assembly LNFM01 (sample SAMN04254537, study PRJNA301005) | activated carbon metagenome | isolation source: dual media filters at the Ann Arbor, Michigan drinking water treatment plant | place: USA: Ann Arbor
CTCCACGCCGCGGTCGTCGAGATCGTCGCGCTCGACCGCTCCTCGGTGAAGTACTCGACCGTGCAGAACTGGTATGCCGGCGACAAGGACGGCGTGGGCGGCATCTACAACTTCGTCACCAAGCGCGGCAAGGCGCTCACCGACGCCAAGATCTCGTGGACGCAGGTCGAGACCGGCTCGGCGATCACCTGGAAGTATCCCTCGGTGATCCTGCAGGGCGACAACGCGGTCGGCGAGTTCTACTCGGTGGCGGTGGTGAACAACAAGCAGCAGGCCGACACCGGCACGAAGATGATCCACATCGGCCGCAACACGCGCTCGACGATCATCTCCAAGGGCATCAGCGCCGGGCAGGGGCAGAACTCCTACCGCGGCCAGGTGAAGGTGCTCCCCAAGGCCGAGGGGGCGCGCAACTACACGCAGTGCGACTCGATGCTCATCGGCAACGCCTGCGGCGCGCACACCTTCCCGTACATCGAGGTCGCCAACCCGACGGCGACGCTCGAGCACGAGGCGAGCACGTCGAAGATCGGCGAGGACCAGATCTTCTACTGCAAGCAGCGCGGGCTCAATGCCGAGCATGCGATCTCGCTGATCGTGGCCGGGTTCTGCAAGGAAGTGTTCAAGGAACTCCCCATGGAGTTCGCGCTCGAAGCGCAGCAGCTGCTCGGCATCTCGCTCGAAGGCAGCGTCGGGTAACGGCGATGTGAGTCGTGAGTGGTGAGCTGTAAGTGAACGACAGCGCACCACGACGACCCACCACCCGCATCCCCCGCATCGCCGTTACTTACAGCTCACAACTCACAGCTCATAACGCAGTTCATAGGACTCATGCTCAAGATCACCGACCTCCACGCCTCCGCCGGCTCGAAGGAGATCCTCAAGGGGATCTCCCTCACCATCAACGCCGGCGAAGTGCACGCCATCATGGGCCCCAACGGCTCCGGCAAGTCCACGCTCGCCCAGGTCATCGCCGGGCATCCCGGCTATGAGGTGACCGGCGGCACGATCGAATACGAGGGGCAGGACCTCCTCGACATGGAGGCCGAGGAGCGCGCGCAGGCGGGCGTCTTCCTCGCGTTCCAGTATCCGGTCGAGATCCCGGGCGTGACCAACGCCTACTTCCTGCGCGCCGCCTACAACGAGCTCCGCAAGGCGCGCGGCGAGGAGGAGGTCGATCCCATCGAGTTCCTCGACATCATGGAGGAGAAGCTCAAGCTCGTCGAGATGGACGCGACGATGATGCAGCGCTCCGTCAACGCCGGTTTCTCGGGCGGCGAGAAGAAGCGCAACGAGATCCTGCAGATGGCGGTGCTCGCGCCGAAGCTCGCAGTGCTCGACGAGACGGATTCGGGGTTGGACATCGACGCCCTGCGCATCGTCGCCGAGGGCGTGAACAAGCTCAAGCGTCCCGACAACGCGACCATCGTCGTCACGCACTACCAGCGCCTCCTCAACTACATCGTGCCCGACTTCGTGCACGTGCTCGCCGGCGGCCGCATCATCAAGTCCGGCGGCAAGGAGCTCGCGCTCGAGCTCGAGGCCAAGGGCTACGACTGGCTCCTCGAGCCGGCGGGCGTCTGACGTGACCGCTCCCACCTACGCCGACCAGTTCGCCGCCTACTCGGCGAACGGCGGGGGCGAGGGTCCGTCCTGGCTCCCCGCCCTGCGCAAGCAGGCCTTCGAGCGCTTCGCCGCGCTCGGCTTCCCCACCACGCGCGACGAGGACTGGCACTTCACCTCGGTCACGCCCATCGCGGAGCGCACCTTCAAGGCGCTCAAGCCCGCGCCCACGACGCTCGCGCTCTCGGACCTCGAGCCCTGGCTCGTCGATGCCGACTGGCATCGCCTGGTCTTCGTGAACGGCCGCCTCGAGCCGCAGCTCTCCAACTTCGCCGGGCTCCCGGCCGAGGTGCAGGTGAGCACGCTCTCCGAGGCGCTGCGCGAGGAGCCGGAGTGGGTCGAGAAGCATCTCGGCTCGCTCGCGGCATTCGATCGCGCCGCCTTCACGGCGATGAACACGGCCTTCATGGCCGAAGGCGTCGTGGTGCGCGTGCCCAAGGGCGAGGTGGTCGACGTCCCGCTGCACATCCTGCACATCGCCGATGCGCAGGCGCTGGGTGGTGCGATCCATCCACGCCTGCTCGTCGTCGCCGAGCCGCTCGCGCGGATCACGCTCATCGAGAGCTACGCCGCGGTCGGCAAGCCGTCGTACCTCGTCAACGCGGTGGCCGAGGTCTCGGTGGGCAACGGTGCGCGCGTGGACCACTACAAGCTCCAGCGCGAGAGCACCGACGCCTTCCACGTGGGCACCGTGCAGGTCACGCAGGGGCGCGACTCGGTCTATCACTCGTTCTCGTTCGCGGCGGGCGCCGCGCTCTCGCGCACGAACGTCTACACCAAGCTGGCCGGCACCGGCGGCGAGGCGCGCCTCAACGGGCTGTATGTCCTCGACGGCGCGCAGCATGCCGACCACCAGACCTTCGTGGAGCACCTCGCCGAGTCGTGCGCCTCGCGCGAGCTCTACAAGGGGATCCTCGACGGCGAGTCGCACGGCGTGTTCAACGGCAAGGTCTACGTGGACCCCATCGCGCAGAAGACCGACGGCAAGCAGACCAACAAGGCGCTGCTGCTCTCGGACAAGGCGCGCGTGGACACCAAGCCGCAGCTCGAGATCTTCGCCGACGACGTGAAGTGCACGCACGGCGCGACGATCGGGCGGCTCGATGAGCTCGCGCTCTTCTATCTCAAGAGCCGCGCGATCGGCGCCGAGAGCGCCCGCGCGCTCCTCACCTACGCCTTCGCGGCCGAGGTGGTGGAGACGGTCGAGATCGACTCGCTGCGCCTCGCGCTCGAGAAGGACCTGTTCGAACGCTTCACGCACCTCCGGCTGGAGTAGCACGCCCTTGGCCGACGACGCCGCGCTCGACGCACTCTACCAGGAGATCATCCTGGACCATTACCGGCGCCCGCGGAATTTCCGCGAGCTCCCGAATGCGACGTGCACGGCCGACGGCAAGAACCCCAACTGCGGCGACGCGCTCACCGTCTGGCTCAAGTTCGACGGCGACATCGTCGCCGACGTGACCTTCCAGGGCGTGGGGTGCGCCATCTCCAAGGCCTCGGCCTCGCTGATGACGCAGGCGGTGAAGGGGCGCACGCGCGCCGAGGCGGCGGAGGTCTTCGAGAAGGTGCACCGCCTCGTGACCGGCACCGAGACCGACGCCGCGACCTCGAAGGAGCTCGGACAGCTCCGCGCCCTCGCGGGCGTCTCGAAGTTCCCCATGCGAGTGAAGTGCGCCTCGCTCGCCTGGCACACGCTCAAGTCGGCGATGGAAGGCCATGAGCCCGAGGTCGTGGTCCATACCGGCCCGCCGTCGGCGTGACCTCGCCGGGCACGTCCGCGACGGGTGAGGGCTTCGCGCCGGTCACCGGGGCCTCGGCGGCCGACGTCGCCGAGGGTCAGGTGATGCAGGCGAAGCACGCCAACGGCACCGCGCTCTGCGTGGGCCGGCACGAGGGCGTGCTCTTCGCGGTGAAGGACAGCTGTCCGCATTCGGAGTTCCCGCTCAGCGAGGGCTCGCTCTACGCCAACGGCGAACTCGAGTGCTGCTGGCATGGCGCGCGCTTCGACTGCCGCAGCGGCAAGGTGCTGCGCGGCCCGGCGGAGGAGGACCTGGTGCGATTCGACGTGGAGGAGCGCGACGGGGCGATCTGGGTGCGGAGGGCGCGATGAGTTCGTCTCCCGCCACGCATGGCGCGTCGCACGGCGGCACGCACGCGCTCGCGCCTCGCGCCGACTTCCCGCTGCTCGCGGCGCAGCCCGGCCTCGTCTATCTCGACTCGGCGGCCACGTCGCAGAAGCCGCGCGCGGTGCTCGACGCCATCACGGCGTACTACACGACCTCGAACGCCAACCCGCACCGCGGCGCCTACGCGCTCGCGGCCGCGGCGACGCAGGCGTACCACGACGCACGGGCGCGCATCGCGCGCTTCATCGGCGTCTCTGACGCCGACACGCTCATCCTCACGCGCGGCACGACCGAGTCGCTGAACCTGCTCGCGACCGCCTGGGGCCGCGCGAACGTGCGCGCCGGCGACAATGTCGTCGTCACGCGGATGGAGCATCACGCGAACTTCGTCCCCTGGCAGCAGCTCGCGCTCGGCGTGGGCGCCGAGTTCCGGATCTGCGAGCTCGATGCGGCGGGCGGCGTGGACCTCGCGATGCTCGCGCGGCTCGTCGATGCGCGCACGAAGGTCGTCGCGTTCGGCCATGTGTCGAATGCGCTCGGCACGATCCATCCGGTGGCGGAGATCGTGCGGATCGCGCGCGCGGGCAGCGGCGGCGGCGAGCCGGGTGCGAAGGGCGCGCCTCGCGGCGCGCTCGTGGTCTGCGACGGTGCGCAGGCCGTCCCGCACCTTCGCGTGAACGTGGATGCGCTCGGCGTGGACGCGTACGCCTTCAGCGGCCACAAGCTCGGCGGCCCGATGGGCAGCGGAGGCGTGGTGGTCCGACGCGCCGTCCTCGAGGCGATGCCGCCGTACCACTTCGGTGGCGACATGATCGAGTGGGTGCACGACGATCACACCACATGGAACGTGATCCCCCACAAGTTCGAGGCGGGGACGCCGAACGTCGAGGCGGCGGTGGGGCTCGCCGCGGCCTGCGACTATCTCGAGGCGCTGGGGATGGAGGCCGTGCGCGCGCACGAGGTGGCACTCACGGCGCTCGCGATGCGCGAGCTCGGTCGTATCCCCGGTGTGACCGTGCACGGCACGGCGACCGCGGAGGGGCGCAGCGGCGTGGTGAGCTTCAGCGTGGAGGAAGTGCATCCGCACGACGTCTCGACGTCGCTCGACGTGGAGGGGGTGTGCGTGCGCGCGGGGCATCACTGTGCGCAGCCGCTCATGCGGGCGCTTGGGGTGCATTCCACGGTGCGGGCGTCGTTCTGGGTGTACAACACGGCCGATGACGTCGCGCGGCTGGTGACGGCAGTCAGGACGGCACAGGAGCGGTTCGCGGTGGTCTGAGGATTCAGCGCTCGACGCGCGTTCCCTCCTCCAGCGCCTCTGGAGGATGCACGACCACCCATACCCCTTCGTCGAGTCCCTCGACCGCGGCCTGCTCGGCGCCGCGAGCGAGCACCTTCACCGGCCGCACCCGCGCCCGGCCGTCAGCGTCCACCACGAAGACGTGCCACGCCTCACCGTCACGCACGAGCGCGCCGGACGGGATCACGAGCACCCCCTCACGTCGCCCGAGGACGATGCGCGCGCGCACCTCGAAGTCATGGCCCAGCCGTGGACCGGGTTCGTGGATGTCGCCGATCACCGAGACGCGCTGCTCGTCCACGCCGAGCGCCGAGCGCACGGTGTGCGCGACCGGTTCGACGCGGAGAACGTGCGCACGGATCGAGTCGGCGCCGTTGAGCAGCAGCATGCGCGCACCGACCGGGATGCGCCCGGCGTCGGTGCTCAACACGTCCACCTCGACCTCGAGCGCCCCGGTCGCACCGATCATCATGAGCGGGGCACCCGCGCCGACGACGCGCGGGTGCTCCTCGTCCAGGCGGAGGACCACCCCGGCGCCGGGAGCCGTGACCTGCACCGTGCTACCGCCCCCCGGCAGCATGGCGCGCGCGGCATCCCGCGCGAACGTCGCCGCGGTGACCCGAGCGCGCGCGGCGTCGCGCTCGCGCAGTCGCGCCTCGGCGAGTGTACGGATCCGGTCGAGCTCCTCGTCGGTCACGCCGCCGGCTGCACCGAGCCGCTCCGCGCGGCCGAGCGAGCGATCCGCCTCGGCCTGGGCGGCGATGGTGGCCGCCTCGGCGGCCCTCGCGGCCGTGAGTTCGGCATCGGCGACGCCGAGCTGCGCCGAGAGCGCCCGCGCGTTCGCCGGGTCGGCGGGCGCGGCAGTGAGCGTTCCGAGCCGCGCGCCCGCCGCCACGCTGTCCCCGACGCGCAGCCCTGCGGGCCGCCACTCGCCACTCACCGGGGCGGTGACATCCACGTGCCACCGCACACGCGTGCGACCATCCTCGACCAGGGTCTCCTCGAACACACCCCGCTCCACGCGTGCGGTCTCGACCGGGAGAGTGGAGCGGCTCGCTCGCCACCAGACGATGCCGATCACGGCAGCGGCCGAGGTGACGAAGAGGATCCAGCGTGCGCGCGCACCCATGTTCACTCCCGCGTCTTGAGGACGCCGATGAGATCGAGCCGGTCGAGCCGGCGCCGCAGCGGCACCGCCACGAGCAGCGCGGCGAGCACGGGCACGAGCACTCCGGCGAGCAACGTGCGCGGACCGATGACGAGCGGCATGCGGAAGAGCTCACCCTCCCCGAAGGCCGACACCACCAGCTGCGCGAACCAGACGCCGAGCATGAGGCCCACGGGGATCCCCATCACGCCGAGGACGGTGAGCTCCCCGAACAGCATGCGCGCGACCTCTCCCCGGGTGAAGCCGAGCACGCGCAGGCTCGCGAGGTCGCGGGCGCGCTCGGAGAGCGTCACGCGGCCGGCGTTGTAGATCGTGCCCGCGGCGAGCACGCCGGCGAAGCTCACGAGCGTGACGAGCACGATCATGAAGTTCTGCCGGATGGTGCGGTCGAAGGAGGCGCGTGTCGCGGTGAGGACTTGCACGCTGCGCACCGCCGGCGCGTGCGCCAGCCGGTCGTACAGCGCATCCATCGAATCGGGCATCACCGCGAGGTCGGCGCCCGTGACCAGCTCGCCCACGCCGACGAGTCCTGGGAGCGCCTCGGCGGGCACGTAGGCGGTGAGTCCGGTGAGGTCGTCCACCACGCCGCCGACCCCGAGCCGCACGGTACGGCGACGCCCGTCGAGGAACTCCACATCCACCGAGTCGCCGACCCCCGCCTGCAGCGACCGCGAGAGCGCGGAACCGATGGTGAGGCCCTCCGACGCGATGCGGTGCAGGCGCGCGTCCACGTCCGCGACGCGCCGCAGCTCGGCACCCGCCTCGATGCCGGCGAGGGCGGTGGTGCGGTCGCGATGCCCGTGCCGGATGCGCACGGCGACCTCGCGCACCGGCTCCGCGCGCAGCACACCCGGCATGGCCGCGAGGGCGTCGAGGACCTCGCGACCGCGCGCCTCGGTGAAGACGACGGTGACGTCGGCCGTGAGGGAGAGCGAGAAGAGCACCTCCCGCATCCGCCCCACGGAATCGAAGCCGAAGGTGCCGGCGACCACGACGGCGCTGCCGAGGCCGACGCCGAGCGCGCCAAGGACGGTGCGCACGGGCTGGTGCCCGAGCGATCGCGCGATCATGCGCCAGACCGGCGAACCGAGCCGGACCGCGACCAGCCGATCCACGAGCCCGTGCGCATAGGTCGCCGGCGCCTCGGGCCGCATCGCCTGCGCGGGCGGGAGCGCGAGGAGCCTTCGCAGCGCGCTCAAGGACCCCACGAGCGCCGCGAGCGCCGCGATGCCCGTCGCGACGAGCATCTCCGATGGGAAGAACCGGAGTCCGAGGGTGGGAAAGTTGAAGAAGGCCGCGTACACGCCGGCGAGGAAGGAGGCGAACCAGAGCCCGAGCGCGGTGCCGAGCAGCGCGCCCGGCACGATGGGCGCGAGCGCGAAGAGCGCGTAGTGCCGCACGAGGGCGCGCGCCGGGAATCCGTAGGCCTTGAGCATCCCGACCTGGTCGCGCTGCTGCGTGACGATGCGGCCAAGCACCAGATTCACCAGGAAGGCGGCGACGCCGAGGAAGATCGCGGGGAGCACGAGCGCGAAGGTCTCGTTCTGGTCGATCTCCGACTCGACGAACTGGTGCGAGCCATGCCGCGAGCGCCGGTACGCGCCGAGCGAACCGAAGCGCGTGAGCTCCGCGTCGAGCGCCGCGACCACGGCCGCGGTGTCCGTCCCCGGCGCGAGCGTGAGCCCGAGGTCGTTCCATTGGCCTCCGTACCCGAGCGCGTCCGCGGCGACCTCGGCGTCGAGCCAGAGCACGCCGTAGTGCTCCGGGTCGGGGAGCATGTCGCCCGGGCGGAACTCGTAGACGAACTCGGCGGTGGTGCCCACGCCGACGATGCGCAACTGCCTCCAGGCATCGCCGATCACCGCGCCGAGCGTGTCGCCCACCGCGATGCCGTTCGCGCGCGCGAAGCCCTCGCTCGCGACGGCGGCGTCGCGCTCGCCGGGGAACGGGAGTCGTCCCGCGCGGATCACGAGATGGTTGAGCGTGCCGCCGCCGGGGGGGCGGGTGCCGACGATGCGGGCGGTGGCGGGTTCGCGCAGGCCGGGCACGCGCAGGACCACCTCGCCCGTGACGCGGGCCTCGACGCGGTCCACGCCACGGATCGCGCGCAGCCGCGGGAGCGCGGCCTCCGGCGCGCGCCGCACCTGCGCGAAGAGGTCCGGGAAGCGGACCTCTACGTAGTACTCCTCCTGCGCCGCCTTGAGGATCCGCGCCATGGAGCGCTCGGCGACGTACGACGCCACGCCGCAGGCCACGACGATCGCGATCGCGACGACGGGGCCGAGCTGCGTGCGCAGGTCACGCCGCAGCTTCCGGTCGAGGAGTCGCCTCACCATGCGAGCTGCTCCGGGGCGATCGGGTGCGGGTTGGGCTCATCGCCGACGATGGCGCCGTTCCGCAGCCGCAGGACGCGGTCGGCCATGCCGGCCACCGAGGCGTTGTGCGTGATGATCACGGTGAGCGTGCCGAGCTCGCGGTTGGCGCGCTGCAGCGCGGCGAGCACGAGCTTGCCGGTCTCCACGTCGAGCGCGCCGGTGGGCTCGTCGCAGAGCAGCACGTCGGGCCGCTTGGCCACGGCGCGCGCGATGGCGACGCGCTGCTGCTCACCGCCCGAGAGCTGCGCGGGAAAGTTGTCGAGCCGTTCGCCGAGCCCGACGAGGCGAAGCGTCTCCGCCGGGTCGGCCGGTGAGACCCCGTGCGTATCGGTGGCGAGCGCCGTCACGAGCGCGACGTTCTCGAGCGCGGTGAGGCTCGGGATGAGGTTGTAGAACTGGAAGACGAAGCCCACATGCTCGCGGCGGTAGCGCGTGAGCTCCCGTTCGTCGGCGGCGGTGAGGACATGGTCGCGGAAGGTGACGGTGCCGGCGGATGGGGCATCGAGACCGCCGAGGATGTTGAGCAGCGTGGACTTGCCGCTTCCCGACGGGCCGAGGATGACCACGAACTCGCCCGCGAAGAGGTCGAGGTCCACGCCGCGGAGCGCGGGCACCTCCACCTCGCCCATGCGATAGACCTTCGAGAGGCCCTGCGCGTGGAAGAGCGGTTCACGGGTCATTGTTCATAGCTACCGGCCCGCGCAAGGACCGGCCATAGGCGTATGCCTCCCCCCGTGTCGGGGGGAGCCCCACGGGTGCATCTTCCCCGGGTACTCATACCCATCCCGCCATGCGCACTCCCCGCCTCGTCCTCGCCGCGGCCGCGATCATCCTCGCCGCCGGCCCGCTCGCCTCCCAGGCCCGCACCGAGAAGCCCCAGCTCCACGGCAAGCATTGGGTCGCCGTCACCGGCAAGCCGCTCGGCGCCACCGCCGGCGCGATGATCTTCCAGCGCGGCGGCAACGCCGTCGACGCCTCCGTCGCGATGCTCGCTGCCGTCTGCACCATGTGGGACACGCTCGCCTGCGGCGGCGAGACGCAGGCACTCATCTATCATCCCGGCCTGAAGAAGGTCATCGGCATCAACGCGCTCGGCGTCGCGCCCACCGGCGCGACGGCGGAGTTCTACCGCAGCAAGGGGATGGCGAACCCGCCGGAGTTCGGACCGCTCGCCGCGGTGACGCCGGGCACACCGGGCGGCATGCTCGTGATGCTCGCCGAGTACGGCACGATGTCGCTCGAGCAGGTGCTCGCCCCGGCGCTGCAGATGGCCGAGGAGGGCTATCCCATGGAGGCGCAGCTCGCGAACACCATCCAGAGCAACGCCGCGCGCATCAAGGGATGGAAGTACTCGCCGGCCGTCTTCCTCACGCATCCGGGCGAGGCGCGCGAGGCGCCCAACGCGGGGGAGATCTTCAAGCAGCCCGACCTCGCGGCGACCTTCCGCAAGCTCATCGAGGCCGAACGCAACGCGCTCAAGGCGAGGAAGTCGCGCAAGGACGCGATCATGGCCGCCTACGACCGCTTCTACAAGGGCGACATCGCGCAGGAGATCGTGCGCGCGGTGCGCGAGGAGGGCGGGCTCTTCACCATGGAGGACCTCGCCAACTGGCGCGTGCGGATCGAGGAGCCTGTCTCGACGACCTATCGCGGCCACACGGTCTACAAGCTCCCCTTCTGGCAGCAGGGGCCGGTGCTGCTGCAGGCGCTCAACATCCTCGAGCACGCGGACCTCAAGGGGATGGGCTACAACAGCTCGCAGTACATCCATACGGTCTATCAGGCGATGAACCTCGCTTACGCCGACCGCGACTTCTACTACGGCGATCCGTACTTCGCGCCCGAGGAGCCGACGGCGGGCCTGCTCAGCAAGTCCTACGCGAAGATGCGCTGGGAGGAGATGAGCCAGGATCGCAACGATGCGGCGGTGCGACCCGGCGATCCGTATCCGTTCCAGAACGGCACCAATCCGTTCAAGGAGCTGCTCGCCCGCTGGTCCACCACCGGCCCGCGCGCGATGACCACGCCGGGCGCGCGCATGCCGGAGCCGCCCGATGACGAGGCGTTCTACGACGCCTTCACGCGCGGCACCACGAGCATCCAGGCCGCGGACAAGAACGGCTGGAGGGTGTCCATCACGCCGAGCGGCGGCTGGGTGCCGGCGGTGATCGCGGGGCGCACGGGCATCGGCCTCTCGCAGCGCGCGCAGTCGTTCGTGACGGTCGCCGAGGACGGACCGTTCAACGTGATCGAGCCGGGCAAGCGCCCGCGTGTCACGCTCACGCCGACCATCGCGCTCAAGGATGGCGAGCCGTGGATGGCCTTCTCCGTGCAGGGCGGCGACACGCAGGACCAGGACCTGCTGCAGTTCTTCCTCGCGATGGTGGAGTTCGGGCAGACGGTGCAGCAGGCCGCCGAGCATCCGGGGTTCCACAGCTACCAGATGCGCTCGAGCTTCGGCGCGCACGAGGCTCGCCCGGGCCGCCTGCAGCTCAATGAGCGCATCCCGGACTGGGTACGTGATGACCTGCGCCGCCGCGGCTATTCGCTCGAGTTCGCGCGCTACACGTCGGGCCCGATCACCGCGATCTGGGTGGACCGCAAGCATGGCTCGCTCTGGGGCGCGGCGAGCAACTTCGGCGAGGATCACGGGATCGCCTGGTGAGCATGCTCACGCCCACCGGCTTGGCCGGCCGCACGCTCGTCATCCAGGTCCCCTGCCACAACGAGGAGGAGATCCTGCCGCGCGTGCTCGCCGACCTGCCGACGAGCGTCCCGGGCATCAGCCGCATCATCACGCTCGTGATCGATGACGGGAGCACCGACCGCACGGTGGAGATCGCACGCGCGCATGGCGCGGAGGTGGTGCGGTTGCCGGTGAACCGCGGACTCGCGCGCGCCTTCCTCGCGGGACTCGACCGCGCGGTGCAGCTCGGCGCGGACGTCGTCGTGAACACCGACGGCGACCATCAGTACCGCGGCGAGGACATCCCCAAGCTCGTCGCGCCGGTGCTCGAGGGGCGCGCCGACCTCGTCGTGGGGGCGCGCCCGGTGGGCGCGATCGAGACCTTCTCGCCGCTCAAGAAGCTCCTGCAGCGCATGGGCAGTGCCGCCACGCGCGTGGTGAGCGGCACCGAGGTGGAGGATGCGCCGAGCGGCTTCCGCGCGATGAGCCGCGAAGCGGCCATGCGGCTGCACGTGTTCAACCGCTACACGTACACCGTCGAGACGATCATCCAGGCAGGACGGAAGGGGATGCGCGTGCTCTCGGTGCCGGTGGGCGTGAACCCGTACACGCGGCCGTCGCGGCTCGTGAAGGGCTCGGGCAGCTACGTCGCGCGCCAGCTCAACGTGATGGTGCGCGTCTTCATGACGTACAAGCCCTTCCGCTTCTTCGCGATCCCCGGCGTCGCGCTCGGGGCGCTGGGCACGGTGCTGCTCGCGCGCTTCCTCTGGTTCTACTTCACCGATGGCGGCGCGGGGCACATCCAGTCGGTGATCATCGGCGCGCTGCTCTCGGGGGCCGGCCTCTTCCTCGTGGTCGTCGGCCTGCTGGCCGATCTCGTCGCGGTGAACCGGCAGCTGCTCGAGGACATCGAGTGGCGCGTGCGGCGCATGGAGGATCGCACAGGGCGCGACGGACGGCGCGATGGCTGAGCGCCAGCCGCAGCTGGCGTACTCCGACATCCAGCCGCTGATGCTCGACCGCCAGAGCCGCACGATGAAGGCGGGGAAGATCGCGGCGGTCATCCGGCACTTCCTCGGCCGCGACCGTCTCGATGGCCTCACCGTGGTGGACGTCGGCTGCTCGGGCGGCATCACCGCCGAGGCGATGCGGCAGCTCGGCGCCAACGCGATCGGGATGGACATCGACGTCCCGGCCCTGGTCACCGCACGCGAGTGGTTCCCCGAGCTGCCGGTGGTGCAGGGCGACTCGCAGCAGCTGCCGCTCGCGAACGACTCGGTGGACGTGCTCATCTGCAACCACGTGTACGAGCACGTGGTGGACGCCGAAGCGCTCGCGGCGGAGATCCATCGGGTGCTCAAGCCCGAGGGCATCGCCTACCTCGGGCTCGGCAACCGGCTCGGCATCATGGAGCCGCATCATCGCCTGCCGTTCCTCTCGTGGCTGCCACCGGCGCTCGCCGATCGCTACATGCGCCTCGCGGGCAAGGGCGACACCTACCACGAACGTTTCCGCACCGAGGGCGGGCTGGATCGCCTCTTCGCGCGATTCCACGTGTGGGACTACACCTTCCCGGTCATCAAGCACGCGCCGCTGTTCAACGCGGGCGACGTGGTCTCCGGTCCACTCGCCGCCGCGCCCGCACTCGCGCTGCGCGCCGCGATGCCGCTCATCCCGACCTTCCTCTGGATCGCGACCAAGTCCGATCGCGCACCGGCCGGACCTGCGCTCACGACCGCCCCCACGCGGCGGCGCTGATGGCGGACGAAGCGCGACCGTCGATCCTCTTCGTCACGCGGAAGTATCCGCCGATGATCGGCGGGATGGAGACGCTCGCCGCGAGCACGTGGCGCGCGCTGCAGCGCCAGCCGGTGCGCTCCGACCTCGTCGCGCTGCTGGGGCGGCAGTGGTGGCTGCCCCTCTGGGTCCCGTACGCGGCGCTGCGCGTGATCGGCGCGGTGCTGCGCGACCGGGCGACCGTGGTGCTCTGCGGCGATGCGCTCATCCACGCCCTGCTGTGGCCGGTCCTCACGATCATCGGCGCGCGCCATTCCACCATGGTGATGGGGCTCGACCTCACCTGGGCGTTCCGGCCATACCAGTGGTGGATCCGGCAGACGTTGCCAAGCGCGGACCGCGTGATCGCGATCAGCTCCGCGACGGCCGAGGTCGCCCGCGCGCTCGGCATCTCGCCGGACCGCGTGGCGGTGCTGCGGCTCGCGGTGCCGGTGCCCGCGGTCACGCCCGAATCACGGGCGGCCGCGCGGCGCGCGCTGGTGCAGAGGTTCGGCGTTGAGGAGGGCACGCTGTTGCTGGTCGCGGTCTCGCGGCTGGTGCGCCGCAAGGGGATGCGCTGGTTCGTGGAGAGCGTGATGCC
>LNFM01009871.1_pt1 | contig 13657 bp, 14 predicted proteins | sample 596031 | NCBI WGS metagenome assembly LNFM01 (sample SAMN04254537, study PRJNA301005) | activated carbon metagenome | isolation source: dual media filters at the Ann Arbor, Michigan drinking water treatment plant | place: USA: Ann Arbor
ACCGCATGGTCATCCGGGAATACGGTGGCGCGGCGGTCGACCGCGATCTGTGCCTGGCTTAATGCGCCGGGCAGGCGCGTGTTCTGGGCGTCGCTGCCGAAACGCAGCGTCACGCTGTCGCGTTCGCCGCTGAAGCGCAGGTTACCGCTTACCGTATCCTGCCGCAGCGCATTGTTGTCGCGATAGTTCTCGGTATCGTAGCGCCGGAGAGCGATGTTGAAGCCGACCTGCTCGCCCGCCATTCCCAGCGCGGCTTCGGCGGCGTAGGCGTCATTGCTGCCGCCGCCGATCAGGGCCTGGCCGGAGCGGCTGCCGGCAGCCTGGCTGCGGGTGATGATATTGATGGTGCCGCCGGATGCGCCGCCACCGTAGAGCACTGCACCACCGCCCCGGAGGATCTCGATGCGCTCGACAGAGACCAGCGGAATCGCCGCAATGTTCGCCGGCAAAAGTTCATTCTCGCTGAGGCGCTGGCCATTGAGCAGAACCAGCGTGTTCTGGTCGCCGCTTACGCCGAAACCCCGGAGGTCAAGTTGGGGATTGGGTTGCCCGCTGTTGTCCCGCACATGAATGCCGCCAATCGTAGTCAGTGCCTCGGCGACGCTTCGGGCGTTGCTCGACTCGATCTGGCGACGGCTGATCACCGTCACTCCGATCGGTTGCTCGCCGCGCCTTTCCTCGAAACGAGAAGCCGTAACCACCACTACGTCGGCCTCGATGTCGTAGTACGGTTGGGTAAGTCCCGCAGCCGGGACCATCAAGCCTATAAGTAGCAGGCCGGAATTTTTCTTCATCAGATTGCCTCCCTGGGCTGCATGCCCGCCGCATGCAGTAACGATGAACGGGAGCCCGGGAGAGGATGACTGGGAAACCGGCGGTCGTCCGCCGAAGTCCGGATGGCCCGCCCCGCGCGGAAACTCCGTTCGCGCTCAAAGGGCCGGTATCCGGGCTTGCGCGTCGGGCGTGTCGCCTTCCCATGCCGGTTCCGGAAGTTGCGGTCCCGGGGGCAGCACAGTGGCGGAATGACACGCCCCTTCGGTCGCTTACCGTTGCGGGGGCAGCACAGGAATTGCTTGGTCCGGCTTGAGCCGGACGGCGGCGCACCTGTTTCCCGTTGAACCCCGGCCGAGGAATTCGGCCGGGGCACCCGAGAGCATGGGGCGGATTCTAACCTAGGCGCGCCCGGCCAGTGAAACTCGCATGAGGTCGCGGAGATCAGGCCGGAACCCGTTCAAACCCGCCCCGGAGGGCCGACAATGCCCATTCCGCAATGTGCTAAAGCACATTCAAAATTATCTGTTAGCAGTTGACTTAACAAGTTTTTTGTCACTATAGTGCGCTCATGGAAGCCGAGCTCGAATCCCTCGACGAGAAGATCAATCAACTCGCCCAGTTGTGCCGCAAATTGCGCATAGACAACACCCAGTTGCGGCAACAACTGGCCTCGGCCCGCAGCGAAAGCAAACGCCTGGGCGAGAAGGTTGACGCCGCAAAGCTGCGGCTCGAGGCACTGCTTGAGCAGATACCCGACGGATCCGAATGAGCAAGGACGCCAAAGGCCTGGACGTCAACATCATGGGCCGCGAGTTTCGCGTCGCCTGTACCGACGAGCAGAAACCCGATCTGATCAAGACCGTGGACTACCTGAACGGCAAGATGCGCGAGATTCGCGATGCCGGAAAGGTAGTCGGCGTCGAGCGCATCGCCATCATGGCAGCGCTAAACATCGCGCACGAGTTTCTCTCCACACGCGTGGAAGGTGGTTTTGACATAGGGGAGTTCAAGCGTAGAATGGCCAGCATGCAGTCGACCATCGACCAGGCGATGAATGGTCAGGATGAGTTGTTCTGACGGCCTGTAGCGTTTGAATCGATTGCAGCAATCAATGTCCCCTGCGGTGCTGTCGGGCTTTAATTTCTTTGAACCAATGCTTTTATAGCGAGGTTGCGGCCTAAAGTAGCGCTGTTGTGCGCGTCCAAACCGGAAGCGCCTGATGTGCTCGGAAAGCGACCAACTTGAACCCTAGGTTCAAGATGACGGTCCGGCGACATTCGTAGGGGGCTCCAACTGCAGGATGTGCAGAAATCGAACCGGCGGCTTTGCCGCTTTTTTTGTTTCTGGGGTCTGGTGATCAATCGACAGGGTTCCGGTTCTGGGGAGCTCTATTTTTTTGTTCAGGACCATGCGCTACTGGCTGATGAAATCCGAACCCGATGTCTTCGGCATCGAACATCTGCGCGCTGCACCGAACCAGACCACTGCGTGGTGGGGTGTGCGCAACTATCAGGCTCGCAACTTCATGCGCGACGAGATGAAAGTCGGGGATCGCGCGTTTTTCTATCATTCCAGTTGCCCCGAGCCCGGCATTGCCGGCCTGGTGAAGGTGTCACGGCTCGCCTATCCGGACCAAACCCAGTTCGATCCAGAGGGCGAGTATTACGACCCCAAGGCGAGCCGTGAGAATCCGCGCTGGTTCAACGTCGATGTCAAGCTGGAGAAGAAGACCCGTCTGGTGGGCCTGCCCGAATTGCGAGCGCACAAGGAGTTGGCTTCCATGCAGATCCTGAAGCGCGGCAACCGGCTTTCGATTACGCCGGTCACTGCCGCCGAGTGGCAGTTCATATTGAACTTGCTCTGAAGGGAAACGGCTGATGGAGTGGTGGCTCGCCTATCTGCTGATGGGTTTGTTCGTCGGCCTGTTTGCCGGCATGCTCGGCATTGGCGGTGGCGTCATGTTGGTACCGCTCCTGGTTTTCGCCTTCGACGCGCAGGCTTTTCCTGCGGACCGGATCGTCCATCTGGCACTGGGTACTTCCCTTACCAGCATCATCTTTACCTCGGTCGCGAGCCTGCGTGCCCATCACCGGCATGGCGCAGTACGCTGGGACATCGTGCGGGCAATGGCGCCCGCGCTGGCATTGGGTGTCCTGGTAGGCACCTTGGTTGCGGACCAGATTCCCTCCCGCTATCTGGCCGTCTTTTTCGTTGCCTTTGTCTACTATTCGGCGTCACAGCTGTTCCTGAACATCAAGCCCAGGCCATCGCGCCAATTGCCGGGACCAACCGGATTGTCGGTGGCCGGGGTCATCATCGGCGCGGTGTCGAGCTGGGTTGGCGCGGGCGGCGGCGTGATGACCATTCCGCTGATGAGCATGTGCAATGTGCCGATCCGGAATGCGATCGGCACCTCGGCCGCACTCGGGTTTCCGATTGCGCTAGCCGGCGCCGTCGGCTACGTTGCAACCGGACTCGACAAGGATCATCTGCCGGCGCTGAGCCTGGGCTATCTCTACCTGCCGGCCCTGGCCGGCGTGGTGGTCGGCACGCTGGTCACCGTCTCTTATGGAGCAAGACTGGCGCACAGCATGCCGGTCACAGTGCTCCAGCGCATATTCGGGGTGATTCTTTTCTTCCTGGCGACCAGGATGCTCTGGACGCTGTTCTAGTTTGCAACTGCTTACTCACGCACTTTAAACCAGCCGGCAAGGCTCAGGCGTTCGCCGCGGGCCGGCAGCACTTCGTGCGGAAAGCGTTCGCTGAGAAAGGCAACCAGGGTACCGCCGATCGGCTGCAGGTCCACAAGGCCGGTACTGGCGGCTGGGTCCGGGTAGAGCCGCAGTTCGCCGCCGTCGCCATGCTGCCAGCCACTGTTCAGATAAAGCACGGTGGACACCCGCCTGCGTCCTCCGCCCGCAAACTGGTCAAGATGACGGCGGTAGAACGCTCCCGGTGCGTAGTGCGCGAAATGACATTCGAACTCGAACAGGCCGATCTGCAGCGCCTGATTCAGCGCCTGACGCAACTGTTCGAAGCAGGTGAGACATTGGCGCTGCGCCAGGGTCGTGCCGGGCTGTTCGAGCCAGAGGATCCGGTCGGCGCGGATGTCGGCGCGCAGTTGCCGCTTGCCGCCGATACCGGCTTCGCGAAACAGTCCGCGGGTCTTCGGATCGAGACATTCCTGCCGCAACGCCCCGACCAGTTCCGGCAGTACGAAGTCCGGCATGATGGCCCAGCCCTGGTCACCGATCTGCGTTGCAAATCCGGAGAGGTCAACGGCTTGCAAGCGGATCAGCCACGCCCGAATTTTTCGCGTAGCGCCGCCTTCTGCACCTTGCCCATGGCATTGCGCGGCAGCTCGTCGACGAAATGCAGCTGCTTCGGCACCTTGTAGTTCGCCAGGTTTTTCTTCACTTCGGCGATCAGCGCGCCCGCTTCCGGCCGGACGCCCGCGCGCGGCACCACGACCGCGATCACCGCCTCGCCGAAATCCGGATGCGGCACGCCCACCACGGCCGACTCCGCCACCCCGGGCAGCGCATCCAGTGCCATCTCGATCTCTTTCGGATACACATTGTAGCCGCCACTGATAATCAGATCCTTGGCGCGGCCGACGATCGATAGATAGCCGTCGGCGTCGAACATCCCCACGTCACCGGTGCGGAACCAACCGTCAGCGGTGAACTCCTGGCGCGTCTTTTCCGGCAGGTTCCAGTACCCGGCGAAGACGTTCTCGCCCCTGATCTGGATCGCGCCGGTTTCCCCGGTGGCAAGGGCGTGATCATCGTCATCCGCGATCCGGACCCCGACGCCGGGCAGAGGCAGGCCGACGGTCCCGCCGCGACGTTCGCCGTGGAGCGGATTGGAAGTAATCATTCCGGCCTCCGACATGCCGTAACGCTCGAGGATGGTTTTGCCGGTGCGGCTGCGGAAAGTTTCGAAAGTTTCAAGCAGCAGCGGTGCGGACCCGGAAATGAACAGGCGCACGCCGGCACAACATCCGGCGTCAAACTTCGGATCGGCGAGCAGCCGGGTATAGAAGGTCGGCACACCCATCATCACCGTTGCCTGCGCCAGATCCTTGCATATGGCTTTCGGTTCGAATCGCGGGTGCCAGAGCATTCTCGCACCGGACAGCAGTGCACAGTGGTTGGCGACGAACAGTCCGTGTACGTGAAAGATCGGCAGTGCGTGCAGCAGTACGTCGTCCTCGCCGAAACCCCAGAAGTCGATCAGCACCTTCGCATTGGAAAGCAGGTTCCGGTGCGTCACCATCGCGCCTTTTGACCGACCGGTGGTGCCCGAGGTATAGATCAGGACCGCCAGATCGTCGGGGTCCGACTCGACCGTGTCGAAGCGGTCGGAACAATGCCTTGCAGCGTCGGCCAAGGTGCCGCCGCCATGTTCATCGAGGCAGAGCACCCGTGAACGCCCGGCGCCGAGCTCTTCAAACAGGCTGACTGATTGCGGCCTGCATACCGCGATCACCGGCTGCGCGTCGCCCAGGAACCAGGACAGCTCGCCGCGCTGGTAAGCCGTATTGAGCGGCAGATAGACCAGGCCGGCGCGCAGGCAGGCCAGATAGAGAAACAGCGCAGCCGGGGATTTCTCGACTTGTACCGCGACCCGGTCGCCGGGACGGGCACCGAGCTGCGTCAGACTCGTGGCGATACGAGCGGATTCACGCGACATATCGCCAAAGCTAAAGCTGCCGTCGTCGCCGGCATCGAGGCAGATCCGATCCAGGCGATCGTGGGACGCAGTTTCGATCGCGGCGAAGAGATTGGCGTTGGACAAGATCGGATCAGGGTACGAAGCCGGTGTTCAGATCAGCGTGTCGATCACGCCGGCGCGGAGAAAATCGTCGACATCGTCACGCGCATTTTTTCTGCCGATAATGCGTGCGATTGCCGCCGGCGGCAGCATCTGCACCGTCGCACCGGGCAGCGCCACTACCCGCGAGGCCGGCGCGGCGAGCGCGACATAGATGCCGCCTGCGGCCTGTCCGACCACCTGCAACGACACCCGGTGGCCGCGCTCACGCAGATGCGTCAGGACCATCGCAAGGTGCGCCACGTAGTCGGAGAGCATCAGCCGCTCGTCGAGATAGGTCGGCGCCTGTCCCGGGGAATCGAGCAGCAGGGTGATCGCTTCGCTGGATTTGCGTTCGACCAGGGTCAGGCAGGCGCCGGCCAGGGTCCATGCAGCCAGCGCCCCAACCGGCTCGGCGTTGACGAAACCGAAATAGGTATCGGGAAGCGACTTCGCGGTCCGGCCCATTAACACGCCATCGACTTGCACAGCCTGAAAGCTTTCCGAAACCAATTCCCGCAGCATCGCCGGAAGTGGCGGGTTCGGTTCCGACCGGGGCGAGGGCGCCATACCGCGCGCCAGCAGCCTAGTGCCCAGCTGGTTGTGCATACCCTGAATGTCGATCGGACTGCCGCTATGCGCCTGCGCAATCCAGTCCAGCGCCGCCTGGCGAAAGGCGTAACGGCTGTCCTCACAAAGTCGGCCAGCAGGATCCTGTCCGGCGCGCGCAGCGCCGCCCATGAGCGCGACGACAGCTTGGATATCCGAGGCATCCAGTTCACTACGTCCGCCGAGTGCCTGGATGACCGCCGGTCCGGACATCGCCAACCGCGATTCCAGTGCGTAAACACGCTGCGCGCTGCTGGCGGCCAGCATGCTGGCGCCGCCGAAGCAGTCTCGCCCCAGCAGCGCCAGCACCGGCAAACCGGCGAAGCGGGCATCGAGCAACTGGCGATACAGCTGGCGAAAGGCACCCAGAGCCGGCAAACCCTCGTCCAGTCGTGCGCCGGCGGAGTCCAGGCACAGCACCAGAGGCATCGCCGATTCGAGACTGCGATTGATCAGGGCCTGCAACGCATGCGACTCCGCTACGCCAAATGATCCGCCGGAAATTTCCCGGTCGGTCGCCACGATCGCGACCGGCCGTCCACCCAGCTGGCCGGCGGCGCTGGCCAGCGCCAGACCCCTTGGGTCGGGCGCAAGCTGCAGCGAACCGGGATCGAGCAACGCAGTGATGCGTTCGATCGGTTTGGCCTTGGAGAAGGTGCCGCCGGTCATTGCAGTCAGGGGTACGGCCTCAGATGCGGCACCAACGGCGGGCGATTTCCTCGTAGGCGGCGACTGACTGCACCACGCGATCGAGCACACAATACTCGTCAGTTTGATGCGCCATCTGCGCCTCACCCGGACCGAGGATGACCGTGGGCGGCGTGCCGTAGGCAATGTTCAGTGCGGCGGCGTCGGTAAAGTAAGTCGCCACCCTGGGATCGGGCCGTTTACCCAGGAAGGTTTGCATCACATCGAATACGTCCTGCACCCAGGGGTCTTCCGGCGTTGTATAAACCGCCTCGATATCGAGCAGTGTTTCCAGTTCCACTTCGGCACCGAGCTGACGTTCCAGCTCTGCGCGCAACTCGGCGTGGCAGATGTTGGGAATGGTACGTATGTCGATGCCGATTACCGCTTCATCCGGAACCGAATTGATGTTCAGCCCGCCGTGCAGTGTGCCAACATTGAGCGTGGCCTGTCCCATCAGCGGATGCGGCGGATTGGAGAACCGGAACTTTTCCAGTACCGCGACTGCACGGGCGGCCTTGAACACTGCGTTCACGCCTTTCTCCGGCATTGAACCGTGCGCCGTCACGCCGCGGGTACGGGCATTCAGCCAGAACGCGCCCTTGTGGCCGACGAAGGGATAGTTGGATGTCGGTTCGCCGACCACCACCGCGCCGGCACGGCCGAGTGCGCCGCTTTTGTCGGTGAGATGGAAAGCGCCCTGGCAGCCGGTTTCCTCCCCGGCGGTGATCACCAGTTCGAGGCCGGGCGAACGCGCCAGCTTGTCGGCAATGTTCAGCGACGCGGCGACAAACGCGGCTACGCCGCACTTCATGTCGCTGGTACCACGACCGTAGAGCTTGCCGGCATCGGTGTCGGCGGCGAAGGGATCCATTTTCCACTGCGCTGCGCCCAGCGGCACCGTGTCGATATGGCCGGTAAAACATAACGGCGCTTTGTCTGCCACGCCGCCTATGGTTGCCACCAGGCTGGCGCGCTGCGGCGCGAGTTCGTGATAGGCAACCCTGAAGCCGGCGCCTTCCAGCAGTGTGCCGAGATGGCGCGCGCACTGTTCTTCCTGGCCGGGTGGATTGATGGTGTTCATCCGCACCAGTTGTTTGGTCAGTTCGACTGCGTCGATTCCGGTTGCCGCCATGGGTTCTCCTTTCTATTTCTGCCCGAAGTAGGCCTGCTGAACTTCGGGGTCATCTCGCAGCGCCGCGGCCTCTCCGGAGGCGGCGACCCTGCCCTGCGCCAGCACGTAGCCGTGATGCGCGATCGTCAGGGTCTGGCTGACATTCTGTTCCACCAGCAGCACGGTCACGCCGGTTTCGTTGACCCGGCGGATGACATTGAAATTTTCCTTCACGTACAGCGGCGACAGTCCCAGCGACGGCTCATCGATGATCAGTAACTGCGGAGCCGCCATCAGCCCGCGGCCGATCGACAGCATCGCCTGTTCACCGCCCGACATGGTACCGGCGAGCTGCCCTATGCGCTCCCGGAGTCGCGGAAAAACCTCGAATACCCCGGTCAGCCGGGCCTCGAGCGTGGCCCTGTCCTGTTCCTGGTAACCGCCCACCAGGAGGTTGTCGCGTACCGTCATTTTAGGGAAGACTCTGCGGCCCTCGGGTATGCAGGCGATGCCGCGGCGGATGATTTGATGTGTCGACAGCGTGGTGATGTCGGCGCCCTGATACAGAATCCGCCCGCTGCGTGCCGGTGTCAGCGCCAGGATGGCGCGAATCAGCGTGGTCTTGCCGGCCCCGTTGGAACCGAGGATGCAGGTAATGCGTCCAGGTTCCACTTCCAGCGACACACCTGTCAGTACATCGGCCTGGTCATAGCCGCTGTAGACGTTTTCCAGAACCAGTGCGGCGCTCATTTCAGTCTTCACCCAGGTAGGCCTTGCGCACCTGTTCGTCGGCGGCAACCTCGCGATAGGCGCCTTCACAGATCTTCTCGCCGTAATTGAGCACCATGCAGCGATCGCTGACCCGCTCGATCACTTTCATTTCGTGTTCGATCAGCACCACCGACAGGTCCTGCAGTTCCCTCCGTGCCGCCAGCAGGTCTTCCATCAGCGTGTGGGTTTCGTCGTGGGTCATGCCGGCGGACGGTTCGTCGAGCAGCAGGATCCGCGGTCGGCTCAGCAACGCTCGGCAGATCTCGACCCGGCGCCTGTCGATCATGGTCAGCGCAGCCACCGGCTCGAACAGGCGTTGCGCCAGGGCCGGGCTGAAACGCGCCAGCTGCTGGCGTGCGCGCACGACATTCTCCTCGACCTGCCGTCGCAGCCTTGCGCGGGCAATCAGGTTGGGATAGATGCGGTGATCGAGATTACGGTGGTTGCCGATCATCAGGTTGTCGAAGACGGTCAGCGGCAGGCACAGGCGCGAGCGCTGGAAGGTGCGGGTAATGCCGGCGGCATAGATGCGCTGCGGCGCCAACCCGGTGACGTCGCGGCCCTCCAGCAGCACCTGGCCGCCGGCGGGCCTGTAAAGCCCGGTGACCGTATTGAAGAAGGTGGTTTTGCCGGAGCCGTTAGGACCGATCAACCCAACCAGTTCACCCTGGTTGAGGGTGAAATCCAGGTGGTTGAGTGCGGTCAGGCCGCCGAACTTCACCGTCAGGCCGCGTGCGGACAGCAGCGGGGCGGTCATTGCCGGGCACCCGGAAAGTAATCGCGCAGTCGTCGCGGCAACAGGCCGTCGGGACGATAACGCAGAATCAGGATCACCAGCACCGCATACAGCAAAAAGCGATATTCCTGGATCACCTGCAGCTTTTCGGGAAGTACCACCACCAGTAGCGCCGCCGGGATCACCCCCAGCGGATTGCCACTGCCCCCCAGTAGCACGATCGACACCAGGATCAGCGAATCGGCAAAGGTAAAACTGGTCGGCGCGATGTAGCCGAGCATCATCGCGTACAGGCCACCGGCCAGTCCCGCCAGGAAGTTACCCAGGGTAAAGGCGAAGATCTTCCACTTCGCAACTTCGATCCCGAACACCGAAGCTGCGGTTTCGTCCAGGCGCACGGCATCCAGGGTCAGCCCAAGCCAGGACCGCTCCAGACGCTTCACCAGAACGAAAGCACCCAGCGCCAGCAGGATTGCCACCACCGCATAGCTCAGGAAAAAGGAGATCTCGCGGTCCTCGCTCAGTTCGATGCGCTGGTTGAATTGCCAGCCTAGCAACTCCAGTCCCGGCACCTTGAGGCCCTGCGGACCGCCCAGGGCGTCGTTCACTTCGAGGAAGGTCTTGAACAGGATGCCGAAGGCAATGGTGATCAGCGCGGCATAGTGACCGCGAGTACGCAGGATCGGCAGAATCAGCACTGACCCGATCACAGCCGCAAATAGACCACCCGCCAGCAGTATCAGACCGTGCGGCGCTCCGGTCTGGCTCGCCAGCATCGCGGTGGTGTAGCCGCCGATGCCGAAGAATGCGGCGCCGGCAAAGTTCACGATGCCGGCGTAGCCGAACTGGATGGTCAGTCCGAGACAGGCCACCACGTACAGGGCCACGGTTGCAAGCATCAGCAGCGCGAAATGCGATTCCTGCAGCGCTACGGCGACCGCAAGCATCGCCAGCGTGAACAATGCCGGGGCGCTGCGCGGATATGCGGCTGCGGTTGCTTCCAGGCGGGCATTAAATCCGCTGCGGCTGGCCCAGAGCAGTGCGACCACGGCCAGGAGCGCAAGCAACGCGATTTCCCATTGTTCTTCGAGTTCGAGGAACAGCCCGGTGAATACCGCGAAACCCAGCAGCGCGGCAACGGCATGGAGCAGATCCTTGCGGGTAACCAAGCCTCTCACACCCTCTCCGCGCTGCGCTCGGCAATCAGGCCGGTGGGCCTCCAGGCCATGATCAGGATCACCACCGCGAAGGCGAAGACGTCCTTGTAGGCCGGCACCGCGAACCACACCGCACCTATCGTCTGCAAGGCCGCGAACAGAAAACCGCCGATGATCGCACCGAGAATGCTGCCGAGTCCGCCGACTACGGCGGCGCTGAAGCCGATAACACCAAGCAACAGACCCATGCTGAAGTTCACTTCGTTGTAGTACAGGCCGTTGGCCACACCGGCCAGCGCCGCCAGCGCCGAACCGAGCGCGAAGGTCAGCAGTACGACACGCTGGAAGTCGATACCCATAACCTTCGCGGTTTCGGCATCCTGGGCCACCGCGCGGATCGCCAGGCCCAGCTTGCTGCGGCTGATCAGCAGATGCAACGCGACGATGGCGGCGAGGCCGGTGGCAACGATGATCACGCTGTCAGCGCGCAGTGTAAAGTTGCCGAAGCTGACCGCATCAGTTGGCAGCAGGCGTGGAAAAGGTTTCGGATTCGATCCGGCCGGATAGAACAACCGCACCGCTTCACGCAGGGCCAGGCCGAACATCAGCGTGGCGAGCAGGGTGTTGAGCGGTGGCGCGGAACGCAGCGGCATGACCAGATACTTCGCCAGCAGCGCCCCGAGCAGGGCCATCGAAGCGGCTGCGGCCAGCGACAGCAGCAGTACCGTAAGAATCGGACTGGAATGCAGGCCTGCCATTTCCAGGCCGGCATAGGTTGCGAGCGCGACAAAAGCGCCCGTCATGACCACATCGCCATGGGAAAACTTGATGACATCGAGCACGCCGAAGTAGAGCGTGAATCCAACCGCCACCATGGCATAAATGACACCGAGCACCAGGCCATTGAGCAGATACTGGCTGAAGAGTCCGAAGTCCATGGCGTCAGGCGCGGTTCAACCGTATGTGGTTCATGAAGGCCGCGGCAGCTTGCGCTTGCCGCTGGCGTAGTCGCTGTCTTCCCAGATGGTCCATTTGCCGTCCTGAACCACGAATTTGGTGATGATCGGCACCATGTTCTGGCCGTGCTCGTCAAACGTGATGGCGCCAACCGCCGATGGATAATCACGGGTGGCGTTGAGCTCGCGGGTGACGCGCTTGCGGTTCGGCCCGACTTTCTCGATCGCGTCCATGATCAGGTTGGCAGCAACGAAAGCGAAGGGACCGTAGGCCTCGGGCGGGTCGCCATAGCCCTGTTTGTCATATTGCTCCAGGAAGTAATGGCCACCAGGTAGCCGCTCTGCCGGTGCGCCTTCTCTGAAAGCGACCGTGCCTTCCGCCAGATCGCCCAGACCCTGGATGTAGGCATCCGAGACGATGCCGGAGGTACCTTGGAAAACAGCCTTGATGCCGAGACGATCGAGCTGCGACCGGATACGCACGCCGATAGGGGTTAGGCCGCCGAAGTAGAGCACCTGCGGCCTGAGCTCTTTGATCTTGGTGAGTTCTGCGTTGAAATCCTGCTGGTCGGCAGTGACGCCAAAAGTACCGACGATCTCGCCGCCATATTTGCGTGCGTACTCGCCGAAGTACTTGTTATGGCCCTTACCGTAATCCGTGGTGTCGTGAATCACCGCCCAGCGGGTATAACCCATCTCGGTCATGAACCGGGCCGCCACCTCGTTCTGGTTGATCATGGTGCCGTTGACGCGGTGAATCTCGTCGTAGCCGTACTTGTAGGTGATTTCGGGCAGTACCGCGCCCCAGACCACGACCGGCATGCCGAACTTGTGATAGACGTCGATGGTGCCCATCGCAACCGCCGAACAGTAGTGCGCGACCGCAGCCACCACACGCCGGCTGGCCGCCGCCTTGGTGGCGACCTGCACGCCGATGTTTGGCTTGCACTCGTCATCCAGGACTTCGAGCTGATAGCGATACTTCGATTTGGGGTCGGCATTGCGCAGTCGCACCGCTAGATCCGTGGCATTGCGGCCCCCAAGACCGTTGGCGGCGACGCCGCCCGAGAGCGGGCCGATGAATGCAATGCGGACCGGATCGTCCGCGGCTGGCCCCCGTGAACAGCCTGCGCAGGCGATCAGCACGAGCAGCCCGATCCCGACAATCTTGCGCATTGCGTTCAGGTCTCCGATGTCGAAAGGCCGGCGCGGCGGACGTGGATGTGTCGCGCAACAGCCTGCTCGCGAGGGTATGGGCTCACAGCAGGCTTGTCAACGCAGCGCGGCAAACGAAAAGAGCGGCGCAGGGCCGCTCTTGACCGCGGGTGAAAACCCGCTTACTTCCGGCGCAATTTCCGGATCGCCGCGAGCTGCGCCGCCAGCATCGACAGCTCGGCTTCCACCGTTGCGATTTCCTGCTTGTCCTTGGCACTGCTCAGCGCCTCTTCGGCGCGCTTCTTCGCTTCCAGTGCCTTCGCTTCATCCAGATCGGCACCACGGATCGCGGTGTCAGCGAGAACGGTCACCAGAGCCGGTTGCACTTCAAGAATGCCGCCGGCGACGAAAATCAGGTTCTCTTCACCACCACCCGCGGGCTGAATCCGCACCGCGCCCGGCTTGATGCGGGTGATGAGCGGGGTGTGGCGCGGGTAAATGCCGAGCTCACCGGCCTCGCCCGGCAGGACGACGAACTCGGCCTCGCCGGAAAAGATCGCCTGTTCGGCGCTGACCACGTCCACGTGCATCGTATTTGCCATGTCTACCTCAGCATGAAAGCGTGACGGTGTGAAGGATGAACGCCATGATGGGTGGCTACACTGCCTTCACCTGTCGAAGCCTTACTGCATCGTCTTTGCTTTCTCGAAGGCTTCCTCGATTCCGCCGACCATGTAGAACGCCTGCTCGGGCAGGTGATCGCATTCCCCGTTGACGATCATCTTGAAGCCCTTGATGGTCTCCTTCAACGGCACGAACTTTCCGGGCGAACCGGTGAAAACCTCTGCAACGTGGAAGGGCTGCGACAGGAAGCGCTGGATCT
>LNFM01009873.1_pt1 | contig 13657 bp, 7 predicted proteins | sample 596031 | NCBI WGS metagenome assembly LNFM01 (sample SAMN04254537, study PRJNA301005) | activated carbon metagenome | isolation source: dual media filters at the Ann Arbor, Michigan drinking water treatment plant | place: USA: Ann Arbor
GACCACGGCCTGGGCCGGGCGGTTGAAGCGCCGCGCCAGCACTTTCTCGGCCAGCGCCATGCCGACCGCGTTCGCCAGGCCCTGCCCCAGCGGGCCGGTGGTGGTCTCCACGCCCGGGGTGTGGAAAGCCTCGGGGTGGCCGGGCGTCTTCGAGTGCAGCTGCCGGAAACGCTTTAGCTCGCCGATCGGCAGGTCATAGCCGGCCAGATGCAGCAGCGAGTAGAGCAGCATCGATCCATGGCCGTTGGAGACCACGAAACGGTCGCGGTTGGCCCAGCCGGGGTTGCCGGGGCTGTGCTTGAGGAAATCGTTCCACAGCACTTCGGCGATATCGGCCATGCCCATCGGCATGCCCGGGTGGCCGCTCTTGGCCGCCTCGACGGCGTCGGCGGAGAGGAAGCGGATGGCGTTGGCAAGTTCGCGACGGCTGGGCATCGGGGTTTCCAAGGGCGACGGGGCGGTAAGCCGCGCATTGTCGCCGAGCGCCTTCGAGGGGGGCAAACGCGAATCCGGCCCGTGCGCCTCAGCCGCGCGCCAGCCAGTGCGCCGCCGGCTGCGGATGACCGAAGTGCCAGCCCTGGGCGAAGTCGCAGCCGAGCTGAGCCAGCACGCCTGCCACCTCGGGCGTCTCGACGCCTTCGGCCACCACCTGCATCTGCAGGCGATGGGCGAGCTGGATCATCGACTGCACCAGGCCGCGCTCGCGTGCCCCCTCCAGGCGCTCAAGGAAGCGCCGGTCGATCTTGAGCAGGCTGAGCTCCAGGAACTGCAGGTAGCCGAACGAGGAATAGCCCTGGCCGAAGTCGTCCAGCGCGACGCCGACGCCAAGCGCGCGCAGGCGCGACAGCTGGCGGGCATTGCGCTGGGGCTCCTCCAGCAGCGCGGTTTCGGTGATCTCCAGCAACAAGGCAGAGGGCGGCAGGCCCCAGATCGCCAGCGCCGACTCGATCTGCTCGACCAGGGCGCTGTCCTCGAAAGCGCGGGCCGAGAGATTCAGCGCGCAGTGCAGGCCAGGGTCGGCGGCATGCAGCGGTTTGAACTCGCGCAGCGCCGCCTGCAGGCTCCAGCGGGTGAGCTCGGGCACCAGCCCGGCCTCTTCGGCCTGGACGACGAACAGCGCGGGCGGCACCCGCTCGCCGGAGCGCGGATGGCGCCAACGCGCCAAGGCTTCGAAGCCGATCCGACGTCCATCGCGCAGGCGCACGATCGGCTGGAACTCCAAGGTCAGTGCGTTGGCACGCAGATCGCGGGCGAGGTCCGCATAAAGAAGAGGTGCAGGTGCGCCGGTGGCTTCGGCGATGCCGCCCGCCGCCGTGCGCGCGGCTTCCGATGCGGCGGCCGCAGCCCGCTGCAGGGCCGAGGCGTCAGCGCCGTGCAGGGGCGCCAGCGCCAGACCGATTTCGGGCTGCACGCGCAGGATCAATTCGCCGAACTGCACGGGTTCCGAAAGGGCACGCTGCAGCGCCTGCGCGGCCAGGCGGGCGTGGCCGGCGCTGAGCATCTCCGGCAGGGCGATCAACAGGTCCGAATCGCTCAGCACGAGCACCCGATCCTGCGTCCGCAATACCCGCCACACCCGCTGCAGCACGCGCTCGCTGAGTGCCCGCAGCACATCCTCGCCGAGCCGGGCGCGCAGGCTGCGGTGTCGGCGCAGATGGAGATGCAGCAGCGCCAGCGGCAGGGAGTCCGCCCCTGCGCGCTGGCCGTCGATGTAGGCGCGCAGGCCCGGCCAGTCGGGACTCAGCTCAGGCATGCCGGACGCCTCGCGGACACGCTCATTCGGTCGCCTCGCTGGCATCGTCGACCAGGAACAGCTGGCCCAGATCGATGCCGTGGGCACCCGGTCGCAGCGCCCGCAGGATGGTGCGGCGCCCACCGGCGGCGGCATCGTCAAGCCACAGATCGACCTGCGGGAAGGCGGCGTTGATCGTCTTGTCGGGGTGGGTGAGCACGGTGACCTTGGGGAACAGCCGGCGCGCCGCGTTCTGCTGGCTGACCACCGCCACCTCGCCGCTGGAGAGCTCGATCAGGGTGCCGGTGGGATACACGCCAAGCGCCTGCCCGAACTGCTCGACCAGCTCGGCCTGGAACAGGCGGTCGCGCTCGCGGTACAGCCACTGGGTCGCGTCGTGGCGCGACAGCCCCTTCTGGTGTGGGCGGTCGGAGCACAGGGCGTCGCAGGTATCGGCCAGCCCGAGCATGCGCGCAAACAGCGGAATGCCCGCGCCGGACAGGCCCAGCGGATAGCCGCTGCCATCGTGGCGCTCGTGATGGGCTGCGATCCACTCCCGTTGTGACTCGCTGACCCCGGGCCGCGAAGCCAGCGCGTCGAGGCCCAGCGCAACGTGCTGCTGCACCTGCCGGTGCTCCGCCGGCGACAGCAGCAGGCCGTGGTTGCACAGGCCATCCGGCAGCAGCGACATACCGATGTCCATCAGCAGGGCGGCACCGGCCAGTTCGACCAGCAGATCCGCTGGCAGACCGATCTGGCGGCCCAGTGCGGTTGCCAGCGCCGCGCTGTTCAAGGCGTGCGCGTAGGCATAGGGATCACGACGACGCAGCGCGACCAGCCAGAAAAAGGCGTCGGGACTGCGCAGCACGCTGGCCACCACTGGCTGCACGGCTTCGCCCAGCTGCTCCAGCTCCAGCGGACGACCTGCGCGCAGGTCGTCCTGCAGGCGTCGCGCCAATCCCATCGCCGTGCGCCGGGCCGAGCGCGCGCGGGGCAGCTCCTGCTCCACCGGCAGCGCCTCGGGATACGGGCGCAGCTCCGGCAGGCGAACTCCGGGTGGCGTGCGGTAGCCCAGGGTGAGCAGCAGACTGCGACCCTCGGGGAGGACGCTGCGGCGGAAATCGACGACTGCGGTACGGGTGTAGGGCCTCAGCGCCTCGATGTCCGCGCGCGAGGCGATCTGCAGTCCCTGCAGGGCGAATGGGGTTTCACTCCACGGAAGCTCGATGCGGCACACGAACATGCCGGGCTGCAGGGCCTCCAGCGGAAGGCTGCGCTCCTCAATCGCCACCGCATCGCCCCCTGTTGCCTGCTGCCCCCATGCTGCAAGACCCGCCCCTGCACGTGGAACCGGATGCTACTCCGTCGCGTCGCAGCGCGTGCGCCCAGGGCCTCCGCGCTCCGCAATGCGGAAGGTCTCGCGCGCGCGTTAGAAACCGGAATCGAGGCACCGCAAGGCTGGCGGAGCCTTGTAAACATTGTGTTAGCATCCAGAGACCGCTGTCCCAGTTCCGGGGGCGGTTGAGGTCTTCGGGCGCCGCCCCGATCCCAGCCAACTGTTTGGAGACATAGCCGATGTCAAAGTTCAACCCGCTGTCGGGTGCGATTCGTTTCGCCCTGGTCGCCGGCGCCGCGTCCCTCGTGGGTGCGCCTGCCTTTGCCCAGGAAGAGACGCCCACCTCCCTTGACCAGATCGTGGTCACTGGCTCGCGTATCCAGAGCCAGACCGTGACCTCCTCCGCCCCGGTCACCGAAATCCAGCGCGAAGACTTCGCGCTCTCCGGCGCCACCCGCGTTGACGACCTCGTCAACCAGTACCCGCAGCTGACCCCGGCATTCGACTCGCAGTCGAACAACCCGTCGACCGGCTATGCGACCGTGTCGCTGCGCAACCTGGGCGCCCAGCGCACCCTGACCCTGGTCAACGGCCGCCGCCTGCCCCCGGGTGCCGCCGGTGAACTGCGCGACATCAGCATCATCCCCGCCGCCCTGATCAACCGCGTCGACATCCTGACCGGTGGCGCCTCGGCCGTGTACGGCTCCGACGCCGTGGCCGGCGTCGTCAACTTCATGCTCGACACCGAGTTCGAAGGCTTCAGCGTGGGCGCGGGCTACTCGGCCTACCAGCACGACAACCGCAACGAGTACATGCAGCGCCTGCAGGACGCGCGCGGCTTCGAGTACGAAGACGGCAACTCCGGCTTCGACGGCGCCAGCAAGAACATCGACCTGGCCTGGGGCGGCGCGCTGGGCGACGGCTCCGGCCACGCCATGGCGTGGGTCACCTACCGCCAGAACGATGCCCTGTTCCACGGCCAGCGCGACTACTCGTCCTGCGCCCTGAACGCAGCCGGCACCGCCTGCGGCGGCTCGGGCACCAATGCCACCGGCAACTTCTACTTCTACCAGCCGGCGACCGAGATCGGCACCCAGGGCAGCTTCGACGCGAGCGGCCGCTGGCGTAATTCCTACGGCGCGCCCTACAACTACGCGCCGCCGAACTACTACCAGCGCCCGGACGAGCGCTACACCGCCGGCACCGTGATCAGCTACGAGGTGAACGAGTTCTTCACCCCGTACTTCGAGGCCATGCTGGTCAACCGCAAGGACAGCGTGCAGATCGCCGAGTCGGGCGCCTTCTTCACCCGCCTGACCAACCAGAGCTGCAGCAACCCGATCTACGGCACCGCCTGCGCCGACCTCGGCCTGTCGCCGACCGACCCGTTCATCGTCTACGTGGCGCGTCGTAACGTCGAAGGCGGCCCGCGCCGCACCGACACCACCGACACCACCTACCGCTTCGTGGTCGGCACCAAGGGCAACCTGGGCGAAACCTGGAACTACGACGCCTCCTACCTGTTCGCGCGCACCGCGAATGACGTGCAGGGCTTCAACGACTTCCTGACCCCGCGCATCCAGAGCGCCCTGCTGGGCTGCCCGGCCGGCTCGTTCGCGGGCTGCCAGTTCTACAACGTGTGGCGGCCGGGCGGCGTAACCCAGGCAGCCGCCAACGCGCTGGCCGGCGTCAGCTTCGACAAGGTCGACACCGAGATGGAGGTGTTCAACGCCTTCGCCACGGGCGACCTCGGCTTCGGCTTCCCGTCCGCGGGCGGCTCCAACATCTTCGGCGTGGTCGGTGTCGAGCACCGCCGCGAGGCCTACGCCTTCGTGGCCGACAGCGACAGCGCCGCCGGCAACTTCGCCGGTGCCGGTGCCGCGGCCCCGCCGATCGACGGCGAGACCAAGGTCAACGAAGTGTTCATGGAAGCGCTGATCCCGGTCTTCGCCGGCGACGGCCTGTTCAGCTCCTTCGATATCGACCTCGGCTACCGCTACTCGGACTACGACCGCTCCGGCGGCGCCAACACCTACAAGATCGGCTTCACCGGCGAGATCGGCATGGTGCGTCCGCGTGCGGGCTACAACCGCGCGATCCGTGCGCCGGGCATCAACGACCTGTTCTCGCGCCAGAACGTGGTGCTGTTCCAGGGTGCCGACCCCTGCTCGGGCGCCAGCCCGGCCTTCACCCAGGCCCAGTGCGCCAACACCGGCGTGACCGCGGCGCAGTACGGCCGCGTGCCGGCCAACCCGGCCCAGCAGAACAACCAGTTCGTCGGCGGCAACCCGAACCTGCAGCCGGAGCAGGCCGACACCTACACGGTCGGCTTCGTGGTCACCCCGATCGAGGATCTGGCGATCGCGGTCGACTACTACGACATCAAGGTCGAAGACACCATCGCCGCGATCGGTGCCAACACGATCCTGAACTTCTGCGCCACCACCGGCGACCCGTTCCTCTGCAGCCGCATCAACCGCAACCCGCAGAGCGGCGACATCTGGCGTGATACCAGCGCGTTCGTCTCCAACCTCACCGACAACTTCGGCGAGCTGCACGTGCAGGGCGTCGACCTGAACGTGAACTACAGCTTCGAGGCCCTGGGCGGCCGCTTCTTCACCGCCTTCGTCGGCAACTTCATCCTCAAGGAAGAGGCTGCGCCGCTGCCGGGCGTGAACGACAACGCCACCTACGACTGCGCCGGCCGGATCAACCCGAGCTGCCAGACGCCGGAATGGCGCCACATCGCCAACGTCCGCTACTCGCGCGACAACTGGTCGGTCAATGCCCGCTGGCGCTACTTCGGCGAGCTGGACTACATCGGCACCAACGGTGCGGTGCTGACCGCCGACACCCTGGTCGCTGCCAAGGGTGGCGTCCCGGCGTACAGCTACCTCGACCTGTCGGGTTCGCTGTCGCTGGCCGACAACATCGACCTGACCTTCGGCGTCAACAACGTGGTCGACAAGGAGCCGCCGCTGGTGGGCGTGAACAACGCGCTCAACGCGAATGCTCCGGGTGGTTACGACCAGCTGGGCCGCTACATCTTCAGCAGCATCAACCTGAAGTTCTAAGCGACACAGCCCTCTGGGCAAGGGAAACGGCGGGCCTCGTGCCCGCCGTTTCCTTTTGTGGGCGCCGCACGTCCAAAGCGTTTGGCAAAAGAAAAGGCCGCACCCTTGGGTGCGGCCTTCTGCTTTCCCGACCGGCCGATCAGCCGCGCAGGGCGCGGCCTTCGACATCGACCAGGCCGTGCGCCTGCAGGCGCTGCCGCAGCGGCTCCAGCCCGGCGGCGACCTCGCGCCAGCGCCCCACCGAGCGGGCGTGCACGGGCTCGCGGACCTGGGCGGCACTGGCGGTGGTCGAGGGGCGCGCGTTGGCGTCCGGCGCGAGCACCTCGGGCCGCCAGGCGAGGCCACAGAACTCGAGAACGCGCCGGGCCTCGTTCTCGGTATCGGTGACCAGTGACTCGTAGCGCACGTCGAGAATGCGGCCCGGCAGCACGGCATGCCAGTGGGCCATCAGGCGGTGGTAGCAAGCGAGGTAATCGGCCAGCTGGATCTGGTCGTAGGAGAAGAAATAGGCCTGGTTGAACAGGGTCTTGAAGACTGCGTAGCCGGCGTCCATCGGGTCTCGCACCAGATGCAGGATGCGCGCTTTCGGCAGCGCCTTGGCGATGAGCCCGCAATAGATGAAGTTGACCGGCATCTTGTCGATGAAGACCGCGGCACCGCGCGCCGCCTCGCGCGCACCGCGCATGTACTCGCGACCCAAGGCATCGAATTCGATCGACAGCGATGCCTGCACCATCGAGCGCCCCTGATCGCCGCCTTGCGCGATGCGTGCGGCCTCGCCCAGCACCTGCTTGAAATCCATCAGTTCGCCGGCCGAGCGCACCTCGGGCAGGCGATCGAGCATGCGCTCGACCAGGGTGGTGCCGCTGCGCGGCATGCCGACGATGAAGATCGCGCCCTCGCCGTCCGTGCCCGGCGCCAGCCCCGCCATCGCCTCGGCGCTGTAGGCTTCGCGCACCGCATCGATGGCAGCAATTTCGCCAGCCACGTCATAGCCGAGCTGTGCGTGCTTGCGGGCCGCGCCTTCGCACAGCGCCGTGATCGAGGCCGTGTAGTCGCCCAGGTCTTCCAGCTCCTTGGCCAGCGCGTACAGCACCGCCGCACGGGCCTGGCCGTCGCCAGCCTGGTCAAGGCGCGCGCGCAGGTCGTCCAGATGGTTGCGCTCCGGCGTCTGCCTGCGCAGGGTCGAGCGCAGGTAGACCGCTTCGCCCAGGCGCGGCGCACGCGCCAGCACCGCCTCGACCGAACGCTCGGCGGCGTCGAAGTCACCCGCGAAAAACTGGGTGGTGGCAAGGTTGAGGTGCATGCCGGCCGCATCGCCGCCGCAGCTGATAGCGCGCTCGAACAGCGGCCGTGCGACCTCGGGCTCATCGCTGCCGATATAGGCGCGCCCGACTTCCCACAGCGCCACCGGATCGGATCCGGCAAGCCGCGCTGCCTCGGCCGCCGCGATCCGGAAATCGTCGCGCCGGCGCAGGCCCAGCAGGATGCGTGCGCGCTTCAGCACCAGCGGCCACTGTCCCGGGGCAGCAGCGATTGCGTGCTCGATGTGCTGCAGTGCGGCTTCAAGTTCACCGCTGGCGATGCCGACCTCGGCTGCGAGGAAGCGGACCTCGGCATCGTCGGCAGCCTGCGCCAGCAGGGTGTCGCAGAGCGCTTTCGCAGTTTCGGCATCACCTGCGCGCAGGCGCTCGAAGGCCTCGGCAATCTGGCGACGGCGCGCCGCGGGGGCGAGGGCTTCAGACGACATGCGGCAGCTCCTGGTTCTGGAAATCTCGGGTGGCGGCACCGAGTTCGCGCACCATGTCGCGCTCGGCGGGGGACAGCAGCGGGTTCCACACGTCGAAGATCAGCACAACGCGCAGCTCGTCGCTGTCGTTGCGGGCCTCGTGCTCGATGCTGTCGTCGAAGACCAGCACTTCGCCCACCGTCCAGCGCCGCCGCTCAAAGCCGACGCGGTACAGGCAGTTCGGCGGCACCACCAGCGGCAGGTGCACGACGAGGCGCGCATTGGTCTCGCCGTGATGCGGCGGAATCGCGGTATGCGGCGCCAGCGCCGAGAACATCGCATTGGGACACAGACCGCCGATCTCAGCCATTTCGACTTCGGCCAGGGCTGCCGCCGTGCGCGGGCACTGGCGTTGGTGTTCGGCGACTGCCGCGCCATTGCGCCAGAGGAAATAGCTGCTCCAGCGCGCCGAATGGTTCAGCTCGGACCACTGGTTGACCGGCGTGCCCGGCGCATAGGCGACGTAGGGCTTGAAGTCCTCGCGCGCCTGCCCGTAGGCATTCCACATTTCCTCGGTGATCTCGGCCGTACGCGCTTCCAGCGCCTCGACCCAGGCGAAACGCTCGCGCTCGAAGAACGGCAGGGCCGGCAGCCGCGGCACCAGCAGGCGGTTGGGGACCGACGGATAGGGCTGGGACTGCCCGCTGACGATGGCCCCGGCCTCGCGCCAGCGCTCTGCCTCGGCGGGAGTCAGGCGATCGCGATGCTGGCCCAGGCGCGATTCCAGGTACTCCGCCATTTCACGGCCGGTGCGCTCGACGCAATCGCGCGCATGTGCAAGTCCCGCGCGCAGTGCGGGCGGCCACTGCGTTTCGGGCGGCGCGACTTTCAGCGCGTTGCGGTAGGCGGGTACCGCCTGGCGATAGCCGGCCTGGCGCTCGATCAGGCCCGCCTTGGCGAGCAGCGCCGGCAGGCAGTAGGCATCCGCTTCGAGCGCCGCCTCGATCGCCCGCGCCTCGCCCGCCGCATCGGCGCGCTCGCGCAGGACCATGGCCACGCCCAGCAGGATCATCGGCTCGCGCGGCGCGGCCCGGTGTGCCTGCTGCAGCAGCGCCAGGGCCTCGTCGAGGGCACCACGCCGGAAGGCCTGCATGCCGAGGCCGTGCAGGGCCTGCGGATGCTGCGGCTGCTGCGCGCGCACCTGCGCCCACAGGCGCTCGGCGTCCTGCCATTGACCCTGCTGAGCCGCGCGCGTGGCCGCCTGGGCAAGTGCTTCGATGTGTGCGCTCATGCGCAGCTCTCCGATGTGGCCGGCGGATGTCAGCCTGCAAGCATAGCCCGAGCACCCGCGGCGGACCTCGCGCAGCCGGTGCCAGGGCGGTGGCCGATATACTCGCGCGCTGCCTCGGTGCGGCTGCACCGGGGCACATTCCCGACTCCGCCGACACCACCATCCAAGGGAAGCGCACTTGAGCCTCGAACAGTGGGAAACCTATTACCGCGGTGGCCTGGTCGCGACCGGGCCCAGCGGGGCCGACGGGCTGTACGACCTCGAAGTGCGCGAGGCCTGGGAGGCGTTCTTCGCCAGCCTCCCGCCGGATGCCCGTCTGCTCGACATCGGTACCGGCAACGGCGTGCTGCCGCTGATGGCGCTTGAGGCCGCGCGCGCGCGCGGTGCGCGCTGGACGATCGACGCCACCGACCTTGCGCGCATCGACCCGGTGCGCTTCGTCGCCGATGGCGCGCGCCGCTTCGCCGGAGTGAGCTTCCATCCGGGCGTGCCCAGCGAGCAGCTGCCTTTCGCGGACGCCAGCTTCGATGCGGTCAGCGGCCACTATGCGCTGGAATACAGCGACACCGCGCGCACGCTCGCCGAGCTGGCGCGCGTGCTCAAGCCGGGCGGCGAAGCGCAGTTCGTCGTCCACCACGTCGACTCCCTGCTGCTGCAGTCGGCGCGGCGCTCGCTGCAGGAGTGCGATCTCGTGTTCAAGCAGACCCGCCTGTATCGCAAGCTGCACCGCCTGCTGAGCGCCGAGACGCCCTCGCCGGAGTTCCTGCGCCACGCCCAGGAGGAGCTCACCCTGGCGATCCGCCAGCTCAAGCGCGCCCTCGCCGAAGCCCAGGCCGCACAGGTCGGCGGCGGGCGCATTCTCGCGGTGGCGCTGGATGCCGCACAGAAGCTGCTCGCCGCGCGACAGTCGCTGCGCCCGCAGAAGGTCGGGCTGGAGGTCGATCGCGCTGAAGAGGAACTGCGTACCGCCGGCAGACGCCTGAAAGATCTTGCCGAGCACGCGGTCGACGAGGCCGGCATGCAGCGCATCGAGGCACAGGCCGCCGGCGTCGGCTTCGGCTTGATCGAGCGTCGACCACTGCTGCATCGGGGCAGCAGCCTGGTCGGCTGGCTGCTCGGCATGCGGCACCAATGAGGCCGCCGGCGGCAGCGCTGGCCGCCCTGCAGCAGGCTGCGGCACTGCAGCGGCAGGGTCGACACGCCGCCGCACTGCCCGTGCTGCGGCACGTGGTCGCGCAGGCGCCGGCCTTCGCTGAAGGACGCGAAGCGCTGGCGGTGGCGCTCAAGGACTGTGGCCTCTACGCGGACGCTGTCGACGCCTTCGCTGTCGCCCTGTCGCTCGGGCATCCGCGCCCACACGAGCTGCACCTGCATCGCGCCGTGCTGTTCGCGGACCACCTACGTCGCGACGATGAGGCGCTGCAGGCGCTGCAGTCCGCGCTGTTGGCGAAGCCCGACTACCTGCCGGCGCTGATGAACCTCGGCAACCTGCACGAGCAGCGGGGCGACCGCGAGGCGGCGCTGGCCTGCTATGCGCGAGTGCTCGAAGAACCCGCCTTCGCAGGCGGACCCCAGGCCACGCTGCGCGGGGTCGCGCTCGCGCGTAGCGCGGTGATACGCCCGCCGACGGCGCTCGATGATCCGCGCCTGCAGGCCCTGCGCGCCGCAGCGCGCGGAGAAGCCGACCCGATGGTGCGCGTGCACCTGCAGTTCGCCCTCGGCCACGCGCTGGACCGGCTGGGCGCCACGAACGAAGCCTTCGAAGCCTTCGCACTGGGCAACCGCGGCCTGCAGCGCATCCACGGGCGTCGCTATGACCGCCTGCAGGAGCAGCGGCTCAACGATGCGCTGATGCAGGTCTTCTCCACAGCCGTGCCATCGGCAACACGGACGCAGGACGAGGGGCCGCAGCCTCTGTTCATCTGCGGAATGTTCCGCTCGGGCTCGACCCTGCTGGAGCAGGTGCTGGCTGCGCACCCGAGGGTCGTTGCCGGCGGCGAAGTCGACTGGCTGCTGCGGCTCGCCTCGGAGCGCATGGCGCCATTTCCGGCGTCCGCGCGCGCGCTGGAGGCGACCCGCGCTGAAGCGCTGGGCCGCGAGTACCGCGCCGAGCTTGCGCGCCTTTTTCCACAGGCGGCAGAGGGCAGCTACATCACCGACAAGCGCCCCGACAATTTCCAGATCATCGGCCTGATCAAGCGGCTGCTGCCGGCGGCGAAGATCATCCACACCGTGCGCCAGCCGGTGGACAACGGACTCTCGGTGTTCATGCAGCACATGAACACCGAAGTCACGCCCTATGCCACCGACCTCGGCGACATCGGCCACTACTATGGTGAGTACCGGCGCCTGATGCGGCACTGGCAGCGGCTGTATCCGCACGCTATCCACGACTTCGACTACGACGCCTTCGTTCGCGACCCGGAAGCACAGCTGCGGCCGCTGCTGGACTTCCTGGGGCTGCCGTGGGAACCGCGCTGCCTGGCGTTCCACGCGCTGCGCAATACGGTCAAGACCGCGAGCTACTGGCAGGTACGGCAGCCGCTGTACGCGAACGCCTCGGGCCGCTGGCGGCGCTACCTGCCGCATCTGGCACCTCTGCTGGACAGCCTGCGCGCCGCCGGCATCGACGCCGACTGAGGCCGCTCCAGAGAGCGCTCAGGCGCAGGGCAGCATGTCGAAGGCGACGGTGATGCGCGGCTCGGGGTCGTCGAAGGGCACGGTACCGTGCCAGAGGTAGGACGGGAACAGCGCCAGATGACCGGGCCTGGGCTGGATCACCCGCCGCGGCGGCAGGGCAAGCCCGAGTTCGACCGGCGGCTGTCCGAGCTGCAGCCCACCGGCCTGCGGACCGGAAGCGCCACCGGCTGCGGCCTGTACCGAGGGCGGCAGCGCTACATAGAAGGCCGAACTCATCCAGCCCTCGCTGTGGAAATGGTTGGCGTGGCTGCCCGACTGCCACAGCTTGACCGACCACGAGCCGGTGAAGCGAACGCTGCGGGCTGCCCGCGACAGGAAGGGGTGGCCTGCGTCCTTCGGCAGCTTCGCGATCCAGCGCTCGATGGTTGCGAGCAGCGCCTGCCGCAGCGCCGCGATGCGTGGATCGGGCCGACCGAACAAGCGACCGGGCGTCTGTGAGCCACCGCGCAGGCTCTGCGCGACCGGCTCGGTGCGCGCCTGGTGCAGGGGCTCCAGCGCGGCCCGGAGTTCGTACAGGAAAGCCGGCATGTCCTCTGCGTCCGCAGGCACATCGACGGGCATCAGCTCTGCGAGGCGCTCATAGCCGCACAGCCAGTCCTCGCGGGCGTCGCCCAGCAGGCGCCAGGCGGTACTCAGGTAGGCCCAGGTCTCCTGGTTGCGCGGGTCGATCGCCAGTGCGCGCTCGGCGCGTTGCGCGGCCGCTGCCCACTGCCCCGTCTTCAGAAGATGCCGCACATACGCGTTGTTGAAGCTGGCATCGCGCTCGCCCAGGGCGCGGTCGGCCTCGGCGTACAGGGGCGCGGCGCGCTCCGGCATGCCGCTCAGCTCCAGCGCGTTCGCCGAGAGTGCGAGCAGATGCGGGGCGTCGGCTCTTTGGCGCAGACGCTGCAGGCGCTCGTACGCCTCTTCGCCCTGTCGGGACTCCAGCAGGAACGCGATCAGGCCGAGCTGCAAATCGGCATTATCGGGCTGCGCCTCGGATGCACGTCGGAAGAAATCCTCGGGCCGTCCGCTCTCGCCGGGGGCAAGGCCGTACTCCCACTGCAGATGGGCCAACGTGGCATAGGCCGGCGCGTACTGCGGCGCGCCGGCGACCAGCGCATGCGCCGCGGCGCGCGCTTCGTCAATGCGCAGACAGTCGATCAGCGCACCCACCTCGGCATCGAGAACATCTGGAGAGGCAGGCCCCAGAGCTTTTGCCTGCCGATAGGCCTCGATCGCGGCCTCGGGCCGTCCGGACAGACGCAGAACACCCGCGAGGCTGGACCACAGCGCCGGCTGCGCGGGCGCGAGCTCAATGGCACGCCGGAGCGCTGCCTCCGCGCCGGCCAGATCGTCCTCGTCGCGCAGGGCGCTGCCAAGGCCGTGCCAGGCGCGCACCTGCCCGGGATCGATGGCGAGCGCGCGCCGCAGTGAGGCGACGCATTCGGTCCGCAGCGCGGGCTCAGGCCGTGCTGCGTCCAGCTGCAGGGGATCAGGCGTGGAAAGCTCCAGCTGCAGCAGGCCCAGCTCAAGCCAGGCCGCGGCGTCGCCCGGCGCGGTCGTGACCCGCTCTCGCCAACATGCGGCCGCGTCGCGGAGGCGACCGCAGCGGCGCAGGAAGCGCGCACGGTTGGCAAGAAGCGCGGGTTGACCCGGCGCCAACCGCAGCGCCGCGAGGAAGGCGCGGTCGGCTTCATCGACCAGGCCCGCCTGGGCGGCACAGAGGGCATACGCGTGCTGGGCATCCGGCGCGTCGGGTGCCTGACGGAGCAGGCGTTGCGCATCGCCGATGGCAGCTCCGCCCGTACCTTCA
>LNFM01018124.1_pt1 | contig 13655 bp, 15 predicted proteins | sample 596031 | NCBI WGS metagenome assembly LNFM01 (sample SAMN04254537, study PRJNA301005) | activated carbon metagenome | isolation source: dual media filters at the Ann Arbor, Michigan drinking water treatment plant | place: USA: Ann Arbor
CGGCCGCCTGCATCCGCTACGCGAGCGCCGACGCCTTCTTCTGCATCCAGGAAATCAACATCGGCATGGTGGCCGACGTGGGCACGCTGCAGCGACTGCCCAAGCTGATCCCGCTGGCGGTGGTGAAAGAGCTCGCCTACACCGGCCGCCGCCTGCCAGCCAGCAAGGCCATGGGTTACGGCCTGGTCAATGAGGTGTTCGACACCCACGAGGCCACGGTGGCTGCGGCGCTGCAGTGCGCCCGCGAGATCGCGTCCAAACCACCGGTGGCCATCTGGGGCACCAAACAGGCGGTGAACTATGCGCGCGACCACTCGGTGGAAGACAGCCTGCGCCAGATGGGCTGGCTGCAAGGCGCTGTGTGGAGCAACGCGCATGTGCGCGAGGCGATCGCAGCCATGAAGGAGAAACGCGCGGGCGATTTCACGCCGCTCTCGGCCCTGCAGTCGTTCAAGGCGTTGGGCTGAGCGAGCGGCTCAGGCGCCCACTTGAAGATCGGCGCTGGCCACCGCCAGCACACGTGGCCCGAAGCTGGTGATGTTGGTCAAGGTGGCGTTGTGGTGATCGATCACCTGACGCAGCGAGAGCACCGCGTTGCCGGCCGAGGTGTCGCCGTCAGACACCAGCGTCACCGGGTAGCCCAGCGCCAGTGCGCGTCGGGTGGTGGTGTCGACACAAAACTCGCTGTGCATGCCGCAAACGATCAGCCTGGTCACGCCGTGCGCCTTGAGGAGCGCGTCGAGGTCGGTGCCCTGGAAGGCGTCCGGTGTGGTCTTGCGCACGCGCCAATCACCCGGCTCCGCCTGCAAACCATCGGCCAGTTGCCATTCGCGGCTGGCGTGCTCCAGGTAGCCAGCCACGGACTCGTGCTGGATGAACACCACCGGCGCCCGCGCAGCGCGGGCCCGGACCGCCACCTGGTTGATGCGCGCGATCACCGCATCGGACTCGAAGGCGCGGCCCTCACCTTCGCACAGGCCTTGTTGAACGTCGATGATGAGCAGCGCGGTTTTCATGCGTTTGAGACGGAGGTGTTCAGGGTGAACCGCTTGCGCGGGGTCAAGCCATGGTGTGCGTGAAAAGTTGTTCGTTGACTTCCTTGCCCCACTGCGACCCCCGCTGCGTTTGCGCCAGCACGAAGCCGTGCTTCCCGTACAGGTGGCGCGCCGCGTGCAGTTCGTCGAACGTCCAGAGGAACACCTTGCGGTAACCGCGCTCGCGGAAGAAGTCCATGGTGGTGGCCAGCAGTTGGGTCCCGACGCCCTGGCCCCGCGCAGCGTCGGACGTGATGAACCACCGCAGGTGTGCTCCCGCCGTGTCGTCGTGCGCGCCATCGATGATCACCGAGCCCTGGATGCCGGTGGCGTTTTCGGCCAGCCAGAGTCCGTCGCGGCGGGCATCGAAACGCAGGCAGAAAGCCGCCAGCTCGGTGGCCACCTTGGCCTCGAACGGGGCGCCAAAACCAACCGTTCGCGCATAGAAGCTGGCGTGCATTTCCACCACACGACCGATGCAACCAGGCAGGTAACCCGAGTGGATGTTCATGTTGTTCACGGGGGGGCCGAACCACCAGTTCGTTGAATCCGGTGGCTGGATCGTGCTCGCGGGTGAGCGTGCCGTTCGGCAGCAGCGCCACCAGGATCTCGGCGGTGGTCCTCAAGGTGCTGCCGTGGCCCAGGTGCCCGCCGAACACACGACCCGATGCATCGGACACCGACACGTGCAGGTGTGCACCGGCCGCGCTCAACGTGCCGGACAGGCTCACGATCTCCAGCGGCCCGGCGAGCGTCACGTTGTCGGGAGCGTCGGCGTACCGAAGGCTGGCCTCCACAAGGCTGCCGATGCCGGCCACCACAAAGGCGGCGTCGGTGCCGTGGCGGGCCGGGAGCGCTTCCAGAGCGCGCCGCAGATCGGTTCCGGGGGAGAGTCGAAGAGGGACGAGCAGCATGAAGTGGCTGAGGTTCGGCTGGTTGGGTGGTCAATGTCGGCAGGCGAACAGTGAACCGCCCGACCCCAGATGCCAAGAGGGGCAAATCCTCATCTCGACTGCTTCCATGCGACACGAAGCTTTCGTGGACCCTTGGCAAGAAATGACTCCATGTTTTCAATCACTTCTTTGCGTCTCGCCTCATCGGCGGGAATGTCAAGTTCCCACAGAAGAACATCTCCATGGACGTCGTACTCGACGACAACGGAAAACTGACCTTGAGCATCTTCGTACCGCAGTGTCTTGCAATACATGTGCAAGGGTTCGATGCTGACGGTGCAGGCTTGCGGGGACAAAGGTTTGAACATGGCGTGCATCTCTGAAGCTCAACCAGCAAACAGGTGGAGGTGCTGCCCATCAGCACTGGTTTTGAATCATTCTGCATGCGTTTGGAGATACAACACACGCATACCCCAACCAGAATCCAACCCCTCCATGAAAACCTTCCACAACCCCCACCACGCCGCCCACGCCGGCCAGCAAGAAATGTTTCGCGGCCGCCTGGTGCCCTGCCACGAGGTGCCCGCGCGGCTGGACTTTGTACTGGCCGAGCTGCAGCGCCGCCCGCTCGGTGCGCTGCAAACACCCGAGGTGGACGACGCCACGCTGGACGCTGCGATCGGCCGCGTGCACAGCGCACGCTATGTGGACTTTCTGCGTGGGGCCTGGGCCGAGTGGGTGGCCATGGACCCGAGCAACGCCGAGCGCGATGCCCTGCCCTCGGTGTGGCCGCTGCCCAACCGCCATGGCTTTCGCAACGACGTGTTGCCCACCAACTTTGCGGCTCGCCTGGGCCTCTTCAGCTTCGATTCGGGCTCACCGCTCACGGCAGGCACCTGGGTTGCAGCGCGCGGCGGGGCCGCTTGCGCGCTGGCGGCGGCGCGGGACGTGGCCGCTGGTGCGCGCAGCGCTTTGGCACTTTCACGTCCCCCGGGACACCATGCCGGGCCCGATTTTTTCGGTGGCTATTGTTTCTTGAACAACGCGGCCATAGCAGCGCAGGCGCTGCGCGATGCGGGCCACGCCCAAGTGGCGGTGCTGGACGTGGACTACCACCACGGCAACGGCACACAGACCATCTTTTACGAGCGGGCCGACGTGTTGACCGTTTCCATCCACGGTGACCCGGCCACCGAGTACCCGTTTTTTCTGGGCCACGCGGACGAGCGCGGTGCGGGTGCGGGTGCGGGTTTCAACCTCAACCTGCCGCTGCCAAGGGGCACCGGCTTCGGCACCTGGCGCGACACCCTGGACACCGCCCTGCAAGCGGTCCAGCGATTCGGCGCCACGGCCCTGGTGGTGCCCATGGGGCTGGACACCTTCGAGGGCGACCCGATCTCGGGCTTCACCCTGAAGAGCGCCGACTACTTCGCCGTGGGCAAAGCCCTGGCGGGTGCGGGGCTGCCCACGGTGTTCACGTTTGAAGGCGGCTATGCGGTGGACGCCGTGGGCACCAATGCGGTGAACCTGCTGGAAGGTTTTCAGCACGCGGCTTGAGGGCGCGCCGGGTTGTGCGCCGGCCCTTGGCAGATGGGTTCCGTGGCGCAGGGTGCTGTGAGAAGCGTCACGCCTGGCAAGCAAACCGGGCCGCTGGGCTCGAAAAACGCACGTTTTTCCATCTGAATCAACGTGAGGTGAATCCAGCAGTGGGTGTGGGCGCGTACTCAGAGGGTCAGGCCATACCGCCCCTCCCTGGGGGCTTTCGTCAACACCCCACGACCCGTTCACCATGCTGCACCCGAGAAACCTCACCACCTCCACCGCGGCGCGCTTGCTGCCCCTGGCTGCGGCCGCCGCGCTGCTGACCACATTCCCTGCCCACGCCGACACCGGCAAGCTGCTGCTCACGGGTGGTGTGAGCAGCGTCGAAGGCGCAGCGGGCGGGGGCATTTCGCCCTGGGCCGTCATCGGCAGCCAGGCCACCGAAGGCGAGGTCGGCGTGTCGGCCTACGCCAGCCGCGCCGTGACCCGGGACCACGGCCTCAGCGCCTACGGCGTGGCCGTGGGCATCCACGACCGTGTCGAACTCTCGCTGGGTCACCAGAACTTCGACACCGGTGTCACCGGCACGGCGCTGATGCTGCCGGGACTGCGCCTGAAGCAGGACATCGTGGGCGCCAAGGTGCGCGTGGCCGGCGACGCCGTGCTCGACAGCGACAGCCTCATGCCGCAGATCGCCGTGGGCGTGCAGTTCAAACGCCTGCAGTCCTCCGGTCTGGACAGCACGCTCAACGCGCTGGGCGCCCAGCGCAGCGGCGCCGACGTGTACGTGAGCGCCACCAAACTCTTTCTCGCGCAAGGCATTCTGGTGAACGGCACGCTGCGCGCCACCAAGGCGAACCAGGGCGGTCTGCTGGGCTTTGGTGCCACGCTGGGCGGTGCGGACAACGGCTACGAACTGCAGCCCGAGTTCTCGGTCGCCTACCTGATCAACAGCAAGCTGGCGGTGGGTTTTGAGTACCGCGGCATGCCCAACAAACTGCAGCGCGCTGGACAGGCCGCCGGCTTGAGCGACGGCCTTCGCGCCGACGACTGGAAAGACATCTTCATCGCCTACGCACCGAGCAAGAACGTCTCGCTCACCGCCGCCTACGTGGACCTGGGTCGCATCGTTCCGGCCACCACCGGCGGGCGCAAACAGACCGGCGTGTACCTCTCGGCCCAGATCGCTTTCTGAACCCTTCCCCTTTGAGCCTCACCATGAAAAACCTCATCACCTCCGCCGCCCTCACCCTGCTGGCCTTGGCCAGCGGTGCCACGCTCGCCCAGTCCATGCGGCCCGCGCCGTCGGCCGCCAGTGCCTACCCCGTGGCACCGGCCGCAGGCCTCTACCAGGCCTTTGGCGAAGAAGCCGGCATCCGCAGCCTCATGGACGACTTCGTGGTGCGCCTCAAGGCGGACCCACGCATCGGCGAGCAGTTCCAGGACACCAACCTGACCAACCTGGCGAAGTCGCTCAGCGACCAGCTCTGCCAGCTCTCGGGCGGCCCCTGTGTCTACAAGGGCCCCGACATGAAGACCGCACACGCCGACCGCGACACAACGCGCGCCCAGTTCAACGCCCTGGTGGAAGTGCTGCAGCAAAGCATGAACGCGCGCGGCATTCCGTTCACCCGCCAGAACCAGATGCTGGCCCTGCTGGCGCCCATGCACCGCGACGTGGTCACCGTTCGCTGAAATACCCCCGGGACCCACCATGACACGCTCGCACACCGCCGCATGGCTGATCGCCGCTGCCCTGTTGCCCCTGGCCGCCCAGGCCGCCACCGTGCAGGTGACGGTGCTCGGTCGCGACGGCAAACCCCTGGCCGACGCGGTGGTGGTCATCGAGCCCGGCGCGGGCGCCAGGCCGGCGGCACCGGCACCGGTCTCCGCCGTCATCAACCAGCAAAAAATGCAGTTCTTGCCCGGCACCGTGGTGCTGCCGGTGGGCTCCAAGGTGACCTTCACCAACCTGGACTCGTGGGAACACCACGTCCGTGGCACGCCCGCGGGCCTGGCTTCGCTGAACCCGGGCACCCAGCCCGGATTCGAACTGCGCCTGGACGGAAAAGTCGACGGCAAGGAACCCGCGAGCGCCGAAGTCACGCTGAGCAAGGCGGGTGGGGTGCAGCTCGGCTGCCACCTGCACGGCTCCATGCGCGGTTTCATCTTCGTGGCCGACTCACCCTGGACGCTGCAGACCGACGCCAACGGCGTGGCCACCTTGCAAGGCGTGCCCGAGGGCGCTGCCAAGGTGCGCGTGGTGCACGCCGACCAGATCCTCGAAGGTCCGCCCGTGGCCGTCAACATCACGTCCGTCACGGCCCTGAGCCTGCCCACGCAGGTGCAGCCACGTCGACGCCGGCCATGAACATGACGCCCGCTTTCCACCAAGCCCCGGTGTGGGCATGGGGCCAAGCGGTGCAGCACAATGCCTGCATGAGCGCACAACCCGATGACCTGCTGATGGACTTGATCGACCGCGTCGCCCGGCGCGACGAAGCCGCCCTCAAGGCCCTCTACGACCTGACCTCGTCCAAGCTGTATGGCCTGTCCATGCGCGTGGTCGGCAAGGCCGAATGGGCCGAAGACGCGCTGCAGGAAACTTTTCTGCAGATCTGGCGCAGCGCGGGCGATTACCGCGCCTCGCTCAGCCCACCCATGGCGTGGTTGGGGCTGATCGTGCGCAGCCGTTCGCTCGACTACCTGCGCCGGCGCAGTGCCGAACGCACCCACCTCACCGACGAAATCGACGACGCGATGTCCGACACCCTGGAAGGCGATTCGCCCAACCCGATGGACACCACGCTGGCCAGCCAACAGGCCTGGGCGCTGCACCAGTGCCTGGGCCAGTTGGAGAACCGCCAGCGCGAGGTGGTGAGCCTGGCCTACCTGCGCGACCTGAGCCACGGCGAACTGGCCGAGCAGCTCAGCTTGCCCCTGGGCACGGTGAAGACCTGGATCCGCCGCGGACTGGACCAGCTGCGCACCTGCATGTCGCGCTTTGCGTGAAGAGACCGTCATGAACCTGATCCAACACCCCGAACTGCTCGACCGGCTGGCCGCGGCCCATGCGCTGGGCACCTTGCGCGGGGGCGCCCGCCGCCGCTTCGAAGCCATGGCGCGCGAGCAAGCCCCGGTGCGCGCCGCCGCCCTGGTGTGGCAAAGCCGCGTGGCCAGCATGAACGAGCTTCAAACGCCGCAGCAACCCGCGCCCGCCGTGTGGACGCGCATTGAAAACCTGGTGCAGGGCGAGCGCCAGCAACAGGCCATGGCCGCTGCCCGCGCTCAGCCAGTGAAGCCCCAACCCTCCGGCTGGTTGCGCAGTCTCGCGCTGTGGCGCGGCGCCGCGGGCGCCGGCGCACTGGCCACGGTGTTCGCCATCGTCACGGCCGTCGGCCTGCGCGACAACCTTGGTGCGCAGATCGACGAACTGCAGGCCCAACTCTCGGCCGCCCCGCAGATCGAATACGTGGCGGTGCTCAACGACGACCAGGCCAGTGCTTCGATGCTGGTCACCTTCGACCCGAAGAACGGCAAACTCACGCTGCAGCGCGTGGGTGGTTTCCAGGAAGCGAGCGACAAGTCGCTGCAGCTCTGGGCGCTGCCGCCCTCGGGTGGCCCGCGCTCGCTCGGCGTGCTGAGTCAGGAGCGCCTGTTGCAACTCACCGCGGGCGCGGGTGACGTGCGCGAAGTGCCCACCTTGGCCATCAGCCTGGAACCCAAAGGCGGTGTGCCCAGCGAACGCGGACCGACCGGACCGGTGCTGTTCAAGGGTGCGCTGATCCAGAAGATGCTCTGAACCCGCAACGCCGCGCGGTCACTGCCGCGCCGTGCGCACGTTCGCCGGTGGCGACAGCGGGTGGCTGGTGCGCCAGGGGTTGATGTCCAGCCCGCCACGGCGCGTGTAGCGCGCGTACACCGCCAGCTTGGTGGGCTTGCAGCGTGCCAGCACATCCATGTAGATGCGCTCCACGCACTGCTCGTGGAATTCGTTGTGGTTGCGGAAACTCACGATGTACTGCAGCAGCCCGGCCTGGTCGATCTGCGGGCCGCTGTAACTGATCTGCACGCTGCCCCAGTCGGGCTGGCCGGTCACCAGGCAATTGCTCTTGAGCAGGTGGCTCACCAGGATTTCGTCGACCGGTTTTTCGTCGAACGCAGCGGTGAGCAGCTCCGGCGCGGGCTGGTAGCGCGTGCACTCCACGTCGAGCCGGTCGATCGACAGACCGGCCAGTTCCTGCACCTTTTCGCGCTCCAGCTGTTCGGGCAACAGCAGCTTCACGCCGGCGCTGGACTGCAGGCTGCCGCCTTGCCAGATGGCGGCGCTCACGTCCGCGCGGATGCGGTCTCGCACCGCGTCGGCGCTGGCAAACGCGGTGTTGTTGAAGCTGTTGAGGTAGAGCTTGAACGACTTGCTCTCGACGATGTGCGTGCTCTCGCAGGGCACGGTGATGTGGGCCAGGGCCACCTCGCGGTCCACAGGTCGGCACCGAGAAACGGCACGCTGCCGGTGATGCCGATCTCGCGGCGTTTGGTCTCGCGCGGCAGGGGAAACAGCAGGCCGGCGTCGTACCGGTCCACGTAGGCCGAGGCCTGGCCAAGCTGCGATTGTTCGGGGGTGTTCTGGGTCATGTCGGGGCGGTGTTTGAGGCGCTGGTTGCGAAGGCCTGCGCGGCCTGGAGGTGCGGAACGATGTGGTCGGCCAGCAAGGCGGCCACGCCGGGCGGCCAGTCGTGGCCCATGCCGTCGATGGACTCGAAGCGTGCACCGGCGATGCGGGCGGCGGTGTCCTGGCCACAGGCCAGCGGCACCAGGGGGTCCGCGGTGCCGTGCAGGACGAGCGTGGGGCACGCGATGCCTCTGAGCACGGTGTGGCGACCGGTGTCGGACGCCACGGCAAGCAACTGCCTCGCCACACCGGCGGGGTTGTGGCTGCGCAACGCATCGGCCAGCACGCGTTGCTCGAACGCCGGCACATCTTGCGGGAACGCCGGGCTGCCGATCAGGCGGAACAGGTGGAGTGCGTGCGCTGCCACGTGCTCGGGTCGCCGGCTGCGTGGGCGTTTGAGCAGGGCGCGGGTGACAGGCGGGCGCGGGCCCGGCAGACCGGGCGCACCGCTGGAACTCATGACGCTGGTGAGGCTGAGCACGCGCTGGGGCACGGTGGCGGCCACGCGCTGCGAGATCATGCCGCCCATGGACACGCCCACCAGGTGGGCGCGCTGCACGCCCAGCGCATCGAGCAGCCCGATGGTGTCCAGCGCCATGTCTTGCAGGCTGTAAGGCGATCGGATCGGCAGACCCAGGCGGGAGCGCACCAGCTGCCAGCCGATGTTGGGCACGCCCAGGTGGTTCAGCTGGGTGGAGAGACCGATGTCGCGGTTGTCGAAACGGATGACGCGGTAGCCGGCCTGCACGATGGCCTGCACCAGCGAGGTGGGCCAGGCCGTGAGCTGCATGCCCAGGCCCATGGTGAGCACCACGGCGGGGGCACGCTCGTCACCGTCGCTCTCGAATTCGAGGCGCAGGCCGTTGTGGGTGATGTTCAAGGCGGGCATGTCAGATGAACTCGCGTTCGCGCAGCCACTTGGTGGCGACCCATTTGTCACCCTCGATCACAGGCGCGCCGCCATGCAACGTGCGGGTGGACGGGTGCGGCCGGTCGTAGCTGAAAAACACGGCGTTGCCGCGCACGGGTGCCACTTCCAGCCCCGCGTCGGGAAAGGTGGTGCCGCCGCCGCGCGCAGGTTCGCTCAGGTACATCACCAGCGTGGCCAGGCGTTGCCCGCCGCGCTTGAGGATGTTGGGCGTGCCGGGTTCGTCGGGGTCGAAGTAGTCGTAGTGCGGCTTGTACTCGGCGCCAGGGCGGTAGTGCAACACCTGCAGGCCTTCGCCGTGTTCCACCGGCCAGTTCAGCAGACGGGCGATGCGCGCCTCGATGCGCGCGACCTCGGGCGTCTGCCCACGCGCGAAAAACGTGCCGCTGCTGGTGCGGTCGGGGTTGAGCTCCTCGCCGCCGGTCTTGGTGGCCACGGTGAGCGAGCGCGCCAGTTGCGGGCGGGCCGATTCGATCAGCGCATCGCATTCGTCGGCGCCCAGCAGGTTGCCCAGCACCACCACCCGTGGTTGGCTGAGGGAGGCAATCACCTGGACCATGCGATCGCCCGCGTCGATCTGGCGGGGCGATCGGCTCAGATCGAGGTCGGGCAGGTGCCGGGCGCCTTCGCGGCGCACCACCGGGGTGGACCGATGCGGGGCGGTCGCCGGCTCTTTCCAGGTGGCCTGCAGCGCCTTGAGCGCCACCGACTCCTGCCAACCCGACGCCACCATGGAGGCCATCACCGTCTCGCGCGAGAACCCGGCCGCGGCCTGTTCCACGATCCACTGGCGCAACTCGATGGTGACGGACTGGTTCATGGCAGGGCCTTCAGGCTTTGGCCTCGCGGCGGAACACGAGGCGGTCGGGTCCGGAGGCGGCGGCGTTGAACCGGTAGCCTTCGAGGTCAAAGTGTTTGAGCTGATCGGGTGTGCTGACCCGTTGCTGCACCGCATACCGCACCATGAGACCGCGCGCGCGTTTGGCCATGAAGCTGATGATCTTGTACCCGTCGGCCTTGCGCTCTTCGAACACGCAGGTGACCACGCGCGGCAGCAGCACCTTGCGGTCCACCGACTTGAAGTATTCCTCGCTGGCGAGATTCACCACCACCGGACTCACGTCGGCCCGGGCGCGTTCGTTGAGGTGGTCGGCGATGGTGCGACCCCAGAACGCATAGAGGTTCTTGCCGTGGCTGGTGGCCAGGCGGGTGCCCATTTCCAAACGGTAGGGTTGCATGAGATCGAGCGGACGCAGCACGCCATACAGGCCACTCAGGATGCACAGGTGTTGCTGCAGCCAGTCAAGATCGGGCTCGGCCAGCGTCTTCGCGTCGAGCCCGCCGTAGACGTCGCCGTCAAAAGCCAGCACCGCCTGCTTGGAATTCCGGGTGTTGAACTGGGGGCGCCAAGCCTGGTAGCGCGCCACGTTCAAGCCCGAGAGCGTGTCCGACAGGCTCATGAGTTCGGCGATCTGCTGCGGCGACTGTTCGCGCAGCACATCGATCAGCTCGGCCGCCCGTTTCACGAACAGGGGCTGGGTGTGGGTGGCCACGTGGGGTGGCGTCTCGTGGTCGAGCGCCTTGGCGGGAGAGATCAGGAAGAGCATGCTGTGAAGACGGGAGGAGGCGGGGGTCTGGACCACGGACGGTGGCCGGCTCGGACAGGTGGAATACGCCCCAGAGGCGCTGACGATTATCGCCAACGCCATACCTTGCCAGACAGCATCCAGGCCCCGGTGGTCAAGCGGCAAACTGGAGTGAAACGCAAGTGCTTACGATTACGATAAGAGAAATGCATTGCATAATGTTGAATCGCTTTGGCTTTTGAGGAGACCTTCATGAACGCATCCACCTTGCCCGCCCCGGCACCGATCCAGCAGCTGCACCACTACGCCCACCGGGCGAAAGACGCCGAGGAAACGCGCCGCTTCTACGAGGACATCCTGGGTCTGCCGCTGTACCACATCATCCAGAGCGATCACGTGCCCAGCACGGGCGAGTACTGCCCGTACACCCATTTTTTCTTCCGCCTGCAGGACGGCTCGTTCATTGCCTTTTTCGACCTCGGAGACGACGAGGCCGCGCTGCCGAGCCCGAACACGCCGAAGTGGGTGAACCACATCAGCTTTCGCGTGAACACCGAGCAGGAGTTGGAGAACACCAAGGCTCGCCTGGAGGCCAGCGGCATCGAGGTGCTGGGTGTGACGGACCACCACATCTTCAAGAGCATCTACTTCTTCGACCCCAACGGCATCCGCCTGGAGCTCACGGCGCAGCTGGCCGACGAGTTCGAGATGCTGGAAGAGAGCAAGACGGCGCACGCGCGGCTGGCCGAATGGAACAAACGCAAGGAACAGTGGCGGCGCGAGCGGGCCGAAGGCAAGACCGCGGCACCGCTGAAGCCGCAGCAGAACGACCGGCCTGAAGTTGGCGGGCTTGTGAAGGGCTGATTTTTTGGCGTTGGCGTGGGTGCCACCGTTGTGCCCCGCACCACCGATGCGCGAAACAAGGCGAAACGAAACAAGAGGAGCAAGACTTCATGACCGCGTACCGCGAAACAGCTCACACCAACAGCTACGAGTTCACCGCCGGCGCCGGCTACCAACTGCCCGAGTACCCGTTTGTCGAACCCCCGGAGCTGCACAGCCCCACCCCCGTGCGCCACCCGGTGGTCATCGTGGGTGGCGGCATCACCGGCCTCACGCTGGCCTGCTCGCTGGCCCAGCTCGGTGTGCGCGCGGTGCTGATCGACGAGGACAACACGGTGGGCGTCAAAGGCGCCTCTTCGCGCGGCATCTGCTACACCCAGAAGTCGCTCGAAATCTTCGAACGCCTGGGGCTGTACAAACGCATCGCGGCCAAAGGCGTGCAGTGGAGCGTGGGCCGCACCTTCGCGGGCGTTGATGAGGTCTACAGCTTTGACCTGCGTCAACAAGGCAACTTCCACCTCTCCAGCCAGCCGCCCTTCATCAACATCCAGCAGTTTTACATCGAAGGGTTTCTCGTCGAGCGCATTCAGGAACTGGGCGCGGTCGAGTTGCGATGGCAGAACCGGCTCACCGAGTTTGAACAGAACGCCGACTTCGCCACCCTCACGGTGGAGACGCCTGCCGGCAGCTACCGCATGGAAACCGAGCACGTGATCGACGCCACCGGCTCGAACAGCCCGCTGCGCAAATGGCTCAACGTGCCGTTTGACAGCAAGCGCGGCGATGACCGCTGGTGCATCGCCGACGTGCGCTTCACCACCCATCCACCGCAGGAGCGCCACACCTGGATCGAAGCACCGTTCAACGACAACCGTGCGGTCTGGCAGCACCTGATGGCAGACGACGTGTGGCGCATCGACTACCAGATGGCACCCGACGCCGACCCCGCCTACGTGAGCCGCGAAGACGTGGTGCGCGAACGGCTGGCGCGCCAGTTCGGGTCCGATGTCGACGTGGAGATCGTCTGGGTCGGGCCCTACGCCTACCGCAGTGAGTGCGTGCACGCCATGCGCCACGGCCGCGTGTTCCTCATGGGGGATTCGGCCAAGGTGGTCAGCCCGTTCGGCGCCCGGGGGGGCAACACCGGTGTGGCCGACGCGGACAACCTCGCCTGGAAACTCGCCGCCGTGCTCAGCGGCAAGGCCGACGCCGCGCTGCTGGAGAGCTACAACGACGAGCGCCTGGACGCGGCGCAGCAAAACGTGTGCGTGACCAACCGCACCGCGCGTTTCCTGCGCGCAGCCGAGGGAGCGGAACGTGTGTTTCGTCAAGCCGCCATCGGTCTGGCCAAACAGCATCCGTTTGCCCGCTCCCTGATCAACACCGGCCGCATGGCCGTGGCCAATCCCTATGGCCGCTCGCGTGCCTGCAGCTATGCCGCGACCAGTGCCGCAGGTCAGTCGGTGCAGAACGTGGGGTTTGCATGGGCCGACGGCTCGCAAGGCCACGTGAACGACCTGCTCAACTGGGCCCGCGGCGACCTGCTGGTGCTGGTGTTCGGCGACCTGCCGGGCGCCGAAGCGCAACGCCTGCGCCACCTGTGTCTGGACGCCCCCGTGCGCAGCGTGCAGGTGCTCGGCGCCAAGGGTGCGGCACAGGCGCTGGAGCATGTGCGCGACGCCAAAGGTCATGTGCGGGGTGCCTGCCAGGCCTCTGCCGGCGGATGGGCGCTGGTGCGCCCCGACGGCTACCTCGCGGCCACCGGAGAAACCATCAATGCCCAGTTGGTGCGGGCGATCGAACGATCCCTGGGCCTGCGCGGAGACCCAGCATGAACACCCACCCCCACTTTCAAGACGCCGACGCCTTCTACGAACAGCTGCTCGACGCCCACGCGGGGCTCAGCCGCGAGGACTCGGAGCTGCTCAACGCGCGCCTGATCCTGCTGCTGGCCAACCAGATCGGTGATGCCGCTGTGCTCAAGGCCTGCGTTGACGCCGCGCGCGACAGGCCCACCCCATCGGCCTGAGGAGCCTGTCGAATAAAATTCGCCGGTATCCCCCTTTCCCCTGACGGCATCCTGCGGGATGCCGTTTCCACTTCTGGCGCGCCCCATGACCGACACCCTGAACCAACCCGGCCTGCAATCCCTGGCCA
>LNFM01009875.1_pt1 | contig 13654 bp, 10 predicted proteins | sample 596031 | NCBI WGS metagenome assembly LNFM01 (sample SAMN04254537, study PRJNA301005) | activated carbon metagenome | isolation source: dual media filters at the Ann Arbor, Michigan drinking water treatment plant | place: USA: Ann Arbor
CACCTCCATGAGTGGGTTTCAGGGGATCGCTCAACAGATCGCCGACTTAGTGATGGGTTCGCTGGGAGTTCGCCGGCGCAGTGCTGAGCCGGCCAATGTTCATGTTGCCGACGGCGATGCCCACCTGCTGTATCTGAAGGGCCGCCACGCCCTGAACCGGCGCGTGCCCGACGCCTTCGCCAAGGCGCAGGAGCTGTTTCAACAGGCGATTGAAGCCGACCCTTCCTACGCTCTGCCCTACGCCGGATTAGCGGACGTCTATTCGCTGCAGAGCGGCAATCGCCCCCCGAACGACGTCTGCCCGAAGGCGAAGGCCGCGGCGTTGAAGTCGATTGAACTCGACCCGTCGCTGAGCGAGGGCCATACGGCGCTGGGGTTTGTGCAGATGCACTATGACTACGCCTGGGGTGCCGCCGAGGCTTCGTTTCAGCAGGCGCTGGCGCTGAACCCCAGCTACGCGCCGACGCATTCCTACTATGCGCGGTTATTGACGGCGCTCAAGCGGTTCTCCGAAGCCGAAGACCGGCAGAAGCGCGCGATGGAACTGGACCCGCTTTCGCCGGCGCTGGCCACCGCTCTGGCGGCTACCTACTACCACTCGCGGCGCTATCCTGAGGCCGAGAAAACGTTGCTGGCCGTGCTGGCCGATCAGCCAAAGTTCATCCAGGCGCAGTCGATGCTGGGCACTGTGCGGATCGCCATGCGCCAGTATGCGGCGGCCATCGCGGATCTGGAGAAATGCCAGGAGCTGATCGGGGAAGACGATTACGGCGTGGTGGGCGACTGGGGGTTGGCGCAGGCTTTAAACGACAACCGGGAGAAGGCGCGGGACGCCATCCGGCGGATTGAGGCGCTGATGGCCAATTCGTATGTGGCGCCTTGCTTTTTGGCCGGCCCGTTTATCGGCTTGGGCGAGACCGCGCGCGCTCTCGATCTACTCGAACAATCCGTGGATCCGGATCACTCCTGGCCTGTTTACTACTACGGGGTCGAACCGAAGTACGACCCCGTACGGAGGGAGCCGCGTTTTCAGAAGCTGATCACGCGGCTGGCGCTACCTACCTGATAGCGAGTGGGGCTTCCTGGGCGGTGCGCGGGAACCGGCGGCCGTTGGCAAAGTTGGCGAACACGGACACCGGCTGCGACCCCGCCGTCAAGCCGGTGGGAACGGCCGCCCGGATCACCCACACTCCGGGTACACCTGGCAGCGCCACGGGGACCACCGGGGAGATGGGCCGTCCACCAATCAGTAGCGAGTACGTAATTTCGGTGTTGATGGTGACGCCGGTGCAGTAGATCTCGATCATGTCCCCCGCCGTGGCTGGGGTAGCGGGCCGCACCGGATTGCCAGTGCCCGCGAAGTAGATCGCGGGGCCGAAGAGGATGAATGGTTCCGCGACGTCGACCATGAGGATGCGGGAGGCGACCGTGGCCTGCGTGAGATTCAGCACCTGGACGGTCTTCCGGATCAACGGGCTGGTGGCCGTCGCGGTGGCGAGGCTTTGCGGCAGGCGGACGTTGATCTGGTTCGGGCTCGTGTAGAGAACCTCGGCCAGGGAGTCCTCGATGGAGACCGCCACCTCGCTCGTCCGCGCCGGGAAAGAGCGGCCGAAGATGCTGACGATGGACCCGGGCGTAGAAACGGCGGGAACGAACTCCGTGATGGCCATCGCCGGGGAGGAGAGCGCCGGTAGCGGGGCCTTGGCTGCCAGGGTAACCGCTCCCAGCGCGTCCACCGCCGTGTTCAACCGGGCGCTGAAGGAGGCCGGGGTGAGCAGATAGGTCAACAGCGGATCGCCGCCGAGGAGCGGGTAATCCTGGAAGAGCGAAGTGTCGCCGCTGTCGTTGGTGCGGACGTCGTTGCCGGCCGTCTGCGCGGTTAGGTTGCGTACGGGCGGAAGGTCGACGGTGATACCGGTGAAGGCGGTGCCGGGCCGGGTGAAGCCGCGGGCAGCCAAGCCGAACCTGGCCAGTCCGGCGATGACTTCGCCGGCGGGGTTGCGCAGGGCTTCGACCGTGACCGAGCCCGTAACGGTGGCGCCGGCCGGGGTTGACGAGCCGGGGACCACGGCGCTTTCGACGGCGTACGTGAAGCTTTCCGGCCGCTGCAGCAGGGCGCCGCCGCTTCCTTCACTGGTGCGAAGCTGGACGAAGAGCGAGGTGGGATTCTGCAGCATCGCTTCGAATCCGGCCATGGCCGCGGCGTTCGACGGGTCGAGGATTTGCCGGAAGGATAGAGTGCCGCTGTTGCCCGCGCTGACGACGGTGGCGGGAAGGGGCGCTTCAATGACGGTGGGCCCGAAGGCGGCGACGCTCAGCAGGGAGAGCCCGGTGAGGGAGGCCGCACCGTTGCCGGCGCGGAAGTGGACGTTGTATTCGATCTCGGCGGCGGAGATGGGGGCGTTGCTGGCGAGCCGGAGGTAGCTGGCGCGGAGCGAGACCATGGCAGCGCTGAGGCCGCGGGGCGGGGTCAGCCTCGCCATGGCGACGGTCTCAGACCCTTCGATGCTGAAGGAGGGGTTCAGAGTGTAGCCGTCGGTACGCTCGTCGGTCCGCAGGAAGAGGGTCCATCCGCTATCGAGGATGGAAGCTTCGAGCGTGGAGCCCCGCAGGACCACTGTGCTGCGGCCCGCGGGGAGCACTAGTGGGCTGGCCGGGGTAACGCTGAAAGTAATTGGGCTGTTCCCGCGCCGCAGGACGACCTCGGTCACCCGGACCGTCCGCGTCATGGATGCGTCGAGCAACAGCTCCGCCGTGGCGGGGTAGCGAACCGCAGCCTCGGAGGGGGTGAGGCTATCGATGCGCAACTGTGCCTGTAAGCTACCCAGGCCATCCGGGAGAGCCAACGGGCTCTGGGGTCGGAAGGTAACCCGCGGCCGCAGGGGCGGGTCTCCGCCGCCATCAGGTCCGCATCTGCCACACTGCGCCATAGCGGGGCCGAGCCCAAGCGTAGCGCAAAGGAAAGCAATTCCGATCTTCATAGAAGGACGGATCGTATCCCGAACGCTTTACGATTGCAAGGACTTAAATCTAGCGGCCGCCAAAAATCACTATCGTCGAAGCCGTGTGAGTTAGACCGCTGGGCGCCGTGACCGTGAGTTCGAAACGATACTCTCCCGGGCCGCCGGCGAACTGCGCGATGGTGCGGGGCGAGCGTTCGTTGCTGAGTGCGGCGGGGAGGCCCACGACGCGCCACCGGTATTCGAGAGCGCCCCCTTGGCCGGGGATAAAGGATAGGGAGCCGTCGATAGTGACTTCGCGCTGCAGTTGGGTTCCGGCGAGGGGCTGGATCACGGCGACGGGCCGGTAAGCGATTTCCCGGGCCGCCTCGGCGGCCTGTTGCGGAGACTGCTCGATCAGATTGGGCTCCCGGTAGACAGCGCCGAAGCGCAGGGAGTCGTTTTGAAACGCGTAAGTGAGATTCGGCCAGTCATTAAATCCTTTCAACTCGGTCTCTTCTCGATCTTTGTTCAAATCGGCCTGCACCCCGGTATCGCCGAAATTGCCGTTGCAGTTCCAATCGTGGCCGCCGCCGGGCTCGGCAGTTTCGACGATAGCTCTGCGGAGGCCCCCGGGGAGAGGCGGGCAGTTAAACTCAATCACCGGAACGCCTGGAGTTCCTTCCCGGGCGCTGTTGGCGGCGTCGTAAACGGAGAGATTCTCGTCGAGCGCCTTTTCCTGTAATGTGGGCAGTTGCAGGCGGGAGAAGTCGATCCGGTAACCATACTCACGGACCGGCGTCGCACGTTCCGGCCGGAGGGGGCGTTCCCAATACGGTACGCCGGAGTACTGAAACCGGTAGTTCATGACGCTCCGGTAGTTCGGCTTATCATTCAGGTCGTCGCCGCCGCCGTGTTTCAGGCCGAGGCTGTGGCCGAGTTCGTGCATCAGCGTTCCGGCCACGCCCATGTCGTTGACGTTGGTCAGGGTGACGAGTAAGTCGTCGCCGGGAGTTTCCGCGAGGCCGCCGCTGTCGTTGTCGGCGCGATCGTAGCGGTGGGCGAAGATGACATAGCGGTAGACGAATCGCCGGGCATTTGGTTTGTCGAAGTGCGTGTTCTTGAGATCGGCGAAGTCCTTGCCAAATTCGATGCGGTCCTCGCCAAATTGGATGACCGGTATGTGCGGAATCTCGTTGCTGACTTCGGCGTGAAGCGTGATGCCGGTGGAGCCATCGGGATTGGACACGGGGGCATTGGCAAAGGCGGCGACTACCATGGCGATGGCTTCGGCAGATGGCTTATGGCTGTGTCCGTCGCAGACCTTACCCATGTCGTCGATTTCCATTTCTTTGCAGGCCTTACCCATGTAGTCGATTTCCAGATAGACGTCTTTCCGCCGGGGGTTGGCGTCCTTAAGCCGGTAGTCGATCTCTCCGTCGCCATCGCTATCGATGCCGAACTCCTCCCAGTCATCCCACAGCCCGTCGCCGTCGCTATCGCGTTCCACGCGGAAGTAGAGGACGCTGTCGTTGAAGTCCTTGTCGCCGTTATCGCGCGAGTCTTCCCAACCCAGGCGGAGGAGGATGCCGGGGTTTCGTTCCGGCCGAATGGGTTCCTGGAACAGGTGGTCGGCCAGGTCGGAGTTTAGCGCGGGGTCGCTCGACCAGATGTCGTCGCAAACACCGTTACTGAGCCTGTCGACGCAGAGGCTGAGTTCGAAGGTGGTGCCGGCGGGAAAACCTTCGATCTGATTGGCCGTCTGGGGGTTGCTATCAAGGGTGACGCGGCAGCCGAAGGCGGCTAGCTTGTTCGTGACCAAGGCGACGGCGGGAGCCCGGTGGTTGGTCCTGCCGGTGAGGCAGCCAGAGGAGCCGATGGAGGCGACCTCGGCCCCGTTGAGGAGCCTCGCCTTCACGAGCAGGACGGTGTTCCGGTACTGCGCCTCAGTGTTAACGAAGTCCAGCGAGACCCGCCCCGCCTGGGTTGTCGTGATGTTCCTGGCGGCGAGCGAGCCGGCAGCGAGCATCCAAACCGCTCCATACAGCACGAGGCATTTTCCGGTCATGCCAGAGAGTTTACACCACGGCTAATGGCTGGACTGCACGTTCTCGAGATCAACCGTCTTCCAGTCGCCGCGCATAATCGCCGTCCGAATCTCGGCTGGGGTGTACTTCTCGTCATGTAACTTCTTGGCCAGCAGCGCTTCTTTCATGCAGGTGCCGCAGTGGGAGCTGTGGTTATCGCGGAAGCAGTCGAGTAGGCCTTTGTGGCCGACGGAGCGGTCGCAATAGCAGTAGCAGGGCTGCTGCGCGAGAACCTCGGGGATCTCCTTGGCGATCTGATACGCCTTCTGGATGATCGGGTCGGTGAAGGTTTTGGGGTCGAGGGTGAGAGGCAGCGGCCTAGCGGCGGCGGCTGTTTCGTGGAAGTAGGGAACCGGAGGCGCCTCGGGGATTTTTTTCGCGCTGGCGACCGGGGTAGGGGTGGTGGGGGATTCGGTCGTGCAACCGACCAAGGCCAGTAAGGGAATAAGGAGTACTAGTGCGCGCATACTTCTAGTCTAATGGGGAGATGATAAATCTGCTGACGGAGCCGGAATGGAAGGGGCGGACGATGGTCAGCCGGACCGTCGCGAGCGAGCCGGGGCTGAAGGTGGTGGTGCTCCAGTTTGCGCCGGGGCATGAATTGAAGGCTCACACCGCGCCAGCGCCAATCTCCCTGCATTTCCTGGCCGGAGAAGGGGCTCTGCTGCGCGGCGGCGAGTGGCAGCCGGTGGAAACCGGTTCTTTCTTTGTGCTGCCCGCCGGCGAGGTGCACGGGGTGCGTGCAACCACCTACCTGACGCTGTTACTGACGTTGGGCGGCCGGGGTCCGGTAGACTGAGAGAGATTCCATGCGGCTTCCCGGTACATTGTTTTTGCGCAACCTGTTTGCGCGCCGTAACCTGCTTTATCAGCTCATCCAACGCGACTTCCGCCAACGCTACATCGGTTCGGCAGCGGGCTGGTTGTGGGGGTTGGTCCATCCGATTGTGCAGTTGGCGAGTTGGACCTTCGTTTTTTCCTACTGCATGAAGACGCCGATGCCGCCCGGCGAGGCCACCGAGAACTACACGCTCTTTCTGCTATGCGGCTACCTGCCGTGGATGCTCTTTCAGGAGACAGTGCAGCGGAGCGCGAACTCGATTCTCGAACACTCGAATCTGATTACAAAGACGCTGTTCCCGAGCGAGATGCTGCCGATCTCCGTCTTCTTTTCCTCGATGATGAACCACCTGCTCGCCGTCCTGCTGGCCGTGACGGCGGTCGCCCTTTGGGACGGCCATTTCTACTGGACGCTCTTGTTCCTGCCGATCTACACCGGTCTCCTGGGCATGCTGGCGATCGGCGTTGGGTGGATCTTCGCCAGCTTGCAGGTCTACCTGCGCGATACGGCGCAGGGCGTGATCGTCCTGCTCACGCTGTGGTTCTGGGTGACGCCGATCTTCATCAACGAAGATCAGGTGCCGGAGGGCGTCCGGTTCCTTTTGCGGGGCAACCCGCTGTCGCTCTTTGTCAAAGCCTACCGGGCTCGGCTGCTCTCTACAGAGCTGCCGAACCTGGATGAGCTGGCCGCGATGGCCTGTTGGAGTGTGGGCGCGTTCTTTGTCGGCGGCTTGTTTTTCCGCCATCTAAAACGCGGCTTTGCGGACGTGCTCTAGAGCGCGTCTTTAATTTAGAGTGCTTCCTTGATGGCCCCGAGCAGCATATCGACGTGAGCCGACTGCGACCCTTCGCCCATCAGGCCGATGCGGAACACTTGTCCGGCCAGAGGCCCGAAGCCGCCGAGAATTTCAATCCCGTGGCGCTCCATCAGCTTCTTGCGAACTTCGAAGTCGCTGACCCCAGCGGGGACCTTCGGGGTATGCAGCGCCCACATGCGATGTTCAGCGGGGACCAGCATTTCGAGACCCATCGCCTCAAGGCCGGCCGTGAGCTTGGCGGCGTTCTGCCGGTGGCGCTCGAAGCGGGCTTCGACGCCCTCATCGAGAATCAGCGCGATGCCCTCGCGGAGAGCGTAGAACATGGAGATGGGCGCCGTATGGTGGTAGCGGTGAGCGCCGTCGTAGTACTCGCTCAGCAGCTTGAGATCGAGATACCAGGTGCGCTGCGGGGCCTTGCGGGCGCGCAGCCGGTCCATCGCGCGCGGGGAGCACGAGATGGGCGCCAAACCGGGAGGGCAGCTCATGCCTTTCTGGCTGCAGCTATAGGCGATGTCGATACCGGTCGAGTCCATGTTCACTGGCATCGTCCCCAGTGAGGTGACGCAGTCGCCAATGGTGAGTGCGTCCACTTCTTGAGCGGCTTTGACGATTGCGTGGCCGGGGGTAGAAACGCCGGTCGAGGTTTCGCCGTGGACGAAGGCGACCACCTGCGGCTTCTCGCGATGGATGGCTTCGGCGGCTTCGGCGTCGGTGAACGTCTGTCCCCAGGGCTTCTCGATGCGGACGACCTGCGCCTCCTGGCGATGACCCATTTCGGTGAGGCGATCGCAGAAGTAGCCGTTGGCGAAGACGAGGAACTTTGAGCCGGGTTCGACGAAGTTGGTAACGGCGGCTTCCATGCCCGCGCTACCAGTGCCCGAAAGAGCCAGCGTGAACGGATTCTGGGTGCCGAAAACCTGCTGCAGGCCGGCGCGGATCTCTTCGTTCACCTGAAAGAAGAACGGGTCCAGGTGGCCAACGACAGGTTTTGCCATTGCCTCATACACACGAGGTGCCACCATGGACGGACCCGGTCCAAACAGTAAACGCTTTGGCGGAGATAACGGAGCAAGTGTATAAGACATCTCGATAGGATAACGTTTTGAGACTTCCAATTGACAGCCTGTTGCCGGAAATCGTGGCCTCGCTCGCCAAGACGCCGAATCTGGTGATTGAAGCGCCGCCCGGGGCGGGCAAGACGACACGGGTGCCAGCGGCGCTGTTGGCCGCCGGGATGGGCGAGATTCTGGTGCTGGAACCGCGACGGCTGGCGGCCCGTTTGGCGGCCCGGCGGGTGGCCGCTGAACTCGACGAGAAGCTGGGCGAAACGGTGGGTTACCAGGTTCGGTTTGAAGAAGTGAGCGGGCCGCGCACCCGGCTGCGGTTCCTGACCGAGGGGGTGCTGACGCGGCGGCTGCTGAGCGATGCAGCGCTGCGCGGGGTGCAGGTGGTGGTGCTCGACGAGTTCCATGAGCGGCACCTCGATGGCGATTTGGCGCTGGCGCTGCTGTTGGATCTCCAGCGGCGGAAGCGGCCGGATTTGCGGCTGGTGGTCATGTCGGCCACGCTCGACGCCGCGCCGATTGCGGAACATCTTGGCGGCTGCCCGGTATTGACGAGCGAAGGGAAGCTGTACCCGATGGAAGTGGAGTACACGCCGAATTCGGGGGCGACGTTGGAACAGTTGGTGGCCGGGGGCGTTGAACGGCTGGCGGCGAAGGGGTTGACGGGCGATGTGCTCGTCTTTCTGCCGGGCATTGCCGAGATGCGGCGGGCGCAGCGGCTTTTGGGTTCGTTTCGTACTTTTCTGTTGCACGGCGACATGACCCCCGAAGAGCAGGATCAAACGCTCACTTTACGAAACGAACCCAAAGTGATCCTGGCGACGAATGTGGCCGAGAGTTCGATCACGATTCCAGGGGTAACGGCCGTGGTGGACAGCGGCCTCGCGCGGGTGGCGGTCGATTCACCGTGGACGGGAATGCCGTCCATCGAAGTGGCGCGGGTGAGCCAGGCCTCGGCAACGCAGCGAGCAGGGCGGAGCGCGAGGACGGCGCCGGGGCGGGTGATCCGGTTGTATCCGCAGGAGGAGTTCGTGCGGCGGCCGGCGCAGGACGCCCCGGAGATTACGCGGCGGGAGCTATCGCAGCTGCTCGTGAACCTGCATGGCTGCGGGGTCAAGGACGCCTTGGGACTGCCTTGGCTGACGCCGCCGCCGGCGCCCGCGATTGCGGCGGCGGAGACGCTGCTGGGGCGGTTGGGGGTGGTCGAGAACGGGGCGTTGACCCCGCTGGGGACGAAAATTGCCCAGCTGCCCGTGCATCCGCGGTTGGGCCGGCTGATTGTGGATGGCGGCGAGGACGGATGCCGGGCGGCGGCGGTCCTGTCAAACGGCGACCGGCTGGAGGGGAAGCCGCCGCATCTGGTGGATTCCGACCTCTTCCTACTGTTGGAACGGCCTTGGGAGCCGCAGACAATCCGGACCTACGAGCAGTTGCGGCGGGCCGCCCGGCCAACGCGCAAGGACGACCACGCGCTGCTGCTGGCGTTGACCGCGGCGTTCAGTGACCGGTTGGGCAAGCGCCGGTCGAACGGGGAGATTTTGCTCGCTGCCGGGGGGCAGGCGGCGCTGGCCGAGAGTTCCGGGGTGCGGCAGGCGGAATTAGTGGTGGCGATTGAGATGGAAAACCGCGGGAGGCCGTTGATCCGGCTGGCGAGCAAGGTGGAGCCGGAGTGGCTGCTGGATCTGTTTCCGGAGCGGATGGAGAGCCGGGACGGCGTGGAGTGGAACCGGACGGCGGAGCGCGTGGAACGCGTGAGCGCGTTGCTGTTTGATGGGATGGTGATCGAGGAGACCCGTAGCGGCGGGCCGGACGCCGAGCAGGCAGCCGAACTGTTAGCGGCGAAGGCGATTGAGGCGGGGATGGAACGGTTCGCCGATGTGTCGGGGTTGATGGCCCGCTGGCGCTTCGCCGGTTTGGCGGAGCCGGACTTAAAACAGGCGATCGCGGGGGCTTGCTATGGGTTGCGCAGCTTTGCGGAGTTGAAGGGGCTTCTGGGCGATGGGGGATTGGAACGGATTCTGCTCGACGGGATGGCAGACCGGGCGGCGCTGGAGGCGAAGGCGCCGGAGCGGGTAAAGTTGGCGAAGGGACGGTCTGTCGCCGTTCACTATGTGGACGGGCAGCCGCCGTGGGTCGCGTCCCGGTTGCAGGATTTCTTCGGCATGAAGGAGACGCCGCGGGCGGGTCAAACGCCGGTGGTGGTGCATTTGCTAGCGCCGAATCAGCGGCCGGTGCAGGTCACGCAGGACCTGGCGGGGTTTTGGGAGCGGCACTACCCTGCGCTGCGGCGGGAGTTGGGCCGGAGGTATCCACGGCACTCGTGGCCGGAAGATCCTCTGACGGCGTAAGGGGACGGATCCACAGCTCGCTAGCGCCGGCGAGGAGGTTAACCTTCGTCGATAGCCGGGTCCAGCCGGTGGTGTCGGCGTCTGTAGGCACCCATTGGGAGACGACAAATCGGGCGCCGGCTGCGGCGAAGCCCCGGTAAACCCGCTCCCGGGCCGAAGGGGAGCCGTACCAGAAGCTATTCAGATTGGTGCGATTGAAGTTAATGTAACGGTTGGGTCCTGGGTCGCGGTCGTAGATCATGGGGACGTCACCGACGATACGGAGCCCAGCCTGGCGCGCCCACTCGGGCTTCAAGGTCGGCCCGACGAAGGCGACGCGCGTGCCGGGAGTGGCACCCGCCGCATGCAGTTCGGCCGCGACCGCCACGAACGGATTGGGACTGTTCCCTTCAACTATCAGGCTCTTGGCGGACATCCCGAGCTCTGCCGCGAGGGAAAAGAACAGGGCTGCCGACGCCGCGATGGGGAACAGCCGGCTGGCGGGAGGCCCGCAGCGCAGGTAGGCCGCATGGAGCGGGATGGTTCCCAGAAGAAAGTATTGCGGTGCGATGTAGCGCGTCTCAAAGAAGACCGCAACGTACATGCCAGTGGTCGCTAGCGCCGGTAAGAGCAGGAGCCAGCGGCTGCGGATCTCGGCCCAGAGCCCGGACCAGTCCCTCATCCGGGCGCCCAGCGCGAGGACGGCCAAAAGCCCGGGAGTCGAAAACCAGTGCCACAGCGCTGCCGCACCGTTCTCCTGCAGCGCGCGCAGCTGATTCGCCAACGAGAACGGGGTCTTCTCGAGCCCGGCAAACCAATAGGAGGGCTTGTACCAAGGCGGGTAGACCGTATCGAACGGCTCGGGATAGACGAAGGCATCGGGCGCAGAAGAGATCTGGCGATCAGAGTTGACTCCGCCCTGCCCATGAATCCAACGGGTAAGGCCATTCACCTCCCAGGAATAATTCAAAGGCCCGGAGTCTCCGATGGTCCAACGGCCGGTGTGCTGGCGCAGCGCGATCAACCAGGGGGCACAGCAGACGACAAGCACGGCGCCGGCCACCACGGCCCGGCGACGGTCGACCAGAAACCAGCAGGCAAGCAGGACGGCGGCGAAGGGAAGCATGGCGGCCTTGGTCAGGTAAGCCGCGGCCAGAACGAGACCGAGCGAAATGGGTTTGCCATCCAAAACGAGCAGGCAGGCCGCAAGATAGAGGCAGACCGTCAGCACATCGGGCTGCACCAGGCTAATGCTGGTTAAGCTGAAGACCGCCCACCAGGCGGCCATCCAGCGGGTGATCATCCAACCGCGATCCTCGGCCGTGCACGGCGAGAGCCGCCGCCACAGTTGGTCAGCCAGCAGCACCGCAATGACGGCAAAAACCGCTTGTAGCGCATGGACCGCGGTGGCGGACCAGGCCAACGGCACGAAGCGGACAATAGGGATGAGAAGCCAGGAGAATAAAGGGCTCCAGTAGGCGTTCACCTCGAGCTTGCGGGCGACTTCGAGGTACGCGATCCCATCCGAATACATCTGAAAACGGTGGTGCCAGAACTGCAGGAAAGCAATCAGCAGCGTGCACGCGAAAAGAATTCGTCGAGTGGTCATCCGTCCCATCTTTCTATCGGCCGTCTCCGGCAATGGGTTTATGGCAAAATCAGGAGCAACAATGATTACGCGAAGAGATCTCATGCTCAGTCTGGCTGCCCCGCTGAAGCTGCCTCGCAAATTGCGCTTGGCCGTGATCGGCACCGTGGGGCATATCGGTGACGTCTTGACGCCGCTGCCGAAGTTGCCCGACGTGGAGTTAGTGGCCGTGGCCGAGTCGGACCCGGACGGGATGAAGATTGTCGCCGGCCGGCCGGTGTTGCGCAACGCCAGGCAATATACCGACTACCGGAAGATGCTCGACGAAGTGAAGCCGGACGTGGTGGCCATTTGCAACGACAACGGCGCGCGGGCCGCGGCGGCGCTGGCGTGCGCGGAACGGAAGCTGCCGATGATTGCGGAGAAGCCTCTGGCCATCGACCGGAAAGAGTACGAGCGGGTGAAGAAGGCGATCATCCGGTCGGGGCAACCCGTGCAACTGATTCTGCCGATGCGGCACGAGCCGCACTACCAAAAGCTGCGCGAGATCGTCACCAGTGGCGCGATCGGCGAAGTGGGGCAGATCAGCAGCCAAAAAAGCTACAAGGCGGGCAACCGCGCCCAGTGGTATCGCAATCAGGCCTCCTATGGTTCGACGATCCTCTGGATTGGCATCCATATGTTCGACCTGATGCGCCATTGTTCCGGCCGCGAGTTCACCGAGGCCTTCTCCTATCAGTCGCAGGTCGGCGCCGGGGCTGGCCTGGGCCAGATGGAGAACACGACGACTACCATCCTGAAACTCGATAATGGCGGATCGGCGTCGCTGCATATGGATTACTACCGGCCCGATGAGGCGCCGACCCATGGCGACGACCGGGTGAGAATCGCTGGTTCAAAGGGCGTGGTTGAGTACATGGCAGCGACCGGGGTGACGCTGATGGAGCGCGGTAAAAAGCCGGTTGTCGTGAGTCAGCTACCAGAGGCCGGGCAGATCTTCGTCGATTTCCTCGGCTGGGCCTTTGCGGGACAAAAATGTTCAATGCCGCTGACCGATATCTGGGCTGTCAATGAGACAACCCTAGCCGCGCACGAATCCGTCGCTGCCGGACGCCCGGTTCGGATTTAGATACCTTTTCGCCGGTACAGGCCGAGGGCGATCATCGCTCCGCCGACGAGAAGAAAGGTCGCAGGCTCGGGAACGCTGGGGATGGCGGTCGGCTGAAAGGTGCCGATAAGAGCCTGCGCCGGGGTGCTGCCGCTAAAGTTGATGTAAACAGATGCCGCACTGCTGCCAAACCCGGAGCTGACATTCAAGTAGTTTGTCCAGGCATTGGCGACCGTGTTGGAGGTGTTGGAGGACCGCCGGATGGAGCCGGCGTTGATTCCATCACCACCATCGTGAATGATGTCCCAGATGGCGAGTTGCATCGCCTGGCCCAGCGCTACTGAGCTGACTCCCGACAGGTAGCTTACATAGAGGTAGGCTACCCGTAATTCGTTGGCTGTCGCGGGTGACCTTGGTTCGGACGAATAGGTAGATAGGGAGATTGAGGTGAAGAGATCGACGCAGAACATCGATTGCGACGGGCCGCCGTTGTAGGTGCCGAGAATGATGCCGGCAAAATGCTGTTCTTCCGTCCCGTTCACGAGGAACCTGAGGTTGCCGCCTCGACTTGTATTCACCCCGGTCAGTGTAAGGCTTCCGGCCGAGGCGCCAAGCGCCGACAGCAGCAGGAGGAGGGCAATCTTCATACCTCTATCCTGCGACCAGCGCTACCAAAACCCCATTAGGAGAGTTATCCAAATGGGGTAGAGAGGTTACCTAGTACACTCCCTAAGATTAGTGCCGCAGTCCTAGTCCGGTTGGCCTATAGTTTCGTGCCAATGGCGGCGTAGTCGAGGCAGCCGAAGAACGCCTCCCGGAAATCGGCAGGCAGCGAGACCAGCGACGGCATGGTTTCGATGGCGGGAGCGAGGCGGCGGATCTC
>LNFM01009876.1_pt1 | contig 13654 bp, 10 predicted proteins | sample 596031 | NCBI WGS metagenome assembly LNFM01 (sample SAMN04254537, study PRJNA301005) | activated carbon metagenome | isolation source: dual media filters at the Ann Arbor, Michigan drinking water treatment plant | place: USA: Ann Arbor
GCGAGCAGGCTCTGTCCCTTGTCGGTCAGCGAAACGGGAATGAAGTCGTTGATCGGATCGTAGAGCAGTTTCTTGCGGTACACGTGCGGAGCGATGGCTAGCCCGGGAGAGTTGCCTCGCCCGATCGTGTAGCCGTCCGGCGTCGCCTTGGCGATCATGTCGACACCGAGCATGCCGCCGGCACCGGGACGACTGTCGACGATGACTTGTTGGCCCAACGCGTCGCCGAGAGCTCGCGTGACGATACGGGCGATCACATCTGCACTCGACCCCGGTGCGTTCGGAAGAATGTAGCGGATGGGTCGGCTCGGGTAGCTCGACACCGATTCGGCGGCAAGCACCCAAGCCGGAGACACGGCGGAACACACAAGCGCCAGCGCGCACGCCGCCTTGATGGCTCGATTGAACATCTCTCTCCTCCTGCGGGTCTGGCGATGCCGAATCGACAGTCCATTTTATGGAATGACATCACGCCGTTCACGGCGCCGACGAAGCGATCCTACGCCAAGCCGCCCGCAGGAGCCAACACACTCTTGCGATGCACGGGGGCAACGGCGCGACATCGTCTTGTTGCGCTGGTCCGCCGCGTCGGCGAGCGTCCGATGCCATCCAGACGCACGCCCCCTTCGGATCGATCCCGGGTGCGCTTCGATTGCCTCCATGAAGCATGGCGTGTGCATCGATCCGGCAGAACGTGCAGAGCACTTTCGCTCATCGAAGCTAGCAGCCTTCGCCCGCACCGTTGTCCGCCGCGTTGCTTGCGAATGAGGCCATCTGCGCTTGGCCTCTTCCATGGTCATTGTTCGATTCGACGCTGCGTGCTACCGTGAACGCATCGTGGCTGTAAGTCGACGGGGGAGCTGCCATGCATCACGTTCTGCGCGTACTGGCGAGTGGATCAGCCGTGGTCGTACTCGCCGCCTTCGGCGTGCCCGATATCGCCCAGGCCCAAATGATGGACGCCGCCTCCGGATTTCCCAACCGCCCGATCCGGATCGTCGTGCCATTCTCTGCCGGCAGCGGCAGCGATTTCCTCGCGCGCCAGCTTGCCCCGAAGTTGACCGAGCGTTGGGGCCAGCAGGTGGTCGTCGACAATCGCCCGAGCGCGGCGGGAACGGTGGCCGGCGAGATCGTGACCCGCGCCACGCCGGACGGACACACGTTGATGATCACCTCTTCGGGCATTGCCGCCAGCGCAGCGCTCTACCCGAAATTGCCCTACGACACCGTCAAGGACTTCGCCTCGGTCAGCAAGCTGGCCGTCACGGCGACGATGTTCGTCACCTCCCCCAGCAGCGGGCTGCGCACGATCAAGGACTTGATCGAACACGCGAAGAAACGGCCCTCACAGCTTACCTACGGACATTCGGGCATCGGCAGCGGCACCCATTTCGCCAGCGAGTTGCTCAACGTGATGGCCGGCATCACGACGGTGCACGTGCCCTACAAAGGCGGCGCCGAAGTCATGACGGACGTGATCTCGGGCCGCATCGATTACGGCGTGGTGCCGATGCCGCCTTCCGTTCCGCTCGTCAAGGCCGGACGGGCCCACGGCATCGCTGTCACGACCGCAGCGCGCAGTTCCTCGATCATGGAGGTCCCCACGGTGGCAGAGTCGGGTCTGCCGGGCTATGTCTATGACGGCTGGTTCGGCGTCTTCGCACCGAGCAAAGTGCCCGCCGCGATCGTCAGGAAGCTCTCCGAGGAAGTGGCACGCATCCTGGCGCTTCCGGATGTTCGCGACCGCATCCACTCGATCGGCATGGAGCCCACGCCCAGTTCGCCGCAGGAACTGCACAAACTGCTCGCCACGGAGATCGAAACGCGAAAGAAAATCTTCGGCGCGCAGACGGGAAAGCCGCAATGAGGAGACGAGCACGATGGCAAGCCTGAGACGAATTCGAGACGACGTTCCGCCCGCTGTCGAACACCCGCGTCTGTGCTCCACGCTCAAGTGGTCGCTCATCGCACTGGCCCTTGTGGCACCGTCGAGCACAGCACAGACCTGGCCGACCAAGCCGATCCGCCTGATCGTGTCATCGGCCCCCAAAGGGGGCACCGACACCATCGCACGCATCGCCGCCAATGCCTTGAGCGAGAGCCTGTCCCAGCAAATCGTGGTCGACAACCGCCCCGGCGCCAATGGACAGATCGCGCTGAGCCTGCTGGCCAAGTCGCCGCCGGACGGCCATACGCTGTTGATGCACGGCGCGGCGTCGATGGTCATTCATCCTCACACCTATGCGAAGCTGCCCTACGACCTTGCGCGAGACTTTCTTCCCGTCGGCTTGATGGCAGCCTCCGACTACATCCTGTCGGTGCATCCTTCGCTCCCCGTGAAGACGGTCGGGGATCTTGTCCTGCTGGCACGAGCGCGACCCGGACAGATCGCGTTCTCATCGTCCGGCCTGTCTAGCCTGCCCCATCTCGCGGGCGAGTTGCTCAAGCTGCGCGCCAAAGTCGACATGCTGCACGTTCCTTACAAAGGCGGCGGGCCGGCGGCACTGGCCATCCTCAGCGGAGAGGTCGCTCTCATGTTCGGAACCGGCCCCACGGTCGTGCATTACGCAAAGACGGGAAAGCTGCGTCTGATCGCCACTGCGAGCGAGCAGCGTTCCCGTGCGATGCCGGATCTGCCGACCGTCGGAGAGACCGTGCCGGGGGTCGTGGTGACGGCCTGGTATGGCATGACGGCGCCGGCGGGAACGCCGGCCGCGACGGTATCCCGTCTGAATGCGGAGATCGCCAAGGCGGTCGCCACCGAGCGCGTCGCCAAAGCCATCGTCGCTTCGGGGTTGGAGCCCGTCACCAAGACACCGGAGGCCTTCGCAACCTACATCAAGGCGCAGACCGCCAGTTGGGGCGAAGTCGTGCGGGCGGCGGGCTTGCGCGCCGAATGAGCGATCCGTACGTAGATGGCCTCCCCGGGCCGGGCAGCGCTGTACAACGCTAGGCGACTCGCACGCTCAGCGCATGGGGCTGCCCCCTTGCGAGCCAGCCCGCGTTGCGCGCAAGCTCCCGCTTTCCATCCGCTGAATCGATTTTTTCCTGGAGGAGTTCGCGTGAAGACAACGGCATGTCGGCGATACGTCATCATGGCCGCCCTGCTCCCGTTCGGGGTGCCGTTCGCATGGGGCCAGACCCCTTCGGCCGCTCCGGGACAGACCTATCCTGCACGCCCGATCCGCCTGATCATCCCATTACCGCCAGGCGGCGGCGCCGACTTCATCGGACGCGCGGTCGGGCAGCAGCTTTCGGATCAGCTCGGCCGCCCCGTCATCATAGACAATCGCGGCGGCGCGAGCGGCGCGATCGCCGGGGAGATCGCCGCCCGTGCGGCGCCGGATGGCTACACGCTGTTTCTCGCCTATGCCGCGTCGCACGGCATCAATCCCGCGCTTGGGAAAGTGCCCTATGAGCCGCTCAAGGACTTCACCGCCATCACCTACATGGCACAGTCGCAAAACATCATCAGCGCGCACCCGTCGTTCGCCGTCAATTCGCTGATGGAACTCGTTTCCGCAGCGCGTGCCAAGCCCGGAAAGATCGTCTACGCGTCGGCGGGATTCGGCAGCGCCACGCACCTGTCGACCGTACTGCTGGCGCAGATGACAGGGGCGAACTTCATCCATGTGCCGCACAAAGGCGCCGGACCGGCATTGATCGATCTACTCGGAGGCCATGTGCAATTCGCGTTTGCCAGCCTGCCTGCGGCCCTGCCGCACACCCGTACCGGCAAATTGAAGGCGCTCGCCGTGAGCGGTCTGAAGCGTTCGCCCATCGTGCCCGAGGTCCCCACGGTGGCCGAGAGTGATCCAGCACGACTGGACGGCTTCGAGACGAACCAGTGGTACGTGCTGCTCGGACCGGCGAAGTTGCCGGCCGCAATCGTGCAGCGGCTCAACAGTGAAACCAACAAGGCGCTGAACATCCCCGACATGCGCGTGAAGCTGGAACGCCAGGGTGTTGAAATCGAGGGCTCCACCCCCGAGGCCGCGCACGAGTTCATCCGGCGTGAACTGGCGAAGTGGGCGAAGGTGGTGGCAGCCGCGGGGATCAAGAGCGAGCCGGGACGCTAAGCGCACTCGGTCGATTGGCGGCGATTCGCGCCAAGCGAAGGTCGGCTGCGCCCTCTGGACAGACCGCGGCAGCGGCCGGCTCGGATCCGGCGCCGAAGATCGACTGCAGATGGCGGCCGGGTATCGGGCCACGACATGCTCGACGTTCGATTACAATCGTCGCGGTGGCATTCTTCGACCCGTGCACGACAGCGCCATGATGATCGAACAGGCTTTTTTGCCGACAGCCCACTCGCGCGATGCAAGCTCACAGGCAGCCGTCGCTGCCCCTTTCACGGCGCGTTCCGCCTATCCCGGCCGGCCTTGTTGCAAGTGACCACGGCCGCCTTCCCGCCGCTGAACCGTGCCGAACTCGCAGCGATTGACGTCGCCGCCACGATGCGCTCGACGGCACGGGCGCGGGAGAGGCACCCACGCTTCTGTGTCCGATGCGCCACGCAGACCGGCGCATGCCCTGACCGTAACCGCGGCTTGTGCTTTTTCGATACCCGAGGAGAAACGATGGCAGACCTGACGAAAGCTGAGGTGGTGTCGTTGCTGGCACTACACGGTTACGATGTGCCCGAACCCGATCTGACCGAGGTGGTGCACAGGCTCAACGCGCTGGTCGACAGTCTCAAGGGGCTAGACGCGCTCGACGTCTATCACGTCGAACCGGTGCCGGTGCAACCGCTGCGGAGGCAGGGCCATGCGTGACGACGACATTGCGCTGCTGACGATACGCGAGCAGTCCCGCCTCATCGAGAGCCGACGACTTTCGGCGGTCGAACTCACGAAGGTCTACCTCGCGCGCATCGAGCGGCTGGACGGCAAGCTGCACGCATTCAACGCCGTGCTGGCCGACGAGGCCATCGAGGCCGCGCACGCTGCCGACGCCGAGATCGCGGCGGGCCGCTATCGCGGACCGCTGCACGGCATTCCGATCGCGGCGAAGGATCAGATGAACATCAAGGGCGTGCCGAATACCGGCGGCTCGCGCGTGTACCTGAGCAACGTCGCCGCTGAAGACGCAACGATCATCGCGAGGCTGCGGCAGGCCGGCGCGATTATTCTGGGTACGCTCGCGACCCACGAGTTCCACATGGGAACGACGCTGCGCTTCTTGAAAGCCTACCCCGCGAACCCTTGGGATCTGACCCGAACGCCCGGGGGATCGTCCGCCGGCTCGGGTTCGTCGGTGGCGGCAGGGCTGGTGAGCGGCTCCCTCGGCGGCGATACCGGCGGCTCCATCCGCGGTCCGGCGGGCTTCAACAACATCGCCGGATTGCGACCGACGTGGTCGCGTCTTAGCCGCGCGGGAATCTTCACGCTCGCGTGGTCCATGGATACCGCGGGCCCCCTCGCGCGCAGCGCCGAAGACTGCGCGCTGATGCTGCAGGCGATGGCGGGATACGATCCTGCGGACCCCACCACGGCCTCCGAGCCCGTCCCCGACTATACCGCCGGCCTCAACGAGGGCGTCAAGGGGATGCGCATCGGACTCGTGGAGGAAATGCTCGAGGAGATCGAAGAGGATACGCGCAAGGCCGTGGAAGCGGCGGCCGACGTGCTGAAAACCCTCGGCGCTCGCGTCGAGCGCATCAGCATGCCGATGGTGAAGAAAGTCCGCCCCGTCCATAGTGCGATCGTCGATACGGAGGCAGCGAGCTATCACCGGGGCAAGCTGCTGGAGGGACGTTACACTGACTTCGACTACAACACGCGCGTGCGCCTGATGGTCGGCACCGTCCTGCCGTCCGCGTTGACCACACTTGCCATGCGGGCGCGCGCGGCGCTGGCTGCCGACGTGCTCGACACCTTCGAGCGCTACGCGATTCTGATCGGGCCGACGAACACCGGCGGTGCGACGCCGATACCGACCGAGTCGGGCGTCCACAGCAAGGCCGACGCGTCGAGCAAGCTGCTCTGGTCCGGCGACGCCGGCGGCGCCGGTACGGCGGCAGCGGCCCGCAATGCGTTCAGTCTGACCGGCAACCCGGCGATTTCGCTGCCGTGCGGGTTCGACGGCCACGGGCTGCCGCTGGGACTGCAGATTGCGGCGCGACAGTTGGGGGAAGCGACGCTTTTTCAGGCATCCCATGCGTATCAACAGGCGACCGACTGGCACAGGAGGCACCCGCCGATGCCTTGGGCATAGTCCTCTCCGAAGATCAAGGTCCCGTAACCGACGAAGATTCGCTGCCACCGCTTGCTTCGCCAGATCGCCGCGCGGCGCGCCGTTCGCGCGCGGTTTCCGCTCAGAATTCCGACCGCTGTCGACGATCGGGCCTGCCGGTGCGCCGGCCCTTCTGGCGCCTCTTGTCCGCGGAGGTGCGCCGATCGCCCTGCCGACGCTCCGGCGCTCGTCGGCGATCGGCCAGGGTTGCCTTCTGCTCGGCCTTGGCCGCCGCCAGCCATCGAATCCCCTCGCGGTCGATGTAGTAGCACTCGGAAAAATCGAGCACCACATCCCCTTCGCGCTCCAGCACGCGATGGTACGTGGCCTCGATGACGGGCAGCGAGCCGTAGTAGATGTTGCCCCGCACCTTGAGCACCTTGCCGCGAACGCTCAGGTTGGGATGGGCTTGTTCCCACTTCGAATAGGCGATGGCGAGAATCGATCCGACGACCACGGCCCCGAACAGATCCAGGAACAACACCGACAGGAAGGAGGCCAGGAACACGACCGTTTCCCGTCGATCCCTGAAGTGAGGCCTGATGTCGCCCCAGTTGATCATGTTGGCGCCGAGCAGCATGATCACCGCCGCCATGGCCGGTATGGGAATGATGGCGATCAGCGGCGCGAGGAACAGCACCATCAAAAGCAGCACGAGCGCCGAAGCCGCAGACGTCCAGCGGCTCTGCCCTCCCAGGCTGTGCACCAGCCACATGCGGTTGAACGAGGCGCAGGTCGGCATCGAGGACAGGAAGGGCAACACGCAGTTCGACACGGCGTCGGCAAAAATGCCCTTGCGGCTGTCGGTGTAGCCGCCGACCTTGCGATTCATGCGTCGCATCGCCGCCACCGTCTGGAACAGACCGAGCAGCGCCAAGGTCACCGCACCCGGCAGGATCGCGATGATGTCCGACATGGCCTCCTGGTCGAACAGCGGTATCGACGGCAAGACCAATCCCATCGACGACAGATTCGCGATCTGCTCGATCAGGGTGTTCTCTAGGCCGACCGTCGCATCGAGGTATTCGGAATAGGCGGTGCCCGCGCAGACACCGAACAGGATCGCCCAGTTGCGCAATGCTGCGAACTGCCGGATCAGCAAACTCGTGATCAGGGTGATCAATCCGATCTGGATGGCGTACATGTTGCCGATCTCCAGCACCGCCAGCAGCGACTGCCAGGCGATCCAGAGCGGCCAATCCACCTGGGTATTGATCGGCAAGCCTGCAAAGCTGGTCAAGGACTTGAAGATGAGAAACAGTCCGATCCCGCAGATCAGGCCGTTGATGACCGGCTCGTTGATGAGGTCGAGCATCCGGCCGAGCGGCCGAATCAGCACGAACAGAAGCTGAATCAGTCCCGCCAGCAGGATCAACGTGAGCGCATAGCCGAGATAGTCGGCCCCGAAGGGCGGCGCGATGGGCAGCAGCGTCACCCCGATCGCCGCCGACATCGTGGTATTGGGACCGCCGCTGAATACGCGCGACGGATTGAGCATCGCCGTGAACAAGACGCCCCAGATCGCGGCGTAGATGCCGAAGTGCGGAGGCAGACCGGCCAGCGTGGTCGAGAACGCAATGGCTTGGGGCAGCGTCACCACCGCCAGCGTCATGCCGATCACGAGGTTGCGGCGCAGCGGGTGCAATAGGCGCGGCAACGCGCTGGGGATGGCGATCATCGGCGGGCCTTACGGGATGGCGTGAGGCGTACCGCTGCGGCCGAGCGACTCCGCATAGCGGGTCAACGGCGGCATCACGCCCATCATCAATTGCTGCCAGGCGGCCACCAAAGGCCCTTGCCTGTCCCCGGCGGGCCGAGGCAGCGTGCTGATGTAGTAGGCGATGTCACGGCAATCCTGATTTTCGAGGCTGCCTTCCTGACCGAGAGGCATGTTGCGACAGATGAAACCCGCCATGACGGTGTTCACCCGCCCGAAATGCATCCGGGAGTCGAGACTGAAGGATTCGGGACCCGCCAAAGCCGGGTACAACACCCGGCCATCCACGACCGTCCCGAAGCCTTGTACGCCATGACAGGCCGCGCATTTCTCCCGGTACAGATGGGCGCCTCGAACGTAATCGTCTCCGCGCCTGAGCGTCGCAGACGCCGGGATCTCCTCCATGCCCTGTTCGGGATAGCGATGCCCCATCTTCAGATCGAGCGCGGCGGACAGAAAGCGGCTGTAGGCGGTGATGTCTCGCAGCAGGTCGTCGGCCGCGTTCGGCTTGAAGCCGTTCGACGAGTTGATGAAACACTGCATCTGGCGCATCTCGTAGGGCAGCAGCAGGCCGGTGAAGCGATCGTACATGTCGGCCATCACCCAGGAAGCCCCAAGGCCGTTCGACCCGACGATCCTGTTGCCGGCGCTGTCTTGCTTGTCCCCGAGATTTTGGTGGCAGTGATCGCAGCTGGTATGCGTGCTGCGGCTGAAGCGGGTAGCGTTCCAGCGCTCGCGAGCGCCCTGTTTGGCCAACTGCCCCTGCGTATCGTCGACGATGTTGCAGCCCCGCTGGATCGCCCGGACATCCGCTTCGCTGTAGCCGCTCAGATCGCTCACTCGGCCCGTCGTCTTGTGCAGGTAGGGCGAGCGATAAACCTCGCCTGCACTCAGCGCATAGGCCTGAAGCTTCTCCTCGCACGCCGCCGTGAGTTCGACTGGCGCCTCGCGCAGCGAATCGCGCTCGGCGTGCTTCTCGATCGCCAGCAGATACAGCAGCCCCAGGACAGCAACGATCGCCGCAGTCCTCAGCAACTTGACCCACACCACCGCCATCCGCCTAACTCCCGCCCTTGCGCGCACCTTCGCCCAACTGCAGGTGGTGCGCCACCCCGCGCGCGAGAATACGAAGGTCGCGCACGGCGGGATCGTAGAGCGTAGGGACGAACCCGTCCATGGGTCCGGCGTAGCATCGCATCACGCGCTCTTCGAAAGATACGCGCTTGCGCAGCCTCTCATCGTAGCGATCGGCGTTGACGAAACCGTACGCGAGATCCTCGACCGTGTGGCAACCCGAGCACGAACGCACCTCGTCGCGCGCCGTCTTGCGGGTGAAGCGGCCGCCATGCTCGTGAGTGAAGAAGAAAAGGTTGTAGCCGTGCTGGGCCGCGCGGATGAAGTAGCCGTCCACGCCGAAGGCGTCCAGGCCATAGTCGGCCCAAAACTGCTGCCAGCCGGGCGCCGACACTACCTTGGGATGAAAAACCGGCACACCAGAGCCGAAATGCGCCCAGAGCACGAACGCGAGAATCGCCGCAACCGCGCCGAACGGCTTGAGCATCCTTAAAACCGTCCGCCCGATGTCGGGCCGCTGCTTGGATGTTTCCGGCGCCTTGCTTCTTTCCATGAACCGCCCCGTTTAACGCGGCGGCGTTGCTCCCGGCCCCATCACCGCACGCACGATGTTTCGGTGCGGATTATAGTCCTTATCCTCGGCCTTGCCGGTTCCAGTCAGGACGGCCGCCTTCAAGACGCGGCTGCCCGCTTCGCTGTTCTTCAGGTTGATCAAGGTCGACTGGATGGCTCCGCGAACATTGGCAGGCAACGTGCGCTTGACTGCGATCGGCAACTGCAGCAACGGCTCGGAGACCGCCAGCACGACGATGTCCTCGCTTTTGACCGATTTCCTGACCAGAGGCAGTTCCAGGACACCGTCGCCTGCGCCCGCCGCGTCGGCCTGACGACTGTTGAGGGCAAGAATCGAGTTGGGCGGATTGACCGCAAACAGCGATTTGAAGTCGTCCTTGTTCAAACCGGCCTGCAGCAACAGATAGCGATTCGCGATGTAGCTGACCATCGCATCCTCGCCGCCCCCGAACAGCACGCTGCGCCCTCGCAGCTGAGCGACGGACGTAATGCCGCTATCCTTGCGCACATAGAGCACCCCGGCGATCGTCCGCTTGCCGAACTCCTCGATATGCGCGATCACCTCGTAACTTTGAGCCGACCGGATGTAGTGGTACTGGTTGTAGTGGACGATGTCGTAACGCTGCTCCGCCACGCCTTTCCAGAACGACTCGAAATCCTTCGCCGTCACCAACGTGACCTTGCGACCGAGCTGCTCGCTCAGATGATCGGCCATGGGCTGGAACATGCGGGTCGTCTCGGCCGCGTTGCGACGCGGAAACACGCCCATGATCAAAGAGTCCTCGGCCGCCGGAACCGCAGGCGAAAGAGCCGCGCTCGCGATCAACACGAATACGGTCGCGATGCGTGCCCACCGCAGATTCCAGTCCGTGATGCCATGCCATTTCATTCGAGCCCCCTTCATGAACAGCCAACACCGCTCGGGCATGCCCCTCAAACGGAGCCAGCCACTTTGCGCTTGATGCGGGCGTCGGCCAACTGCATGGGTTCGACACTCGCTTGCACATCGTTCAGATGATTCCAGTACGCACGCACATCCATGGGCTTGGCCAACAGATAGCCTTGTGCCAGATCGCAGCCCTGGCCCCTGAGGAACGCGAGCTGCTCCTGCGTCTCGACGCCCTCGGCAACGACTCTCAGATCCAGCCCCTGGGCCATCGAGAGGATGGCCTTCACCAGCAGGACATCCTCCGCGTTCTCGGGCAAGCCCGCCACGAAACTGCGATCGATCTTGAGCACATCGAAGCGGAACCGCTTCAGGTAGCTCAGCGACGAATAGCCAGTGCCGAAATCATCCAGCGACAGGGTCACACCGAGCGCACGCAAGCTGCTCAGTTCCTCCGCGACGTGATGATGATCGTCCAGCAGCACGCTCTCGGTAATCTCCAACTCCAGCGCTTCGGACGGAATGCCGTAGGCCGCCATCATCTGCGAGAGCTTCTCGGCGAAGCGCTTCCGAAACTGCACGCGGGATATGTTGATCGCCAGGAAGCCGGGATGGATCCCCGCATTGCGCCACTCCAGCCAGTGCCGGCACGCCTGCTCGAGCACCCACTCGCCGATGGCGACGATCTGGCCGCTCGCCTCCGCGAGAGGAATGAAGACAGCCGGGCTGATGGAGCCCTTCTCCGGATGGTGCCAGCGCAGGAGCACCTCGGCTCCCCGATGACGCTGGCTGATCGCGTCGAAGATGGGCTGGAAATGCAGCGCCAGCTGTCCCGATTCGAGCGCCAGGTTGAGGTCCTGCTCCATCTGCATGCGCTCGCGCAGCCGCGTGTTCATTTCGTCGGTGAAGAAGATCGCCGAACCCTGCCCCATCGCTTTCGCCTGATACATGGCATTGTCGGCGTTCGCCATCAGCGCTTCGACGCTGTCGCCGTTGTCAGGGAAGAACGCGATGCCGATGCTGCAGCGTGCAACGACCTTGCGCCCGCTCAGTATTTGCGGCTGCGAGATGGCCGTGATCAGGCGCTCGGCAATCGCCTCGACCTGCCGGTCGTCCACGACCTCCGGCGCAAGCACCAGGAATTCGTCTCCCCCGAGCCTTGCGACCGTATCGACCTCCCTCAGGATGGATCGCACGCGAGCGCCGGTGGCCACCAGGAGTTCGTCCCCGACCGCGTGCCCCATGGAGTCGTTCACGCTCTTGAAATTGTCGAGATCGATGAAGAACAGGGCGAACCGTTCGCCGCTGCGCTTGGCCCGATGGATCGCTTGATTCACCCTGTCCAGGGCCATCATCCGGTTCGGCAATTGCGTCAAGGTGTCGAAGTTGGCTTGCCGATGCAGCTTCGCCTGCTCCTGCTGAACCTCCAGGGCCATCGCATCGAAAGCCTCCCCGAGCAATCCGAACTCCTTGGAGGATTGCACCGCCACAGGCGTGTAGTGCCCCCGCCCGAGCTTCTGCGATGCCGCGATCAGCTGCCGGATCGGGAACAGCACATTGAAGCGGAACACCACATGAATCGCGGCGCTCAGAAACATAACCATCAAACCCAGGGCGAGAATCTGCACCGTCAACTGGCGCCGAAACTCTCGTTCGAGGGATTGCTTGCTCAGGCCCACCAGGAACCGCCCCAGTTGCACCCCGTCGTGCACGATGGGGAATTCCAGCCGGATCAACTCCGCTTGCCCGTCGATCTGCTGCAGAAGCTTGGAGACGTCTTTATCCTTGCCGGCCGCTTCGATGCGCTGCTTGATCGCGGGGTCGGCATCGTCGATGTAGGCGCTGAGCGTCGCCCCTTTGGGGCTCAAGATGACGCCATACACCACGTCCTGCTGGGACGACACCTGGCGTGTGTAGTCGTTCAACAGCAGGAAGTCGAAACCCAGGATCGCATCCGGACTCACGAGCGAAATCAGCCGGCCGAGCGCTTGCCCCCGGTCGATCAGCTGCTTCTCGTGAAACTCGCTCGATGTGAGCACCGAGTAGAGCGTGTTCACAGCCATGGTGATCGTCAGGATCGTCGACACCATCAGCGTGAACTTCGCTCCCAGACCCAACCTCATTGCCTCTCCACGGGCGCTATCGCGCGTCGAAGTTCGAACGGATGCCCAGCCAAGCGCAGGCACGTTCGATTAACGTCTTGAGGTCAAAAGTCTTTACTTCTTTCGAGTCGGCGCGAGCAATCGACTATCGGCGCGCAAACTGCCACCGGCAGAGGAACGCGTCCGGCCCTGCGATGCCAGTCTTCGTTCAGGCTTCCCAGCGGGTCGCCGACCCGACGGACACGATCGACACCGGTGATTACCGACATGGAATGACGGCGATGGCGCGAGGGACTGACGCGCGGGCAGTTCGGGCTTAGGGGACGCCCCCGTTCGGGTGCGCGCATGGATACTTCGGCTCCGTACCACAAGGTCGAGAGCCCGCCCTAACCGGGGGATGCCTGCAACGAGCCAAGGGCGGCACCGGATATGCTGCCGCCGTGGGCGAGAGGACACCCTTTGCATTTCCTGCAGCGCAAGCGCCGCCGCGATATCGCTGCCGGTACGTCCATGATCGCGATCATCCCAGTTTGGCTCTCCGCATCCGTTCATCGGCGGATGACAGCGCGACTCTTGCCGGCTCATCGGTCGACGCTTGCGGCGCCGCCTGCCGCCGGCGCCTGCATCCGATCACGACAGCGCCAGATCCAGTAGCCGACTCATGCCCCCACGACGGCACACGCCAGCGCGGCCACGTCGCGACTCGGGTGAGACACTACCGCCAGTGCAAAGGCCGCCCGTATCCTTCTGACAGGCACATCGGCCGTCCGCAGCAAAGAGAATCGAGGCTGGATGCTGAAGCTGATGCCGATCGTTGCGATGAGGACGCGCGACAAGGCCCCGATCTGCGCGCCCCCCGATTCGCACGAGTTCGGGCCGGGGAAAGCCGCCGCTCATCAGAACGAACCGCTACACCCAAAGCAGGATCGACTGCATCGGCATAGGCATGAAGGATGCATCTGCAATCTTGGCGGTCACCGCGGCCAGCAGCGAATTCGGCGGCCGGCGCAGGATCGAGGCCCAAAGCCATGACCCGCTCGCACGGAAGCTTCGGGCGTCGATCGACTT
>LNFM01009877.1_pt1 | contig 13653 bp, 8 predicted proteins | sample 596031 | NCBI WGS metagenome assembly LNFM01 (sample SAMN04254537, study PRJNA301005) | activated carbon metagenome | isolation source: dual media filters at the Ann Arbor, Michigan drinking water treatment plant | place: USA: Ann Arbor
GGAACTCCACCGCCGTGCCCAGCGGGCTGACCAGCGTGGTGTGCAGGCTCTGGTAGCCGTTGGCCTTGGGGATGGCGATGTAGTCCTTGAAGCGGCCCGGCACCGGCTTGTAGAGCTGGTGCAGCACGCCCAGCGCGACATAGCAGTCGGTCAGCGTGGGCACGACGATGCGAAAGCCGAAGATGTCGCTCACCTGCGCGAAGCCGGCGTGCTTCTCGCGCATCTTGTGATAGATGCTGTAGACGGTTTTTTCGCGGCCGCTGACGTCGACGCGCAGCTTCTGCTGCGTGAACGCCTGTTGCACCTCCTTCTGCACGCGCTCGACGATGTCGCGCCTGTGCCCGCGCGCACGCTTGACGGCCTTGGTCAGCGCGGCGTAGCGCCACGGGTGCAGCATCTCGAAGCACAGTTCCTGCAGCTCACGGTAGCTCTGGTTCAAGCCCAGGCGGTGTGCGATGGGGGCGTAGATGTCGAGCGTCTCGCGCGCGATGCGCTGGCGCTTGGTCGGCGCCATCGCACCCATGGTGCGCATGTTGTGCAGGCGGTCGGCCAGCTTGATGAGGATGACACGCACGTCGCGCGCCATCGCCAGCAGCATCTTGCGAAAGCTCTCGGCCTGGCCCTCTTCGCGTGTGTTGAACTGCAGCTTGTCGAGCTTGGTCAGCCCGTCCACGAGGTCGGCCGTCGGGGCCCCGAACTTCTCGATCAGCTCGGTCTTGGTGACGCCCTGGTCTTCGATGGTGTCGTGCATCAGCGCGGCCATGATGGCCTGCGCGTCCAGCTTCCAGTCGGCGCACAGCCCGGCGACGGCGATGGGATGGGTGATGTAGGGCAGGCCGCTGGCCCGGAACTGCCCGAGGTGGGCCGCATCGGCGAACTTGTAGGCCTCGCGCACCTGCTTCAGTTCGGCCTTGGAGAGGTAGCCGAGCTTCTCGGTCAGCGCGGCGAACGACGAGGCTTCGGTCGTGGGCCCTGCCCGAGGCTGCACCAAAGGCGCCCGCTGCAGCCCTTGCAGGGCGGCAGGCAGCAGTTCGGCGGCCAGGGAACGCAGGCTCATGGGCCCGAATTTAGCTTGCTTTGCCTGCAGGGGCCTTGCGTCGGGTCAATGGCGGGCAGGCCTGTCCTGAACGACGGGCGCAAAGCAAACGGGGCCCTGCCGACAGGCAGGGCCCCGTTGAAGAGGCAGCGTTCAGCGTGAGCTCAGACCGGCACCTTGCGCAGCATCTCGACGCCCACCTCACCGGCGGCGATCTCGCGCAGCGCGGTCACGCCCGGCTTGTTCTTGGTCTCGATCTTGGGCGCATGGCCCTGGCTCAGCATGCGTGCCCGGTAGGTGGCCGCCAGCACGAGCTGAAAACGGTTCGGGATGCGGACGAGGCAGTCTTCAACGGTGATGCGGGCCATGGGTGCCTTCCAGCAGGAATTCGGGGTCGGTCGGGTGAGGGCGGTCGGCAGAGACTTCAGACCAAGCCCAGCGCAGCAAAGACCTGCGAGCGGTAGCGTTGCTGCGCGGCGTACTTCAGGCGCTGGGAGTGAACGACCGTCTTCAGGTCGAACAGCGCCGTCTCGAACAAGCTGTTGATGATAACAAAGTCGAAGTGGCGGGCCTGCGCCACCTCGTGGCGGCCGTTGGCCAGGCGCTTGGCGATGATGTCCGGGTGGTCTTCTCCGCGCCGGTTCAGGCGCTGGGCCAGCTCTTCCCAGCTGGGCGGCAGGATGAAGATCAGTACCGCATGCGGGAACAGGCGTTTGATCTGGAGTGCGCCTTGCCAGTCGATCTCCAGCACCACGTCGTCGCCGTGCTGCAGGCGTGCTTCGATGGCGGTGCGGCTGGTGCCATACATGTTGCCGTGTACCTCGGCGTGCTCGAAGAACTCGCCACGGTCGACCATCTGGCGGAATTCGGCCTCGGCGATGAAGTGGTACTCGCGGCCGTCCACCTCTTGCCCGCGCGGTTCACGCGTGGTGTGGCTCACCGAGACGGCCAGGCGGGAGTCGAGCTCCAGCAGCGCCTTGACGAGGCTGGACTTGCCAGTGCCGCTGGGCGCTGCCACGCAGAAAAGATTGCCAGGGGTTTCCATGCCACGATTTTCCACCACCGCGGGCCGGCGATGCACTGAACGGTCCCCAACTGCACCCCCGGCAGGACGGAACCACCCAGCTGATGGGAGGCACCTTCAAGAACCGCTGCATCCCGCCCCGGGCTTTGCCAGCCTGCAGACCCAGGTTCCCATCGCCATCCACCACGAGCACCTGGGCCCAGGCGCGCAGGAAAGAAGGGCAGTCTTCAGGGTGGGTCGATGGCCGTGTCGCGAAGACGCAGTGCATTCCCGATCACCGACGCCGAGCTCAGACTCATCGCCAGCGCCGCGATCATGGGCGACAGCAGCCAGCCGGTGAAGGGATAGAACAGCCCGGCGGCCAGCGGGATGCCCAGCGCGTTGTAGACGAAGGCGAAGGCCAGGTTCTGCTTCATGTTGACCACGGTGGCCACCGACAACGCCGTGGCCGTGGCGATGCCGCGCAGGTCGCCCTTGACCAGCGTGAGTTGCGCGCTGTTCATCGCCACGTCGGTGCCGGTGCCCATGGCGATGCCGACATCCGCGCGGGCCAGCGCCGGGGCGTCGTTGATGCCGTCGCCGGCCATCGCGACCACGCGGCCCTCGGCCTGCAGTTTCTCGACCAGCCTGAGCTTGTCGGCGGGCTTCACTTCGCCATGCACTTCGTCGATGCCCAGACGTTGCGCCACGGCACGCGCCGTGGTCAGGCCATCGCCGGTGGCCATCACGACGCGGATGCCGGCCTGGCGCAGCGTCGCCAGCGCCTCGGCCGTGGTCGGCTTCACCGGGTCGGAGACGACCAGCAAGCCCGCGAGCTGGCCACCGACGGCCAGGTGCATCACGCTGGCTCCCTCGGCGCGCAGGGCCTCGGCCGCTGCCGCCAACGGCGACACGTCGATGCCGAGCTGCGCCACCCACGCGGTGTTGCCGAGCGCCAGCGCCTGGCCAGCGACAGTGCCGCGCACGCCGATGCCGGAGGCGGAGTCGAACTGCTCGGGCTTGTCGAGCGTGAGGCCCTTGCCGCGAGCGGCTGCCACGATGGCAGCAGCCAGCGGATGTTCGCTGCCCTGGTCGAGGCTGGCGGCCAGGCGCAAGACCTCGTCGGCGTTGAATCCCTGCGTGCCGACGGCCTGCTCGAAACTCGGCCGGCCCTCGGTCAGCGTCCCGGTCTTGTCGACGATCAGCGTGTCGACCTTGCGCAGGTTCTCGATCGCGGCGGCATCCCGGAACAGCACGCCACGCGTGGCGCCGCGGCCGGTGGCGACCATGATCGACATCGGCGTGGCCAGGCCCAGTGCACAGGGGCAGGCGATGATCAGCACGGCCACGGCGTTGATCAGGCCATACACCCAACTCGGCTCAGGCCCCAACAGGCCCCACCCCAGGAAACTCAGCAGCGCGACCGCCACGACGCCATGGACAAAGTAGCCGGCCACCGCGTCGGCCATGCGCTGCATCGGCGCGCGCGAGCGTTGCGCCAGTGCCACCATCTGCACGATCTGCGACAGCACCGTCGCCGAGCCCACGTGTTCTGACTTCATGACCAGCGCGCCGCTGGTGTTGAGCGTGGCGCCGATCAGCTTGTCGCCGATGCGCTTGGTCACCGGCAGGGGTTCGCCGGTGAGCATCGACTCGTCGAGCGCGCTGCTGCCCTCGACCACCACACCGTCCACCGGCACTTTCTCGCCGGGTCGCACGCGCAGCTTGTCGCCGACATGAACGTGGGACAGGGGGATGTCCTCTTCCGAGCCATCCGCCGCGATGCGACGCGCGGTCTTTGGCGCCAGACCCAGCAGCGATTTGATGGCCGCCGAGGTCTGCGAGCGTGCCTTCAACTCCAGCAACTGGCCCAGCAGCGTCAGCGAGATGATCACCGCCGCCGCCTCGAAGTACACCGCCACGCGGCCCATGGAGACGAAGGACGCCGGGAACACTTGCGGCGCGATGGTGGCCACGGCGCTGTAGGCGAAGGCCGAGCCCGTGCCCAGGCTGATCAGTGTCCACATGTTCGGGTTGCGGTGGACGACGGATTGCGCCCCGCGCACGAAGAACGGCCAGCCGGCCCACAGCACGATGGGCACCGACAGCACCAGTTCCAGCCAGCTTTGCGTGGTCATGGCCATCCAGCCCAGCCGATGGCCGGCCATCGCCAGCGCCGTCACGACCACCGTCAGCGGCAGCGTCCACCAGAAGCGGCGCGCAAAGTCCATCAGCTCCGGATTGGCTTCGTCCTCCAGGCCGGGCATGACGGGCTCGAGCGTCATGCCGCATTGGGGGCAGTTGCCCGGGTGATCCTGGCGCACCTCGGGGTGCATCGGGCAGGTGTAGGTCGTGCCGGCCGCAGTTGCCGGCGCCGGCTCGGGCGTTGCCACGCGCGCCAGATACTTCTGCGGTTCGCTCAGGAAGTTCGTGCGGCAGCCAGCGCTGCAGAACCAGTAGGGTCGGCCGGCATGCTCGGCATGCTCGGCCTGGTGCGGTGAATCCTTGGTGACCGTCATCCCGCAGACCGGGTCCTGCAGCGCCTCGTGGGCGAAGCCCGGTGTCGATTGCGCCGGATGCCCGTGCTCATGCCCGTGCTCATGCCCGTGCGCATGCCCGTGCGCATGCCCGTGCGCATGCTCGTGCCCCTGCCCGCGCAGATGCGCGGGCGCTTGGCCACCATGGCCGCTGCGCGCGGAGTGGGTGGGCATGTCCATGGGCGTCATGTCCGGCCGCGTGGGCGGCTGTGGCTCTCATGATTCCCGTGACCACCGTGCCGATGGAAAAGATGCATCAGCGGACAGGCCAACAGCAGCAGGTAGGGCCAGGAGCCAGCCACGTGATTCCAGTGTTCGCGAAGCAGATAGAAGCCAGCGATCAGCGCCACCGTCAGCAGCGCAGCGCCCCAGGCGCGGGGCCTGCGGTCAGACGACGGCGGAGATGCAGGCGTCGATGCGCCGTGATTTGCGGCGTGGTCCATGCCGATCTCCTCAGAAGCGCCGGGAGGGTGTCGACGCAGAACCAGCCTGCGCCCTGCCATGGTGGAAATGTCAATCCGCGTCGGAACTGGCGGCATCCCTGTCCAGCAAGGTTTTGCGTGCTTCGTACTGCTGCGGGGTGATCTCGCCTGCGGCGAGGCGCCGCTGCAAAGCAGCGCTTGCGGTCTCGTGGCCGACGCGCTGGCGCCGGGCCGGCCCGCCCCGCAGCGCGACGAACAGCACCCCGATCAGGATTGCCCAGAACAGCCACCACCACGCGTGCATGCCGAACATGTAGGCGCCGTCATGAAACATGGCTGGCCTCCGAGTGCGTGCTGGCGCTTGTGGTCGGTGCCGAGCGGTCCCTCGCCAGCCGGGAATGCTCGTGCTGAGCGAACGCCGCAGCTTCGGTCAAGCTGTTCATGGCATCGCGCTCAGCTGGCGTTCATCAGGGCGATGTCGCCCTGCATCGCCTTCATGCGGCCTTGATTCGCGCAGGCGCTCAGGAGCGGCGAGCGACCAGGCAGCGAGGGTGCGAAGGGTGTGCATGGTGAACTCCTGAAGGCTTGGCTCATGCGGGCGGCCAAGCCGTCCGGCGGCCTGGTTGAGTGCTGTCGTCGTGGCATTGCTTGCAAACGCGAGCCGATTCATGCGCGTGAAACCGTGAGGCTGTAACCAAGATCCGACGCGGCCGGTGTCCGTATTGCACCGAACCCGCAGGAACACTCTGCTCAGAAGCGCTGCTCGGATCGGCACCTCAGAGTGCGCCCATCGGGGCTGGGAATGCTTGATGCGCATCAAGGCGCGCGCAATCCCTTCGCTCAGCAACGGCAACAGCAACAGCCGCACCCCGAAGTCAACCACTTCCGGTGGCGCGCGCTTCGCTGCGCCGCCCCGGGACGGTCCGGGACAAAGTATCCCGGCACGACCGTGGGTTGGCTGATTTCAGCGTACCTCGCGGAACCCCTGAAAAACTGCTCGATGTTCTGCACCTGAACTTCGAGTGCGAAGCCAAGCGCTTGTCGTGTCTGGAGATCTTGTGCGCGCTGCCAGGAAATCCCCAGCTTGTCCTGTCGCGTTTCCTTGGGGCCAAGTTCCTGAAACCGGCCACTCGCCAGAATCACGCGGCCAGGCGTTGCCTGCCGCCCGGAACCAGCCGCTTCAGGGCGGCTTGGTCTGCCTCGGACACTCTTGAGCGGCCGGCCCTCGAGCAGACCCACACGGCCCGAGCCGATGGGCCGGGGCGAGCCCATTCGGGGGACCTGCCTGCACGCACGCGTTGCCAGAGTCACCGGCGGCTGGAGTCGCCGGCAATGGCATCGCTGTTCGCCGGTTGCGAGGCCAGGAAAGCACCGTTCAGTGTCGACGAGGGCATCGAGCGCCCCCCTCCCGGCTGACGCTGCGCCTTGAACGGGCACTCACGCCCAGCGGCACGTGTCGGGCGGCTCAAGAGATCGTCGGCGCAGCCGATATGTCGAGGATGGCCGATCCAGCATCAACCCCACGCGCGCGCCGTGAACCGAACCGGCCTCCAGCCCGCCCGGGCCTCTGGAAGCGCTTCAGCGCGCGACACTTGCACGACTACAACGCCGTGGCCACGCGCCGCTGGCTGGCGGTCGTCGCGGCCGGCACGGTCGCGCTGGGCTACGCGGTGGTGTCGCTGCTGGGACGGCGCGACTCGGAGTTCGGCTTGCTGGTGCTGGCGCTCGTCTTCATCGGGCTGCTGGCGGTGTTCCCGGTACGCATCCCGCGCACCAAGTACTCGATCAGCGCCAGCGACCTGTTCGTCTACATGCTGCTGGCGATGCAAGGCGCGCCCGTCGCGGTGCTCGCCGCCGGCGTCGAAGGCGCCATCGGCGCGTGGCGCTCCTCGGGTCGGCTGACCAGCCGGCTCAGCACACCAGCCGCCGCGATGGCCGGCATGGCGGTGTGCGGAATGGCTTTCGAGGCCCTGCACGCGGCACTGGCTGCGGCCGCAGTGCCACCGCTGGTGGCGCTGCTCGTCGCGCTGTCGGTGGTCGCGCTGCCGTACTTCGCCAGCGCGACGCTGCCGTTGATCGCGGTGATCACGGCCAAGACCGGCCGCAAGCTTTCACTGCGCGACTGGCTCGCGGACTACGGCTGGCTCGCCGGGCTGCATCTGCTGTCCGCTGCCGTTGCGGCACAGCTGACTCATGGCTCCCGCGACGTGGGAGGCATGGGGCTGTTCGTCGCCGCCGCCACACTGGCGTTGGCCGCACTCGGGCTCATCAACCACTCCTTGCGAGCCCAGGAACGCGAGCGCGAGCAGCAGGAGGTACGGGTCCAGATGGCCCAGCGCGAGGCCGAACTGAACCAGCAGCGCTTCCTGGCCGCCTTCACGCACGCGGCGATCGGCATGGCGATCGTTCGGCCGGACGGCGTGATGCACCAGGCCAACGATGCCCTCGGGCAGTTGCTCGGGCATGAAGCGAGCTCTCTGCTCGGGCGGCCGTTCACGGAACTGCTGACACCCACCGACCGTGTGCTCTTCGACCGCCACGTCGGGACGCACGTGCCGGAGCACACCCAGTCGCTGGAGTTGCGCTGCGGCCACGCCGACGGCAGCGAGCTCTGGGTCTCCCTGCACTTCAGCCCCTTCATCGACCCGGCGCAGGAGCGCCCGGGCATGATCTATCAGCTCCACGACATCACGGCGCGACGCCGCGCCGAGGGGCGGCTGCAGCACATCGCCTACCACGACGGCCTGACCGACCTGGCCAACCGCAACTGCTTCCACGAGCGGCTGGCGTTGGCCGTGGAGCGCAGCCGGACCGACGCCGGCGCCCTGTTCGCGGTGCTGTTCATGGACCTCGACCGCTTCAAGATGGTCAACGACAGCCTGGGGCACGCCGCCGGCAACGAGCTGCTGCGCGCCGTAGCGCAGCGGCTGCGAGCCTGCGTGCGACCCGGGGACCTGGTGGCCCGTCTCGGCGGCGACGAGTTCGCCGTCCTGCTCGAGGGCCTGCGCGACGCCGAGCACGGCCATGAGCTCGCCGAGCGCGTGCTGAGCACCGTCGCTGCGCCAACACGGGTGCTCGGCACCGACGTGCCGATCGGTGCCAGCGTCGGCATGACCTTCAGCGACATGGCCTACCGGACTGCCGAGGAGATCCTGCGCGACGCGGACATCGCGATGTACGAGGCCAAGGGCAGCGGGCGTGGGCACATCGCGCTCTTCGACCGCACGATGCACGAGCGCGTGGCGCAAAAGCTCGAGCTCGAAGCCGACCTGCACCAGGCCATCGGCGAGGGCAAGCTGAGCCTGCAGTTCCAGCCGATCTTCGCGCTGCATCCGTATCGGCTCAGCGGCTTCGAGGCGCTCGTGCGCTGGATGCACCCGACGCGAGGCGCGGTGAGCCCGGCGGTTTTCGTCGCGCTGGCCGAGGAAAGCGGCATCATCGAGGCGCTGACCGACTGGGTCATCGACCAGGGTGTGGGCCAGCTGGCGACGTGGCACCGCCGTGTGCCTGCCCGGCAGGATCTGACGCTCAACATCAACATCTCCGGTCGGGATCTCGCCCGTCCCGACCTTGCCGACCGCGTGCTTGCGACACTGCAGCGGCATGGCCTGCCGCCCGAGCGGCTGACACTGGAGATCACCGAGACCACGCTGATGGCGCGGCTGGACGATGCGCTGCGTTCGCTGCATGCCTTGCGTGCGCACGGCGTGCGCTTCTCGATCGACGACTTCGGCACCGGCTACTCCTCGCTGGCCTACCTGAGCACGCTGCCGATCGACACCTTGAAGATCGACCGCAGCTTCGTGATGGGTCTGCACGAGCGCCCGCAGAACATCGAGATCGTGCGCGCCGTGGTCAACCTCGGCCAGTCGCTGGGGCGCAAGGTCGTCGCCGAGGGCGTGGAGACGGCCGAGCAGCTGGCCCAGCTGCGCAAGCTGGGCGTCAACTTCGGCCAGGGCTATCTGCTGTCGCGGCCTTTGACGGCGCCCCAGGTCGACGAACTGCTCGCCGTGGCCGATGTCTGCGAACGCGTTGCGGCCTGAGGCCGCAGCCGGGGTCGCGGCGACCGCCGATGGGCGCAGCGCGCCGCACGGCTCCCTGCAGGCAGCTCAAGATGCGAGCATGTGGACGCGGCCCCGGAGACCCTGGCGTCGCGCACGCGATCGCGACACGGCGCCCATCGGCGCGTTGGCTTGAGCGCGAGGGTCCGGACTTCGGATGCCGAGCAGCGTCATTGCGTGAAGCAGTGCCGCGCCACTTGTTTCGAATTGCTGCACACTGAAGGCCTCAGCGATCGGTAGGGGTGACGTGTGTCAGCTATCGGCCGCTTTGACGACGGGGGTGGCCGCATGCCACACGTCTGTGCAGCGCAGAAGGCACCTGCGTCGCATCCCGCGCCTGGCGGGACAAGACGCATCTCACCCCGGAGTCAAAATGAATAAGCGACACCCCACGACTGGCCGGCGCGCGTTCGCGCGGCGAGTTCTCGCATCCACCTCGTTCGCGCTGGCGGTAGCCGCCACCGGCTGGTCGCCCGTGCAGGCCCAGACCTCCACCGGCAGCAAGATCGCCGCCGACCTCACGCCGGTGCTGGCGATGAGGTCGCAGCCGAACTTCACCTGGGCCAAGTGGTTCGACTCGAACCAGACGCTTTACGTCAAGTTGATCGTCGTCGCAACGAGCGACGACCCCGATCTCGTCGGGCTGCGCCAGGCGGTGCTGGCCGGCGGCGGCTCGGTCAACTACACCTTCACCTCGGTGCGCGCGATCGCGGCGATGGTGCCGGCGCCGCTGGTGCCATCGATCGCCGCGCGCAGCGACGTGCTGATGGTGGTGCCCAACCGGCCGGCCGGGCGGGCCGCGTCGATGGTGCGCGACACCACCGGTGCGACGGCTGGCGCGGCCCTGAACGGCACCACCGTCGCTGACGGCAGCGGCGTCAACATCGCGATCCTCGACTCGGGCGTCGACTACCTGCACCGCAACCTGATGGACCCGACCGGCAAGATCCGGCGCGTCGTGCAGGCCGCCGACCTGGTGGGCATCGTCGGCCGCGCCGGCGCCAACGGCTGGGCCGTCGGTCAGGACTACACCGCGCAGATGGCCAAGTGGATTCGCTACGACGGCGTCAACCAGGGCTCGGATCCGAGCAACTGGGTGCCGGCGGCCAAGATCCCCGACCCCTACGGCCATGGCACGCACGTCGCCTCGATCGCTGCCGGCATGGGCTCGTACCAGACCCCGGACAGCACGGGCATTGCGCCGGCCGCGAGGATCTACGACGTGCGCGTGCTCGACGACAAGGGCGTGGGCAGCCTGATGTCGGTGCTCGCCGGCATGGACTGGGTGCTGACGCGGGCGAAGGTCGAGAACATCCGCGTGATGAACCTGAGCCTGGCGGCCGGGTCGACCGAGTCGTTCCTGGTCGACCCGCTGGCGCGCGCGGCGCGCGCGGCGGTGGCCTCCGGCATCGTCGTCGTTGCCGCGGCCGGCAACGCGGGCAAGAATGCCGCCGGACAGCAGGTCTACGGCACGGTCGGCTCGCCGGGCATCGAGCCTTCGGTGATCACGGTCGGCGCGGCCAATTCGCACGACACGGTCACACGCGCCGACGACGGCGTCACCGCGTTCAGTTCGCGCGGCCCGACGCGCGGCAGCCTGCTCACGCCGGCCGGCACGCGCTGGACCGACGACCTGCTCAAGCCCGACCTGGTGGCGCCGGGCAACAGCCTGATCGGCGCTGCCGGGGCGGAGTCCGGCGCGGTCGCGCCCAAGGGCAACAAGCTCGCGGCGCTCTACCCGGTGCTGATGAACAAGGCGCGCGGCTGGGGCGCTTTGCAGAAGAACAAGGGCTGGGGCCTGATGGCGCTGAGCGGCACGTCGGTCTCGGCGCCGGCCGTCTCCGGCGCCGCGGCACTGCTGCTGCAGGTGAACCCGGGCCTGACACCGGCGATGGTGAAGGCGATCCTGCAGTACACCGCCCAGCCACTGCCCGGCGCCAACCTGCTGTTGCAGGGTGCGGGCCAGTTGAACGTCGAAGGCGCGGTGCGGCTGGCGCAGGCGCTGCGTACCGACGTCTCGGCGGCGCTCGCCGCCGGCACGCTGCGCGCCGGCGATGCGCTGCTCGCCCCGGGCAAGGCCATGCCGGTGTCTTCGACGACGATCAACGGCGAGTCGTTCGACTGGGGCCGCATCGTCTATGCCGGTGGCAACCACGTGGTGAGCGGCCAGGCCCTCTTCACCGCATTCCAGCCTGTCTACGACCCCGCGCTGACCTGGGTGCGCCAGGTGGCACTGCGCAACCGCGTGAACTACCAGCCGGCGACCTCAACGCGGCCGGCCAACACGGTCGTGCAATCGGTCGCCGAGACCAACGCAGGGAGCCAGACACTGCTGACTTCGCAGGTCGTGCTGCTCGACCCGCTGACGGGGCAGAACTCGCCGGCCGGGGCCACGGGCCTCTTCATGCCGACGGCCAACCTCGCGGCGCTGGCCCGGCAGGGCGGTGGCAGCGTGCTCGGCAACGGCTTCATCCTGAGCGAAGGCTTCATCCTCGCCGAAAGCATGCGCCTTGCGCAGCAGCGCCTGCTGGGTACCGGCTTCATCCTCAGCGAAGGCTTCATCCTCAGCGAAGGCTTCATCCTCAGCGAAGGGCTGTCGCTCGGCACCGGCTTCATCCTCAGCGAGGGTTTCATCCTGAGTGAAGGCTTCATCCTCAGCGAGGGCTTCATCCTCAGCGAGTCGCTGGCGGACCCTTTGCATCAGACCGACCCGGCCGTGCTCGGCGAACCCTAGCCGCGCGGTGCGCGCCGCAGGCCAGGGGCTCCGACGGATGGTTCCGTGTGGCCCCGACCGGCGGCGTGCGGCCTGCCTGGCGGGGCAGGGTGTGCAGGCCCAAGGCTCGGTGCCGGCTGGCGTTGGCAAGACGACGCTGCGGGGCTACTCGATGTTCTGCACCTGCTCGCGCATCTGCTCGATCGCGACCTTCATCTCGACGGACAGGTTGGTGAGTTCCAGGGCCGCGCTCTTGCTGCCCAGGGTGTTGGCCTCGCGCTGCAGTTCCTGAATCAGGAACTCCAGGCGTTTGCCGAGTTCGCCGCCGGCCCTCAGCAGGCGTTCGATCTCGTCCAGGTGCGAGGCCAGGCGGCCCAGTTCTTCAGCCACGTCAATGCGGATGGCGAAGGCCGCCGCTTCGGCCATGGCGCGTTCTTGCAGGCTTTGCGCCGGTATCGCGGCGCCGGTCTGCGCCGTGGCCAGGGCCTCGTTCCATCGTTCAAGGAAGCGGGCCTGCTGGCGCTGCACCACCTGCGGCAGCAGGGGCGCGCACTGCGCCGCCAGCTCGCGCAGGCGCGCCACGCGTTCCAGCAGGATGGCGGCCAGGCGGGCGCCTTCGCGCGCCCGCGCTTCGCGCAGGCCGGCGATGCAGCGGCGCGCGGCGTCGAGCGCGGGTTCGTCCAGTTTCACCGTGGTGCTGCCGCCCTTGCACCAGTGCAGCACCTCGTTCACGCTGAGTGGCCTTGCCGTCGGCAGCCAGCCCTGCACCGCGCCCTGGTGGTAGGCCAGGCGGTTGAGTTGTTCGCTGCTGGGCAGCGGCAGGGTGCTTTCGGCCTCGCGGCTGGTGGCCACGCGCAGCTCGATCTTGCCGCGTCGGAAGGCGCCGGTGAGCAGCTCGCGCAGCGCCGGCTCCAGGCCGCGCAGTTCATCGGGCAGGCGCAGCGCGAGGTCGAGGAAACGGCCGTTGACCGAGCGCGCCTCCACCGTCACCGCGGAGCTGCCGGCCCCCGCTGCCGCGCCGCCTGCAGCGCCTGCGCCCTCGGCAGTTTCACCCTCGCCAGCCGCCGCGTTGGCGTAACCCGTCATGCTATAAACAGCCACTCTTTTCGCCCCAGAAGTCACGACCGATTATGTCCAAGCCCAAACCAGCGCCGTTGCCCTCGGGCACCGTGGTAGGGGGCTATTCGATCGTCAAGAAACTGGCCGCCGGTGGTTTTGGCGTGGTTTACCTCGCCGAGGGCGAAAAGCAGCAGCTGGTCGCCATCAAGGAATACCTCCCTGCCAGCCTGGCCGAACGCTCGCCCGGTGAGCTGACGCCGCGCGTCAAGCCCGACAAGCAGCCGCTGTACCGCCTGGGCCTGAAGAGTTTCTTCGAAGAGGGCCGCAGTCTCGCGCAGATCAGCCACCCCAGCGTGGTGAGCGTGCTGAACTTCTTCCGCGAGAACGAAACCGTCTACATGGTGATGAACTACCTGCAGGGCGACACCCTGCAGGATTTCATCGTCACCGCGCGCGATCTGAAGCGCGACAAGGTCTTCCGCGAAAGCACCATCCGCAGCCTCTTCGACGAAATCCTGCGCGGCTTGCGCATCGTGCACCAGCACAAGATGCTGCACCTGGACATCAAGCCGGCCAACATCTTCGTCACCAACGACAACAAGGCGGTGATGCTCGACTTCGGCGCTGCGCGCGAGGTGCTGAGCAAGGAAGGCAACTTCATCCGCCCGATGTACACGCCGGGTTTTGCCGCGCCCGAGATGTACCGCCGCGACGGCACCCTCGGCCCGTGGACCGACATCTACGCCATCGGCGCCTGCATCTACGCCTGCATGCAGGGCTACCCGCCCAACGACGCGCCGCAGCGCATCGAGAAGGACCGCC
>LNFM01009878.1_pt1 | contig 13652 bp, 9 predicted proteins | sample 596031 | NCBI WGS metagenome assembly LNFM01 (sample SAMN04254537, study PRJNA301005) | activated carbon metagenome | isolation source: dual media filters at the Ann Arbor, Michigan drinking water treatment plant | place: USA: Ann Arbor
GCCTGGGCGGCTTCGCGTCGGGCACGGCCCTGGGGATCCGCACCCGCCGTTACCACGGCGCGCTGCTCGTCGCCGATCCGTCGCCGGCCGATCGCTACTTGCTCGTGCAGGGCACCGAGGCGTGGGTCGACACCGCCGCGGGCAGCTTCGCGCTGAGCACGAACCTGTACCACAACCTCTACGAGGGCGACGTCGTCTACCCCGAGGGCATCGCTCACCTGCGCGAGTTCGTGGCCGAGCCGTGGCCGCGGTGGCGCTTCGATCTGCCGGATGGCACGCGCGTCGTCGCCGAGCTGTATGTGCCGCGCGGCGCGAGGGCGGCGGTGTGCACGTGGTCGCGGGAGTTCGGACATGGGCCCGCGACGCTGCGCGTGCGACCGCTGCTCGGGCCCCGCGATCCCCACGCGCTGCACGCCACCAACGGTGCGCTGTCGCAGCTCGCCGACGTCCGCGATCGCCAGGTGATCTGGACGCCGTACGCCGCGGTGCCGCCGATCGCCGCCGCGAGCTCGGGCAGCTATGGCCATGCGCCGGTGTGGTTCCACGGCGTGGTCTACGTCGAGGAGCGCGAGCGCGGCCTGCCCGAGCGCGAGGACGTCTTCTCGCCCGGGACGTTCACGTTCGACCTCGCGGCCGAGCGCGCCGTGCTGCTGATGGGCACCGCCGAGGCGATCGGCGACGTGGGCGTGCAGACCAGCGCATCGACGCACGAAGCGCGCTGGCGTCGGACCGAAGCCGAGCGTCGCCGCGATCCGCGGGCCCGCGCGCGCGATGCCTACGTGGTGCGCCGCGGCGATACCCCCGCGATCATCGCCGGCTACCCATGGTTCGGCGAGTGGGGTCGCGACACCTTCATCGCGATGCGCGGGCTGTGCATGACCGGCCACGCCGGCGCGCCCGCGCGGCTCGACGAGGCCGCGGCGCTGCTCGAGGGCTGGGTCGGCACCGTCAGCGAGGGCATGCTCCCCAATCGCCTGCCCGAGCGCGGCGGCACCCCGGAGTACAATTCGGTCGATGCGTCGCTGTGGTTCGGCGTCGTCGCGTGCGAGCTCATCGACGCCTGCGCCGCGTCGACCCAGCCGCTCGCGCCCGAGCGCGCCGCGGCGCTGCTCGAGGCGGTGCTCCAGATCATCGACGGCTTCGTCGTCGGCACCCGGCACGGCATCCGGGTCGACGACGACGGCCTGGTCGCCGCGGGCGAGCCGGGCGTGCAGCTGACGTGGATGGACGCGAAGATCGACGACTGGGTGGTCACGCCGCGCATCGGCAAGCCGGTCGAGGTGCAGGCGCTGTGGCTGAACCTGTTGGCCCTCGCCGCGCGGCACCGGCCGGCGCTCGGCGAGCTCGCGGCCCGCGGTCGCGCGAGCTTCGAGCGGCGGTTCTTCTGCGACGAGCGCGGGTTCTTGTTCGACGTCGTCGACGTCGATCACCAGCGCGGTCGCAACGACGCGAGCCTGCGACCCAACCAGATCTACGCCGTCGGCGGGCTGCCGTGCGCGGTGGTCGAGGGTCCGCGCGCGCGGGCCATCGTCGACGTGGTCGAGGCCGCGCTCTTGACCCCGCTCGGCCTGCGCACCCTCGCGCCGGGCGAGCACGGCTACGCGCCGTTCTACCGCGGGGGCATGCGCGAGCGCGACGGCGCGTACCACCAGGGCACCGTGTGGCCGCACCTGCTCGGGCCGTTCGTCGAGGCGTGGCTGCGCGTGCACGGCAACAGCCCGGCGAACCGGGCGACGGCGCGCGAGCGCTTCCTCGCGCCGATGCGCGCGCACCTCGGCGTCGCGGGCCTCGGTCACGTCTCCGAGATCGTCGACGCCGAGCCCCCGTTCACGCCGCGCGGTGCTCCGTTCCAGGCCTGGGGGATGGGCGAGCTGCTGCGGATCGAGCACCTGCTCGAGCCCGCGCTCCAAGCCCGCCACGCCCACCCGAAGGCCCGAGACGTGCGGACACCGTGATGGACGATCGTTCCCACCACGACGCCGAGCGCACGCGCCTGGCCGACGACGCCGCGGGGATCTCGGCGTGGAAGCGCTGGGGTCCGTACCTCAGCGATCGGCAGTGGGGCACGGTGCGCGAGGACTACAGCGCCGGCGGCAACGCGTGGGACGCCTTCCCCCACGATCACGCGCGCTCGCGGGCCTATCGCTGGGGCGAGGACGGCATCGGTGGCTTCAGCGACGATCGCCAGCGGCTGTGCCTGTCGGTCGCGCTGTGGAACGGGCGCGACCCGATCCTCAAAGAGCGCCTGTTCGGCCTGACCAACGCCGAGGGCAACCACGGCGAGGACGTCAAGGAGCTGTACTACTACCTCGACGCCCTGCCGTCGCACGCCTATGCGGCGATGCTCTACAAGTATCCGCAGGCGGAGTTCCCCTACGCGCGCCTGGTCGACGAGAACCGCCGCCGTGATCGCGGCGCGCCCGAGTTCGAGTTGCTCGACACCGGCGTGTTCGACGAGGACCGCTACTTCGACGTCTTCATCGAGTACGCGCAGGTGACGGCCGGCGATGTGGTCATGCGGGTTCGGGCGATCAACCGCGGGCCCGAGGCCGCGCCGCTGCACCTGCTGCCGCAGGCGTGGTTCCGCAACCGCTGGTCGTGGGAGCACGGCGCGGGGCGGCCCTCGCTGCGACAGATCGCGCCGGGCACCGTGCTGCTCGACGATCGCGGCCTCGGCCTGCACTGGCTGTACTACGAGGCGTCCGCGACCGGCCTGTTCTGCGACAACGACACCAACGTGCGCCGGCTGTTCGGGCTGCACGACGTCGAGGGCGCGTTCAAGGACGCCTTCCACGACGCGATCGTCCACGGTCGCACCGACGCCCTGTCGCCGCGACCCGCCGGCACCAAGTTCGCGGCCCACTCGCGCTTCGACGTGCCGGCCGGCGGCGAGGTCTGCGTGACGATGCGCGTCGCCCCGCGTGAGCTCACCGCCCCGTTCCACGACATCGCTGGTCTGTTCGATCGCCGCGAGGCCGAGGCCGCGGCGTTCTATCACCACCTGCAGTCCGACCTCGCCCACGACGACGCGCGTCGGGTGCAGCGCCAGGCGTTCGCGGGGATGATCTGGTCGAAGCAGTTCTATCGCTACGACGTCCGCCGCTGGCTCGAGGGCGACCCCCGGCAGCCGTCGCCGCCGACGCAGCGCCGCGCCGGTCGCAACCGCCACTGGCGGCACCTCAACAACGCCGACATCATCTCGATGCCGGACAAGTGGGAGTACCCCTGGTACGCGAGCTGGGATCTGGCGTTCCACTGCCTGCCGCTCGCGGTGCTCGATCCCGAGTTCGCCAAGTCGCAGCTCGTGATGCTGACCCGCGAATGGTACATGCACCCGTCCGGGCAGCTGCCCGCGTACGAGTGGGCGTTCGACGACGTCAACCCGCCGGTGCACGCGTGGGCGACGTGGCGCGTGTTCAAGATCGATCAGAAGCGCCGCGGCGACGTCGGCGACATCGGCTTCCTCGAGGGCGTCTTCCACAAGCTGATGCTCAACTTCACCTGGTGGGTCAACCGCAAGGACAACGAGGGGCGCAACATCTTCCAGGGCGGGTTCCTCGGGCTCGACAACATCGGAGTGTTCGATCGCAGCGCGCCGCTGCCCACGGGCGGGTTCATCAACCAGGCCGACGGCACCAGCTGGATGGCGATGTACAGCCTCAACCTCATGCGCATCGCGCTCGAGCTGGCCCAGCACAACCGGGTCTACGAGGACATCGCGACCAAGTTCTTCGAGCACTTCTTGCACATCGCCGAGGCGATGACGCTCGACTCCGACGGCGGCGTCGGGCTCTGGGACGACGACGACAAGTTCTACTACGACGTGCTCACGTTGCCGGGCGGCCACCGCGTGCCGCTGCGGGTGCGCTCGCTGGTCGGGCTCATCCCGATGTGCGCGGTCGAGGTGCTCGACCCCGACATGCTGGTGAAGGTGCCGAAGTTCGCCGAGCGGCTCGAGTGGGTGATGGCGCACCGGCCCGAGCTCGCGAGCCTGGTGTCGCGCTGGCACGAGCCGGGGCTGGGCGAGCGGCGGCTGCTGTCCCTGCTGCGCGGGCACCGGCTCAAGCGACTGCTGCAGCGGGTGCTCGATCCGGCCGAGTTCCTGTCGGACTACGGCGTGCGCTCGCTGTCGGCGGTGCACCGCGAGGCGCCGTACCGGCTCGAGATCGACGGCAACACGTTCACCGTCGAGTACCAGCCCGGCGAGTCGACGACCGCGGCCTTCGGCGGCAACTCCAACTGGCGCGGGCCGATCTGGTTCCCGATCAATTTCCTGCTCATCGAGTCGCTGCAGAAGTTCCACCACTATTACGGCGACGACTTCCGGGTCGAGTGCCCCACCGGATCGGGCCAGTACATGTCGCTCGAGCAGGTCGCCGACGTGCTGTCGCGGCGGCTCGTGAGCCTGTTCCTGCGCGGCGCGGACGGTCGGCGGCCGGTGTTCGGCGACGACGCGCGCCTGCAGCAGGACCCGCACTTCCGCGACTACCTGCTGTTCTTCGAGTACTTCCACGGCGACAGCGGACGCGGCGTCGGGGCGTCGCACCAGACCGGTTGGACCGGCCTGGTTGCCAAGCTGCTGCAGCCGCGGCACGGCCGGGGCTGATCGCGCGCGATCGGAGATCGTCGGCGATGATCGGCGATGATCGGCCCGCGCGGCTTGACCCGCATGGTGGCGGCCGGCACATTGACCAGCACGCATGGCCAAGGTGTCACTCGGGGGAATCGTGGGGATGATCGGCGCCGCCACGCTCGCGCTGGGCTGCGGTGACGACGGCGCCGCGACGCCCGCGGACACCAGCTCCGGCACCACCTCGGTCGATTCGGATTCGACGACGGCGACCACGGCCGACACCTCGAGCGCGGCCACGACGTCGACGTCGTCGGCGACGACCGAGGCCGAGGACAGCAGCGACACGGGGTTCGAGCCGCCGGTGCCCGAGTGCGGCAACGGCTTCGTCGAGGTCGGTGAGGACTGCGACGACGGCAACGACGATGCGCTGGACGCGTGCCCCAACGACTGCATCTTCGCCTGCAGCCTCGAGTGGACGGTCGTGCGCAGCGGGCCGACGCTCGAGTCCGACATCTACGGGGTCTCGGTGGCGACCGACGCGGCGGGCCAGGTCTATGCGCTCGCGTACCAGCGCGAGATCGACGTCGACCCCAAGGGGATGCAGAGCATCGGCGACGTCAGCTCGCTGTTGGTCGCGCTCGACGACACCGGGGCCGAGCGCTGGTCGGTCACGTTCGCCGAGGCGGGGCTCGCCGTGCGGCCCGGCGCCGTCGCGGTCGACGCGGCGGGCGTGCCCCACATCGCGCTGACGCGCGAGGTCGTGGCCGGGGGCACCGACGTGCAGGTGCTGCAGCTCGATCCGAGCGACGGCGCGGTCGTGTGGACGCACGACGTGGTGTCGCCGGTCGTCGACGGCGACGACGTGGCCGAGGCGATCGCGATCGGCCCCGACGGCGACGCCGTCGTGACCGCGGCGGTGGCGGTGGGCGACGGCGACGACGACGTGTGGACGCGCAAGCTCGCGGCCGCCGACGGCACCGAGGTGTGGACGTCCAGCTTCGACGGCCCGAGCGAGGGGGCGTTCTCCACCGACAACGCCGGCCCCGTGGCGATCGGCGCGGACGGGACCATCGCGGTGCTCGCCCAGGCCTACGTCGACTTCAGCGCCGCGCCCGCGACGTTGCTCGTGTACCCGGCCGAGGGCGGCGAGCCGCTGTGGACGTGGACGCCGCCCGACGACGGTGGCTCGCAGGAGCTGACGCCGATCGGCGTCGGCATCGACGACGAGGGCAACGTCTACGCGGCGTACCAGCGCATCACCTCGGTGGTCCGGTTCTGGGTGGCGAAGTTCGACGACGACGGCACCTCGCTGTGGGTGCTCGGCGACGATCACTTCCTCGGCGCGGACGCGGGCTGGAGCCTGTCTGCGCTCGGGATCGGGCCCAACGGCCCCGCGCTCCTCGGCAGCTACACCGCCAGCGACGGCTCCGACGCGTGGGTCGAGGGCTGGGTCGCGCAGGTCGATCCCGAGGCCGCGCCGCTGTGCCTGTTCACGATCCAGGGCGAGGGCGACGACGTGCTCCCGCCGGGGCTGTTCAGCCAGGGCGGCGCGGTGGCGGGCGACGGCAAGGTCCTCGCCGTCGGCCAGTGGATCTCCGACACCGAGGAGGCGCTGTGGGTGGCCCGGCTGCGGGCGTTCGGACGGTGACCCTCAAGGGGCCACCGCGGGCGGCCGATGGGATCGGCCGATGCCCGACACCCAGACCCGCGCCGCGGTCCGCCCGCTGACGGTCCGCCGCGGGGGCGCCCTCGCTACCGATCCGATCGCGGCGGTCGCCGAGCTGCAGACCGCGATCGGCCAGGACGATCCGTCGCTGGTGCTGTTCTACTGCACCCCCGAGCTCGCGCGCGAGGATGTCGCCGCAGAGATCGGTCGGCGCTTCCCCTCCGGCCTCGTCGTCGGGTGCACGACCGCGGGCGAGATCGGGCCGCTCGGCTACCTCGAGGGCTCGACCTCCGGCGTGAGCGTCGGCGGCGATCTGCGGGTCGAGTCGATCCGGATCGACGACCTGAAGTCGTTCACGGCGGCGGACGCGGCGACCGTCACCCGCCGGCTCATCGCGCAGCTCGAGCTCCGCGGTCGCACCGTGGATGGCTCGAACACCTTCGCGTTCCTGCTCATCGACGGGCTGTGCGGGCTCGAGGAGGTCGTGGTCAACGCGGTGTACCGCAACCTCGGCGACGTGCAGCTCTTCGGCGGTTCGGCGGGCGACGGGACCCGCTTCGGACACACGTGGATCTACCACGACGGCAAGTTCCGCGAGGGCTGCGCGGTGCTGATGCTGATGCAGACCTCGCGGCCGTTCCGGGTGTTCAAGTCGCAGCACTTCGTGCAGGCCGAGGGCAAGCTGGTGATCACCGGCGCCGACCCGGCGCGCCGCATCGTCACCGAGATCAACGGCCTGCCCGCGGGGCCCGAGTACGCGCGACTGGTCGGCCTCGACGTCGTCGACCTGACGCCGCTCATCTTCGCGTGCCATCCCGTGGTCATCCGCATGGGCGGAGACGAGTACGTCCGCTCGATCCAGAAGGTGAACGACGACGGCAGCCTGACCTTCTTCTGCGCCATCGACGAGGGGGTGGTGCTCACGGTCGCCCGCGGCGTCGACCTCGTCGAGGGCCTCGAGCAGACCTTCGCCGACCTCGAGGCCGAGCTCGGCAAGCCCGAGCTGGTGCTCGGCTGCGATTGCATCCTGCGGCATCTCGAGTGCAAGCAGCGAGGGATCACCGCCAAGGTCGGGCGCATCCTCGAAGACAACTGCGTCGTGGGCTTCAGCACGTATGGCGAGCAGTACAACTCGGCCCACGTGAACCAGACGTTCACCGGCGTGGCGATCGGCCGGGCGCGCTGAAGCTCGCGATGGCGGACGAAGACGAGCTCGGGCGGCTGCGACGCGAGGTCACGCGCCTCGAGAAGATGAACAGCGTGCTGATGGCCCGGGTCGAGCGCAGCCTCGACCAGGGCAGCGCCTTCGGGCTGTTCGAGAACGCGATCTCGCTCGAGAAGGAGGTCCGGCAGCGCACGGCGGCCCTGCGCACGGCGATGCGGGAGCTGAGCTCGACCAACGAGGAGCTGCGCAGCGCGACGCTGGCCGCCGACGCGGCCAACCGGGCGAAGTCCGAGTTCATCGCCCGGATCAGCCACGAGCTCCGCACCCCGATGAACGGCGTGATGGGCATGACCGAGCTGCTGCTCGGCACACAGCTCAGCCCGGTCCAGGAGCACTGGGTCCAGACCGTGAGCCGATCCGCGCAGCTGCTGCTGCGGGTGATCGACGACGTACTCGACTTCACGAAGATCGAGCAGGACAAGCTCGTGCTCGAGCAGCGTGGGTTCGAGTTCGCCTCCGAGGTGGTCGACACGCTCGACCTGCTGCGTGGACCCGCGTCCGCGCACTCCCTCCTGCTGTTGCACTCGATCGATCCGGCGCTGCCGGAGTTCGTCGTGGGGGACAGCGTGCGTCTCCGGCAGATCCTCACCAACCTCGTCGGCAACGCGATCAAGTTCACGCCCAGCGGATCGGTGTCGGTGCGCTGCAGTCAGCGGCAGCGTGCCGACGAGCGGGTCGAGCTGCAGATCGAGGTCGAGGACACGGGGGTCGGCATCGCCGAGGCGGCGCAGGTCCACATCTTCAACGCGTTCACCCAAGCCGATGGCTCGACGACGCGCACGCATGGCGGAACCGGGCTCGGGCTGGCGATCGTGCGGCAGCTCGCCGAGCGCATGGGCGGCAACGTGACGGTTCGAAGTCGGCCGGGCGAGGGCTCCACGTTCACCGTGACGCTGTGGCTCGGCGTGGGTGCACGGCCGGTCGTCCCGCTCGACCGGAGCACCGGGACGCCGACCGCGCTCGGCCTGCACGTGCTGCTCGCCGAGGACAACCCGATCAACATCGAGGTCCTCGTCGGGATGCTCGAGCGACTCGGCTGCACCTACGAGCGGGTCGGTGATGGCCTGGCCACCGTGGAGGCGGCCGCGAGGCGACGGTTCGACGCGATCCTCATGGACTGGCACATGCCGTTGCTCGACGGCCTCGGGGCCACGGCGAAGATCCGCGACGACGAGCAGCGCAGCGGGCGACCACGCCAGCCGATCATCGCGGTGACGGCGAATGCCCTCGCGGAGGATCGGGCGAAGTGCCTCGCGGTTGGCATGGACGGCTTCCTCAGCAAGCCCTTCTCGCTGGCGGGCCTCGCTGGCGTGCTCGGTCGCCGCGAGGTGAGCGAGTGCCGACCGACGTCGAGCACGGCGGCGATCGACGTCGATGCCCTGGTGGAGCTCGTCGACCTCGACGAGACCGGCGCGCTGCTCGGCCGCGTGGCCGATCTGTTCTGCCGCGAGACGCAGCGCGCGATCGGGAACCTCGAGCAGGCTGTCGCCGCCGACGATGTCCCGCGCGTCGCCGACGAGGCCCACCGGCTCCGCTCGAGCTGCGGCTACATCGGCGCGAGGGCGATGGTCGCGCTGTGCGAGGAGCTCGAGGCGGGCGCCCGTGGTGACGCGCTCCTCGAGCCCATCGTCCAAGCCCTCGCGACGGAGTTCGAGCGCGCGCGTGCCCGGCTCCCGACGGCGCGCGCCGAGGCGACGGCGGTGCAGCGCGACCGTGCCGCGGCGGTCGGCTAGCAGGGGCACACCCCGGCCGCGTCACTCGCTCTCGAGCAGGAACGGATACACCACCGAGACCGCGTTGCCGTCGTCCGGCTCGGGGAACCGCCAGGTCGTGATCGCCCGCGCGATGCAGTCGGACACCGCGGTGTCGCCGAGGTCCGACTCGGAGACGACGCTGTCGCGGACGCGACCGTCGGGCGCGATCACGAACGTCACGGCGACGCGGCCGGCCAGGGTGGCGTCGCGCGCGAGGCCGTCCTGGTAGCAGGTCTGGATGTCGCCGATGTGCTCGCGCACGACGTTGCGGATCTCGTCCTTGTCGAGCTTGCCCTCGACCTCGGTCGCCGAGGCCGGGGCCAGTCGGGCCGAGGAGCGCGGCGTCCGATCGAGCGCGGCGGCGTCGTCGGTCGCGACCAACGCGACAGGCAGGTGCAGCTGGGCCTCGGGCACGTCGATCGATCTCGACCAGGGCGTGAACCCGGGGCGACGTACGACGACGGCGTGCTTGCCCGGGGCGAGGTTGGTCGCGACGAACGGCGAGGGGCCCTGCAGCGCGGCGCCGTCGAGCTCGACCGTCGCGTCGTGGGGCGTGACGTCGAGCGTGAGGTGACCGCGTGGCGATCGATCGGCGCCGGCCGTCGCGGTGGTCACGGCCACGGGGACCGCCGCTGCGACGGGCTCGGGCGTTGCGGGTCGCCGTAGCGCCAGCACCAGCGCGGCCGCGGCCGCGGCGGTCGCCACCATCGTCAGCACCGTGACGCCGCGGGGTCCGAGCGCCCACGGCCGCGGCCGCGGTCGCGGCAGCGGATCGGGTTGCACATCACGAGCCCACGTCGTCGAGTCGATTCGCATCATCACGCGCTCCTTCAGACCCGAGGGCAGCTCGGGCACGGTCCAGTGGTCCAGCAGCGGGCGCCAGAGCCGTTCGGCCTCGGCGTCGTTCGTCGATTCGTCATCCATTGCGTACCTCGTCGAGGGCGGCCTGCAGCTGCGCGCGCGCGCGCCAGAGGCGAGACTTCACCGTGCCGATGTCGATGCCGAGGGCCGCGGCGATCTCGGCGTAGCCGAGCTCGTGGTAGGCCCGCAGCACGAACGCGGCGCGGAACTCGGGGCTCAGGCCGTCGACGGCGATCGCGACGGCGCGCTCGAGATCGCGGCCCTCGGCGCGGCGATCGGGCGCGGGCGCGTCGTCGTCGGCGACCTCGATCATCGGGGCGACCTCGCGGCGGCGGCGGATCTCGGAGAGCGCGGTGCGGGCGGCGATCGTGAGCACCCAGGCGCCGAAGCGGCTCGGGATCTGCGGCTCGTACCGCGGCAGGGAGCGGAGCACCGCGAGCAGGGCGTCCTGGCTGATGTCCTCGGCGAGGTGGCCCCGACCGGCGCGGCCCAGCACCCGGCAGACGAGCGCCCACACCGGCTGGGCGTAGCGATCGAGCACGACCGCCTGGGCCCAGCGCTCACCCCGAGCGGCCGCGACCACGGTGTCCGCGTCGGGCTCGGCGTCGGTCGCTCGGGCGATGCGCAGGGCGGTCACGGTCGAGGTCATCGTGCGGGCGTCCGCGGATGTTCCCGCGCGGGAGCGGAAAGGGGCGAGGGCCCCGATGTGCCACGGCACGGATCCGCGAAATAACCTTGCAATTCTGGAACTAAGTTCCATGATTGCAAAGATGTCAATCGCGGGGCACCGCAAGATCGAACGCCGCGTCGCGGGCACGCTCGGCACGCTCCTCGACACGTATCCCGCGGTCGCGCTACTCGGTCCGCGACAGGTCGGGAAGACGACGCTGGCGCTCGACGTGCACGACGTTCGACAGTCGATCTACCTCGACCTCGAGTCCGACGCCGACCTCGCGAAGCTGGCCGAGCCCGAGCTCTACCTCGCAGGGCACGAAGACGAGCTCGTGATCCTCGACGAGGTGCAGCGGTTGCCAGGCCTGTTCCAGAGCCTGCGCGGCTTGATCGATCGCGGACGGCGACGCGGCAAACGAACCGCTCGGTTCCTGCTGCTCGGCTCGGCGTCGATCGAGCTGCTCCGTCAGTCCGGCGAGAGCCTGGCGGGTCGCATCGCGTACCTCGAGATGACGCCGCTCGACGCCCTCGAGGTCGACGACCTCGACGCGCTCTGGGTGCGGGGAGGGTTCCCGGAGAGCTTCACGGCGCCGAGCGATGCGGTGAGTCATCGGTGGCGACAGGATTTCATTCGCACCTACCTCGAGCGCGATGTCCCCTCGCTCGGTCCCCGGGTCCCCGCCGAGACGCTGCGGCGCTTCTGGACCATGCTCGCGCACCAGCAGGGGGGGCTCCTCAACGCGGCCTCGATCGCGCGTGGACTCGCGATCGACGGTAAGACGGTCGCCTCGTATCTCGATCTGCTGGTGGACCTGTTGCTCGTGCGGCGGCTCCCGCCGTGGCACGCGAACATCGGCAAACGCCTCGTCAAGTCACCCAAGGTCTACGTCCGCGACACGGGGGTCGCCCACGCGCTGCTCGGTCTGCGCGATCTCGAGGAGCTGCTCGGGCATCCGGCGGTGGGGGCGAGCTGGGAATGTCTGGTGATCGAGAGCCTCATCGCTGCGGCCCCCGAGGGCACGCAGAGCCACTTCTATCGGACCTCGGGGGGAGCCGAAGTGGATCTGTTGTTGACGCTGCCGGGCGGAGCCCTGTGGGCGATCGAGATCAAGCGCAGCCTGTCGCCCAAGGTCGATCGAGGCTTCCACGAGGCCTGCGCCGACCTCGACCCGGATCGTCGCCTCGTGGTGTTCGCCGGGGACGACGCCCATCCGCTCCCCGGAGGGATCGAGGCGATCGGGGTTCGAGCGCTCTGCGGGCAGCTCGCTGCGTTCGAGGAGTCTCGACCGCGCCGCCGGCCGCGGGCGTAGCCTTCGTCACTCGTCGAACACGATCAGCCACATCCGCAGCTTGGCCGCGCCGGGATCGTCTGGGTGGGCGCGCAGTCGGGCTCGGATCGCCTCGTGGGCCAACGGCAGGAGCGCCTCGACGCGGGCGTCGGCGGTGGCGTCTCCGGCCGCGGCGCGATCGACCAAGTTCGTCATCTCGCGGCGTCCGGCGTCGTCGAGATGGTCCGCCAGACGATCGAGCGTGAGGTACGCGCCGGCGGCGACGCGCAGGCTCGGCCCGTCCGGGCTCGCGAGGTGCAGCTCGGTATCGGCGCGCAGCGTGTCGAGCCGTCGCAGCCGGAACTTCGCGCCGGGACGCAGCGCGTTCGGGTGCCCGAGCGGCGTGGCTCGGCCGTCGACGAGTGCCGAAATGTCATTCGACCGCATTCGATCCCCGCGGGAACCTTCTCACCCCAGGCCGTGTCACCCTCGGGCCACGATGGGCCGAGCCATCCTCGAGGTCGTCGACCTGTGCCGCCACTACCGCATGGGGGCCGACACGATTGCTGCGCTCGACGGCGTCAGCTTTCGCATCGACGCGGGGGAGTATGTCGCCATCGTGGGGCGCTCGGGCTCGGGCAAGTCGACGCTGATGAACCTCCTCGGCTGCATGGACCGGCCGAGCACCGGGATCATCCGCATCGACGGCGAGGACGTGCAGAGCCTCGGCGACGACGCGCTCTCGGGGATCCGCAATCGCCACATCGGCTTCGTGTTCCAGAGCTTCCAGCTGCTGCCGCGGGCGACCGCGCTGCAGAACGTGGAGTTGCCCCTGGTGTATCGCGGCATGCCGCGGGCGAAGCGGCGCCGCGAGGCCCGTGACGCCCTCGCGAAGGTCGGGCTCGCCGATCGCAGCGCGCACCGGCCCCACGAGCTGTCGGGTGGGCAGCGGCAGCGGGTCGCGATCGCACGGGCGCTCGTGGGCTCGCCGACGCTGCTCCTGGCCGACGAGCCCACGGGCAACCTCGACACCGCGACCGAGCGCGAGATCATGGCGCTGTTCGACGAGCTCCACGCCAAGGGCCACACGATCGTCGTCGTCACCCACGAGCCGTCGGTGGCCGCGGTGTGCCCCCGGGCGATCCGCCTCGCCGAGGGCCGCGTCGCCGCCGATGGTCCGGGCCGCGAGGTCGCCGCGCGCGTCGTCACGGAGGCCGGGCATGCGTAGCGCCCGATCGGCGGGCCTGCTGCTGGCGGGGCTGGTCGCGTGCGCCGATGCCGACGCCGCCCGGCCGCAGGTGCGCGGCGGCCCCGAGACCGCCCCCGTGGTGACCCGCGGCCGCCTGCGCGAGCGCCTGCTGCTCACCGGGGAGATCGACGCCGCCGATGCCGTCGAGCTGTCGGGCCCACGCACCGAGGACTGGAACCTGTCGCTGCGGTGGCTCGCCGAGGACGGGGCCCAGGTGGCGGCCGGCGATCGCGTCGTCGGCTTCGACACCGCGCCGACGCTCGCCAAGATCCGCGAGCTCGAGCTGTCGGTGGTCGAGGCGGCCAACGCCATCGGCGAGCAGCAGGCCAAGAGTCAGGTCGCGATCGCCGAGAAGGCCTTCGAGGTCGAGAAGCAGAAGATCGC
>LNFM01014920.1_pt1 | contig 13652 bp, 13 predicted proteins | sample 596031 | NCBI WGS metagenome assembly LNFM01 (sample SAMN04254537, study PRJNA301005) | activated carbon metagenome | isolation source: dual media filters at the Ann Arbor, Michigan drinking water treatment plant | place: USA: Ann Arbor
ACAACGACAACCCCTACTTCCGCATGCTGCACAACACCTGGGGCCAGAAGCTGCGCGAGGTGTTCGACAGCATCGAAGACCCGACCTGGGACGGTGCCCACACCGATGTGCCGCTGATGAGCAACGGCGCGCGCAACCAGCCGCTGAAGAAGATATCGAACGCCAGAGAGAAGCTGATTTAAGGCATGTCGCTGATCATCTTCTCCCACGCCAACAGCTTCCCCGCCAGCACCTACCGCGTCCTCTTCAAATCCCTGCGCGCCCGCGGCCACGCGGTGCGGGCCGTCGAGAAGTTTGGCCACGACCCGCGCTACCCCGTCACGAGCAACTGGCCGCACCTGGTGCAGCAGCTCGCCGACTTCGCTGCACCCGAAATCGAAGCCCACGGCAAAGGTGCCTGGCTGGTGGGGCATTCGCTGGGTGGATTCCTGAGTCTCATGTGCGCCGCGCGCCACCCGCAGTTGGGCGGGTACACGGTGCGCGGCGTGGTTCTGATCGATTCGCCGGTGCTCGGTGGCTGGCGCGCCCGCACGCTGGAGCTGATCAAACGCGCGCAGCTGGTGGGCTCGGTCTCGCCCGGCAAGGTCAGCCGCAAGCGCCGCAACGCGTGGCCAGACGCCGACGCGGCGCTGGCGCATTTCGCTGGCAAGAAGGCCTTTGCCGACTGGGAACCGCAGGTGCTGCAGGACTACATCGCCCACGGCACCCTCGACCGCACCGACGCGCACGGCAAGCAGCACCGCACGCTGGACTTCGACCGCGAGGTGGAAACCGCGATCTACAACACCCTGCCGCACAACCTGGACCGCCTGCTGCGCCGTCATCCTTTGCCGTGCCCGGTCGGTTTCATCGGTGGTACGCGTTCGCTGGAGATGAAGCAGGTCGGTATGGCCATGACGCACCGCCTGGTGGGCAATCGCCACCCCGAGCGTCTGGCCATGATCGAAGGCAGCCACTTGTTCCCCATGGAGCAGCCGCTGGAGACCGCCGCCGCCATCGATGCGATGCTTCAGACACTCCAGCGTTCAGGGTGAGCAAGGGCAGACACGCAGTGCCGGCCGCACGCCGCTCCGGTATAACCGGGTCTGCAGCCCAAGCGCCCACCATTCAAGCCAACACCCCTCCGATCCCATGACGATCCTCTCGCCACCGGGCAGCCCCCTGCAAAGGGTGTGGCAGCGCTTGGCGGACTGGCAACCCGATCGCCACAGCATCTGGACCCGTCTGGCCGTGGCGCTGGTGATCACGCTGCTGGCGGCCTGGATGCGGGTGGCGCTGGCGCCGGCCGAATCGGGCGGGCGCTTCATCACGCTCTCGCTCGCGGCGGCCATCTCCGCGCTCTACGGGGGCTTTCGGGTCGGCATGTTCAGCACCGTGCTGGGCACGCTGGTGATCAACTACGCACTGGTCAAGCCCTACTTCAGTTTCGCGTTCGAGAACCCGGTCGAAGCCTTCTGGCTCAACCTGTGGCACCTGCTCACGCAGCTGGTGGTGGTGGGTGCCATCGCGCTGATGCAGCGGCAGAACCGCCACCTGCGCGACGCCACCGCGCTGATCCAGCAGGGCAAGCAGCAGCTGGAAGACACTTTCGAGCAGGGCGCCACCGGCATGACCCACAGCCACATCAATGGCGAGTGGATCCGCATCAACCAGACCTACTGCGACATGCTCGGCTACACCAAGGCCGAGATGTTGAAGATGCATTTCCGGGACTTCACGCACCCAGACGATCTGGAGCTTGATCTCGCCCATTTCAACCGCGCGCTGAACGACGAGATCCCCCACTACAGCTTCGAGAAACGCTACATCCACAAACTCGGTCTCGTGGTGTGGGCTTACCTCACGATCTCGCTGGTGCGCAAGGCGTCGGGCGAAGCCGACTACGTGATCGCCGTGGTGCAGGACATCTCCGCCCTCAAGAACGCGGAGCAGGCCTTGCGCACCAGCGAGCAGCTGCTGCGCCAGGCACACGAACTCGCGGGCCTGGCGAGCTGGCAAGCCGACGTGGCCACGCGCCGCTTCATCACGCTGTCGGGATCGCACGAGATCCTGGGCCTGCCGCAGGCCAACTTTTCCGACGAAGAACTGTTGGTCCTCACCCACCCCGACGACCTGCCCCGCGTGCTGCGCCTGTGGGCGCTGGCGGTGCAGGGCAAGGCGGTGTACGACATCGAATACCGCATCATGTTCAACGGCAAATGGCGCTGGTTCACGGTGCGCGCCGAGTTCGAGCGGGATGCCCAGGGCCGCGCTGTGCGCGCCCTGGGCGTGATGCGCGACGTGACCGAGCGCATGCGCAGCCAGATGGAAATCAAGCAACTCAATGCCTCCCTGGAGCAACGCATCGATGAACGCACGCGCGCCTTGAAGGCCGCGTACGACGAGCTGGAAAGCTACTCCTACGCCGTGGCGCACGACCTGCGCTCACCGCTGCGCATCATCAACGGTTTCGCCCAGGCCCTTCGCGAAGACAACCCCAAGCTCGACGACGGCAGTCTGGCCCACCTGGAGCGCATCATGGGCGCCAGCAAAAAAATGGGCGAGTTGATCGACGGCCTGCTCACCCTCTCGCAGTTCTCGCGCGGCGAGTTGCAGCGCAAGCCGGTCAACATCAGCAGCATCGCCAGCCGCCTGCTGGACGAGTTCGCCAGCGCCGACCCGCAGCGCCATGTGCGCTGGGAGATCGCACCCGACCTCAACGCCATGGCCGATCCGCCGCTGATCGAAGCCCTGATGCAGAACCTGCTGAACAACGCCTGGAAATACACCGCCAAGACGCAGCAGGCGGTGATCCGCGTTTATGCGCAGGAGGTCGATGGCCAGACGCGTTTCTGCGTGAGCGACAACGGCGCGGGTTTCGACATGGCCCGGGCCAGCAAGCTGTTCCAGCCGTTTCAGCGCCTGCACATGCCGCACGAGTTTGCGGGTCTGGGCATCGGCCTGGCCACGTCGCTGCGCATCGTGCAGCGCCACGGCGGCGGCATGGCAGCCAATGGCGAACCCGGCAAGGGCGCCACGTTCTGCTTCAGTCTCTACGCACCGCTGGCCGATTAACGAACCGGCTCACGGGATCCGCCGCGATCACTCGTGCCGCAACGCCTGGATCGGCAGCAGCCTTGACGCACGCCGCGCCGGGTAAAAACCGAAGAACACGCCCACCAGCGCCGAGAAGCCCGCCGCCAGCGCGATGGAAGTGAGCGTCATGTTCACCTGCCAGCCTGCAAACTGGCCGACCGCCCAGGTGGCGATCGCGCCCAGCAGAACACCAATGGCACCACCCATCAGGCTCAGCGAGATGGCCTCGATCAGGAACTGGGTCAGGATGTCGCGCCCGCGCGCACCCACGGCCATGCGCAGGCCGATCTCGCGGGTGCGCTCGGTCACGCTCACCAGCATGATGTTCATGATGCCGATGCCCCCCACGATCAGGCTCACGCCGGGTCATGACCTGACTGGAGGCTTCTTGCGCCTGCAGCGTTTCGGTGAGGTTGCGGATGCGAAACGGCTCGTCGCCCCCGGTCTGCACCCGCATGCGCTGGCGCAGCAACTCGCGGATGTTCTCCTCGGCCGCTTTCATGTCGTGGCCATCGCGCACCTTCACCGAGATGCTGCCCACGCGCTTGAGCCGGCCCGCAGCGTCGCCCTGCACCCGGTTGCGAAACGTGCTGATGGGCACGATGGCCACGTCGTCCTGGTCAGAACCCCAGGAGTTCTGCCCCTTGCGTTCCAGCACACCGATCACCGTCATGGGCACGTTGCGCAGGCGGATCACCTGGTCCACCGGGTCCTGATCGCCGAACAGTTCGCGCGCCACAGTCTGTCCGATCACCACCACCTTGGCGGCGCCCTGCACTTCGCCAGTCTCGAAGAGTCGCCCGGAAGCCAGGGGCCAATCGCGCGCCTCCAGGTAGTCGTTGGTGGCACCGAACACCGGTGTGCTCCAGTTGGTGCCGCCGAACACGGCCTGCACGGTGGCGCGTGAAGTCGGCGCGGCGACCTGCACCTCGGGCACCTCCAGCGCGATGGCCAGCGCATCGGCTTCGGAGAGGGCCTGGCTGGTCTGCGCCCCCTGGCGCACACCACCACTGTTCACGCTGCCGGGCAGCACGAGCATCACGTTGGCGCCCAGTACCTTCATGTGCTCCTGCACACGCTCGGTGGCGCCCTGCCCGATCGCGATCATGGTGATGACCGAGGCCACGCCGATGATGATGCCCAGCATGGGGGTTGGCCAGCAGGGCCCGCCAGGCGCTGCGCATGGCCGCCAGCGCGTTCATGCGGCCACCCCGGGCGCTGCGCGGCCGACCTGGGCCGCGTCCTCGTGCAGGTGACCGTCGCGAAACACCAGCCGGCGCCGCGCCCAGTTCGCAATGTCGTGTTCGTGCGTGACCAGCACCACCGTGATGCCCTGGACATTGAGACCGGCCAGCAGGCCCATCACGTCTTCGCTCGTGTGGGTGTCGAGTGCCCCGGTGGGCTCGTCGGCCAGGATCAGCTGGGGCTGGTTGACCAGTGCGCGGGCAATCGCCACGCGCTGCTGCTGGCCACCCGAGAGCTCGGCCGGCGTGTGGCCGGTGCGCTCGCCCAGGCCCACGCGGTCCAGCGCTGCGCGCGCGCGCCGCTGCCGTTCGGCGGTGGGCACGCCGGCGTACACCATGGGCAGCTCCACGTTTTCCAGCGCGCTGGTGCGCGGCAGCAGGTTGAACTGCTGGAAGACGAAACCGATTCGGCGGTTGCGCACCGCGGCCAGCGCGTCGGCGCTCATGCCTTGCACCGCCTCGCCAGCCAGGCGGTACTCGCCGCCATCGGGCACATCCAGACAGCCCAGGATGTTCATCAGCGTGGACTTGCCCGAACCGGACGCACCCATGATGGCCACGAACTCGCCGGCCTCGATGTCGAGCGACACGCCCGCCAGGGCATGCACCGCGTGGCCACCCATGCGGTAGGTCTTGGTGAGGGAGCGGGCTTCGATGAGTGCCATGGGGGGGGGTGTCTGCGCTGCGCTCAGAACGACATGCGCGGGCCGCTGTTGCGTGGCCCGCTCGCCTTGACGGTGACGCCCGTGACCACTTGCGCGCCTTCAACCAGCACGACCGCTTCGGGCGCTTCGGGCGACACCAGCAGCTCGGTGGCCGTACCGTCGCTCACACCCAGCCTCACCGGGTAGGCCACGGGCTGGCCCTGCTCGTCCAGCAGATGGATGCGCCCTGCCCGACCGGGGGCAGCAGGGGCCACCGCCGGCGCATCCGCAGGGCCGGCAGATGCGGTCACAGGCTCCAGACCCGGCACGCGCACGCGCAGCGCGGCGTTCGGCACCTTGAGCACGCTCTCGCGAGACTCGGTCACCACACGCACATTGGCCGTCATGCCCGGCAGCAGGCGACCCGATTCGTTGGCGAACCGCACCACCGCCACATAGGTCACCACGTTGGACACGTTGGTGGCGGCCTTGCGCACCTGGCGCACCTCGCCTTCAAAGGTCTGGCCCGCAAACGCGTCCACGGTGAAACGCGCCTTCAGCCCCGGCCGGATGCGGCCCACGTCGGCCTCGTCGATGCTGGCATCGACCTGCATGTCGGAGAGGTTCTGCGCAATCACGAACAGCTCGGGCGCCTGCAGGCTGGCAGCCACGGTCTGACCCTTTTCCACCGTTCGCTTGATCACGATGCCATTGACGGGCGAGGTGATGCGTGTGCGCGAGAGGTCGATGCGCGCCTGCGCCAGCGCGGCTTCGCGCTGGGCCACGTTGGCCTGCGCGCTTTGAATCTGCGCCTCGCTCACGCCCACCAGCGCCTGCACCGCCCGCAGCGATTCCTGCGCCGAGGTCAGCACGGCGCGCGTGCGGTCGGCCTCACTCTGTGCAATGAAGCCCTGCGCCACCAGACTCACGTTGCGCTCGTGCGTGCGCTGCGCTTCGGCCAGATCGGATTGCACGCGCGACACATTGGCCCGGCTCGACGCCGCGTTGGCCACTGCGATCGCCACCGCCGCGCGCGCCGCATTCACATCGGCCTGCGCCGAACTCACGCGGTATTCAAAGGTCTGGGGGTCGATCTCGGCGATCAGCTGGCCGGCCTTCACCTCGGTGTTGAAGTCCACATACACCGCGCGCACCTGACCCGAGACCTGGGTGCCCACCGACACCTGCGTGACCGGATTCACCGTACCGCTGGCCGACACGTTGACCTGCAAACCACCCCGCTCGATGGGCGCGGTGCGGTACTGCACGGCCGATTGCGCGCTGCGCTGGCTCCACCACCAGGCGCCGCCCGCCACCACGGCCAGCACCACCACACCCGACATCCACTGCGATCTTTTCATGGACGGATTGTAGGAATGCGGACCGCCACCGCCGGGTTGTGGGGGATCTGCCAGCCGCGTTTCGCGCCGCGCTGCGGGCGTTTCGCGCCGCGGCATCGCCGATCCGTCGCAAGCCACTGGGCCCGGGCCGAGCCGCTGGGCACAGTGCGCTCACCCACCCACCGGAGAGCGCCATGCAACTCACCCCCCTCATCGCCGTTCACATGACCGCCGCCCTGGCCGCCATCGCCATCGGCCCCATCGCCCTGTGGGCACGCCGCGGCCACGCCAGCCGCCAGCCCAACAGCCAGCGCCCCCGGCTGCACCGCGCTGCGGGTTACGCCTGGGTCACCCTGATGCTGGTGACCGCCCTTTCAGCCATCTTCATCAGCGATCCCGCCGTGCCCAACATCGGCGGCTTCTCCGCCATCCATCTGCTGATTCCCGTCGTGCTGGGCAGCCTGTTCATCGCCTTTCGGCAACTGCTGCGCGGCAACGTGAACGGCCACCGCAAAACCATGGTCTCGCTGTACGTCAGTGGCTGCCTCATCGCGGGTGCGTTCACGCTCGCCCCCGGGCGCTTCCTCGGTCAGCTGGTCTGGGGTCAGTGGCTCGGCCTGGTCTGACGCAGCTGCCCTGTGAACCCCGCCCTGGCCTTGCGGGATACTGCGCCCATGCCGCCGTTCAATCCCGCCACCATCGCCCGCCGGGCCCTTGCTGCCGTGGTGTTCAACACCGTCATTGCGCTGGCCATCACGGCCGTCGGTGGTGACAGCTTGGCGGTGAACATGCTCTATTCCCAGTTCATCGGCCTGTTGATCTGGGGCCTGATCGACGGCGGGCGCTTCATGCTCCACCCCAGTGGCTGGCCCGGCGCGCCCGCAATGGCCGCGCTGGTGGTGGGCGCGGTGCTGGTGGCCTACCCGCTGGGCAGCGTCACCGCCAACTTGCTGATCGGCCGAGAACTGCTGGTGGGCCTCAACCACTTTCCCCGCGCCACACTGGGCTTCGTCCTCATGTCGCTATCGGCCGGTGGCTTCGGCGCTTACTACTTCACCAGCCGCGAGATGCTGGCGCGCGCCCGGCTGGCGGGCGAGGAGGCCCAGCGCCAGGCCACCGAAGCGCGCCTGCGCCTGCTCGAATCGCAGCTGGAGCCCCACATGCTGTTCAACACCCTGGCCAACTTGCGCGCGCTGATCACCACCGAACCCGAACGCGCCGTGGCCATGCTGGACCGGCTCAACGATTTTTTGCGTGCCACGCTGAAAGCTTCGCGCAGCGAAGCCACCGCAGGCCAGCACACCCTCGCAGACGAATTCGCGCGGCTGCGCGACTACCTCGAACTCATGGCCGTGCGCATGGGTCCGCGCCTGCGTTACACGCTCGATCTGCCCGAGGCCTTGAGCAGCCAGCATGTGCCTCCCCTGCTGCTGCAGCCACTGGTGGAGAACTGCATCCGCCACGGTCTGGAGCCCAGCGTTGGTGGTGGCGAAATCACGGTGCGCGCACGCCAGAGCGCCAGCGGCCTGGAACTGGAAGTGGGCGACACCGGCGTGGGTTGCCCAGCCGAACCAGCAGCCGGCTTTGGTTTGAGCCAGGTGCGCGAACGCCTGGCCACCGCCTACCCCGGCCAGGCCCACCTGCAGTGGCACAGCGCCCCCGGCGCCGGCACCCGCGCCCTGCTCACCTTGCCCCTGCAAACCCCATGAACGCCACCGCCCTCATTGCCGAAGACGAACCTCTGCTGGCGCAGGCCCTGCAGGCCGAGCTGGTGCGCGCCTGGCCGGAGCTGAGCGTGGTGAAGGTGGTGGGTGACGGCGAAGCCGCCGTGGTGCAGGCGCTGGCGCTTCGTCCCGACGTGCTGTTTCTCGACATCCGCATGCCCGGGCAAAGCGGACTGGACGCCGCCGCCGAACTGGCAGAGGAATGGCCCGACGACCGGGCGTTTCCCGCGCTGGTGTTTGTGACCGCCTTCGATGCCTACGCCGTGCAGGCCTTCGAGACCCAGGCGGTGGACTACTTGCTCAAACCTGTGCAGCCCGAGCGCCTGCGCCTCACCGTGCAACGCGTGCAGGCCTTGCTGGTGCAGCGGCGCTCGGCCACGGGCGGGCTGGACGCCACGCTGGAGCAACTGCGCGGCCTCATGGCACAACCCCAGGCAGCCACCCCGCGCCTGCAGGTGATTCCGGCCAGCGTGGGCAGCACCATCCGCATGGTGCAAATCGCCGAGGTGCTGGCCTTTGAGGCGGCCGACAAATACGTGCGTGTGTTGCTCGCACAAGGCGAGGTGCTGATCCGCACGCCCCTGAAAGAACTGATGCCCCAGCTGGACCCCGCCGTGTTCTGGCAGATCCACCGGGGCACTGTGGTGCGGGCCGACGCCATCGACAGCGTCACCCGCAATGAAGCCGGGCGGCTGAGCTTGAAACTGCGCGCGCGGCCAGAAGCCTTTGCCGTGAGCCGGCTTTACGCAGACCGGTTTCGGGCGATGTGAGGTCTTTCAACGGTGACCGCGTCGGCCACCGTCGTCATCATCCCAGTCGCGCCCACCGCGATGGCCATGTTTGCGATGACCGTGCCCGTAGCCGCGGTCATCCCAGCGTGGGCCGTGGCCCCAGTTGGAGCGGTAGTAGGGACGCGGTTGCACGTAAATCGGCTGCGGGTACACCACCACCGGGCGGCGCTCCACCACGATCGGGCGCTGATAGATCGGGCGGCGCTCCTGATAGACCGGGTAGCGCTCCTCGTACACCGGGTAACGTTCTTCGTAGACCGGGTAGCGGTTCACGTAAACAGGGTAGTTGGACACACCCACCGCCACACCGGGGGAGCCGATGCCGATGGACCAGGAAATGTTGTCACGCGCATGGGCCTGTGTGGCGGCGGTGGACAGGGCCCACGCGCTGGCAGCCAGGGCAGCCAGCGTGAGGCCCCGGGCCAATGCCGAGGTGCGGGCCCAGTGGGCTTTGAGTGAGGCGGTTTTCATGTGGGGCTCCAGAATTCGCGTGGGCTGGTGTCAGGGCTTGTTGGTTGCCCTGTGCCTGCATTACAGGGAATTTTCCGCTACCCCGTACCGCATGCCCCGTCAAAGTCGTTGCCAGACGTAACCCATGAAGCCACCCACCACACCTTCAGCGGTCCGCCCGCGCTTCGGGCAGCAGCGCGGCGGGCGGTGCTATCGTGCGCACGTCTCCCGCCCGGGACGCTTCCACACCCAGCTGCCACACCCGATCCACCATGTATTCCACCCTGGTCATCCACGCCCACCCGCGCCCGGGTCAGTCCGTCGTCACGCAGGCGCTGTTTGACGCGCTGGCCCCGATGGACAACACCGCGCTGCGCTCGCTCTACAGCCTCTACCCCGATTTCGACATCGATGTGGCGGCCGAGCAGGAGGCGCTGAGCCGCGCTTCGCTGATCGTCTGGCTCGCGCCGGTGCACTGGTACAGCGTGCCCGCGCTCATGAAACACTGGATCGACCAGGTGCTGGCCCACGGCTGGGCCTACGGGGGCGACGCACACGCGCTGCGCGGCAAGACCGTCTGGTGGGTGGCCAGCGCAGGCGGCACAGAGGCCATGTATGCGCCCGGCGGCGCGCACATGCGGCCCTTCGCCGATTTCCTGGCGCCCATCGAACACACCGCGCGCTTCTGCGGCATGCACTGGTTGCCGCCCTACGTGGTGCACGGCGGCCACAGCTGCAGCTCCCAGCAGCTGGCCGACGCACGCGCGAAACTCGTCGAGCAGTTCACCGAACACCAGCGCACCGCCCTGAAAAACGTGGAGGTCCAGCCATGACCCAAGCCATCCTGTTCCTGCTGGCCGCGCTCGTCTTCGTGCCGCTGGCGGTGAAGCTCAAACTCGGTTCGGTGCTGGGCTATCTGCTGGCCGGCGTGGTCATCGGGCCCATCGGCCTGGGGCTGGTGTCGGACCCCGAAGCCATCCTGCACGCCTCTGAAATCGGCGTGGTGCTCATGCTGTTTGTCATCGGCCTGGAGCTGGAGCCACAACGGCTGTGGGCCATGCGCAGCGCCGTGTTTGGCGGGGGCACCGCGCAGATGCTGGTGTGCGCTGCGCTGCTCATGCCGCTGGGCCTTCTGTTGGGCTGGAGCTGGCAGGCTGCTCTGGTGGGCAGCCTGGCCATGGCGCTCTCGAGCACGGCGATCGTGGTGGCGCTGCTGCAAGAGCGCAACCTGATGGCGCGGCCAGTGGGGCAAAAGGGTTTTGCCATGCTGCTGCTGCAGGACATAGCGGCCATTCCGTTGCTGGCCCTGGCCGCCGTGCTCGGCAGCGCCGCACCCGAGGCCTCCACCTCTCACGCCAGCGCCGGGCCGCTGATGCAACTGGCCGCCGTGGCGGGTGTGGTGGTGGTGGGGCGCTATGCGGCCTACCCCGCCATGCGGCTGGTGGCGCGCCTGCCGGTGCGCGAACTCTTCACCGGCTTTGCACTGCTGCTGGTGCTGGGCGTGGCAGCGCTCATGCAGGCGGTGGGCTTGTCCATGGGTCTGGGCGCCTTCATTGCGGGCGTGCTGCTGGCCAGCTCCGAATACCGCCACGCGCTGGAAAACGACCTGCTGCCCTTCAAGGGCCTGTTGCTCGGCCTGTTCTTCATTGCGGTGGGCATGAGCATGCAGCTGGGCCTGGTGGTGACTGCGCCCGTGCAGGTGCTGGCGGGGCTCGTTCTGGTGGTGGCGCTCAAGGCGCTGGGCCTGTGGCTGCTGGGCCGTGTGGTCGATCTGAAAGGTTCCCAGCGCACGCTGCTGGCGGTGCTGCTCTCGCAGGTGGGCGAGTTTGCGTTTGTGGTGCTGGCCGCCGCCAAGGCCAGCAGCGTGATGCCGGCAGCCGACGCGGACCTGCTCACCCTCATTGCCGCGCTCTCCATGGTGAGCACGCCGCTGCTGCTGATTGCGTTCGACCGCTTCAGCCAGCCCGATGCCAACACCCGCGAGGCCGACACCATTGAAGACGAGCACTCACCCGTGCTGCTGGCCGGCTTTGGCCGCTACGGGCAGATCGTGGCGCGTTTGCTCATGGGCGCGGGCATCAAGCCCACCGTGATCGACCACGACGCAGACACCGTGGACAGCGCGCGGCGCTTTGGCTTCAAGGTGTACTTTGGCGACGCCACCCAGCCCGATCTGCTCAACGCGGCCGGCGTGTCGCATGCGCAGGTGATGGTGGTGGCCATCGACGACGTGGCTCAGACCAACCGCGTGGTGGAGACCCTCAAAGCGAAGTGGCCGCACCTGCGCATCGTGGCGCGCGCACGCGACGCCGTGCACGCCATGGAGCTCGACGAACTGGAGGTGCACCACGTGCAGCGCGAGGTGTTCGAGAGCTCGCTCAAGAGCGGGCGAGCGGTGCTGGAGGTGCTGGGCTTCGACCACTTTCACGCGCGCCAGATGGCCGACGAGTTCCGCCGCTATTCGGCCGGTTTCCTCACCGCGGCTCGCGGTTCGCGGCACAACGAAGACGACCTGATCAAGCGGGTGCGCGAGGCGCGCGAGCAGTTTGAAAGCCAGATGCAGCAAGACCTGAAACGCCAGGAGCACCGGCAGGGCGATACCGGCTGGCATCTGGAACGGGAGCACGAAGAGGCTTCGACAGGCGCTGGGCGAACAGATATCGCGTCAAGGTGAATGCGCAGCAGTCGCCAGCGGTCTCAAGGCCGCCGGCAGCCAGCTGGCCAGCCGTGCATGAATGGCGGCCTCGCGGCGCTGCCACCAGATGCCCAGCGCCACCACGCCGAGCCCCAGCAGCGTGAGCGCAAACGGGAACAGCAGGCTGTCTGCAAACACGCGGTACGACAGGTAGCCCAGATAGCTCGCCACACCCAGGGCACCCAGCACGGTGAACACGCGCCGCCCGATGGCTGCGCCCAGGAACACGAGGCCTACGTTGATCAGCGCGTAGATGAACTTGTTCACCTCCGAGTCGCTGTCTCGCAGGCTCAGACCACACCAGAACATGATGGCGCCGAAGAGGTAGAGCCAGAACGCAAAGTCTTGCCGCTTCAGCGGGTGCGTGGAGGCCATCGTGCGCAGATCGACCCACACCGCGATGGCACAGGTGGCCAGGCCGAACACCAGCGACACGTCGCGTGTGAACTGCCAGTCGAAGCCTTCTTTTTGCATGAGCATGTGCGCCACGTCCATGCTGAGGTACCAGATGGTCACCGCCACCGGCATCACCATGAAGGGCAAACGAAAGCGCCACAGCATGACCACGGCAGCCGCCAACGTGGCGAACTCCAGCGTGAGCCAGCGCCAGTCGATGTAGCGGTGGTAGTCACGGTAGCTGTCGTTCGTGCCTTCGGGCCAGAAACCCAGGCCGCTCTGCAGCGCCCAAGTGGCCAGCGGCACCAGGCACACCGCCAGCGTGGCCAGCACACCGGCTGGTACACGCAGGCGCTGCGCCATGAGGTTGCGCGCCACCAGCAGCGCGCCCACCAGGTAGCCAACGGCCAAAGCAAACACACCCCACGCACCAAACAGCTCCCAGCCCAGCGTCATGAACAGCGTCATGGCGCCGATGGCCAGCATGCCGCCAAAGTAATAGAGCGTGTTGGTGAACGAAAAAACCGGCCCGGGGGCCGTGCGCGGCATGGGCGCCATGGGCACGCCCGAGGGCACAGGCTGCGCGGCCGGCGGCGCCAATTCAGCGGCGGTCACACGTTGGTCGCTCCCCGGTGAGGCCCACGAAGACCACAAGGCATGCGCCTCACTCGGCACGATGGCACCACGCTCCACCGCCGCTTCAATGTCGGCCCAGCTCAGGCGCACACGCACCGAGGGCAAGAACACGTCTTCAGCCTGGGTGATCTCCCATTGCGTGGGCTCTTCGTTGGGGATGGTTTCAGGGTGTTCGTTGGTCATGTTGTGTGTGCCCCGGCGGGTTTCCTCGACTCCGCCGCAACCATAACGGAAAGCCCCCGCATTTAAGCCGTGCGCCACGACCATTCAGCCCGCGCCACAGACCGCTCGCACAGAGGGGAAACGCACCGCGCCCCTAGAATGCCTTGATGAGCTCCAACACCCCACCCAGCAAGCCATCCAGCCCCACCGCAAACGCCCCCGCAGAGGGCGAACACAAGGTCAGCAACTTCCTGCGCCAGATCATTGAAAACGATCTCGACAAAGGCACCTACGCCAGCCGCCGCTGGGCCGGCACCCCGGGCGATGCCGCGCACCACGCCGCCGGCCAGCCCGACCCCGCCAAGATCCGCACCCGCTTCCCGCCCGAGCCCAACGGGTACCTGCACGTGGGCCACGCCAAGAGCATCTGCCTCAACTTTGGCCTGGCGCGCGACTACGGCGGCGTGTGCCACATGCGCTTTGACGACACCAACC
>LNFM01009881.1_pt1 | contig 13649 bp, 13 predicted proteins | sample 596031 | NCBI WGS metagenome assembly LNFM01 (sample SAMN04254537, study PRJNA301005) | activated carbon metagenome | isolation source: dual media filters at the Ann Arbor, Michigan drinking water treatment plant | place: USA: Ann Arbor
CGTCGACGCCCTGCTCTTCCCGTTTTGCTTTGCGATTCCAATACCTTCCGTCGGGGCGTTGCGCATCTCGTGGGCGGAAGCGCGGGTGGGGGCTGCGAAGCAGCACTGCGTCCACCGTCGTTCTCCTCACGCGGGGGCCGCCTCGCGGCTCTGTGGCAAACGTCGTTCTGCTCACTCGAGCCGCGCGGCAGCGCGGGTGGGGGTCACCACGGCTACCTCGGATCAACCGCTGCGCTTCGCCGCCCACCGGACGACTCCCATCCGCCTCACACCGGCGGACTCTCGGCGCCGATGCCCTCGCGCCCGGTCCTCGTGAGAGCGACGACGGGCTGCGCGCGCAGAGCGCTGCGAGGGTTTAAGCGGCTTTAAGCCGGTCGTCGCCTCGAAGGGCGCTATCGATCAGCGGTGCGTCCCGGGCGTGAGCGTCGTCCAAGCCGTCGAGAGTGCGGTATCTTGTCCAGCGAACTTCGCTTTCGCCACGATGAGCACCACTGTCCGCGAAGAGGGAGCGATCGAGTTCGACGCGAGCACGCTCGTCGAGCAGTGGTCGCTGGTCGTCGCTCACCACCGTTTGTCCTCGGTGCTCGGGCTGCGGCGCGTCGTGACCGCGACGACCGCGCTCGACCTCGGGCGCGCTTGCGGGGCGTTCGGCGAAGGAGCGCTCGATGACCCGCAGCTCTCTCGCGCGCACGCCCGCGTCGAGCTCGGCTCGCGAGGAGTCCTCGTCGTGAGCGACCTCGGCAGCGCAAACGGAACCTGGGTCGACGGCGCGCGCGTCGGAACCGCTCCCCTCCGCGAGGGCGCTGTGTTGCGCACGGGCCCCGTCCTCTTCGTCGTGCAGCGGGCGCCCGAGACGTATCCCATGCGACGCTCTGAGAAGGCTCCCGCGGTCTCGTGGAGGACTGTTGCCTTCGTCGAGAGCGTTCGCGCTGCGCTCGCAGCGAAGAAGCCCATCGCGATTCGCGGCGCTCGCCGCTCGGCGTGGTGGCCAATCGTTCAGTGGCTCGCGAGCGAGCGGGACCTCACGGTTCTTGCGGCCGAAAGCCAGGCGCAGGCCAAGAGCGCTGGCGATGGGGTGGTTTGCGTCGTTCGGGCGGGCGCGATCGAAGAGTGGGCGCTCATCGGACGAGCGATCTACGTCGAGGACCACTCGTCCAGCGACGACTCGGTATCGACCGCGCTCGCGGTCGCGACGATGCCGAGGGTGAGCGAGCGCATCGAAGACATCCCGTGGCTCGTGCGCGGCGCCCTCGGGCGAGCGCTTACGACGTCGCCGAAGCTGCCCGCGATGGACGCTGGATTCGCCGCGCGGCTGCTCGCCGCAGAGTGGCCCGAAGACGTCGACGGCATCGAGCGATGGGCAGAGGCCGTCGCGCGCAGGCCCGAGCGGCACGAGAAGCTCGAGTGGGTCGGCGAGGACCTCTCGTTTGCCGGCGGCCCGCGAGTCGCCATCGAACCATCATCGTCGAGCCCCGGAGAGGGTCACGAGCGCCCCCGCCCCACGCCGGTGAGCGCCGCGCCCGGCGATGCCGCGCTGATCGTCGCGCGAGACGGCGGCTGGTTTCGCACAGGCCGCGAGGCCGCCGTCGATCTACGGACCCGCTTCGCGCTCGCGCGCATCATGCGCGCCCTCGTGCGCGCTCACGAACGAGCGCCCGAAGAGACGCTCTCGCTCGACGCGCTCATCGACGAAGGGTGGCCTGGCGAGAAGCTCGTCTCGGACTCGGGCTCGAACCGCGTGTACGTCGCGATCGCGACGCTGCGAAAGCTCGGGCTGCGCGAGCGCATCGAGCGTCGAGAAGGGGGCTATCGCCTCTCTCCGAGGGCAACGATCGTCGTCGACGACGAGTTCGAGCAGCAAGATGAGCGCTGACGGCGTCAAACCACAGCGCGGCGAGGCGCGCGTGGGCGCGCTCGTGGCGGACAAATACGAGCTCGTCGCGCTGCTCGGCGCCGGCGGATCGAGCGCCGTGTACGAGGCGCGCCACCGCAAGACCGACGGCCGCTACGCGCTCAAGGTGCTCGACGCGCCGCCCAACAGCCGCGAGGCCGAGCGCATGCTCCGCGAGGCGCGCGCGCTCGCGAAGCTCGCGCACCCCAACATCGTGCGGCTGATCGATTTCGACGAGCACGACGGCACGGTGTTCATCGTCGAAGAGCTCTTGCGCGGCAAGACCTTGCGAGGCGCGCTCGACGAGGCGTTGGTGCTTTCTGCAAGAGAGGCGCTCGAGTGGCTCGTCCCGGTGCTTCGCGCGCTCGCGTACGCGCACGGGCAGGGGATCATCCACCGCGACATCAAGCCCGAGAACATCATTCTCAGCGAAGAGGGCGGCGCGATCGTCCCGCGGCTCGTGGATTTCGGCCTCGTGCGCGAGCTCTCGACGGACACCTCGCTCACGCGCCACAACACCCTCTTGGGGACGCCTCGCTACATGTCTCCCGAACAAGCGTGGGGGCGCCTGGACGTCGACGCGCGAAGCGACCTGTGGTCCTTCGCCGCGGTGCTCTACGAGTGCCTCGCGGGAGTTGCTCCGTACGACGGAGGAAGCGAGCGCGAGGTGCTCGCAGCGATCGTCTCGAAGGACCCGCTTCATCTCCGCGCGGCGGCGGTTCCGATCGACGAAGACCTCGCGGACGCCGTGATGTTCGCGCTCGAACGCGCCCCCGAAGCGCGCTGTCCGTCCGCCGTCGCGCTCGAACAAAAGCTCGCGTCCATCGACGCGTTCGCAGGTCAACCCTGGTTCGAAGCGCTCTTCGCCGCGCACAAGCTGCGCAAGAGCGAAGCGGCGCGAGACGAGCCAGCGGCGTCGAGGCGCGCGCAGTCCATCGCGCCGCGCGAGCCTTCGACGAACGAGACGCGCGCAGCCCTGCCGGGCCCCGCGAGCCGCGGTCGATGGCTCGCGGTCACGCTGACAGCCGTCACGTTCGCGGCGATTTCGCTGGCGTTCATCGGGCCGAAGCGCTCGCCGACGGCCACGTCGGATTCGCCCGTCGGCGAGCGGCATCGCGCAGACGCCGCACAGCGCGCGTTGATGGCCGCGGCGCCCTCGGACGCCGCGAGCGAGCCGCTCGACGCACACGATTTCAATCAGCCAGACGCTGCCCAGACGAATCTCGACGACGCGCCGACGCCAGGCGCGGACCGCCCCCTCGAGCTTCGCGCGGCCAGAGCGCGCACACGAGACGCCGCCGCGGAAAGGCCCGTGTATACTTCGCGATCGCGCGACGCCGCATCGCACGGAGCAAACGCAGCGCCCATCGTCGACGAGCTATGACAGCGCCCCTCGCCACACGACTCTGCCTCGTCTTCGCCCTCGCTGCCCTCGCCCCTCGCGAGGCGCGAGGGCAAGCCGCGGGGCCGGAGGACGAGCGCGCGGCGCTCGCGATGGCGCAAGAGGGGCTGCGCGCGCGCAGAGAGCACCGCGACGCCGAGGCGCTCACCCTCTTCGAGCGCTCGTACGCGCGCGCTCCGAGGGCGTCGGTTCGAGCGCAGATCGGCTTCGCGCAGCAGGCGCTCGGTCGATGGGTCGACGCAGAGCGCACGCTGACCGAAGTGGCCGCGAGCGACGATCCCTGGGTGCAGCGCTTTCGCGCGACAATCGACGAGGCGCTCGCCACCGTGCGCTCGCACCTCGGGTCGCTGACCGTCGCGTTGACCCCAGCGGACGCCGAGCTCCAGGTAGACGGCCAGCCTTCGAATACAGGTGCTACAATTCGACTCGCTGTGGGGACCGTGAGCGTGCGGGCCACGAGAGAGGGGTATTTCGCCCTCGAGCGCACGGTGACCATCGTCGCCGGCGAGACCGCGAGCGAGACGATCGTCCTCGGCCAGCGCCCGCCGCCAGAGACGGCCGCGACCCCCTCGACGCGCGTGACGCCTGCGGCGCGCGTGGCTTCACCGTCGATCAGCGCGACGCGCTCGTCGAGGAGCGACGATTACGCTCCGTCCGATCGGGGCCTGTCTCGATGGATCGCTCCCGCCGCGCTCACCGCGGGCGGAGCGGTCGCGCTCGGCGCGGGAGCGGGGGTGTGGTTCGTGCGCGAGGGAGCGCTGCGGGCGCTCTCGGCGCGAGGGTGCGTCGAGACGTCGAGCGAGTGGATCTGCGACCCGAGCGCGATCGACCCGAGCCTCGCGCGCTCGGAGCACGCGCTCGCGACCACGAGCAGCGCGGCGGCGATCGCGACGATGACCGTGGGCGCGGCGGCGATCGCGGGCGGCGCTGTCTGGTTGGCGGTCGAAGCGACGCGCGCTGGTGCTTCGGCGCGCTCGAGGCGGGCGTTGTGGATCGGTCCGGGCGCGGTGCGATGGGCGTTTTGAAGGGATCGTCGCTGGCCCTCGCGCTCGCGCTCGCAGCGTGCGCGCCCAAGCCGCTGCGCTTCGTCGACGGATCGGACGCGATGACCGATACGCGCGCGGAGACGGGCGCGCACGTCGACGCGACGGTCGACGGGGACGAGGGATGGGAAGCGAGCGCGCCGCAAGACGTGCTCGCAGAAGCGACCGCGGACGTCGCCGATGGGATCGCCGACGTCGCAAACGACAGCGCAAGCGACGACGCACGAGACGGCGGATTGATGGACGTCTCGGTGGGCGACGGCGGAGCCATTGTGCCTCGCAGCTGTGCGGCGGCCCCGACGCGAGCAGACTGCCGCGTAATCGAGGTGAACCCTTCGACGACGTTTTGCCTCGGGCTCGACGAGACCGCTGGCAACGCCACGTGGAACGCCAGCCCTCCCCTGTGCGGCTTGTCCCTGTCGCCCTTCTACGTGGACGCCAACGAGGTGTCCGTGGGTCGATTTCGTGTGTTCGAAGCGCTTTGGGCGGCGCGGGCGTTGCCCAACTGGCTCGACGCTCGATTCGCGCGAGGGGTCACGTTTCGCGCGCCGCTCCCGCCGCGCGCTGTGACCTCCGAGTGGAACCCGTCGATCACCGACTGCACGTTCGGCGCGACGCCTTCGGCCGAACGCGATCGACATCCGATCAACTGCGTCGGATGGGCGTTGGCGATGTACTACTGCGCCTGGGAGGGAGGACACCTGCTCACCAGCACGCAGTACGAGTTTCTCGCGCGATGGAACGGCGCGGCGAGCGCCGCCGGTCGCACCTATCCATGGGGCGAAGACGCTCCCGACTGCGCTCGAGTGCACTACGGACCGTGCGCGGGCGAAGACGCGCTGCGCACGCGTCGCGTGGGCTCTCTCGGGTCGCCGCAGTCCGTCTTCGACCTCGCGGGCAACGTGGCGGACCTCGTGGCCGACGATTTCACTCCGTACGCGACGCTCGGCGTGAGCTCGTGCTGGACGCGCTCGGCGCGAGATCCGCTGTGTCTCCCCACGCTCATGGGGATGCACATCGCCCGAGGGAGCTCGTACGCGAACGGCTCGGAGCTCGTCTCGAGGACGGTCTTTCGCCCGTCGGGCGCCAGCAGCGACGCGTCGCCCGTACGAGGGTTTCGATGCGCGTACCTGCGATAGCGCTGCTCAGCGCTCGCGACGCGCGAGGCGCGAGACCGAGATCCACTCGCTGCCGGCCCAGCCCGGCAAGCGCGCCGCCGCGCCCATCGACGGCTCGAACGGAACCGCTGTCGACACCCCCGACCAGGTCCTCCATCCGTTGGGGCGAAACGCGTTTCCCCGCTGGCGCTGGTCCATCACCAGCCTGGTTCGCACCCAGCGCTCCATGTGCTCCGCTTCGCGACGGGCGTCCCCGCCGCGCGTCGCGGCGAGCCTGCGCGTGACCTCCACGAGGTCCAGGTACTCTTCGTCGCTCGAAATGAAGCTCTGATTGACCTCTCGAAGCGCGTGTACTCTCTGGCTTTCGTCAATCGAATTGATTTCTTGTGTCGCGCCATGGGCGAGCGCCCTCGCGAGCGCCGTCGCCCTCGCGGGCCACGCTTCGAGCGCTCGTCCGTCGTAGAGCGAGTACGTCGTGTAGTCCTGGTCGTTGTCCATGATGGACCACGCGACCTCTCGCGGAGAGAGCGCGGCCGAGCGCCGCAAGCGCTGCACGAAGGGCTCGTAGTACGTGTTGCACGAACCTACGTAGGTCTGGCTCGCGACGATCGTGTCCGCCGCTCCTCGCAGGGCGTAGAGCGTCTCGATCGCCCCGCGCCCGCACTGCTGCAAGAACAAGACAGGCACGTCGGTCTTGTCTCGCGCGCGCCAACGGCGCAGGCCTTCGCCCACGCGTTCGGCCGAGAGCCATCGGCCGCCCGTGGCCGTCACCGTTCGCGAGGGGCGCTCGTCGAGCCCGATGTCATCCACCGCGCCTCCGTGATCGAGCAGCACGATGACGTGTCTACGCGCAGGGGCTCGGCGACGCATCCGCTCGACGAATCCCAGCACTTGCGCTGGGTCTGCGCTGTCTTCGCTGTCGATCGACCACCGCTCGGTCTGCCTGCGCGTGACGAGCGACTCGCGAAGCCCCCCGCGATCGACGCGGTCTTCGAGGATCGCCACCGCGACGCGATCGGAGCCCTCGCCCGCGCGCACCCCGCGCTCGAGGGCGTCGCGAATCGGCTGAGAACACCGGTCCAGGTCGTTGTCGTACGGCATCACATAGAGCACGAGCCAGTCGTATCGAGGCTCGGCTTCAGCGCGCCCGCGGAGCCAACGAACGACGACGCCCAGCACCATCAGCACGAGCGCCAGCGCGTAGAGCCGACGCGCGTCGCGCACAGACGTACGCGCGCGCTCGCGCGGATCGAGCCCGATGGCCGCGAGCTGATCGGGCGTAGGGTCGGCAGGGTCGTGCGACAGGGGTGAGCTCATTGTGACGCACGAAACGGCCGTTGGGTCTTCGTAGAACGCTTGCGCTCGTCGCGGCGCGATCCCATCAGTGGCGCCCGATATGGGCTGGGCCACAGGGCACATCGCGCGGTTGAAGGCTGGAGAAACCGTGCAGTTTCGCCCGAGAGGGCACTCGATGAAGGGGCGCGTCGCAGACAGGGCGTTGGTGACGGTCGAGCCCATCGCCGATGGGAGCGCGATCGAAGTCGGGGACGTCGTGCTCTGCTCGGTCCACGGCAGCCAGTACTTGCACCTCGTCAAGGCTCGCAACGGCGAGCGGCTCTTGATCGGCAACAACGTCGGAGGAACCAACGGCTGGATCGGCCCCAACCAGCTCTTCGGAAAGCTCGTCCGCGTCGAGCCCTGAGCGCTGGATCGACGATCTTCTCTCGCGGACTGCCGCGCGACTCGAGATGTGGCATTCTACCGCGCGATGAGTACGAGGTTGGTGGGGCGCGCATCGCTCGCTGCGGCGATCGCGCTCGGGGTGGACAGCGTCCCTCACACAGCGCGAGCCGATTGGGCCGCGCACGCTTCAGGCGTTCGCTATTGGCTTCCTCCGGCGTGGCCGACGAGCGCGCTCGCCGAGGGAACGATCGCGCGCAACACCGCTGGCGTCGCAGTATGGGTCGTCCCCCTCGGGGCCGCGCAGCTCTCGTCCGCGAGCACTCCCGAGGCGCTCTTCGGAGCGACGCTCACCCGCCCGCGAGCGCTCTCGCGAACGGTCTCGCTCTCGACGGTGATCCCGAACGGGCGTTGGTCGCAGGGGACAGCGACGTTCGAGCGACGCTCGGTGCGCTGGTGGGCGCGCGTCGTTCGACTCGACGCCAACCGCGGTGTTCTGGCCGTGGGAATCTCGTCGCGCGCGACGCTCGCCTCGGCCGACGCAGAGCTTCTCGAGACCGCGCTCAACAGCGCGTACCTCGTCGAGACCCCCGGCGTTGTCCGCTACGTCGGGATGGGAACCTTCTCGATGGCCGGCCGCGTCGCTCGCACCATCACCACGCCGGTGATCTTCGAGCTCCAGGGAACAGGGCAACAACGCACGCTCTTGATGCCGGACCTCGACGACCACGACTGCAGCTTTCGCGTCACGTTGCAGCAGTCGGGCGCGCTTCGACTCGCCCCGGATCAACCATGCCAGCTCCCCGACCTGGGCATGACCATGGTCCTCACGGGCGGACAGATCGAGCTCGCGGGAGCGACCATGAGCTTCGGCGCGAGCGGGCGAATGAGCTTCATCGCTCGGATCCCACGCGGACCCGCGATCGCGGGCTCTGTCTCGTTCAACTGGCGCCTCGACGCGACGCGCCCGCAGTAGACTCGTCGGCGACCGGAAAACCAACTGTGCGAGCGGCGTCGCCTGCGACGCTCGATGTCGACTCGCTCGTCCATCAACCGCTCGATCCCGAGCGCTCTCCGTTCTCGACAAAGGTTTCGATGCTCAGAATGACTCGACACACTGGTCACGCGCGGTGGTATCGCGCGCTGTTCGCGACGATCGCGCTGAGCCATTGCACCCGTCGCGCGGCGCCATCGTCTGTTTCTGGGACCGACGCGAGCGTGACGACGGTCGCGCCGCGTGCGCCCGACGCAACATCGATCCCAACGGCGCTCGATGCGGCACCGCGGCCGCCCCGTCCTTCGGTCGACCTGATCTCGACGTTGGGGCTTTCGCTCGCGGTCTCGTCCCGCGTGGACAACGCCGGAGACCTCCCCGAGCACCTCGTCGACCGCAACCCCGAGACCGCGTGGAACTCGCGCTCCGAAGACCTCGTGGGCGCGTGGATCGACGTTCGCGTTCCTCCGGGCGCGACCGTGACGGGTCTTCGAATGATCGTCGGCTACGCCCGCACCAACCGACGTGGCCAGGATCTCTTCACGATGAACCACCGCGTCAGCCGGATCGAGGTGCTGCTCGACGGCCGATCGCTCGGCGAATTCGCCATGGACGTCGACACCCGCACGTTGCAGACCGTGCAGTTCTCGGGCGGCGCGGGCACCTACCGCGTTCGGGTCGCGGCGATGCTCGCGGGAGAGCGTCCCGATTGGCGAGAGGCCTGCGTGTCCGAACTCGAGTTGCTCGGAACCGTGCCCGACGAATCCCCCGGCGATGCCGGCGCGCGCGCTGTCCGCCCGACCGTCGGAGTCGGCGCATTGCCCGACGAGCGCCCCGCGGTCCCCACCGAGACGAGCGTCGTCGCGACCGGCCCTTCGACCAACGTCGCCGCGTACTGTCGAGCTCGCATGCGCGACCGCGATCGCGCGCAGTGCCGGCAAGAAGACCCCGAGGGAGCCCGCTCGGACGCTTGTTTTTGTGGGCTCCCGAGCGACTCGCTCGAAGACGCGCCCTCGGGTCGAGCGAGCCTCGCCCGCGCAGCAGGCGCCGTGCTCGGCGCGAGGATCATCCCGGACTTCACCGACCCGTCGCGCGGCGTTCAGTGCGTCGCGCTCGTGCAGACGCAGTCCGGATGGTACGCGGTAGGAGACCTCGCGAGCTGCATGCGCGCGCCCAACATGACGGGAGACCTCCGCCGCATGATCGTCCGGCGGTTCGACGCGCAGGAAGCAAACGGGACGACGTCGCTCACCATCACGTGGGACGCGTTGAGCTCGGACCTGCAAGAGGGCGAACAAGCGGGGCCCCTTTGCGGCGAGAGCGTCGAGTTGCGGTGCGAAGTCGCCGCGACGGGCGCGCCCACCTGCCGCAGAATCGTTCGCGTGCCTCGCGACTGCTCGAGGCGCTGGCGCGCGATGCTCACAGACTGACCACGACGAGCGGATGGTCCCAAAGAGAGATAGGGCGCCCCGAACTCAGCGCTGTGGCGAAGGGGACGAGGACTCGAGCGCGCGTCGATAGCGCAAGGTGCTGCGCAGAGACGACACCGCGAGCGCGCCGAAGAGCACCTCGAGCGGCGCGAACACAACGATCCAGCCGTCGGAGAACGCGAGCAAGGCCCCTACGATCGTGCTCAGCCACAGCAGCGAGTACGAGCCGTCGATGCGGGTTTCGGGCGCGCGCGGGCTCTCGAAGTGAAGCTCGACTTCGTCGAGACGCGCGAGCTCGAGCTGCGCCGAAGCGCGCAGCGGAGCGTCTCCAGCGGCGACGTCCACGTGGGCCACGAGCCACACGGGCGCGCCGTTCGCTGCGGTGATCGCGTAGGTTTCGATCGCAGAGTCGCCGCTGCCCTCGCTGTGCGTGAGCTTTCGGCTCGCGCTCTCGGGCTGGAGGGACGAGAGTCTGAACTTCACCGACGTTCCCGCGGCGATGCGGATCGAGCGGCCGTCCTGCAAGAGCACGCGCAGCTCGGCGCTGCTCCGGACGAACTCGGGGTCCGTAGCCTTCTTTTGCCGCGAGTACCTCGCGATCGCGAGCAGCTCCTCGGCGCGCTCGGGCGCGCTCACCGCGAGCGTGCCTCGAACGCAGACGCGGCCGTCGATCCACGGGCCCGCGCCGTGCGCGTCGAAGCGCTGCATCGACCGTCGCGCCAGGCGATATCGCAGCGCAAACGCTGCGATGGACAACAGCATGACCGGCGCGACGATCCACGACCAAGAGACCCAGCGCGAGGCGGCGGCGGCGATCGCGTCCAACCCGATCGGACCGATCTCGCTCACGGCCGCCCTCCGGTCACGCGCCGATCGAGCCGCGCAAAGATCCGATTCGCCAACGTCACGATCACGAGCAGCCCGCCGCTGAAGAACAGCCAGGCCACGACGATCGATCGAATACCGGGCGCGCGTTCGACCTCGCCCGATCGGTGGCGACACACGAAGTGCCAGTCGTACGAAGTCCCCTTTTGTGCCCGTCGACGGACGATCACCGTGCCCGCCGCGACTGGCTCGCCAGGACAGATCGCCTCTGCGAAGACAGGAAGCACTCGCGGCGCCATCATCGGCCCCAACATCGCCGGCATCGTCGAGAGCGCCGCGACGAGCAGGAGCGAGGACATCAACACCAGAGAGCCCGATGCCTTCGCCGGCGAAGAGGCTTGCTTCGAGGACCGATCGTTCATCGCGAAGGACAGCGTAGCGAACTTCGGGGGCGAACTGTCAGGCGTCAGCTCTCTTGCGCGAGATGGTTCCGGTGCGGCACCTTCGGAGCTTCCAATCGACCGAAGCGATGAGCGAGCCTTCTGACCGAGCGAATCCGAGCGCTGCTGATCCTCCCGTCGAGGGCGCGATCTCTCGCCGCGCGGGGGGCGCGCTTCGAACCACGAACAACCGCGCGCTCGTCGTCGGAAACAGCGACGGCATCGGCCTCGAGTTCACCCGGCGACTGCTGCAAACGGGCTGGGACGTCACCGGCGTCTCGCGGCGCGCGGTGAACCTCGACCACGAGCAGTATCGACACGTGGTGGTGGACATCAGGTCGCCCGAGTTTTGCGGCGAGCTCGTGAAGCTCTGCGAAGCGCCCTTCGGGTTGTGCGTCTATTGCGCGGGAATCGGCGAAGCGTTCGATCCGACGGGTCTCGACGCCGACGCCGCGACGGTGCACGTGAACTTTCTCGGGATGGTCCAAACGGCGGCGGCCGTGGTTCCTGCGATGGTCGCGGCTGGGCAAGGGCACTTCATCGGACTGTCGAGCATCGGGGACGGCGTGTCTCCGGACGCGCCGGCGTACAGCGCATCCAAGGCGGGCGTGTCTTCGTACCTCGAGGGGCTGGCGCTCGCGCTGCGCCCGCACGGCGTGTACGTGAGCAACGTGCGCTTCGGGTTCGTGGACACCAAGATGGCGAAGTCCCCCGTGAAGCCGATGATGATCTCCGTCGATCGCGCGTGCGCCGTGCTCGCGCGGGTGGTTCGTGATCGCCCGGCGGTATCGAGCTATCCGAAGCGAATGGCCGCCCTCGTGTGGCTCGTGAATCTGTGGACCGCGCTGCGGGTGAAGCTGGCGTAGCGGGCGCGAGGAAATGGCTCGAACTCGCGAGAGGACGTGGAGAACTACGCGCCGTTGATGGGTTCTTCGCGACACAGTCGCGGAGCGTCTCGTGGCTGCTCGCGACCGTCGTGCTTCTTTGTCACGATCGCGCACCGTGAACCGCACCGCGTCTCTGCGCGCCCCGAGCGCTCTCGTCTTCGCTGCCACGTGCGTCGCATTGGCTCTCCCTGCGAACGGGCAGGTGCGCTGGGGCGATGCGCGTCGCTATGCGCGAAGCTCAGTGAGCGCACTCGTGACGCCGGAGGTGTCGATGTCGCCAGCGTTTACCGCGCGATTGCACGCTGAAGCGACGGTGCGCCTCAACGTCGCTGGAGGGTTCACGCTTCAGCCTCGGGCGGGGATCGGCGCGGGCGGAAGCCTCCCTGGCGGCGGCGTCGCGTTCGCGTCGCGATTCGGCCTCGGCGCGGGCGCGACGTTCGCCGTGCACCCGAGCGTCGCGCTCACGCCGACCGTGGGCTACGACGTGTTTCTCTTCGGTGGGATCGGCACCGCGAGCCCGCCGTTGATTCATCGCTTCGTGGGTGAGTTTTGTGTGACGCTCGTGCTCGGCGAGCACGCGATCGCAGAGTTCTATGCGCAGGGAGGCGTCGGCTTCTTGTCCCCCTCTGTCATCGACCTGGCGCTCGGCGGCGGAGGCGTTCGCTTCGGAATCACCTTTGGTCTGTAGCGCTCGCGAAGCCTCTACGGAACTTGCCTCAACGCGCCGACGTCCGCGCGTCGAGTCATCTCGATCGCGCGCTCGATCGTGATTCCCATGAACCCTACGAACGCGCGCCGCACTTCGATGAGGTCCGCGAAGTACGAGACGGTGCGATAGAACCGCAGGTACCTTTCGTAGCCAAACTCCCGCAACATCAAGCGCGTGAACACGCCCGCGCCGGCGTACAGCTCGAAGCCGATTCGAGAGCTTCCCGGGTGATACGCGCCGCGAAGCGCGCGCGTGTCGAGCCATTCGATGTCGACGTTGGGGACGTACTGTCCGTTCGTGACGCAGATGAAGTCTGGCAGCGGCGTGAGCGCCTCGGCCAAGCCCTCGACGAAGAACAGCGGAGGAAGCCCGACGGACAGCGACACGGCGTGCACGATCTCGTGATAGTGCGGAAACTCCGCGGCGTAGATGCCTCGCGAGACCGGATCGGTGACTCCATAGCCCGTGCACCCCGATCCGATCATCTCGGGAGGTGCGAGGTAATAGTCAACGCTGGCCGGGGGAGCGACGCGCAGTCGCATCGCGGTTTGCTCGATGAAGCGGTCTGCGGCGTCGAGGTCGTTTTGCGTTGGCGCCTGGCCGTACACCGTGAGGTAGCGGCTGCGCGCGACGATGGGGCCGCGCAAGCCGGTCTCGCACGCGCTGAGCGCGTAGCTTCCCGCCGTGACGATCGGCGCGCAGAGGCACTGCCTTCGATTGAGTCGCACCGTGAGAGCGTACAGCGCTTGCAGTTCCGGCACGAACTGCTGCCCCAACCTCGCGTGTCGAGTTCGGCCAGGGTCTGCCACGGATGGCCGCTGCTGCCCCAGCGGTTTCGCGTTTTGCAACGCAGGTGGCGTCTGCGAGGACACTCGGAGCAACCCAATGCGGTGCGGTCCGACCTGCACGAACTGCCCGGCATGCGGCACCGGCACTGCGGCCTCTATGGCGCGATGCTCCAACGGTGTTTGCGGCATCCAGCGTACAAGTCCTCTCCGAGGAAACTGCGACGGCAATCCGTCGAACGGCTGCGAAGCCTTCCTGCAGACCGGCCCACTGAACTGCGGCCGTTGCGGACGGGCTTGTCCAGGGTGTGATTGCAGATTGTGCGCAGCGACCGCGAAGCGCGGCCCCCACTGAGCAGGGAACCGGATTTCGGTTCGAAAATGCACATCCGCAGGAAAATCAGTAGCGGCGTCAACACCCAAGCGGCAACACGCTCGCCTCACG
>LNFM01009882.1_pt1 | contig 13649 bp, 14 predicted proteins | sample 596031 | NCBI WGS metagenome assembly LNFM01 (sample SAMN04254537, study PRJNA301005) | activated carbon metagenome | isolation source: dual media filters at the Ann Arbor, Michigan drinking water treatment plant | place: USA: Ann Arbor
GAGCGTTACTGGACTTGGACTTCGGTTCGATCATGGGTGAAGGCGGCGGCGTCATCGGTTCGTCGGCAATGTCGATAAAGCGGGCATTGTCGATCGCGGGAACGATCAAAGGCATTCTCGGTATCAGTGAGTTCGAGAAGGCAGTCTCAGGAATGAAGTCGTCAAACAAGACCGACGGCGGCGAAACGGCGCGAACCATCTCCTATCTTCTCAACTGGATGCAGGACAACAAGGACGTTCTTGTATTCGCTACCGCGAACGACGTACGCGAACTCGAGTCCGAACAGTTCAGGATCGGTAGGTTCTCATATATACACTTCGTCGATCTTCCGGAGATTGAGGACCGTAAGGAAATATTTCGGGTTCACCTGAAGAAAAGAGCACTCGATGTGGAGCACTTTGATCTCGATAAGCTGGTAGATAAGAGCAAGGACTTTTCCGGGGCGGAGATCGAAGGTGCAGTGCAAGACGGAGTTCTTGAAGCCTTTATCGACGGCGACCGACAGGCTGAAACCCGCGACATTATTAAAGCCGCCGAGAACATTACACCAACGGCTCAGATGATGAGCGAGAAGATTGAAGAGATCCGAAAATGGGCCCGGAACAATATTAAAGGCGTGGGTTCCCGGATCGAGCAGTCCGGCCCTGCCGGAAATCGGTCCAATCGGATTTATGAACTCTAGTTCAGGAGAACCAGTATGAGTAAATATTTGACATTCGATTCCCAGTCTTTCCCGAATCGAGATTTACTTCTCGAAGCCTTGGCCGAATGTGGTTTCGCATCGCCGACTGTAGGAACTGACATTTCTCTCGAAGGATGGGATAAACGTGATCCACAAACGGCCGACGTCGTAATCAAGCGTCGCGAGGTACACGGCCGATCGCTTTTAGGAGACATCGGCTTCCGGAAAACAGCAAAAGGGTATGTCGCGGTTATTGATGACACGGATCTTTCTTTTCGCCTAGGAAAAGACTTTATCGTCCGACTTCAGAACAGCTATCACGAAGCGGCAGCGAGAAAGATGGCGAAGAAGCTGGGCGGCACGCTCCTCAAGGAACGTATCGGAAAAACTCTCAAGATACGCATCAAATATTAAGGAGGATGGTTGATCATGCCAGAGGTCGAATTCAAGATCGATACCGAAAACGGAACCTGCGACACCGAAATAAAAGGGTATCAGGGTACCGCTTGTGAAAAAGCAGCTAGACAGTTAAAGGAAATTCTCGGCGATCCGTCTTCGGAAACTAAGAAGCAGGAATATTTCGTCACGCGAACCGTCAAACAGACAAGCAAACGAGGATGAGCAAAGAAATCACCTTTATACTTGAACCAGACACTGGGAAACTCACAACTGAAGTCTCAGGCATTACTACCGACGCACTAATCGAATTAAGAGATAGTTTCGGCACCTCCCAGAGTGTAAATTGCGGAAAGCCGCTTCAAATAAATGTTGAGAAGCCACCGATGTCGTCCGATTGCACCCCCGATGACAATCAATCCATCTGGCTCTATCGGGTTTATCACAATTCGGTCGTTGACGGGCCTGGCAGAAGAAGTGTAGTTCAAGTTTCAGGTTGTTCGATTCGTTGTCCTGGATGTTACGTGCCCGATACACACAATCGGGACAATGGGGAATTGGTTTCCGTTTCTTCAGTTGTTAGGGAAGTCCTGTCCAGAAGCGCCGAACACGACGGGGTTACGATTCTGGGTGGCGAGCCGTTTGACCAAGCCGGACCTGTCGCCGAACTCGTGTCGAGACTCAAACGATTCGATCAACAGATTTTAGTGTACAGCGGTAATACCCTCGGAAATCTTATCGCACGCCACGATCCATGTGTAGACTATATTCTCGGGCACATTGATGTCTTGATAGATGGACCGTTCGAACAATTTCGCAATGCCAAGACTGGAGAATATCGTGGGTCTTCGAACCAGAAACTTTATGAATTGAAGGCAGGTTAAGGAAGAACGAAATTGTAGATGTTGGCTTCTTGTCTCACGATCGTTACTTAAGTTTTTTGCAAATAAACCGCGCACAGCAATTTAATCGGCTAGTAAAACGAGCCCCACCCGTCAGGAAAAGCGCCTGCGTTTTACATTCTAACTTTTTTGTTCGCTTCCGATTTATTAAGCCCTTCGTCGGGATGAGATACAAGCGACTTTTCCGTCGGGAATAAAAATTTCGGTTCTTTATATTCCTTCTGCACGAAGGTGGAGGATGAATTAAATATGTATCGAAAAGTAACCGGCATGTTGATGCTGGCAGTGGGAATAGTTTTCACTGCGTTCGTAGGAACTCATTCGCAGGCTCCGGAGAAACCGGCCACTGCGAAGCCAAGTGTCGAATGGAAGACGAACCTGGAAAAGCGGTCAATTGAGATGGCGGAGCTTATGTCCGGTGGTCCTGGAAAGGACGGAATTCCAGCGCTCGGTTTGCCCAAGTTCGTAGCCGTGGCGGACGCATCCAAGTGGCTGCAGAGCAACGAGCCGGTAATTTCAGTGACAATAAAAGGGGAATCCAGGGCCTATCCGCTTCAGATATTGATGTGGCATGAGATCGTCAACGACGAGATCCAGGGCCAGCCAGTCTCCATTACTTTCTGCCCCTTATGTTACACAGCTATCGCCTTTGATCGCCGCCTTGATGGAAAGGTGCTCGATTTTGGGGTTTCAGGAATGCTTCGACACTCGGACATGGTGATGTACGATCGACAGACCGAAACATGGTGGCAGCAGATCTCTGGCGAAGGCATTGTAGGCGATCTAACCGGCAAAATACTAAAGCAATTTCCAAGTCAATTAGTTAGTTTTGGGCAATTCACGAAAGCTTTTCCGAAAGGCAGCGTTCTGTCACGTGAAACTGGGTTCAGTCGACGATACGGAGACAATCCCTATCGGGGATATGACGACCTCACCAAGACCCCATTCCTTTTTCGCGGCAAGCCTGACGAACGTCTAAAGCCCATGGAAAAGCTCGTTGTGGTGGAAATCGGATCAGTTTCGAGAGCCTACCCTCATTCGATCACCCGCGAGCAGCGCATAATTTCCGACCGCGTCGGCACAACCGACATTGTGATCTTTCACGCGGATGGAGCAGCGTCTGCGCTCGATGACGGTCAGATCAGCAATTCTAAAGATGTTGGTTCCACCGGTGTTTTTGTTTCCACGGTAGATGGAGTAAACCTAACTTTTGCTTATGATAAAGGCGATTTTGTGGATGATCAAACCAAATCACGTTGGAATATATTTGGGCTCGCCATCGATGGAAAATTAAAGGGCAAACAGCTCAAACAGGTCCAGTCGGGTGATTATTTTGCATTCGCCTGGCTGGTTTTTAAGCCATCGACTCAGATCTACAAACAGATTTCCGACAAAAAATAATTTGCTGTCGATGGAATAAATATGGAATGCAACACTATTATCCTTTCGAGTAGCAAATAGACCGTCCGGCCAAGTCAATTCGCTTTCGGTATGTCCCCTCAAATCCCGAATAAGCCCCTCAATTAGTTCGTTCATTTAGTCAAGAATCGCGTGAAGTTTGTTTTTCGCGAGATCGGAAAATTGTGTTCTAAAGGAGTTTTATACAATGAGCAGAAGGTTAATGTATGTATTGTTTTCATTAATGTTTGTTTGGGGATCAGCTTTCGTGTCGCAGGCACAAGAGCGTACTGGGAACGTTGAAGGTTCAGTGATGGACCAAAACGATGCTGCGATCCCCGGCGCAGAAGTAACCATAGTCGGCCTCGACATTGGGTTCAGCAAGACAGTCAGTGCGGATGGGCAAGGTGCATTCCGAGTCCTACAGATTCCCCCCGGTCGATACAAGCTGTCGGTTGCCTCGAGTGGATTTCGACGCTCCGAGTCACAGGTGACTGTGAGCCTCGGCCAAACTCAGTCAGTCAAATTTAGTTTAGCGATCGAAGGTAGCTCTGCCACCGTCGAGGTCACAACGGCCGACACAGCCAGCATTGATATTGGCAGCAACAAGATCCAGACGAATATAGATGACAGGCGGATAGAAATGACGCCGAAGGCAACTGTTAATTTTGCCGGCGTATTAAGAGTGTCGCCCGCTGTAAGAGAGGAGCCATTAGGGGCGGGCTTTCAAATAGACGGATCGAGCGGAGCGGAAAACACATTTATCGTCGACGGCCTGGAGGTGACCAATTTCCGAAATGGACAGCTTCGCAACGTGCAAAATGTCTCGAATGACATAGTCAGCGAAGTTCAGGTAAAGACAAGTGGATTCGAGGCCGAATATAGCGGAGCGACAGGCGGGGTGGTCAACGTAGTAACTCGGGGCGGCAATAACCAGTTTCACGGAAACTTTGGGGCACAATTTAATCTCGACCGATTAGACGCAGATGCCCGACCGATTCTGCGCGGTCTGACCGATTCCGTTCAATATATAACTCCGCGCCGAGATAACTCGGGAACGTTCTTGAATCCTCCGGACGACGAATTTACCAACTTCTTTCCGACCGCAAACGTTAGTGGTCCGATCATCAAAGACAGGTTGTGGTTTTTTGGCAGTGTTGCTCCACAGTTCTTTAACACAAATCGAACCTCAGTCTTCCCGAACGGAACCCGCGAGACAAACCGCGTGGAGACAAGAAGGGATTATATTTTTGCAAGGCTCGACGGGCAGATAACCGACAAGCTGCGGGCTACCGGTACGTATTCCTATTCTCCACAAACGATTAACGGGGGTATTCTTGGGTTTGGGGCAACCGCTGGGATCGGAGATCAAAGCCAGAAGGGCGGTAGAGTCAATGCAACTAATTTCACCTACGGTGTGACATACACGCCAACGACAAACTGGGTGGTCAGTCTGCGTGGAGGCCGGGCTTTCCTGAATGAAAAAGATGCCTCATACGGAGTCCCATCGGGCTTCCGTGTGCGGTGTTCTGGAAGTGCCACAGTGCTGTCGACCCTATCGAATTTCGGATGTGGCGCCTCGAACAGTATTGGGTTTGACAATATAGGGGACACGACAAATACCTTTAAGGATGTTTCGATCCGAAATACTTTTGACGGAGATGCTCAGGTGTTCGTTAACAATTTTGGGGGCCGGCATATTCTTAAGGTCGGATATCAGTTCAACCGCGTTGAGAACGATGTAGATTCGGGTTTCTTCAATACGGGTCAGCTTAGATATTTTTTCGGCCAGACGGCTTTTGGGGTCGGCAGTACGTTGGGGAATATTCAACTTACCAGGTTCGGCACGGCAGGGAGAGCATCCAGCAAGAATCAGGGCCTCTACGTACAAGACAGTTGGCAGCCGTTTATACGATTGACCCTAAATTTAGGTGTTCGAATTGAAAAAGAAGATGTTCCAACGTTCGGAGCGGTTGGCGTTCCTATCGAATTCAACTGGGGTGATAAGGCCGCTCCTCGAATAGGTGGGGCATATGATATTTTCGGCGACGGTAAGTCAAAGATCTTCGCAAGCTATGGGTGGTTCTATGACCGGTTCAAGTACGAGTTGCCCCGCGGCTCGTTCGGCGGCGACCAGTTTCTGCGAACATTCCTGCCAATTCTGCCGGGCGACAACGTAAATACTTTTACAAGTGTCCAGAGCGTCCTCAATGCGGTTAATGCACGATCTGGAATCACGCTCGATTTCCGCGTGCCTTCTAACGACCCGTCCGACAATCGTGTCGATCCTGATCTAAAGGCTCAGCGGATGAGCGAATTCACCGTCGGCTTTGAGCAGGACCTGTCCGGATTTGGTCGGTTCTTCAAGAATTCGGTTCTCAGGGCGAGGTACACGCACAAGCAACTTGACGAAGCTGTGGAGGACGTCGGATTTTTTGACAATGCCGGCAATGAAAACTTCTTCATCGCGAACCCGGGACGGGGAATAGTGGGAAGTCCGTTTGCGTCAGGCATCCCTGCTACACCGGATGCTGAACGGAAATACGATGCTTTCGAGCTGACACTCGACAAGAGATTCGCGAATAACTATTTTATCAACGGTACATACACGTATAGCCGCTTGAAGGGTAACTTCTCTGGTTTGGCCAGTTCGGACGAGCGTGGCCGATCGAGTCCAAATGTCAACCGCTTCTTTGACCTCCCCTTTCTTGGGTTTGACGTAAATGGAAACCCGGATAACGGGCGACTCGCAACAGATCGGCCTCATGCCATTAAGCTTTTTGGAGGCTACACGTTCGATTGGTTCAAGAATGCCAGCAATTCGACAGATTTCACATTTGCCTTTCTTGGGACAAGCGGAACGCCAATATCGACGCAGGCGTCACTCTTTAACGCCAATACCTTTGTTTTTGGCAGAGGTGATCTTGGCAGAACGCCGACCTTTACCCAGACCGATCTTGGCGTTTCGCATCATTTCAAACTTGGAGACGAGGGGCGTTACAGATTTTCATTTGATGCGAACTTCATAAATCTCTTCAATGAAAATAACGTGACGGACGTGTATAACATCTTGACCGCCAGCGATGTATCGGGCCAGGAAGCCAGATTTAATCTGTTCAATAATTGTCCGGGTGGCACTTGTGACGAATTGAATACTATTCGAGCTATCTTCAACGGTGGTATTCAGTCCCGGCTCTTGAATCTTGTCAACAGTCAGGTTCAGATCGGCACGGCGAATGGTCAGCCCGTCTTCGATACGATAACGCGGGATGCCAGATATGGTCAGCCGTTGAGCTTTCAGCAGGGCCGACAGGTTCGCCTAGGGGTTAGATTCAACTTCTAGAAGACCTTGTGTGACGGTCAACGGGGTCTAGAATCAAATCCCCTTCCGAGTACCGTTCCGATCGGTTGAAGCCCACATATGCTGTGGGATCAGAGTTCTTGGGAAGTTTTGAGCCTGTCGGTTCCCCCCGACAGGCTTTTTTCGCGTGAACAGGTCGCAATTGAGAGCTGACCGATTTCTCCGCTATCAAGGTTCTCGCTCCTGGGAATAAATGAGGCGGATATTGATATTTAGGGGTCGACGACAGCGTTTTATGGAGTAATAAATATGAATGAATTGGTAAGAAATATAACAGACGACGAATTCACTGCCCACGTCTCAAACGCGGACAAGCCGGTACTCGTGGACTTTTGGGCCGAATGGTGCGGACCTTGCAGAATGCTCGCCCCTACGGTGGATGCAATTGCGAAGGTCTACAAGGATAGAGTCGGGGTGTTTAAGATGAACGTCGACGAGAACCCGAGGGTGCCGCAGGAACTTGGCGTACGAGGAATCCCCACATTAGTAGTTTACAAGGGGGGCTTCGAGCAGGAACGAATTGTCGGAGCCGTTACGCACGCGGCAATTTCAAGGCTGATTGAGAAGTACATTTAGAAGGAAGAGTTGACTTCACTGCCGGCGTAGGCGGCGGAGATGCCTGACATTTTATTGGAAGGAGACGAAGATGAGTAAAGGAATGAGTATCGCGTCGTGGGTAGTACAAGTTTTGGTCGCCGGATTGTTCATGATGATGGCCGTGCCAAAGTTGATGAGCGATCCGGAAACGGTAGCTAATTTCACCAGATGGGGAATGCCAGAGAAGATCTATTTGGTGATCGGAACGTTCGAGGTTCTAGGTGCTATTGGACTTTTGATCCCGCGAACCTCGGCGTACGCCGCAATCGGGCTAATACTGATAATGTTCGGTGCATTGTTTACGCACATTACGCACAACGAGATGATGATGACACTGATGCCGATAATGGTGATGCTGATGCTCGCGTTTGTCGCCTATGTGAGGAACCCCCTCAGAAAGCCTACTGTTTCTCTGGGGGGAGTATGAAGAAGTTCTTTAGCACTAGACTGGGGAGCCTTCTTCTGTATGGAGTTGCCGGGCTGGCGCTGTACTACGGAAACGTAGAGTTGCAGAGTTACTGGGGCCGGCAAGTATTGGCACAAACGGGGCTCGTAAGTGTCCCTTGGGCAGATGCCCTGGCCCGTGCCAAGACGGAAAACAAACCGATCCTTTTAGACATTTCGGCTATATGGTGTTCAACGTGCCGAAAATTGGACGCAACGGTGTTCTCCGACCTTCGTGTTAAGAAGATGATAAATGACCGATTTATCTTCACCAGACTCGAGTATGAAAGCGAAGAGGGACAGCAATTTCTGAATACGCATGAGGTCTCAGGGTTTCCGACAGTTTGGATCCTCGACGAGAGTGGTGAGGTCGTAAAGCAGGTTGGGATCACGTTTGAACCAGCGGAGTTTTTGAACCAGTTAAAGTTGTGAGATCTGTTGGGTCGATGGCGAAAGTGAGATATCTGTCAAGGGTCGTACTGCTAACCAGCCTTGTGGTCGCAGGCTCAGGCAGTGTATGCGCCCAGCCGGATCGGCCAATCTCGTTAATAGGCTCTTCATCAGACAGGAATTTAGCTATCCAGAGAGCAGAGAGACTGGTGGAAGATGTTCGCTCTCTTTCATACCCAGAGATATCTCCACAAGACCTCGGGGTTAATGGGTTTAGAAGCAATTCAGATTTTTTTAACGCTCGCTTCTCGATAACTCGATATCTAACTTTCCGACGCCTTAAAACGACCATCTTTATTAATCCGGCCGTATTTGGCTCGTCGGCACCTTCCGATAACGCGCTTCGGGCGATCGTCGCCCATGAATTGGCACACGCATTGTATTACACGACTCGGAACCGCCTTAGGTTGTTTGGTTTGGTTAGACTCACTAGCAGCGAGTTTGCGGCCCAGTTTGAACGGAAAGCGGATCTGGTAGCCATTTCGAGGGGATACGGCGATGGCCTGATCGAATATCGTCACTGGTTATATGAAAACGTTCCCCGAAAGGCTCTTAAGGTGAAGAAGAGGAATTACTTTGCTCCCGCGGAGATCAAGGTTCTGCAGGAGATCTTAAATAAAGACTCAAAGTCCTTTGATAAGTTCATGAGGAAGGTTCCAAGAACGCTGGGTGAGCTCGAGGAAGCTGCAAAGCAGCTTGGATCAGAATGATGCCAGAGGCCCCGCCGATATGAAGAATATGACTCCATCAATCCAATCTACGGGCTTTGCCCCGATTTCGAACATCGTCATATCCACGGATCGATACGAAGTAAGATTCGCTCAGACTCAAAAAGACATTGATTCGGCTTTGAGGTTGAGGCATAAGGTTTTTAACGTTGAGTTGGCAAAAGAACACGCGGATGAGGAAGGGCTGGAGTTCGATCTATTTGATTATCAGTGCCGACATCTGATCGTCGTTGAAAAGCTGACTCAGCAGACGGTTGGCACATACCGTGTAAATACGATCGAAGCCGCCAAAAAGGTTAGTGGCTTCTACTCGTTCGGCGAGTTCAGTATTGAGGATCTCCCGGCGGAGGTTCTGGAAAGATCAGTCGAGATAGGGCGAGCATGTATCGCCGCTGAACATCGGAACACGAGGGTTCTCCTTTTGCTCTGGAAAGGGCTGGCGAAGTTCCTTAATGAGACAGATAAGGTTTTCCTATTCGGATGTTGTTCGATATTCAGCACTGACTGCGAGGTAGGGCTAAAGACCTATGACAAGCTGAAAGACCTAGATCTGATACATACGGAATACAGAGTGACACCGAGAGCAGACAAAGCTTGCAGCACGGCTTCGCTGACTACGATAGACAGCGAAACTGGTCCCGAGATCGAACTTCCGGCACTTTTCAATATGTACCTCAGGATCGGGGCTAAAATATGCGGAACTCCTGTTCTCGACTGTAACTTTGGTACGATCGATTTTTTCGTGATATTTGATAAGCGCACACTCAACGGCAAATATCGGCAGATGTTTCTTGGGGGACGAGAGGCCGATAGCTTTCTTAACTGACGGGCATCCGCGTTTCGGGATGAAATGGAATCTAGATGTGGGTACGCTCTTCAATACGCATATTAAGGTCCCTGTCGACAGTCAAGATCGTCGAGCATCGTGTGCCGTAAATCGGTGTTTTGATAAAGATAGACGAGAGAAGCTTTTCGCGTTCATACCCGATCCCTGTATCAGGAATATCAGCGTCGTTCGCTAAGCTGTCATCTTCAAGGAGCCCGAAGTAGTCTTCCTTAATATACGCTTTGTTTAGATTTTTCTTGACGAATCGTTTTCCTTTTTTTACCTTCGGCCAGGGAGTGTTAAGTAAATGATTGCTCAAGCCATATACGCCCGGCACGAGCTTTTGGATCTTGCTCAGCCGGTTGGAATAGTAGAAAAGTTCATTTCTTGTTGAATTTATTTCGCCGATCAACAAATTAAACCCTGAATATTCGGATGCTCGATCTTCAATCTTTGCAAGGTACTCCGCCGCGGGTTCATTCGTCTTTAGAAAGTCCGCAGTTAATTCACCGCGTGATCGTGAACCCACCGGAGCATTCAGGTCTCGAAAGTTCGTAACTGCGGCAAAACGACCGGTCGTCGTCATTCCCAGCCAGGTACCGCCGCCGACAAGATCGCGCCCCGCCACAATTTCGGGGAAATCCTTCCAATTCATTGTTCTTTCGGTAGGACGATCGAAGTATTCGTCTCTGTTCGCGAGCAAGATAAGCGGATAGTCACTTCGTACGTTGTAGGCTGCAAAAAGGACACACATTTACTTTTAGAGATCAATGGCTCGGAGGTCATCTTGGCTTGTTCCGGTCTTCTCGTTCGTAGATCGTCGCAAAATAAGATTTATCATATCTTTGATGCCGGTCGGTGACGCTCCGAGATCCCTGTTTTTAGCTCCAATCTCAAAAGCGATCTCCCACTGCCTGAACAATATTCTATATGCATCGAACAGTGAGAATCTTGGATCATATATATTCGTCGATTCGCTTGTGACTCCGTTTAATTCTATCACTCGAAACCTATCACCCGCTTGAAGATCAGCAAAAGACCGAGCTCTGAGATCAAATCTACCAAAATAAAACCCTTCAAAACCGCGAGCAATCCGATCGATCTGGTTCAGCAGGGCTTCAGTTTCTAGCCATCTGCCATCCAAAAAGATCGCCCCCATCGAGTGGGTTCCGATATCTATTATCTTAACTTCCTCACCGTTGCCGGGTATATACTTCAGACGGTCTCTGTTTTGGGCGAAATAGCTTTTTGCGAGACAGACTGCTCGCCGATCCTTCAAGATCATGGACTCCAGATCGGATCGGCCATCACCAAGGAGCGTAGGAAAATACTTTTCGGTTATCGAGAAAATCCAGCCTCGTTGCTGGTCGGGATGCCTGAAATAAAAGATGCTTGCCTCGACACCATCAAAGTACTCCTGGAGAATGGTATCGTTCGAGTTCACCTTGAGCTTGGCACCGAGTTCGGACTCGTCCCGGACTATTTCTACTCCGCGGCCGCGCTCACCGGCATCCGGTTTTAACACGACTGGGTACGACAATGACCATTCCGAAATAAACCTCTTTGCCCGTGCGAAGTTTTCTTCGAACGAAACATCCGATGGCAAAAGCACATGTTCAAGCAAAAAGGGATTAGTCCCGGAACTTCGACCGAGCCGATTGTAAATGTCGTCTTTCGATTCACCGACAAAACCTCCCGAGGGAATTCCGGGATTTACACATGTAAACACAGTTAGGCTTCGGTGCTTCATGCCTAAAAAAAGCACGTACAAAACAATCGGAAGATAGAAAATGCGGATCGGCCAAAACTCCCAATTCAGCGTTCGTTTTATCCGGCCGACGAGTAATCGGCGATTTCTCCACGAAGTAATGTGAATGATCAATCTAACCACTATGAACATTAAGACGGTCTCAACTATCAGGCCGCCCGGAATCAAACTCAGGGACGCATAAGCCGCTGAGCCGACAAGGATCGGTGTCCAGATGATCGAAGCGATAAGAAAGTATAATGCGAACTTGCCAAAATTGGCCCTAAGGAAGCCGGCTGCTAGATATGTGGGCAAACGGACTCCTGGCAGAAAGCGGCTAAGAAAGACCGCCGATGCCCCGCGCTTCTCAAGCCACGCAGTGGCCTGAGAAATTGACTCATTGGATATAAATCTGCGGAAAAATCTCGTTTGCACAACCTGTGATCCGAATATTCTGCCGATCCAGTAAAGCAAAATATCACCAACAAAAATTCCCAAGACACACGCAGATACGGCAAGAGCCAAAGAAACTCTACCCTGTCCGGCAAGAACTCCCGCTGCGAGACACGCACCGTCTTCGCTTACAAAGGTTGCTAAAAAAAAGGCGAGGAAAATGAACGGGGCCGAAAGCTCGGTTACACCCGTGAGGTCGGAATTTAATACCTGAAGAACGCTTTGAATAAATTCAGAAGGCATGTAGTCCTAAAGCCGAAATTTCATTTAGCCGATCCACTCTTCGCGGCCCAGAACTCAAGGGTTGAAGGTGCGACTCCAAAGTTGTCCGGGACGAAACTATCGGAGCCCCTGAGTTTTTCTGCGATCATCGCATGATGATGTACGGTGTGGCTAAGCAGGAATTCTATCTCGCGCAGGCCACTCGAATAGTGCCAAATTGCGTTATCGATTTCCGAACGAACCTGGACTGGTCCATCGAGTAACTCGTCCGGGAGGGCCTCAAGATTATTACGGAGCATAGCCATTCGTTCGATGGCGTGGGCGCGGTTCTGTTCCATAAGAGGATCGCGTTCACGGCGGGCATAGTCCACTTTGCCAGACCGTAAACCTACCAGGCAATTATTGACGAGATCGTAGTTATGCCGAAAATGGGCACCAATACTCCGCTTTTTATCAGAATCCAGCCTGTAGATATAGTCATCCAGTGTTCCGATCAGCGTCGATGCCTCGACGAATTCGTTGATCAGAGCTTTAACCAAATTCCGCGTGGCATTCATGCGCGATCCTTTTTCGACACTCAACTCTAAATCGTTCAACATCTTCTCCTGTTATTTCCTAGATGAAGGATGTTCAAGAAGGGGAAATATATTCCCTCGAAATCTCTATGGGTGATTTAGATTATTAGACAAGGACCTCAGCGGCATACGATTGGCCTCAATAAATCAAAGGTGGTGTAAGTGTTATCTTCGCAGGGAATATTTGTCGTCACATTGCACATCTTCTGTCCGACAGGGAATTTCCATCGGAGGAACAAATGAGAGCATCGAAGCGATTTAATTGGCCGCATATCACTAAGGGAAATCCGCACCTTGCCACAAAGTTCTCGGTATTACTGCTCGTTGGTCTGGTTTTCATTTTGACTTTTGCCGCCGGAACCTTCGCGCAGTTCACTTCCTCGGTCGAAAAAGAAAAGACCGCGGGGCTTATAAAGATGCTGACCGGAGACCCGGATCCTACAACGCGTGCCTACGCGGCCCAGTTACTGGCGCAACGCGATGACCGACGATCGATAAAGCCTCTGATGATCGCAACCCGTGATTCGCACGAGGCTGTTCGAGTGCAGGCAACACTTGCTCTTGGACAACTGCGAGCCCGTAAGGCCGTTCCGCTGCTTATTGAGACCATGAGAACAGGGCTTGAAGTTGGGCAGCGCTCCGCTGCGGCTTTTGCTCTCGGGATCATACGAGACCGGCGTGCGGTCGAACCGTTAATCGAGCAAATGAAGACGGCTGGCCCTCAACTCAGGCAAAACATCGTCGTTTCCCTTGGCCGTCTTGGGGACCCGCAGGCGGTCGAGCCGCTGCTTGCTTTGCCCCATGACGATGGTCACGACGGCTGTGCCCCGATCGCTCTGGCTCTGGGGCAGGTGAAAAGCCGAGTAC
>LNFM01009883.1_pt1 | contig 13649 bp, 10 predicted proteins | sample 596031 | NCBI WGS metagenome assembly LNFM01 (sample SAMN04254537, study PRJNA301005) | activated carbon metagenome | isolation source: dual media filters at the Ann Arbor, Michigan drinking water treatment plant | place: USA: Ann Arbor
CGCGCGCTGCTGCGGCAGCTCGTCGACGATCCGGTCGTGCGCGAGGCGCTGTTCGTGGCGTCGCCCGAGCTCGACGCCCAGATCGCGGCCTGGCAGCAGGAGCCCGATACCGCCGCGAACGCGGGCGTGGAGCGCGCCCTCGTCCGATACGTCTCGCGCATGGCATCGCGCTCGACGCCGTTCGGGCTCTTCGCGAGCGTCGCGATCGGCGACCTCGCCGAGCGCACCCGGCTGACCATCCCTCCGCGCGATCAGGCGTGGCGGCACACGCGCCTCGACAACGACGTGCTGTTCGCGCTGACGAGCGAGCTCGCGCGTGATACCACGGCGAAGCAGCGCCTGCGTTACCGCCCCAACACGAGCCTGTACTCGGCGGCCGCGCGGCTGCGGTACGCCGAGGCGCGGCTCGCGGGCGCATCGCGCAGCTACCACCTCGTCGCCGTCTCCCCATCGGACTACCTCCAGGCGCTCCTCGCGAAGGCCGAGGGCGGCGCCACGCGCGCCGAGCTCATCTCCGTCCTCACCGCGGATCCCGAGATCTCCGAGGAGGATGCGAGCGCGTTCCTCGACGAGGTCATCGACACCCAGATCCTGGTCCCGCTCATCGGCCCGCACGTGACAGGGCCCGAGCCGACCGAGGGTCTCATCGAGCTCCTCCGCGGCTACGGCCTCGAGGACCATGCCGCCACGCTCCAGCGCACCCGGGACGCGATCACCGCGATCGACGCCGCCCGCCCCGGCGTGAGCAGCGCGCAGTACCGCGCGATCGAGGCGGACCTCGCGGCGCACGTCCCGATCAAGATCGAGGCGAACCGCCTGTTCCAGGTGGACCTCTTCAAGCCCGCCGCCGACACGACGATCTCGACGCAGCTCGCGGACGAGCTCGTGGCGGTCGCGCAGATCCTCCACCGACTCGCGCCCCCGACGTCCGACGGCGAGTGGGGCCGCTTCCGCGAGCGGTTCGCGGCTCGCTACGAGACGCGCGAGGTGCCACTGCTCGAGGCGCTCGACGACGAGAACGGCATCGGGTTCGGCGGAGGTGAGGGCCGCGCCGCGCCGCTCCTCGCGGGCATCCCCATGGGAGGACGCGGCGGTCCGCGCTCGACCAGCGTCGACGCCGGCGACTTCTACAAGCTGCAGCTCGTGGTCACGGCGATCCGCGAGGGCGCGACCGAGATCGTGCTCGGCGACGCGGACCTCGAGAAGCTCTCCGAGCGCGCACCGACGCCGCTCCCCGACACCATCGGGATCAGTGCCGTCCTCTGTGCGCCATCGCAGGACGCGGTCGATGCCGGCGACTACACCGTTCGCGTGATCGGCGTCGGCTCGAGCGCGCAGCTCCTCGGGCGCTTCGCCCACGGCTCCGCCGATGCACTGCGGCTCGCCGAGGCGTGCCTGCGCGCGGAGGAGGCGAACCACCCCGACGCGGTGTTCGCCGAGATCGTGCACCTCCCCGAAGGCCGCCTCGGCAACATCCTCCTGCGTCCCGTGCTGCGCGAGTACGAGATTCCCTACCTCGGCACGAGCGGCGCACCGGCCGACAAGCAGATCACGCTCGACGATCTGCTCGTGTCGGTGGCGGGCGATCGCGTCGTCCTGCGCAGCAAGCGGCTGAACCAGGAGGTCATGCCCCGGCTCACGACGGCGCACAACTACCAGCACGGCGCGCTGCCGCCGTACAAGTTCCTCTGCATGCACGCCGAACAGGGGCGCGGCTACGCGTACTGGCCGTGGGGCATCGCGGACAGCCTGCCCTTCCTGCCGCGCGTGAGGTACGGCAAGTACGTCATCGCCCGCGCGCGGTGGACGCTGAGCGCGACGGATCTCGGTCCGCTCGAGAAGGCCTTCGCCGGGCTCGCGACGGCCAAGACCCCGGAGCAAGTCACGGGCGTGCGCGCGAAGGTCGCCGCCGCCGTCGCCGCGCTCCGGGCGCGCCTCTCGCTCCCCCGCTGGGTCGTGATCGCGGATGCCGACAACGAGCTCCCCGTCGATCTCGACAACGAGCTGATGGTCGATAGCGCCGCGCACATGCTGAAGGGCCGTCCGTCGGCGACGCTCTACGAGCTGTATCCCCTCCCCGAGAACTTTCCGTCGCAGGGTAGCGAGGGCACGTTCGCGCACGAGATCGTGCTGATGGCGGCGCGCCCGCCCGCCCCGCGTCCGTCACGCGCGAAGGCCACCTCGAGCGAGGCGATCCGTCGCTTCCTGCCCGGCTCCGAGTGGCTCTATCTCAAGATCTACTCGGGCACGTCGAGCGCCGATCAGATCCTGCGCGACCACCTCGCACCGATCATCCGCGGCGCGCTCGCCGCGGGCATCGCCGAGGACTGGTTCTTCATCCGCTACGGCGATCCGGATCTTCACCTCCGCGTGCGCTTCACCGGCGCTCCGGACCGACTCACCGGTCAGCTCCTGCCCGCGCTCCACCAGGCGCTCCAGCCAGCCGTCGACGCCGGGCTCGCCTATCGCATCACGCTCGACACGTACGAGCGCGAGATCGAGCGCTACGGCGGGCCGCACGCGATCCGCATCTGCGAGTCCATCTTCCGCGCCGACAGCGATCTCGTCCTGGGCCTCGTACAGCACCTCGCCGGCGATGCCGGTGCCGATGCCGCCTGGCGCATCTGCCTCCGCAGTGTCGACCGCTTGCTCGATGACCTCGGCTTCACCCTGCCCGAGAAGCTCGAGCTGGCGACGCATGCGCGCGAGGGCTTCGGCCGCGAGATGGCCGCGAGCACGGCGACGCAGAAGGCGCTCGGCGACAAATACCGCCGGTACAGCAAGGAGCTGATCGCCCTTCTCGCCCTTCCCGACGCGTCCCCCGAACACGACTTCGCGCCCGCGCTCACGCTGATCGCGGAGCGCTCCCAGGCCATGAAGCCGCTCGTCGCCCAGCTCGACGCGCTCGCGGCCGCGGGTACGCTGGCCAGCTCGCGGGCCGAGCTCGCCGACAGCCTCGTGCACATGCACGTGAACCGCATGATGCGCTCGCACCAGCGCCAGCATGAATTCGTGATCTACGACCTGCTGAAGCGCCATTACGAAGGCCTGATCGCGCGCAGTAAAATAAAGAGTCAGTAACGGCAAGGCAGCATGGCTGTCGTCGCCGGGATGCGATATCGGCGAGATCCCGCATGCGATATCGGGCAGTTAGCGCTGGCCCGGCACGTGCTCTAGAGGATGAGCGTAACCGCTTAACCCTTGATTAGGAGCCGAACATGTCCAAGCCGAATCGCAAGCTGTCGTTGACTCGCGAAACCCTCCTCCCCCTCTCCGCGACCGAGCTCGATGCCGTCGCTGGTGGCGTCGCCGCCTCGGGGTGCGTGACGCCCCCGCTCTCGCGCCTGAGCCGCCCGAATCCGTTCCCGTCGCCGTCGAACCTGTCCGACCTCGGCCTCACGATCCACCGTCCCGGCCCGGCCTCTGGCCTGTCGAAGGCCCTCTAAGGGATCGATGACCATGGCGAAGAACAAGCTGTCCCTCGTTCGCGAAACGCTCCTTCCCCTCTCGTCGGATGACCTCTCGCAGGTCGGTGGCGGCGCCATCACCGACGCGGTGCGCTCGAAGGGTCAGGGCTCCATCACGGGCCCGCTGACCCAGGTGAGCCAGACGTGCTTCCCGCAGCCGCGTCCGACCTCGGCGATCACCAGCGGTACCCTCTCGGGAATCAGCCGTCAGGTCTCGGGCGCGTCGAACGCGTTCTAGCTCGCGACGATCCACATCGCCGCGATGATCGCGACGGCCGCCACCGCGAGTGCCAGGTAGAATGGCACCTGGGTGTGCGGCCGCTCGACGTTCACGCGCGTGACGGCGGCGGGCTCGGTCGTGATCATCGGCGCCGGCGCGGTCGGAGCCACGGAGGCCTCGCCATTCAGGTGACGCTCCGCCGGATCACGGAAGTGCAGCACGACATCGCCGAGCTCGATCTTCGCGCCATCGTGCAGGTCGACCTCGCGATCCCCGATGGCCTCGCCGTCGACGCGCGTGCCGTTCTTCGAACCGAGGTCGCGGATCGTGGTGCCGTCCCACGCGCGACGGACCTCGGCGTGCGCCCGCGAGAGCTCTTCGTCGAGGATGACCCAGTCCGCGTCATCGCCACGGCCGACGACGATGCGCGCCTCGGGCGGCGGCAAGGTGCGGCGACTGCCCGTGGCCAGGACCTCGAGGGCGGGGGCGGCATCACTCCCCAGGAGCCCGCGCACCAGCTCGCGCGCGAGGCTCTCCGTGCGAGCCGGCGTCGATCCGATCGAGCCCGCCGGCGACGGGGCCACGCGCACGCGGTAGGTGCCGAGCTCGAACACCACGGCCGCTCCCAATGCGCCGCCCTCGCCGGCGCTCTTGCGCACGCCATCGACGATCACGTCACCGATCGCGACCCAGCGCCCGCCCTCTAGGCGCACGTGAACCTCACGCGCCACGTGGGCCGGTAGCCTCACCTGCGCACTCGCTCCGCTGCCGACGATGATCACGGGCAGCGAGAGATCGAGCGCCGGCAGCGGCGCCTTGCCGAGCTCACCGACCTCGAACCGAAGCATCCGCAGCGGCTTTGTACTGCTCGTAGCGGTCCAGGACCATCTTCAGATACATGCGCGTGTACTTGTACGGCGGGACGGTGTAGCCCCACTTCGACAGCGAGCCGAGGCCGGCGTGGTACCCCGCGATGGTGAGCGTGAGATCGCCGTCGAGGCGGTTCGCGAGCCAGCGCAACAGACGCGTGCCCGCCATGATGTTCGTGCGCGGATCGAAGACGTCGCCCACGACGCCCATGTCCTTCTCGACTGCCGGGTGGACCTGCATGAGCCCCTTGCAGTCCATCGCCGACACCACCTGTGGGTCGTAGTCGCTCTCGACCTTGATCACCGCGCGAATGAGCGGCTCGGGGATGCGATAGAGCTGCGAGGCCTCGCGGATGTACGCGTCGTACCGGGTGAAGCGCTCCGGCGACCGATCACGCGATGGCACCTTGTCGCAGCGCTCGCAGCTCCCGCGCTGCGCGGAGGCCTTGCTGCCCTTGTCGGGCTCCGACTGCAGGACCTTTTTCCACTTCCCGCCCTTGGGCTTGATGTTGGTGAAGTGCTGGACGCCCTCTTCGTCGGTCCAGGCGTAAATGTCCGCGCGGGCAGGCGAATCGTGCACGACCGCCCCCAGGGCGACGACGAGCATGAGTGCCGGGACCCGCATCGTCGAGAAGCGTAGCGCGGGGTCTCGCGTGGCGGCAAATGATCGAACCTCGTGTATGGTCACAGCGCCTTGAGCGACGTCCTGGAGACCGACTATCTCGTCCTCGGCTCGGGCATCGCCGGGCTCAACTTCGCGCTCCTGGCCGCCGAGCACGGGCGCGTGCTGGTGCTCACCAAGAAGCGCCCGGTCGACACCAACACGAACTGGGCCCAGGGCGGCGTGGCCGCCGTTCTCGCCGACGACGACAGCTTCGAGCGCCACGTCGAGGACACCCTCAAGGCAGGCGACGGCCTCTGCGACAAGGGCGTCGTCGAGCTGTGCGTGCAGGATGGCCCCGCCCAGGTGCAGCGCCTCCTCGACATCGGCGTGCGCCTCGACCGCAAGGACGGCGGCCAGCTCGACCTCGGCATGGAGGGCGCCCACTCGCGGCACCGCGTCGTGCACTGGGAGGACGTCACCGGCCGCGAGATCCAGCGTGCCCTCCTCGCCGCCGTCGCGAACCACCCGAACATCACGATGCTCGACGAGCACATCGCCGTCGACTTGCTCTCGATGGCGAAGTACGGCGGCGACCCCGCGTGCTTCGGCGCGTACGTCCTCGACTGCCGCTCGGGCGAGGTGAAGACGATCTGCGCCCGCGCCACCGTCCTCGCGACCGGCGGCACCGGCAAGGTCTACGTCTACACGTCCAACCCCGACGTCGCGACGGGCGATGGCGTGGCCATGGCCTACCGCCTCGGCGCCGCGGTCTGCGACCTCGAGTTCGTCCAGTTCCATCCGACGGTCCTCTACCACCCGCACGCGCGGAACTTCCTCCTCTCCGAGGCCATGCGCGGCGAGGGCGGCGTGCTGCGCCTCGCGACGGGCGAGACGTTCATGGAGAACTACCACCCCATGAAGTCGCTCGCGTCGCGCGACATCGTGGCGCGGGCGATCGACAACGAGATCAAGAAGAGCGGCGCCGACTGCGTCTTCCTCGACATGACGCACCTCGACCCCGCGTTCGTGCGGAACCGCTTCCCGAACATCGCCGAGCACTGCCTCGCCCTCGGCATCGACATCACGAAGCAGCCGATTCCCGTCGTCCCCGCGGCCCACTACATGTGCGGCGGCGTGAAGACGGACGTCACGGGCGCCACGACGATCGCCGGCCTCTACGCGATCGGCGAGTGCGCCTTCACCGGCCTGCACGGCGCCAACCGCCTCGCCTCCAACTCGCTCCTCGAGGGCATGGTCTTCTCGCGACGCGCGGCCGAGGCCGTCCGCGACATCCCCCGCCACCGTCCGTCGCAGGTCGCGCCCTGGTCGTACGGCACGGCCACCGACTCGAACGACGCCATCGTGGTCGCGCTGAACTGGGAGGAGGTCCGGCGCTTCATGTGGTCGTACGTCGGCATCGTCCGCAGCGACAAGCGCATCGAACGGGCGCACCGCCGCATCGAGATCCTGCGCGACGAGATCCGGCAGTACTACCTCGACTTCAAGATCACCTCCGACCTCGTCGAGCTCCGCAACCTGGCGCTGGTGGCCCACCTCATCATCGAGAGCGCCCGCCGCCGCAAGGAGTCGCGCGGCCTCCACTTCACGCTCGACTATCCGGACAAGCTCCCCGAGGCGCTCCACTCCGAGATCCAGCTGACCAACGGCCCTCGCGGCTGACCTGGGCCGGATTTCACGCCACAGCCAGTGACCGGTCGTTCACAGACCGGCCATTTTCGAGGTCCAAGTCCGCATCCCGGGCGTGGCATCACCCTCGCAATACCGTTCCCCATACTCCGCGCTGCGGGATCTTGACGGACGGCCACGCAGCGAGGGGGGGCCACCGAGGCATGTTGCTTCGGTGGCCTTTGCTTTTTCGGCGAGCTACTGTCCGGGCGTGGGACTGATTTCTCGGCTCGCTCTGGCGGCCATGTTGGGAGTGGGCTGCGGCGGCGCGGGTGGCCCCTCGTCACCGGCCGCGGACGGCGTCCGCGAGTACCTGAACGCCCTGAAGAGCGACAACCCCCGCGACGCCTACGACATGCTCGCTGGTTCCGCCCGCGGCAAGCTCTCCTTCGACGAGTTCGCCATCCAGTGGAAAGAGACCGCCAAGGAGCGCAAGTGGCAGGCGCAGCTCCTCGAGGACTCCCTCAAGGGGAACCCCGACGTCGGTGAGCGCGCCATGGTCACCTACAACGACGGCAAGCTCGTCCACCTCGAGCGCGACGGAAAGTCCTGGCGCCTCGAGTCCGAGCTCGTCGGTCGCTCGCGCGCCAAGAAGCCCCGCGACGCCATCGTGCTCTTCTCCGATGCCATCGCCGCGCGCGACCTCGGCGGCGTCCTGGGCGTGCTCACCAAGCGCCGCCGCGAAGGCCTCACGAAGCAGATCGAAGGCTTCGTCACCGGCATCGGCAAGCGCATCAACGACACCCTCGATCAGTCGAGCTCCGAGCGCGCCGAGCTCCGCTGGGACGAGGGCGGCATCCGCTACCGCATCGTGCTCCTCAAGGAGGGCGACGAGTGGTACGTCGACGACATCATCATTCGCCCGGCGCCGAAGCAGCCCGACGGTGAAGGCGGCGACGACGGTCTCCTACCCGAAGACTTCTAAGCAGCGCGCGCGCGGACGCATCGACCCCGCTTCCAAAGAACAAGAGCAACGACGAATCAGAGATCCGGCGGATCGTCGCCGAACAGGGTTCCTACCGCGATCTCGATCGCATCGAACGGTTCGGCACGAACGACCTCACCGCGCTCGGCGCGCATGACGGTGATGTACCCGGCACTGCTCCAGCGCATCACCCGATGTCAGTGTACGGCGGTTCGTCGCGAGCACGAACGGTTCTAGTCCTGGGCGACGGATCCGGACGCGCCGGGAGCGGGCCAGTGGTTCTGCGCGCGCAAGACGCGGCCGAACGGTCGCTGACCTGCCGCCGCATGGAAGTGCTCGCCGTCCCAGACTTCCTCGCCCGCGATCCACACGCGCGTGACGACCGCCGGAGGACGATTGACGAGCTGCTCGGTATCGAGGAGCTCGCGGTAGACCCGCGTCACCGTGGTGTCTGGATCCCACGCCACGAGGGCGACGGGATCGAGTGCCACGAGGTCCGCGACGTCGCCCACCTCCATGCCCCCGGCATCGAGACCGAAGAACGCGGCCGGCTCGCGGGTCAGGCGCCCGACCATGTGCGCGACGGACGCGAGCGGGGTTGGCTGCCGCGCCGCGATGCGGAGCGCGCGCAGGTTCGCATCGAAGAACGCCATGTTCAGGAGGTGGGCGCCCGAGTCGGAGAACCCGGGCAGCAGCAGCGGGTCCACGAGCCGCGCCGCCACGCCCGCCTCGTCGCGGTTGGCGGAGATGGTCCACCATACGAGGTCGCGATCGAAGCGCCGCAAGAGATGCATCATGAAGCGCGCGTCGTCGTCGATCGGACGGGGAAAGCCGTCGAAGGCGTCGCGCTCGTCGGCGGACCGCGCCACCGCCGCGCCGGCCTGATGGCGGAGCAGGCGCTCGTAGACCTGGTGCAGGGTCTCGCCCTGCCACGCGGGCACCGGGCAGCGGTCGACGACCATCGAGCGCAGGTCGCGATCGATCGCGTAGTCCTCGCGCTTGAACACCCGCTTCGCGCGCGCGACGCCCCATCCGCGCTTGCCGTGCCGCCACATGGCCAGGAACCGGGCCTGCCACGCAGGGTCCTCCATGATCGCCTCGCGCGCGGCGCGATCCTCGACCTCGGGTTCGTTCAGCACCCGGAGCGGCTCGATCTCCTCGGCGAGGGGCGTGATGGCCCCTTCGCTCCACGTCTTGAAGGGCGCGGCCAGGGCCTGCAACCGGAAGTGTCCCTCGAGGGGGCCATTGAGGACGGCCGTGAGCATCCGCCCGAGCACGAGCAACGACTTGTTGCTCGCCACGTCGAGCGCGGCGACCGCCGTGGTCTTGAGGGCGCGGCCATACAGGCGCGCCGAGGTGAGCGAAAACAGCCGCGTGACCTCGAGCGGCCGGTCCTTCGGGGGCGTCGCCTGCCAGACGCGCCCGTGGTGGCGGACGGGCTCGACGAGGCGCCGGATCTCGTCGAACGACGCGTACTGGCCCGGGATCTTGGAGCGCCGGTTCGGATCGTTCGCGAGGTAGTGAAACGGCAGCGCGTCGGTGGAGAAGCCGATGTAGCCCTCTTCCATCGCGGTCTGGACCAGCGCCTCCATCCGCGCGAGCTCGTCGGCCGTCGGCGCCCGCTCGATGCTGGCCGCGAGCCCCATCGTCGCGATCCGGAGCATCGAGTGAGGCACGAGGGCGGCGAGGTTCGGCCCGAGAGGAAGGCGGTCGAGGTGGGCCAGGTACTCGTGGCTATGCGACCACGTCGCGCGGTCAGCCACCGCCCGGAGGACGGGCTTGGGGACGTTCTCGACCCGCGCGAAGCAATCGACGATGGGGTCGTGGCCATCCCGGCGCAGGTTTCCGAACGCGAGCCCGAGCGAACAGTTGCCGACCACGACGGTCGTGCTGCCGTGGCGGATCGCTTCGGGCAAGTCGGGCGCGAGCTCGACTTCGAGGTCGAAGTGAGTGTGGATGTCGAGTAGCCCCGGCATCAGCCAGCGGCCACCCAGCTCGACGACGCGATCGGCGCGCGACCGATCGAGCGCCTGTCCTCGGGCCGCGATCCGGCCGGCGCGCAGAGCGACGTCCTCCGGGCGTGGCTCGGCTCCCGAGCCATCGAACACGAGCGCCCCGACGAGGAGCACATCCCACCGCAGCGCGGCGTGGCCATCGAGCCAGCCGAGGTACGCCGCGACGACCCGCGCCGGCGCCTCGACCTGCGGATAGTGCCCGATGGTCGCGAGCTCGACGATGTCACCCCGACCGACGACCTCGCGATAGCGCGCCACCATGTGGGCCCCGCTCACGGGATCGACCGAGCCGTTGATGAGCTGCACCGGGCACCGGGCATCGATCAGCGCGCCCACCCAGCGCTCGCGATGCGTGCGGCGCTCCGCCATGTAGCCGATGAGCGAGGCGAACACGTGGCCGCCGTCCCCGTGCTGGATGAGCTGCCAGAACTGGTCGAGCTCGGCGCCGCTCGGCTTCGTGTCCGGACCGAACACGCTCGCGAAGGCCCGATCGAAGCCGCGGCGAGCGAGCACACGCGTGAGCGCCGGCCCGGCGGGCGTGGCGAGCAGCTTCTGGATGACGCGCGCGCGATGCGTCTCCGGGAACAGCCCTCCGTTCAGAAAGCACACCGAGCGCCACCGTGGTTCTGTCCGCGCGTTGTCGCGGGCCAGCAGCTCCTGGGCCACCGTGTCGCCGTAGTCGTGCGCGAGCACGTGGTACTGCTCGACGCCGAGAGCCGCGAGGACGCCCTCGACGAGATCCGCCTGCTCGCCGATCGAGTAGCGATGCGGCGTGGGCTTGTCCGAGAAGCCGAACCCGAGGAGGTCCGGGGCGATGCAGCGAAAGCGCTTGCTCAAGGCCGGCCAGACGCGCGCCCAGTCGTAGCTCGACGTGGGGAAGCCGTGCAGCAGCACCAGCACGGGTCGGTCGCTGGGGCCGGAGTCGGCCACGAAGAGCGTGTAGCCGAGGACGCCGAGCGTCCGTCCCTGTGCGCGCCAGGTGTCGACCGTCATGGGTGACACGGTGCCATGCGGCGAGGACGCAGGGGCGATGATCTAGCCGCGCTTGCGGCCGAAGAACGGCAGGTAGTGCGCGAGGCCCTTGGCCCGCTCGACGATGCTCGCCGCCGTGCTCTTGGTCTGGACCGGCACCTCGATGCGCGGCGTGGACTCGGCCATGATCTCGGCCATCGGGGTCGCGTCCGAGTGCTCGTCGGCGCGGTGCGTGATGCCGAGCGACGTGCGGGCATCGACGACGCTGCGGGCGAGGACGGTGTGCAGGTCCTTGCGGAGCTGGACCTTCTTGAGCGCGGTCGTGATCTGCCGGGCCATCTCGCGCGTCGACGGGAAGCGCGTGTCGACGGCCGGCGAGAGCGCACGGTGGATGATCTGCGCGAAGGGTTGCGGGATGTCGGGACGGAGGGGGCGGAGGGGCTGGACCATGCAGTCGCGCAGGCGCGTATACGTCTCGTAGTCAGTGGCGCCGTCGAAGAGCTTGCGACCGACGAGGGCCTCCCAGAGGACGGAGCCACAGGCGAACTGATCCGACGCGGGAACGGGGCGACCGCCGGCGACGATCTCCGGCGCGAGGTACGACATCTTGCCTTTGACGATGCCGGGCTCGGTCGTCTCCTTCGTGCGGTCGCTGGCGAGGGCGAGGCCGAAGTCGATGAGCTTGACCATGCCGCGCGTGGTCAGGAGGACGTTGTGCGGCGAGACGTCGCGGTGGACGATCGGCAGGGGCCGGCCGTCGGGACCGAGGCGCTCGTGCGCGGCGGCGAGACCACGGAGCACGCCGACGCCGATGGCGGCGATGAGCTCCCAGCGCGTGGGCTCGTTTCGCTGGACATGCCACTTCACCCAGGACCCCAGATCGATGCCGTCGATCCACTCGAGGACCATGTAGTAGTTGCCATGGTCGTGGACGAAGTCGTGGACCTCCGAGACGTTCGGAGATTGCAGGGCGGAGCCGACGCGGGCCTCCTCGACGAACATCGCGACGTAGTTCGGCTGCGATGCGAGGTTCTGGTGCATCTGCTTCACGGCGACATCCCGCGCGAAGCCGGCGTCGCCCTTCACACGACCTCGCCAGACATCGGCCATGCCGCCGCGACCGGCCACTTCGATCAGCTCGTAGCGGCCTCCGACGACTAGCCCTGCGCGAGGCTCCTCCGCCATGAGAAGGCTTGATCATCGCATGTTTCCGGCACACCGCCGGTGCTACGCTGACGGTGAAATGGATCCGAGTCCGGGTCTGGTCCGATTCTCGGATGTGGTGGGTCGGGACGACTTCTCCCTCGACCACGCTGCGCTGCTGATCGGCGCGTGGGATTACCCCGAGCGGGACCTCGACACGTACCGGGGCCAGCTCGATGCCATCGCGCGCTTTGCGGCGCCGGAGGTGCAAACAGCCACGAACGGGATCGGCCGCGCCCGCGCGATCAGCGACTGCCTGTTCGAGCGGCTCGGGTTCTCCGGCAACACCGACGACTACTACGATCCGCGGAACAGCTTCCTGGCCGAGGTGCTCGACCGGCGCACGGGCATCCCGATCACGCTCTCGGTGCTGTACCTCGAAGTCGCTCGGCGGGTCGGCATCCTGGCCCAGGGCGTGAACTTCCCCGGGCACTTCCTCGTGCGCGTCGCGATCGAGGACGCGTGGCTGTTCCTCGATCCGTTCGCCGGCGGGCGGGCCCTGGCCCCGGGGGATCTGGAGGCGCTGCTGCGCAAGACCACCACCCCCGACGCAGTGCTCGAGCCGAGCGTGATCGCGGCGGCGAGCAAGCGGCAGATCGTGGCCCGCATGCTCGTGAACCTCGCCGGGATCTACGGCCGCAACGGCGACCTCCCCCGCTCGCTCGACGTGCTCGAGCGCCTGGCGGTGCTGGAGCCCCAGAATCCCCGCATCGCACGGGACCTGGCGCAGCTCCGCGAGCGCGTCGACGGATTGAACTAAGCTCGACCTGCCTAATGGCCGACACCAGCGATCCGTTCTCCGCGGGCTCCGTCGCCCGGCAGCTCGACTACTGCACCTTCTGCCCGAAGATGTGCCGGCACGCGTGCCCCGTGTCGACGGCGAGCGGCCGCGAGACGTACATCCCGCAGGTGAAGATGGACAGCATGAACCAGCTCCGGCTGGGGCATCGCTCGTGGTCCGCCGACACGACCGATCCGCTGTGGGCATGCACGGGCTGTCGCCACTGCACCGTGTACTGCGACCACGCCAACGAGCCCGGCCTGGTGCTGCTCGCCGGCCGCGCCGCCGCCGTCAGCCACGGCCAGCCGCATCCCGCGCTGACGGGCTACAGCGAGCGGTTCCGGGCTCGCGAGCAGCGCCTGACCGCGCAGCTCGCCGAGATGTTCCCCGAGAGCCTCGCCACCGAGGGCGACGTCGGCTTCATGCCGGGCTGCGACGCGATCGACAAGGGCTCGGCCGACATCGCCGCGACCCTCGCCGTGCTCGAGCGCACCGGCAACGAGGACGTGAAGCTCGTCGAGATGCCGCAGGCGTGCGCCGGCTATCCGCTCCTCGCCGCCGGCCACCGCGACCTGTTTCGCTGGCACGCGGGGCGGGTCGCGAAGTCCCTGCGCGGCTTCCGCAAGGTCGCCATCAACTGCTCGGCGTGCCTCTACGCGATGCGCGAGCAGTACCCCGCCGAGGGCATCGGCATGCGCACCGAGATCGTCGCGCTCGCCGACATCCTCGCGCCCGCCGCCGCGAACCTCGCGTGCTCGCTCCAGCGCAAGAGCGTCTACTACCACGACCCCTGCTACCACGCGCGCTACAACGGCGTCGTCGACTCGCCGCGGCGCGCGCTCGCCCAGCTCGCCGAGGTACGCGAGCTCGCGTGGAACAAGGCCGACACCGAGTGCTGCGGTGGCGG
>LNFM01009884.1_pt1 | contig 13647 bp, 14 predicted proteins | sample 596031 | NCBI WGS metagenome assembly LNFM01 (sample SAMN04254537, study PRJNA301005) | activated carbon metagenome | isolation source: dual media filters at the Ann Arbor, Michigan drinking water treatment plant | place: USA: Ann Arbor
ATCGCCTCGCGCGACGCGCTCGAGCAGAAGGTCGTCGACGCCGAGGCGCGGTTCGCGGATGCGCCCGAGGTGCCGCGGCCCGAGCGCTGGGGCGGGTTCCGCATCGTGCCCGACCGTGTGGAGTTCTGGCAGGGCCGCACCTCGCGCCTGCACGACCGGCTGCTGTTCCACCGCGAGGGCTCGGGCTGGCGCGTCGAGCGCCTGCAGCCCTGATCGCTCTCGCGGGAATACCGCCGGTCGTGAGAGTGTTGACCCAGTCGATACATACGCATAGATAGGGGAGACCAGTGGCCATTGCCGACGCGAACGATCTCGAGCTGGGCATCGACACCTTCGGTGACGTCACGAACGGGCCCGACGGGCGGCCCTTGCCCTACGGCCAGGTGATCCGCAACGTCGTGGAGGAGGGTGTGCTGGCCGATCAGGTCGGCGTCGACGCCATCACGATCGGCGAGCACCACCGTGACGACTTCGCCGTCTCCGCGCCCGACGTCGTGCTCACGGCCATCGCCGCGCGCACCGAGCGCATCCGCATCGGCAGCGGCGTGACGGTGCTGAGCTCCGACGACCCCATCCGCGTGTTCCAGCGCTTCGCGACGATCGACGCGATCTCGAACGGCCGCGCCGACGTCATCATGGGGCGCGGCTCGTTCACCGAGTCCTTCCCGCTCTTCGGCTACGCGCTGCAGGACTACCAGACGCTCTTCGAGGAGAAGCTCAACCTCTACGCCGAGGTGCGCAAGGAGCAGCCCGTCACGTGGCAGGGCTCGACGCGCGCTCCGCTGCAGAACCAGATGGTCTACCCGACGACCGAGAGCGGCGCCCTGCGCACCTGGGTCGGCGTCGGCGGCAGCCCCGAGTCGGTCGTGCGCGCGGCGAACTACGGCTTCCCGCTCATGCTCGCCATCATCGGCGGCCCGGCCGAGCGCTTCGCGCCGTTCGTCGAGCTGTACCACCGCGCGCTCACGCAGCTCGAGCAGCCCTGGCAGCCCGTCGGCGTGCACTCGCCCGGCTACATCGCCGAGACCGACGAGCAGGCGATGGAGGAGCTGTGGCCCGCCTACGAGCAGATGTTCGGCCGCATCGGGCGCGAGCGCGGCTGGGGCCCGACGACCTACGCGCACTTCCAGCAGGAGGTCGAGCACGGTTCGCTCTACGTGGGCTCGCCCGAGACGGTCGCCCGCAAGATCGCGGCCACGGTCTCGGCCCTCGGCATCCAGCGGTTCGACCTGAAGTACAGCACGGGCCCGCTGCAGCACGAGAAGCTCATGCGGGCGATCGAGCTCTACGGCACGCAGGTGATCCCGCGCGTGCGCGAGCTGCTCGCCGAGCGCCTGGTGCCGGCCGGCGCCTGAGCGCGCGGCCGGCCCGGGCGTCGGGCTACGGCCCGGTGACGACGGCGATGCCCGTGGCGCCCGCGGCGCTCTCGACGCTGCCGCCGTTCGTGAGGTCGGTGAAGCCGAGGCCGGCCATACGGTCGATCGCCTGGGCCGAGCGGTTGCCGCTGCGGCAGTAGACGTAGTAGCTGCCCGCGGGGTCGAGCTGGCTCACGAGCGCCTCGAAGTCGGGTGACTGCACGTCGATGTTCACGGCGCCGTCGAGGTGGCCGCTCGCGAACTCGGCGGGGGTACGCACGTCGATGACGACGGTGTCGGCATCGAGGGCGACGGGCTCGGTGGGGCTCGCACAGGCGGTCGCGCCGAGCGCGAGGCCGAGGGCGAGCGAGATCGAGAGCAGGATGCGGCGCATGGTTCCTCCGGGGTCGGTGAGGAGGCCAGCGTACCATATACCCCCGGGGGTATTCAGGAGACTCGACGCCACCGCCCGCCGATGCGGTGCTTGACTGGGCGCATGGTCTCTCCCGCGCTCGACCGCCGCGTGCTCGTCGTCGCGATCCTCGCCGCCTTCGTCGCGTTCCTCGACGGCTCGATCGTGACGGTCGCCCTGCCCGCCATCACCGACGAGCTCGGGGGCGGGCTGCCGGTGCAGCAGTGGGTCGTGGATGCCTACCTCATCACCCTCGGAGCCCTCATCCTGCTCGCCGGCTCGCTCAGCGACCTGCTCGGCCGCGTCGCTGTGCTGCGCATCGGGCTCATCGGCTTCGGCGTGACCTCGCTCGCCTGCGGCCTGGCACCCACGGCCGAGCTGCTCATCGTCGCGCGCGCGGCGCAGGGTGTCGCGGGCGCGCTGCTCGTGCCGAGCTCGCTCGCGCTCATCATGAGCGCCCACCGCGGCGACGGTCAGGCGCGTGCCATCGGGCTCTGGACGGCCTGGACCTCGGCGGCCTTCATCGTGGGCCCGCTGCTCGGCGGGGTGCTCACCGACCTCATCAGCTGGCGCTGGGTGTTCGTCATCAACGTGCTGCCGATCGCCGTGACGCTCGTGCTCATGCGGGCGATGCGCAACGAGCCCGCCGCCGTGCGCACTCCCATCGACGGCCTCGGTGCGGCGCTCGGCGCGGTCGGGCTCGGGGGTGTCGTGTTCGCGCTCATCGAGCAGGCCAACTACGGCTGGTCGTCGCCCGTCGTGTGGGTGCCGCTCGTCGTGGGCGCCCTGAGCCTGATCGGCTTCATCGTGCGGCAGGCCACGGCGCAGCATCCGATGATGCCGCTGTCGCTTTTCCGTCAGCGCAACTTCGCCGTCGGCAACCTCGCCACCGTCATGATCTACGCGGCGCTCTCGGTGTCGGGGCTCGTCATCGTCGTCTACCTGCAGCAGGTCGCCGGCCTCAGTGCGACCGTCTCGGGGCTCGTGATGCTGCCGCTCACGATCATGCTCATCGCGCTCTCGTCGCGGTTCGGCACGCTCGCGGGCCGCCTCGGGCCGCGCTGGTTCATGGCGGGCGGCCCCGCGCTCGCGGCGCTCGGCTTCGTGCTGCTGCGGGCCATCGAGACCCCCTTCGACTTCGTCTCGCAGGCGCTGCTCGGCGTGCTGCTCTACGGGCTGGGCGTCGCGATCACCGTGGCGCCGCTCACCTCGGCGATCCTCGGCGCGATCGAGCCCGAGCGCTCGGGCATCGCCTCGGCCGTCAACAACGCCCTCGCGCGCATCGCCGGCCTCGTCGCGATCGCTCTGCTCGGGGCCGTCATCGGCACGACCGTCGACGATGCCTGGCTCGATTCCGCACTGCTGCTGTGCGCGGGGCTCATGCTCGCGGGGGCGCTCATATCGGCGATCGGCATCCAGAACCCCGCGCGCGAGGCCGCGGTCTCCCCGCCCGCCGCCTAGGCGACGATCGAGCCCGCCGCCCCGGCAAGGGTGAGCACCGCCGCGAGCGCGGCGAGCGTGATGATGCGGAACAGTGCGCGCGATCCCGGCGCGCGCACGATGACGACGAGGCCCGCGACGAGCAGGACGAGTGTCGCCCCGGCGCCCACGAGCGTGAGCGGGGTCGCGGGCGCCGCGCCGAGCACGCCGAGAACCCCCGCCGTGGCGAGAGCGACGAGCGCGACCGCTCCCGCGCCGCGGGCGCCGAGCCGGTGGGGCAGCGCGCGGATGCCGTGACGCCGATCGGCCTCGAGATCGGGCAGCACGTTGGCGAAGTGGGCGGCGAGGCCGAGCATCCCGCCCATGACGACCGCCCACCACGCGGCGGGCCGGGGCTCCTCGCGGGCGAGCGCGACGAGCACGGGCAGCAGCGCGAACGCCACCGCGTAGCAGGCCGTCGCGAGCAGCGTGCGCTTGAGCCCCGCGTTGTAGGCCCAGCCTGCGCCGAGTGCGACGAAGTGGGCGAGCGCGAACGCCGGGCCGAGGACGAGCGAGAGGGCGAGGGCCGTCGCCGCGGCGCCGATCGCGAGGCCCATGATCGTGCGCGGTCGCACATCGCCGCGCACCACAGGCTTATCGGTGCGCGCGGCGTCGGTGTCGCGCGCGGCGTCGATCGCGTCGTTCGACCAGCCGATCGACAGCTGGTTGGCGGCCATGATCACACCGATCACGAGCACGCGCCATGGTTCCAGGCCGCTCACGATCGCCAGCAGCACCGTCACGAGCGTCACGACGAAGGAAGGCCCCACGTGCGCCGCGCCGATGATCGCCCGCAGCGCTCGTGCCATGAGGCCCATCGTAGGCGGCACCCCGGCCCGGGGTCGTCGGGCGACGCGCGGCTACCATCGAGGCATGCGACGACCTGAGCGGCGGCCCCGCGCGATCGGCGCTGTCGTCGCGCTCGCCCTCGTCGCGCTGGCCGGATGCTCGGCCGAGGTCGTGCCCGAGCCGCCGCAGCCCGGTCGGCTCGTCGGGGCGCCCGCACCGCTCGACCCCGCGCAGGTCTACCTGCAGCAGCGCATCGCCGCGATGACCCCCGAGCAGAAGGTCGCCGCTCTCATCATGGTGCACGTGCCGGGCACCGACCCGGCCGCGATCCGCGCCGTCGTCGACGCGCACGGCTTCGGCGGCGTCATCCTCATGGGTGACAACGTCGGTGGTCCGGCCAGCACCGTGGCGTCGCTGACGGGGGCGCTCAGCAGCGAGCCGGGGCTCCCGGTGCTCACGGCGATCGACCAGGAGGGCGGCATGGTGCGGCGCCTGACCGACGATCTCGGGCTCGCCGCCCGCGACCTGTGGCCGCTCGACCCGTCGGTCGCCGAGCAGGCCTTCGCCGCCCGATCCGCGCTCGTGGCGCAGGCGGGGGTGCTCATCAACTTCGGCATCGTCGCCGACGTCACGCCCGACCGCGCGTCGTTCATCCGCCCGCGCACGCTCGGTGAGACCCCCGAGGCCGCGGCCGATCGGGTTGCGGCCGCGGTGCGCGGCGAGCAGGGCACGGTGCTCTCGACCCTCAAGCACTTCCCCGGGCACGGGGCGAGCCCCGACGACTCGCACGTGAGCATCCCGCGATCGGGTATCGATCTCGCGACCTGGCGCGCGACGCACGCCGTGCCGTTCGCGGCGGGCATCGCCGCCGGAGCGCCCCTCGTCATGACGGGCCATCTGCAGTTCGACGCCATCAGCCCGCTGCCGGCCTCGCTCTCGCCGACCTGGATCGACATCCTGCGCACCGAGCTCGGCTTCGAGGGCGTCATCGTCACCGACGACCTGCTCATGCTGCAGCGGTCGGGGGTGGCGGCCTACGCCGACCCCGTGAGCAACGCCATCCAGGCCCTCGCTGCGGGAAACGACCTCGTGCTCTTCGTGCTGCCGGGCGACCCCGCGACGGTCGGCTTCGACCCGGCCGGGCTCGTGGATGCTCTCGCCGCAGCCCTCGCCGACGGGCGGCTCGACGAGTCGCGCATCGACGCCTCCCTGGAGCGGGTGCTCACGCTGCGACGCGCCGCATCGGGCCTCGAGGGGCCGTTCGTCGACTGCGGGCCGAAGTGCGCGGGTCAGTCGCCGCGATCGCTCGCGGTGCACGGCATCGACGCGGGCGAGCGTCGCCCCGCCTTCTGAGCCGGGCCGCTAGAGCGTGGGCAGCTCGAAATCGGTGACGCGCTCGGGCAACTGGTTGATCGAGACGCCGCGGGGCACGACCTCGGCCGTCGCCGGCTCGATCGTGGCGACGGTCGCGGTGATGGCGCCGAGCACGACGGCGAGAGTGCCGAGACCGGTCACGATCGCGGTCAGCGGGGTCAGTCGGCGGTGGCGCTCGAGACTGATCATGATGGCGCCGACGAGCATCAGCGTCGCCGCGGTGATCACCAGTGCGATCATGAGTGTCATCGTTCCCGTCGGGTATCGAGAAACGCGGCACCGCGGGTGACGGGCCGTATTCGGGTGCGGGCGGATGGGGGCTCCGGCCACCTCCCAGGCTACGCCTCCTGCCCGTCGATCGGCAACCGTTCCCGAGCCGGTCTCGCACCCCCTTCGGGGGTGATTCGGGCGGGGGACCAGGGTCGAAAGTCCCGTTCGCGGCGCCGCTCGACTGCTCGACGCGCCGTCGCGCGTCGCCCGCCCCTCGGCGGAGCGGTCAGAATGGAGTCGTGCCCGCATCGAGCGATCGTCTTCTCCACCGCGACGTGCTCGACGCTGTCGCCGCATCGCTCGACTCGACCCTCATCGACGCCCAGGCCCTGCAGGTCGAGCCCACGGGCAACGGCTTCACGCACGGGTACCGCGTGAGTCTGCGCGACGCGGCGGGCGCGACGGCCGACCACACGGTCTTCGTCGAGACCTCGCCGCCCGAGGCCACCCGCCCCGGGGTGCTCGCGCTCAGCAACCCCGGAACGGGCGAGCGCGTCGACGTCTGGGTGTACCCGGCCGACCCCGCCCTGCCCGCCCTGCGCACGGCGGTCTACGCCGAGGCGGCCGGTGTCGTGCTCGCGCGGCTCGGCCTGCCGGTCGACTCGCTGCGCGTGAGCCTCGCCGCCTACCGGCCGGGCAAGCGCGCGGTCGTGCGGGTCGACACCGGCAGCACGGCGTACTTCCTCAAGGTCGTGCGCCCCCCGGCCGCCGAGCCCCTCCAGGCCCGGCACTCGCTCTGGCGCGAGGCGGGCGTGCCCGTGCCGGCCGTGCTCGGCTGGAGCGAGGAGGGGCTCGTCGCCCTCGAGGCGCTCGCGGGCTCCGAGCTCATCGCGGTGCTCGACCGCATCCCCGACCCGGATGCCCTGCTCGACGAGATCGAGGCCCTCGTCTCCTCGATCGCGCGCGTCCCCTCTGTCTCGGCGGCCCGGGCATCCCTCGTGCGCCGGGTCGACTGGTACGAGGAGCGCCTGATCGAGCAGCTGCCGGCGAACGACGGCCTCATCGAGCGCACGGCGCGCACGATCGCGAAGCGCTTCGCGGCCGGGGGCACCCCGCCGCCCTCGCGCACCGTGCACGGCGACCTGCACCTGGCCCAGCTGCTCGTCGACCCTGCCGCGCCCGCGCGCATCACGGGCGTGCTCGACATCGACACCTCGGGCTGGGGAGACCCCGCCGACGATGCCGCGGCGCTCTACGCGCACCTCATCGCGACCGTGGTGCACGACGGGGGCAGCCGGGCAACGGTGCGGGCCCGGCGGTCGTCGGTGCTCGCCGACGGCTGGCGCCGACGCTGGTTCCGCTCGGGCGAGAGCGGCTTCGTCGACCGCGCCCACGCGATCGCGGCGACGCAGCTGCTCGGGCACGCGCTCTCGCGCTCCGCCGCCGGTTCGGCCGGTGCCACGGAGCTGATCGAGCGCGCCCACCGCGTCGTCAATGCGGATGAGAGGCCTCTCACCACGTCCTCCTGGTGATCTCATGCCTGCGGGCGAGAGTGGCTCCATCGACGCAGGCCGCCTGGTCTGCTCAGGAGGAGGATCATCATGGACAGCAAGAACTGGATCGCCGTCGGAGCCGCATCCGCGCTCAGCCTCGGCGTCATCGCGGGCGGGGCGGCGAGCGTCGCCAACGCCATGCCGCTCATCGAGAACGCCACCGGGCTCTCGGTTCCCGGCATCGGCGCGGTGACCGACGGCGGGAAGGGCGCCGACCTCGACTTCCGCGTCTCGAGCGACAGCATCGTCTCGCCCGCCTCCACGGCCTCGCCCGTGACGCCCTCGCCGGCGTCGGCGGAGACCGCCGCCTCGCCCGTGTCGGTCGCGAGCGTCGCCTCGCCGATCAGCCCGGTCTCGCCGCTGAGCCCCGTCTCGCCGATCAGCCCGGCGTCGCCGATCAGCCCCGTGTCGCCGATCACCCCGGCTTCGCCGCTGAGCCCCGCCTCGGTCGACAGCCCCGCCTCGCCCGCGAGCATCGACTCGGACGACAGCGACGACTGACGACTCGTCGCCCGGCGCTCCTGCGCCCCCGGTGAATGGCGTCGTTCGGGAGCCGTTCGCCCGCAGCCCTCGATGAGAGATCTCTCATCGGGGGCTGTCGCGCTTCTCACGCTCGGCCGCGAGAATAGCGGAGCACGACGACACCCGATCGCGCATCCCGATCACCCGAGGAGGGCCTCATGGCCGCAGCGAAGCACTGGATCGCCGTCTCGGCGATCTCGGCGCTCGGGGTCGGGCTGCTCGCCTCAGGCGCCATCGGCGTCGCGAACGCCATGCCGCTCGTCGACTCGACGACGACCGCCGAGGTGCCGCCCATCTCCACCCTGCCGGGCGACGTGAAGGGGAGCGCCGATTCCGGTGACGTGTCCTTCCCCGTTCCTTCGAGCTCGCCGGAGCCCGCGTCGGTGCCCACGGTCGAGCCGGCGCCCCCGGTCGCGCCCCAGCCGGTCGCTCCGGCGCCGCCGACCGTGGCGGGCGATTCGCCCGTGAGCCTCGCGAGCCCCGTGAGCGTCGACGACGACTGATCGCGCCGCGCCCGGTCAGACCAGCCGGTAGCCCATGCCGCGCACCGTCTCGATGTGCTCGGCCCCGATCTTGCCGCGCAGGTACCGCACGTACACGTCGACGACGTTCGAGCCAGGGTCGAAGTCGAAGCCCCACACGCGGCTCAGCAGCTGCTCGCGCGAGAGCACCTGCTCGGGGTGCCGCAAGAACTGCTCGGCGAGCGCGAACTCGCGCGCCGAGAGGTCCATCGACCGCTCGCCGACCGACACGCGCCGGGTCTTGAGGTCGAGGGTGACCTCGCCGTGGCGCAGCGCGGTCTCGACGGCGGTCTGCTGCCCCGATTCGCGAAGCCGCAGCCGGATGCGCGCCACGAGCTCGTCGAACTTGAAGGGCTTCGGCAGGTAGTCGTTGGCCCCGCCGTCGAGGCCCGCGACGGTGTCGTCGACGCTCGTGCGCGCCGTCAGCATGATGATGGGCATGGTCTCGCCGCTCGCCCGCAGGCGGTCGAGCACCGCGAAGCCGTCGATGCCCGGCAGCCCGACGTCGAGCAGCACGAGGTCGAACGACCCCGTGGCGACGTAGTCGAGGGCGTCGAGGCCGTTCGCGACCACGGTCGGCGTGTAGCCCGCGGCGGCGAGGCCCTTCTCGATGAACGAGGAGATGCGCTTCTCGTCCTCGACGATCAGGATGCTGGTCACTCGCCCCTCCTGGGGTTCTCGGTGTCGGTCGGGGCCTCGTCGAAGCCCGCGGCGGGGGGCGGGGGGGCCGCCCCGGTGTCGAGGGTGGGCACGACGATGCCGAACCGCGCCCCCTCCGACGAGCTGTCGAGGCTCACGTAGCCGCCGTGGGCGCGGGCGATCGCGGCGACGATCGGCAGCCCGAGCCCGGAGCCGGCGATGCCGCGCCCGGTGTCGGCGCGGCCGAACCGCTCGAAGATGCGCTTCTCGGCCCCGAGCGGGATGCCCGGCCCCGCATCGGAGACCCAGAACTCGACCGTGCCCGCGTAGGCGGTGCTGCCCACGCGCACCGTCGACCCCGCGGGCGAGTACTTCGCGGCGTTGTCGGCGAGCTGCAGCCAGGCCTGGGTGAGGCGCGAGGGCGACAGCGGCGCGACCGCGTCGGCGGTCTCCTCGAGCACCCAGTCGTGCCCGGGGATCGCCTGCATCTTGCTGAACACGAGCGCCGTCAGATCGGCGACATCCGTGGGCTCCGCCAGCACCGCCTGGCGCTCGACACGAGCGAGCACATCGATGTCGGTGACGAGCTCGGCCATGCGATCGAGCTCGTCGATGGCGATATCGCGCACGGCCCGCACGTCGTCGGGCTTCGTCGCATCGAGCAGCTCGAGGTGCCCGCGCACGATCGTGATCGGCGTCTTGAGCTCGTGGCGCACATCGTCGAGCAGCTGCCGCTGGCTCGTGAGCGCCTCGTCGATGCGGTCGAGCATGGCGTTGACGGTCTCGGTGAGCGCCGAGACGTCGTCGTGGCCGTTGACGGGGATGCGCTCGCTGACATCAGCGGCGGTGATGCGCGAGGCCGTCTCGGAGAGCGTGCGGATCGGGGCGAGCAGGCGCCCCGCGACGAACCAGCCGATGACGCCGATCGCCGCGAGCGAGAGCAGGGCGAGGCCGGCGTAGGTGAGGAAGGCCCCGCCGACCTCGTCGACCGCGCGCTGTGCGTCCACGGCCGTGACGAAGACCCCGAGCTGCTCGTCGCCGTCGATGCGGACGGGGACGCTCACGTAGCGGAGCGTTCCCACGCTCGTGATGGCCGTGCCGAGCGTGACCTCGCCCGCGGCCGCCTCCTGCCAGGCACGGGCGATGAACTCTGGGTCGTCCTGCAGTTCGAACGCGGTCTCGACGAACGGGAGCCAGCGAACCTCGCCGTCGATGATGCCGACGCTGCTCTCGTGCCGGCCGGGCACGAGCCGCTGCAGGATGTCGCTCAGCGCCTCGACGGCGGTCGTCGGCAGCGCCGCCGCCTCGGGGGCGTTCTCGTCGGAGTTTGACGTCGATGCACCGGTGACGATGCCGCGCGCAGCCTCGACCGAGGCGAGCAGCTCGGTGTCGAGCCCCTCGAGGACGCGGTCTCGCTGCACGAGGTAGGCGGTGAAGCCCGACACCGTCATGCCGAGCGCGGTCACGATGAGGATGACCGCGAGGATGCGCGACCGCACCGAGAAGCGGGGGAGCGGGCTGCGCGGCATCCCCCCATTATCGGCGGGGCGTCGGCGCCGAATGCCCAGATGAGAACACTCTCACCGCTGGCCGGCCCAGTCGCGCGCGAGGGCGCGCAGGTCGACCACCTCGGCGGGCTCGATCGTGAGAGCACCGTCGTGCTCGCGCACGACGCCCGTGACGAGCAGGAAGCGCGTGGCGAGCGCCGCCCGCAGCGAGCGCGGCGCCCGGGCCGCGAGCACGAGCGGCAGCACGGCCGTGCCGTCGTCGAGCAGGGCGTCGCCCGCGAGCATCGCCTCGGGCGGTCGGCGCTCGCCACCGACGCGCACGGTGCGCCCGGCGCTGCGCGCATCGAGGTCGCCGAGGGCGACGGCCTCGGCGGCGGCGAGCAGCGCGTCGAAGGCGCGCATCGCCTCGCCCGCGCGGGGTCGCGGCGGACGCGCCGGTTCGGGGATGTCGTCACCGTCGACGAACAGCACGGGATGCTCGGGGCCGGCGCGCCGCGAGAGCCGTCGGGCCATGCCGTACCTCCCGCGCCTCCGCGTGCTCGAACGCCGAGAGTCTATCGAACAGATGTTCGATCGTCGGGCGCGCTAGCCTTCCTCGGCGGGATCGCTCAGCAGCCCCACCTCGGCGAGCTGCTCGGCGAGCCCGGCGCCGTCGGGCGCCCACACCCAGGGGATGCCGCTCGTCGGCTGCCCGTCGTCGTCGAGGTGGCTGCGGCCGCCGGCGAGCACGGCCTCGGGCGTCGAGAGCTGGCGGATGGCGACCGCGGCGACGTTGTCGGGATGCTCGGTCGAGAACTCGCGGTACAGCGACTCGTCGTGCTGGCCGTCGTCGCCGATGAGCACCCAGCGGATCGAGGGGAACTCGCGGGCGAGCCGCGCGAGGCTCGCGCGCTTGTGCTCCTGACCGCTGCGGAAGAGCCGATCGTGCGTCGGCCCCCAGTCGGTGAGCAGCATCGTGCCCGCGGGGTACAAATGGCGGCTCATGAAGCGGTCGAGAGTGGGGGCCACGTTCCACGCGCCCGTCGACAGGTAGATGACGGGCGACCCCTCGTGCTCGCGCGTGAGGCGCTCGAGCAGGACGGCCATGCCCGGCACCGGGCGGCGCGCGTGCTCGTCGAGCACGAAGGTGTTCCAGGCGGCGAGGAAGGGCCGGGGGAGCGCCGTGACCATGACCGTGTCGTCGATGTCGCTGACGATGCCGAGCTGGGCATCCGGATCGACGACGAAGATGCGCGCCGTGACGGGTGCCGAGCCCTCGGCCTGCAGCGTGATGGTGCGCAGGCCGGGCTCGAGGGCCACGGCGAGGTCGACGTCGACCACGCCGCCGCGGTCAGCGTTCACGACGAACCGCTGGCCGTCGGCGGTGATCGTCACCGGGCAGTCGGCGACGGGGATGCTCACGAAGCTGCGCCAGCCACGGATGGTCTCGGGCGTGCGGCGCGTCGCGTCGGGCCGCACGAGCAGCACGCGGCACAGCACGCGGATCCAGCCGTTGCCCCCGTACCCGCTGTAGGGGATGACCACGGGCTCGAGCCCGCGCTTCCGACCCTGCCGCTCGCGCATGCGGTGGAAGCGGTCTTCGAGGGCGACGGCCCGTCGTGCCCATGGGGCTCGCGGCCCCGGATCGGGGGCGTCAGTCTCGGCCGGCACCTGCCCAGTGTGTCAGACACGGGCGCGTCGCGAGGGCCCGCCCGGGGCTGCCGTCGGGCGCATTGTGCAGTCGAGGTGCACAGAACGGTCCAGGTCGGCGCGTGTTCGCGCGCCGAACATCAAGTCAGAATAAACACCGCGTCAACACGCGATTCCCTCACCTCGAGGAGTACGCTGGCGGCGTCGAAAGGGTCCATCGTGAACATCATCGAGTCCAGCACACCGCTGCTGAGCGCCTCCGCTCCCATCCGCAACGAGCCGGTGCAGGCCCGCAGCACGGCCCGACTGGCCACGCTGCTCGACTCCGCCGCCGCCGTGATCGATGAGATCGGCTACGAGCGCCTCACCACCGCCATGGTCGCCGAGCGCGCGGGCGCCTCCATCGGCACCGTCTACCGCTACTTCCCCGACCGCATCGCGGTGCTGCAGAGCCTCGCGGCCCGCAACTCCGAGCGGCTCATGGGCCGCGTCGCCGCCGAGCTCGTCCCCGCGCGTCACGCCTCGGCGACGGATGCCCTGCTCGCCGTCCTCGACGCGATGACCGAGCTCTTCCGCACCGAGCCGGGTTACCGCTCGGTGCGCGTGGGCGACGTGCTCGACCTGCTGCCGCCGACGACGGAGTCGACCGCGAACGCCGCGATGGCCGATGTCGTGGCCGACGCGCTCGTGGCGGGCTACGGCGCCGCCGACACCGTCGAGGTGCGTCTCGCCGTCGGCACCGCGGTCGAGATCGCCGATGCGCTCGTGGCGCGCGCCTTCGCGCGCGACGGGCGCGGCGACGCCGCACTGCTCGCCGAGGCCGCGCGCGCCGTACGGGCCGTGGTCGCCGGTCGGCTCTGAGCGCACCGCGCCGGTTACGGGCATCTGGACAACTGCCCAGAATCTGAGCGAATCGGAACGCGCTCCGCTCCGAATGCTGTTTGACTGAACGCGCGCTGGGCGCGCGCTCCGCACCGGCGGCAGCAGAGGGGAGAGCACCGTGATCGAGTTCCGCTCCATCTCCAAGCGGTTCGACGACGGTACCCTCGCGGTCGACGACTTCAGCCTCGTCATGCCGAGCCGGCAGACGACCGTGCTCGTCGGCTCGAGCGGCTCGGGCAAGACGACCCTGCTGCGCATGATCAATCGCATGGTCGACGCCACGAGCGGCGAGCTCGAGATCGACGGCGAGAACGTCTCGACCATCGAGCCCGTGCAGTTGCGGCGCCGCATCGGCTACGTCATGCAGAACTCGGGGCTTCTGCCGCACCGCCGGGTCATCGACAACATCGCGACGGTGCCGCGCCTCAACGGCGTGCCCAAGAAGCAGGCGCACGAGCGCGCCCTCGAGCTCATGGACACCGTGGGTCTCGACCGCGACATGGCCGAGCGGTACCCCTCGCAGCTCTCGGGCGGCCAGCAGCAGCGTGTCGGGGTGGCGCGCGGCCTCGCCGTCGACCCGAACATCCTGCTCATGGACGAGCCCTTCGGCGCCGTCGACCCCATCGTGCGCGCCGACCTGCAGCAAGAGCTGCTGCGCCTGCAGCGCGAGCTCGACAAGACCGTCGTCTTCGTCACGCACGACATCGACGAGGCCTTCCTGCTCGGCGACCAGGTCGTCATCCTCGAGAAGGGCGGCCGCATCGCGCAGAAGGG
>LNFM01009885.1_pt1 | contig 13645 bp, 13 predicted proteins | sample 596031 | NCBI WGS metagenome assembly LNFM01 (sample SAMN04254537, study PRJNA301005) | activated carbon metagenome | isolation source: dual media filters at the Ann Arbor, Michigan drinking water treatment plant | place: USA: Ann Arbor
ATGGGCGCCGACCGCCACCCCTTTTTCGATGGCCAGCTTGACGGTGCGATGCATGGTGCCGGGATCGCCGGCATGGAAGCCGCAGGCGATGTTGGCGGAGCTGACGAAATCCAGCAGCACGGTGTCGTTGCCGCCTTCCCAGGGGCCGTAGCTTTCGCCCATGTCGCAGTTCAGGTCGATGGTTTTCATGCTTCAAAATCCCAGAATCCTAATATCCGCCACAGAGGACACAGAGGGCGCAGAGAAAGGCAAAGTACAAAATGCTGAGCGAGACGTACGGTGCGCGAGCTTATCTGCCGGTTGATTGTGGCTTTTCTCTGTGCTCTCTGTGGCAAAAAGGATCCTTCAGTCCTGAAGCCGCAAAGCCACCGCTTCGCGAATGGTGACAAGTTCCTGCTCGCGTCGCAACCACAGCGCCTGGGCCTGCGCCAGCGACACCAGTTCGAAACGCAACCGGTCGCCGGGCTTGAGTTGTGCCAGCAGATGCAGGTCCACGCCGGCGACGTCGGCGATCATGGGGTAACCGCCGGTGGTCTGCCGGTCCGCCATCAGCACGATCGGCTGGCCTCCGGGCGGCACCTGGATTGTGCCAAAAGCGACCGCCCGGGACAGGATTTCCAGCGGGTTCTCCAGTTCGATCGCAGGGCCCTCCAGCCTGAACCCCATCCGATTGGATTCCGGCGCGATCCGGAACTCCGCGCTGGTCAGGCACTCGCGGGTCGCGGCTGGAAACACTTCCCAGTGGACGCCCGGGATGATCCGCACCGACTGCGGTGAACGACCGAGCTTCTCGATGTGCTGGTTGACTGCCCACCTCGGCGCAGCGAAGGCGTGGCCGGATCGTGCGAGATCCGCGGCAAGTCCGGGGTAGAGACGGGCGGGGGTGCCGCCCACTGGCAGCCTGTCGGCTTTCCTGAGGGCACGGCCGTCCAGGCCGCCGATGCCGGCAATTTCGTAAGTGCTGCGACTGCCAAGGACCGGCGGCACAGCGAAACCGCCGCCGACCCCGAGGTAGGCCCGACAGCCGGTCAGGCAGGCGCCGAACTCGAGCACGGTGCCGGCGCGCAACCGGACCGGCTTGCCTTCCGGCACCGGAGTCCCGTCGATCGAGGGCGAGAGGTCGGCGCCGCAAACTGCGATCAGGGTGTCTTCCCCGAACTCGAGTTGGGGCCCCTGGAGCGTCACTTCCAGCGTCGCCGCGTTTTCGTCGTTGCCCACCAGGATATTTGCGACACGATGCGAGAACAGGTCCATTGCGCCGGACACCGGCACGCCGAAATGCTGGTAGCCGTGGCGGCCGCCGTCCTGCAGGGTGCTGAGTATGCCGGGGCGCAGTACCTGGATGCTCATTCGTTGCGCTCCGCCAGGATTGCGAACTGCGACGGTGAAACTGGCAGGAAACGCACCCGGTCGCCGGCATTTAGCAGGCAGGGCGGATCAGCTTGCGGCGTGAACAGGCGCAGTGGCGTGCGGCCGATTAACTGCCAGCCACCGGGTGCTTCCAGCGGATAGATGCCGGTCTGTTCGCCGCCGATGCCCAGGGTTCCAGCCGGCACCCGTAAGCGCGGGGCACTCCGACGCGGCGTGAAGAGCCGCGGGTCGAGTCCACCGAGGTAGGCGAAGCCGGGCACGAAGCCGAGCATGTGCACCGCGTATTCCGCGCCGCTGTGGATTGCGATGACCTCCCCGGTGCTCAGGCCGTGCTGGCGGGCCAGGGTTTCGAGATCCTCGCCGAATGCGCCGCCATAGCACACCGGTATCTCCACCTGGCGCGACGGTGGAGTCGCGTTGCCCGGCTCGTCATTCAGCCAGGCGCCGACCTGTTCGGCCAGCGCCTCGAACGGCGTGTCGCCGCGGCTGATCGAAGCGGGATCGAAATGCAGCGTCAGTGTGGAGTAGGCGGGAACCACATCCAGCACGCCCGGCGGCGACGAACCGCGCAACCGGCGCGCGGCGGCGGCGATGCGGGCACTGAGTTCGGCCGAAGACGGGCCGCCGAACTCGATGACCAGGGCACGGTCGCCCAGCGGCAGGATGCGAACGTTCGGCTGCATGGCGCTGGCGCGAGCCTCGACGAATGCCGCTGCCGTCAGCGCGGGCGCGCAGCGGTCGCCGGGAATCCGGTTTCGAGAAGCGGGGCGTTGGCGCGGCGCAGCAGCTGGTCGTACAGGGTCAGTGGATTCATCTCGAATATTGCGCCGGTATCCAGCGGCATCACATGCCAGCCACCCTGGGCAATTTCCGCCTCGAGCTGGCCACGTGCCCAGCCAGCGTACCCTGCGAAAAACCGTTGCTCGGTCGCGTTCTCCGGGAGCAGGAGCAACTTGTCGAGCACGCGGCTGAAACCGCTGATGTAGATATCTTCGGCGACGTTGACGCCTTTTTCCGGTTCCGTCTCGGAGCGGAACGCGAACAGCAGGGCGTCCGGCTCCACCGGGCCGCCGAAGAACAGCATGTCGGTGCGCCCCTGCAGCTCCGCGCGCTCGGGATAGATCTCGCTCAGCAGGGTGCCGGTGGGGCGGTTGAGAATCACGCCGAGCGGTCCGTCATCGTCCGGGCGCATCACCAGCACCACGGTGCGGGCGAAGTTGCCGTCGAGCATTTCCGGGTGGGCCACCAACAGGAAGCTGTGTCCGGTCTCGGGTCGGGACTGTGCACTCGCATTGCTTAGGCACGCGAGCGCAACGCCGATGATGGCGATGACCTTGAATCCTTGCAGCGCAGCGTTCACGTGGCGTACCGGTGTTGAAAGTGTCTGTCGGCGAGAGTGTCCGGCGTCGTGACCATCAGGCGTCAACTATACGCCGGGCAAGCTTCGGCTTCAGTCGACAATCGCCTGGTACACCAGCGCGCGCAGCAGGGTGCGATAGTGCCCGCGCCGGACCGGTTCCTGCGACATGAACACCACCGCCAGTCGCTCGACCGGGTCGACCCAGAACGCGGTGCCGGCATAGCCGCCCCAGTAGAATTCGCCGGTGGTGCCGGGCCATTCCGACTGGCCGTCCTCGAGCCGGGTACCGAAACCGAGCCCGAATCCGTAACCCGGGCCTGGCAGGAACATGCTGCCGCGCGAGATGCGATCGTTGAGATGGTTGGCACTCATGTTGCGCACGGTGCGCGGGCCGAGCAGGCGCTGCTCGCCAAGCGCGCCGCCGCCGAGCAGCATCTGGGTGAAGCGCATGTAGTCTCCGGCGGTGGAGACCAGCCCGTGGCCACCGGCAAAAAACGTGGCGGGCTCGCGCAGGTCCAGCAGTTCCGGCGTCTTGCCGGTGTACTTGTCCGGAATCGGCTGCGCGATCCGGCCATGCTTTTCGCCCGGCACATGGAACCAGGTGTCGTGCATGTCCAGCGGCTCGAAGACGCGCTCGGCCAGAAAGGCGTCCAGCGGCTTGCCGGAGGCGACCTCGATCACGCGCCCGAGCACGTCGGTGGAGTGGCCGTATTCCCATGTCGTTCCGGGTTCGTTGACCAGCGGCAGCTTCGCCAGCGCCCGGGCGAAGTCCTCGAGCACCCATTTTTGGGAAAAGATGCCGGCGTCGCGATACATCTTCCGGATCGCGGTGTCGCTGCCCAAAACGCCGTAAGTCAGTCCGGAGGTGTGGCGCAACAGGTCCTGCACCGTGATCTGCCGCTTTGCCGCCACCAGCGTCAGGCCCGGAATGCCGGTGGCCGGATCGGTTTCTTCCACGCCCACCTTCATGTCCCTGAATTCGGGGATGAACTTCGAAACCGGCTCGTGCAGTCCGAGCCGGCCTTCTTCCACCAGCATCATGGCGGCGACGCTGACGATCGGCTTGGTCATCGAATAGATCCGGAAGATCGAGTCTTCACGCATCTGCAGGTCGCGTTCGCGATCCTGCCAGCCGATGCTGCGCGAATGCACCAGTTTGCCGTCGCGCGCGATCATCATCACCACGCCCGGCAGTTCTCCGGAATCCACCGCTTTCTGCATTGCGGCGTCCAGCCGCGCCAGCCGCTGCGACGACATGCCAACGTCTTCCGGGCTGGCCTGAGGCAGCGGCGCGGCGTGGGAGAGTAATGTGACGCCCGCGACAAGCAGGGTTGCCAGTGCGTATCGCAACGTGTGCATACGTGCCTCGAGAAAGTACGTTTTTTGTACGGATTCGGCGGTCAGTTTAGCGCAGCTCGATCCGCCGCCAAGCGCCAGAGCGCCAGCGCAGGAAAATCAGGCTGCCGAGGATGCAGGTGTATACCAGCGCGACCGCCCAGCCCCCCACCGTGCCGTAGCCGAATTGCGGCAGGAAATCGACCCAGCCCTGGCCGGGCGCAAAGGTGAACATGTGGGTAAACGGGACGAATACGCCCCATGACAGGACGATGATGGCGTAGGTCGGCACGCGCATGTCGCCGGCACCGCGCAGGCAGAAACCGGCGCCCAGATTGAGACCATCGAAGACCTGGTAGCCGGCGGCGAACCAGAGCAGGGTGTAACCCAGCGCGATCACCGCGGTGGCGTTCGGATCGTGCGGATTCACGAACAGCGGCAACAGCCACGGCCCGACCAGGGCGATGAACAGCGTCACCAACCCCATGTAGCCGACCGCGAGCTTGATGGTTGCGTTGCCGACCCGGGCCGCCCAGTCCTTGTCGCCGGCACCGATGCTCTGTCCGACCAGCGTGGTGCCGGCGAGCGCGAAACCCATGGTTGGCAGGTAGGCGAGCGACGTCAGCATCATCACGATCTGGGTTGCGGCGCCGCCGATCGCGCCGGCGCTGACCTGCATGGCCTGGAACAGCGCCAGGCCGCCAACGTCGATCGCCGGGAACAGCCCCATCGGGATGCCGATCCGGAACAGGCGCCCGAGATCGGCGCCGGAGGCGCGCAGGGCGGCGCGCGACGCAAACTCCCGGTCGATCGCGCGGCTCACAAACAGGGCGAGCGCCACCGCCATGCCGATGACCATCGCCGCGGAAGTGGCCCAGGCCGCGCCGGCCACGCCCCAGCCCAGCTCGAAGATGAAGATCTGGTTGAGGATCGCGTTTAGCATCGCGACCAGTGCCATGATCGCCAGCGTTACACGGGTGCGGCCGATGCCGTTAAAAAATCCGGTAGTGGCCCAGACACCGACGGCGGCGATGCCGCCGAGCATGCGTGGAAACCAGTATTCCTCCGCCAGTTGCGCAACCGCCGGATCGAGACGCATCCACCCAAGTATCGCCGACCCTGCAAAGGCGAGCGCGATGAACGCCGGCGCGACCACCAGCATGGCCCACATGCCGGCCCAGACGGTGCGTGCTGCGGCACGGTTGTCACCGGCCCCGAACGCGTATGCCGAAAGCGTCTGTACTGCCAGGCCGGCACCGCCAAAGAACAGGATCGCCACGATCAGGAACCAGTAGGACGCACCGATCGCCGCAGTCGCGTCTGTGGAAATGCGGCCGATGAACCAGGTGTCGGTCAGGTTGAGCAGAGCCTGGATCGCGCTGTTGACGAACAGCGGCATGGCCAGCGCGATGACGGCGCGCAGATCGACTCTGCGATGGCCTTGGGCGTCGTGCTTGACGGCGGGCAGTCGCGTCGTAGAGGGTCGCGTCAGATCGATCATGGGGTTTACAAAAAAAGCGCCCGGGCAAACCCGGGCGGACACTCTGATGAAGAGACGCTTTTATCCTTTCACCGTTCACTCATCACTGTTCACCGAATTTTCAGTGTAGATGCTTGCGTCCGGGCGGCATCGGCACCACACCGGAGGCGCCGGTGCCAGACTTGCCTGCAGCCGGGCCGCCGGCCCGCTGGCGCTCGAACAACTGGTTTACCACCCCGGTGATTTCCGCGATCTCGGCATCGGAGAACTGCCGCGCCAGCAGATTGTGCAGATCTTCCAGCATCAGGCGTTGCTGGGTCTCGAATATCAATTCCGGCGTGGGACCGACGAACATCAGGCTGAACTCGTCCTTGCCGTCGTCCTGGTAATAGCTCACCTCGAAGGCGGCGGCCTCCTCGCTGAGCGGATTGAGTGCGGCCAGTGCATCGGAGATGATCTGGTGGAAGCTGCGGCCGACATCACCGGTCCAGCACACTTCCAGCACCCGGCGGCGGCGGTCGAACAGGATGCCTGGCTCGTCGGCGTGCACGCTCTTGGTGTCGGCAATATTGTCTTCGTCCATGTATTCCAGCCACGGACGCAGAGCCTGGTCGATCTGGGCGGGGGTGGTGCCCGCCCTCAGCAGAATGGTTCCGTGTACGTGAACTTCCATGCGCATTGGCTTCGAACTCCCTGAACTCTGACTGTCGCGAAAGGCCTACCATGATAAGGCTTTTGGGCGCCAGGGCGCACCTGTGGCAGTCTTTGCCGCCCGGCCGATCGGATAGAATGCGCGGCTTCCTCCAGCCCTGCATGTCCCGCCCTTGACCGCATCCCTGCAGTCGCGCTTCCGCGCGTTGCGCCCGAGCACCCGGGCGGTGTTCTTCATGATGGTGATGGTGTTCTGCTTCTCGGTGCTCGAGGCCACCGCAAAGTACCTGACCCGCAGCTATCCGGTACCGATGGTGGTGTGGTGCCGCTACGCGGTCCACGCCCTGTTCATGGTCCTGCTGCTGGCACCGCGCATGGGTGCCGGGCTGCTGCGCACCGGGCAGCCCGGCGGCCAGTTGGTGCGTGCCGCGCTGCTGATGGCTTCCACGCTATTCAACTTCGGCGCGCTGAGTTTCCTGCCGATGGCGGAAGTCAAGGCGATCAGCTTCGTTTCGCCGCTGCTGGTTACGATCCTGGCGGTCTGGCTGTTGCACGAACAGGTGCGCTGGGATCGCTGGCTGGCGGTGGCCGTCGGATTTTGCGGCGTGCTGTTCATCCTGCGGCCGGGTGGGTCGATGCTGCAATGGCCGGCGCTGCTGGCAATCGGCTCCGCGTCCTGCTACAGCTTCTACCAGATCATGACACGCAAGTTCAGCGAGTCCGAGAATCCGCTCACCACCCTGTTCTACACTGCGCTGGTCGGCTTCCTGCTGCTGACGCTGCTGCTGCCCTGGTTCTGGACCAGTCCGGAATGGCATCACGTCCCTCTGCTGCTGCTGCTGGGCGCAGCCGGCGGATTCGGGCATTACATGCTGATCAAGGCGATGGAACTGGAGAGGGCGTCGTTTCTCTCGCCGCTGGGCTACATCCAGCTGCTGTGGGTGACGCTGTTCGGATTCCTGATTTTCGGTGACCTGCCCGACCTGCATGCCTTCATCGGCATGGCGATCATCGTCGGCAGCGGACTGTATGTAGCGATCGGGCACCGCTACACCAGGCGCGAGGAGCCGGAGACGGCGATAGAGTGAGACAGAGGGACGAGGGGCGAGGGACGAGGGGTGAGGGAGGGATAGCCGGCCTGCGGCCGGCTGTATTTCCTGGGTTCCTTAATGCAAGTTTATTCAGGGTTTTTCTCCAACCCTTGTCCCCCGTTCCTCGCCCCTCGCTCCCTGACGCTTCACTTCGCCGCCACGACCCGGATCTCGACCTTGTAGGCCGGGGTGGCGAGTCTGGATTCGACACAGGCGCGCGGCGGGGTGTTGCCCTTCGGCACCCACTGGTCCCAGACCGAGTTCATATCGGCGAAATCCTTGATGTCGGCGAGCCAGATCGTGGTCGACAGGATTCTGGTCTTGTCGGTGCCGGCTTCCTTCAGATACTGGTCGATCTTGTCGAGGATCTGCCCGGTCTGGCCGGCGACATCGACATTGGTGTCGTCGGCAACGATGCCGGCGGTATACACCGTGTCGCCGTGGATTGCGACCTGGGACAGCCGCGGGCCGACGTGAAGGCGTTTAATGCTCATTGTTGGTTCTCCGTATCTGGTTTGTTGGTGAATCAGCCGAACAGGCCCAGGCGGCGCGCTTCACTCACCAGCACGAAACCGGTGATCAGGAGGGCGCCGATCCAGAGCAGGACGTTGCCGACGATGGTTGCGCGCATTTCCTTGGGCAGGAAGCGGCGCACCAGGTAGATGGTGCCCAGGGACAGGATTGGCAGGGTCCAGGCTTGCGCGTAACCGCCCCACTTCACCATGGCGACCGGGTTCTCGCCGAAAATGAAGTACATCACGACCGGGATGGCGGTCAGCACCACGATGAAGATGTCGCGCCAGCGGTTGCGCGCCTGAACGTCGTCGCGGGCAAACACCCCTTGCAGCCGCATGAAGTCCGCAAACATGCGGGAGTGACCGGCAGTGGCGGCGAAGATGGTGCCGTAAAGCACGACGATGGCGCCGATGTAGAACAGCCATTTGGCCCAGTCGCCCAGTGTCTCGGTATAGATATTGGCCAGCGTGACGATCATGTCGCTGCCCTTGGGCACGATGCCCATGCCGTGCAGGATGCCGGCGCCCAGAAGATAGAAGGCGACAGTTGCCACGGTGTAGATGATCATCGAGCAGATCACGTCGACGTTCATCACCCGCACCCAGCCGCGGGCGCGTCGGCGCCAGGCCTCGGAATCCTCATGCGGTCCGGTGTAGCGGGCATAGCCCTTTTCGACGCACCAGTAGGTGTACATGTACAGCTCGGTGGCGCCGACCCCGGTAATACCGAACACCGCCAGTGCGGTGGCCAGGCCGGCTTCCGGCAGGCTGAAAGTGAAACCGTGCAAGACGTCACCCCAGGAGAAATACTCCGGCATGCGGGTCAGCACCACGGCGGAAAGCAGCGTGATCAGAGTAAAAATGCCGACCTTGATCATGGCCAGGCGTTCGATCCGGTGGTAGGCGCCGCCCAGCAGCAGGATCAGCGTTAGCACGAAGAACCCCAGCACCCACCAGAACACTTCGATGCCGGTGACGATCCGCATCACCTGGGAGACGCCGATGAACATGGCGCAGATCTGGAACAGGGTGATGAGGACCATCGCCGCCCAGGCCCACACCACCCAGTTGACCCTGCCGATCCTGCCGGGGATGCGGTTGAATGCCTCCAGCCCGGTTTCGCCCATGGCGATGGTGTAGCGGCCCAGGAAGGACTGCACCAGCGCCTTGATCAGGCACGAAAACACGATCAGCCACATGACCACGTAACCGACCTCCGCGCCGAGCGTGGTGGTGGCAATCAGTTCGCCGGAGCCGACGATCGAGGCCGAAAGCACGATACCCGGGCCGATTTTCCTGAGGATGTCCCTGAGTTTCGTCGGCGGTTCGAGGACGTCCCTGGGGTCCAGCGCGTACGGATCCAGCTGACCTCTCTCGACGGCCACGTCGACTGGAACGGATGGCGTGCTCATGGTCTCCTCCTTCGTATAGTTATATGTACTACGTTCCCGGCCGCGCCTCTGACGGGCGCTGCATCGCGAGCCCGGTATGCCGTCCGGGTCGCGCTTACGGCGCGTAAGTTAACACAGGCGGGGAAGGCGAACGAGGGGCTAGGGAATGTCGGCAGTCGACCGGTCAGGTTATTCCCTTTTTGCTGGGCAAGATTCTTCCGCTGTTGTCGAAAAGTGAGGATTAGATTTCGCTAGCCCCTAGCCCCTCGTCGCTACGCGGCGGCTGGCCGGCCGCCACGCATCGTCACCAGTTCCTCCGCCACCGTGGGATGGATCGCGACGGTGTCGTCGAAGTCCCGTTTGGTCGCGCCCATCCGGATCGCGACGGCGAAGCCCTGCAGCATTTCGTCGGCGCCGTGGCCGATGATGTGGCAGCCGACGATTCTTTCCTCCGGGCCGGCAACCACCAGCTTCATCGAGCATTCAGGCTTGCGCTGCGCGAACGCGTAGTGCATCGGCGTGAACCGGGCTTCGTACACACGCAGGTTATCTGCTCCGAATTTGGCGATCGCCGCTTCCTCGGAGAGGCCGATGGTGCCGATCGGCGGATGGCTGAAGATCACCGTGGGAATGTTCTCGTAGGGCAGGTGACGTCCGGCCTTGCCGCCGAAGATCCGATCCGCCAGCCGGCGGCCTGCGGCGATCGCCACCGGCGTGAGTTCGAATCTGCCGCCGATATCACCGATGGCGTATACGCCCGGCACGTTGGTCTGCTGGAAGTCGTCGGTCGGCACCGTGCCGTCGGGATTGACCGTGACGCCGGCGCGCCCGATGTCGATGCGGTCAGTGTTCGGGCGCCGGCCGATGGCCCAGAGCAGGGTGTCGATGCCGGCGATCCGGTCTCCGGCTTCCGATTCAACGGCAAGCGCGTCGCCATCGCGGCAGACCCGGGCCGGGCGCAGCCCGCGTATCACGCGCACGCCGTCCGCTTCCATCTGTGCCATCAGCCGGTCGCGCAGCATGGCGTCGAAGCTGTGCAGGAAATGGTCCCGGCGCAGCAGCAGCGTGACTTCGGCGCCGAGCGCGCGCAGCAGGCCGCCGAGCTCGACCGAAACATAGCCTGCGCCGGCGATGGCAATCCGCCGGGGCATGTATTCCAGCGCAAAGAAATCGTCTGAGGTGATGCCGAGCTCCGCGCCGGGAATCGCCGGCAAAACCGGGCGGCCACCGACCGCGATCACGACATGATCGGCGCTGTATCTTTGGCCGTCTGCCTCCACAGTCCGCGCATCCGCGAAGCGGGCGTAGCCACGCACGATCTGAACCTGATTTTTCGTCAGTCCGCGCTCGTAGCCGGCATTGAGCCTGGCGATGTAGGCGTCGCGTTCACGCTTGAGGCGACCCCAGTCGAAGTCCGTTACCGCTGCGGTGAAGCCGTAGCCGGCCGCTTCCTCGATCGAGTGGCCCAGACTCGCGGCGGTCCACATGAACTTCTTGGGAACGCAGCCGACGTTGACGCAGGTGCCGCCCATTCGGCCGGCCTCGAACAATGCGACTTTTGCCCCGTAGGAGGCGGCGCGGTTGGCGGTGGCGACGCCACCGCTGCCACCGCCGATCACGATCAGGTCAAAGTGCTTGCTCATGACAAATGTTCTAGAGAAGAAGTGGGAAAGTCTGCTCTGGAGTATAACGGAGCCGTCCGTGCCGCTGCACCGGACTCAATCATGAGGCACGTAGTATTGCCGCTTCACCCTTCACCAATCACGGATTCTCAATGATCGATTTACACTATTGGCCTACTCCGAACGGACACAAGATCACGATTTTCCTGGAGGAGACCGGTACGCCGTACACCATCGTGCCGGTCAACATCGGCCGCGGGGAACAGTTCCGATCGGAATTCCTGGAGATTTCGCCCAATAACCGCATGCCGGCGATCATGGACCACGCGCCTGCCGACGGACAAGGTCCGCTGTCGGTGTTCGAATCCGGTGCGATTCTGCTGTACCTCGCGGAGAAGACCGGCCGCTTTATTGCGGCCGACCTGCGCGGCCGGGTGGAAGTAATGCAATGGCTGTTCTGGCAGATGGGTGGCCTGGGGCCAATGGCGGGGCAGAACCACCACTTCAACCACTACGCGCCGGAGAAGCTGCCGTACGCGATCGAGCGTTACGTCAACGAAACCGCGCGGCTGTACGCGGTGCTCGACCGCCGCCTGGCGGACCGCCCGTACATTGCCGGTGATTACTCGATCGCCGACATGGCGGCCTATCCGTGGATCGTGCCGCACCAGCGCCAGCAGCAGGATCTCGGGGATTTTCCGAACCTCGAGCGCTGGTTCACGACCATCCGTGCTCGTCCCGCGGTGGAGCGGGCCTATGAGAAGGGCAAGGCAATCAGCAGCCAGCCGGTGGTGGACGATGAATCCAGGAAGTTCCTTTTTGGCCAGGGTGCCGGAACGGTGAGGCGTTGAGCACGCCGGAAACGCGGGGAGGTCAGGATGAAGCTTTACGACTTGGCGGGAGCGGACGCGGAATTGCGTTTCTCCCCATTTTGCTGGCGCATCAAGATGGCGCTGGCCCACAAGGGCTTGTCGGTGGAAACGATTGCATGGCGCCTTACCGAGAAGAGCGCGCTGCCGCAGCCGAATGCAGGCCAGGTGCCGGTCCTGGTCGACGGCGAGCAGGTGATCGCAGACTCATGGAAGATCGCCGGGTACCTCGAACAGCGCTATCCGGACCGGCCGCTGTTCGAAGGGGCGCAGGCGAAGGCGCATGCTCTGCTGATCAAGTTCTGGGTCGAGAGCAGCATCCATCCGCTGTTCGCCAGGCTGCTGGTGCCCGGGATCTTCGGCATTCTCGACGCCCGCGACAAAGCTTATTTTCAGGAAACCAGGGAGAAGCGCTTCGGCATGCCGCTGGCACAGCTCGCAAGCCAGCGCGAACAGAGCCTGCGCACTTTGCGCGAGGGTCTCGGGCCGCTGCGGGCGATGCTTGCCGAGCAACCCTTCGTGGCCGGGCAGGCGCCCGGGTTTTCCGACTACATCGTGTTTGCGCCCCTGCAATGGGCGCGCTGCAGTTCCGGCATTGCCCTGCTGGAAAGCGACGATCCGGTGTTTGCCTATCGCGAACGGATGCTTGACCTGCATGACGGCTTTGCGCGCAAGGCGGCTTGCGCAGGCAGCTGAGAGCGGTGCCGGGAGGTCGCCCTCTCCCGGCATGGCAACAGGCTCCGGACAATGAAAACGGGCGACCCGAAGGTCGCCCGTGGTGTGCTCATCCACCCACCCTCCGGGAGAAGGAGGAGGCGAGGGCGGGAGACGAACGTCGGCTCAGCCGCCCCAGTTGCGAACCAGATCGTCGAAAGCCTGCTGCTCGGTACGTGCGTTCACCACCGCATGCTGATCCGCGGCTACGGCAGCCTTGGACGGCCCGTTCCAGTCACGAACCAGGTCGGCCTGCATCTCGGCCTTGGTGCGCTGGCGCACTACGCCCGGGGTGCCGGCACCCTTGAAATTCCAGTCGCGAACCAGGTCGGCATGTGCAGCCTCGACGCTGCGGGTGTAGATCATGGGCTTGGCATCGTCGGCCACGGCAACGCCGGCGAGCACGGTGGAAGCAACGGCACCTGCGAGCATCATCCTGAAAGCGGTTTTCATGAATACCTCCTGAGTTAAAGTTTCTGTGTGAATCACCCGAAGGAGCACGCGGCACACCTGACTCCAACTTCCGTGACGAATGCTCGATCTGCGGAACGAAGCATGCGACTGAGAGGGCGGAAGGAGATTGCAGGCGCTTGCGGACTTTTTGGACGTTATTGCCTGCGACCGTCGATTCTTGCTGTGTCCTTGTACGTTCTTGCGGGCGGGGGGCGACAGCCGAGGGACTAGGGGAGGTCGGTCTTCGACCGGTGAGGCTATTCCAGTTTGCTGCGCAAGATTTGTTTGCGGAAATCGAAAAGTGAGATTTAGACTTTTAGTCTATCGCCCGGTACTCGACCGCGACGATGTCCAGTGCCTCGTCGCCGCCGGGGGTTCTGAGGATGACGTTGTCGCCTTCCCGGGCCTTGATCAGGGCCTTTGCGAGCGGCGAAATCCAGGAGATGCGGCCGCGGGATGCGTCGGCCTCATCGATGCCGACGATGCTGTAGGTGCTTTCCGTCCCGGCCCGGTTGGCCACGGTGACCGTGGCACCGAAAAAAACCTGATCGGTGGATTCGCGTGCTGCCGGATCCACCACCACCGCGGCGTCCAGCCTTTTGGTGAGAAAGCGGATGCGGCGGTCGATCTCCCGCAATCGGCGCTTGCCGTAAATATAATCGGCGTTCTCGGAGCGGTCGCCGTTGGAGGCCGCCCACTGGATCACCTTAACCAGTTCCGGGCGTTCCTGGTCCAGCAACTGCAGCGCTTCTTCCTTAAGGCGCTGGAATCCGGCTGGCGTGATGTAATTCTT
>LNFM01002870.1_pt1 | contig 13644 bp, 14 predicted proteins | sample 596031 | NCBI WGS metagenome assembly LNFM01 (sample SAMN04254537, study PRJNA301005) | activated carbon metagenome | isolation source: dual media filters at the Ann Arbor, Michigan drinking water treatment plant | place: USA: Ann Arbor
CCTCTGGTGTATCAGTTGTCGTGCCAACGGCACTGCTGACTAGCTACGTCTGGACGGGATAACCGCTGAAAGCATCTAAGCGGGAAGCCCACCTCAAGATGAGATCTCCCACCCCTTTAAGGGGGTAAGGCTCCAGGTAGACCACCTGGTTGATAGGCTGGATGTGTAAGCGCAGTAATGCGTTCAGCAGACCAGTACTAATCCGCCGAGGGCTTGACCAACACAGGAGCACACCGACGCCGCTATGCAGTCTTGAGGGTACGACCCTCATGGATTTCCGGTGGTCGTAGCGAGAGGGAAACACCTCTTCCCATTCCGAACAGAGTCGTTAAGCCTCTCCGCGCCGATGGTACTCCGAGTGAAGACTCGCGGGAGAGTAGGTCGCCGCCGGGATTAATGTGATGTAGCGCGTCGTGAGCCGCCGGATTTCCGGCGGCTTTCGTCGTTTCCGGGGCAGCAGTAGAGAGCCGCGGCCGGGGGCGTCGGTGCGTGGAGCAGCGACGCCCGGATCCCTCGGGGATCAGGGGCGTGAGCCGCCTGCCGGCCGCGCTGCGGGCTCCGGGGCGGTGGCCCTAGGAGGGGATCCCGCGAGCCCAGGAACTGGTGCGTTCCGGCTCGCTGGCCGGGCGGCCGCTGCTCGCCCAGAGGTAGACGACGAGGATCACGGCGCAGAGCACGATGGACAGGAGCAGGATCATCCGCCGACGGTACACCCAGGGACTACGCGAGGCGGGTCGCGCTCGCGCCGCGGTGTCGGGGCGGGCGGGCGTGGGGCGGGAGAGGGCGATGAGGGCCGAGGCGTGTGCCGTGCCGGGTTCCAGGGGGGTGCCTGAGTCCGGTCGGGGCGGTGGGCGACAGTCGTGCGTGCAGAGGGGGTCCCGAGGGCCGCTGGTACGATCGGCCCGATGAGCGATCCGGGGCCGCCGACCGACGTACGTGACTGCATCATCGTCGGCGGTGGGCTGGCCGGGCTCGCGTGCGCGCGCCGGCTGTCGTCGGCCGGGCACTCGGTTCTCGTGCTCGAGGCCGAGGAGGCTCCCGGCGGGCGGGCGCGGACCGTGTGGCACCGGGGCAGGCCGGTGGACCTCGGCTTCCAGGTGCTCTTCCGCTCGTATCCGCAGACGCGAGAGCTGCTGCGGGAGATCGGCCTGCCGCGGAGGGATCTTCGGCCCGTGGACGGTGGCGCGGTGTTCATCGGGGACGACGGCACGCACCGCCTCGCCGCGTCGAAGCTCGGGGCCCTGCGCTTCGGAGGCCTGGGTCCGCGCGACCGCGCGCTGCTGGTGAAGCTGGCGGCGTCGGTCGTCGCCCGCCCGTCGGAGGCGCTTCTCGACCCGCCGGCGCCCCGAACCACGCACGAGCTGCTGCGGGATCTCGGGTTCTCCGCCGACGCCGTCGAGGGCTTCTTCCGCCCGCTGTTCGGGGTGATCACCCTCGACCGCAGCCTCAGCGCCGACGAGGGGTACTTCCGATTCCTGATGTCGATGCTGGCCCGGGGCCCGTCGGTGATCCCGAGCGACGGCCTGGGGATGGTCGCCGAGTGGACGTCCGCGGCGATCCGGCAGACAGGCGGGGAGGTGGAGTTCGGCGCGCGCGTCACGGCGGTCGAGATGGCCGGCGACGGGCGCCGGGCCACCGGCGTGCGCACGCAGGACGGCCGTGTGCTCGGTGCCCGCCACGTGGTGCTGGCGGTCGAGGCGCCGGTTGCGCGCGAGCTGCTCGAGCCACTCGACGCCGAGGCCGCCGGGCGGCTCCCGGGCGAGGCTGCGTCGTCCGTGAGTGCGGCCTTCGCGCTGCGGCGGCCCCTGTACCGGGGGCGCTCCATCGTGCTGAACGCCTCGCCGGCGGAGGGCGACGACCGGGCGCGGATCGACCTCCTGTGCCAGACGACGAACATCACCCGGCCGGGGTCCCCCGACGGGCCCCACATCCTCCTCGCCACGCGGGTCACGACGGGTGGGGGCAGCGCCGAGGGGCTGGTCGAGGCCGTGGGCGACCTCGTCCGGCGCTGGGCGCCCCGGTTCGACTGGGCGGGGCTCGCCGAGCCTCTCGGGGTCCATGCGCACCCGTTCGCCCAGTTCCGCCCGCTGCCGGGGGTGCGCGCGCGCCTGCCCGGGCCGCGGACGGCGGTCGACAACCTCGTGCTCGCCGGCGACCTGACCCACCACCCCTCGATCGAGGGGGCCGTGTCGAGCGGCGTCCGGGCGGCCGAGATCGTCGACGCGCTGTCGCCGTGAGGCTCGTCGGCGATCGCAGGGTCTTCACCGTCGAGGACGTGACGGCGCGGCTGTCGGGCATGTTCGAGGGCCTGAAGTCGTTCTGGGTGGAGGCCGAGGTGCAGGACCTGCGGCCCGCGCGGACCCAGATGCGCTTCACCCTGCGCGGCGAGCACGTGCTCGACGCCTCGATGAACGGAATCGTCTTCGACCGACTTCCGCACCGGCCGGCGAACGGAACGCTGGTGCAGGCCTACGGCCGCATCGAGTTCTGGCGCCAGCGCGGCCAGATCTCGATGAGGGTCGAGAAGCTCGAGCTGGCGGGGGAGGGGCTGCTGCGGGCGCGCGTCGACGAGCTCCGCGCCCGCCTCGAGGGCGAGGGGCTGCTCGATCCGGGCCGCAAGCGCCGCCCGCCGATGCTGCCGCGGCGGATCGGCCTCGTCACGAGCCCCGACGGCGCCGCGCGCGACGACGTCCTGACCACGTTGTGGGCGCGCTTCCCGGGTGCCGACGTCGTCCTGGTGAGCGTGCCCGTGCAGGGCGACGCCGCGCCGGGGCTGATCGTCCGGGCGCTCCGCCACCTCGACCGGCGCCCGGATGTGGACGTGATCGTGGTCGCCCGCGGCGGCGGATCCCTCGAGGACCTCATGGCCTTCAACAGCGAGACCGTCTGCCGCGCCGTGGCCGCCGCGGCGACGCCGGTCGTCTCGGCGGTGGGCCACGAACGCGACGTCACCGTCTGCGACCTGGTGGCGGACGTGCGCGTGTCGACCCCGACGGCCGCCGCCGCCGTCGTCGTGCCGAGCCTGGAGGCCGTCGAGGCGCGGCTGGACGACGCCTCGCTGGCGATCCGTCGCGGCCTCGAGCGGGCCGGGGCCGCGGCCGGCCGGGCGGTGGAGCGCCGCGCCGACGCCCTGGTGCGCGCCCTCCGGGGCAGCGGAGCGCTCGGGCGCGACCGGGTCGATCGCCTCGCCCCGCGGCTGACCTCGGCGCTGCGGCGCGTGGGCGCGACGGCGCCCGCGGAGCTGGCCGTGCGCCGGGAGGCGCTGCGACGGGCGGCCGGCCTCCGCGCCGAGGCCGCCGCCGGCCGCCTGGAGCGCAGCGCCGGCCTCCTCGGACTGCTGTCGCCCGAGCGCACCCTCGCGCGCGGCTACGCGATCGTGCGCGACGGCGGCTCGGGCGCGGTGATCGCCTCGGCCGAGGGTGTCGAGGCGGGGCGATCGCTGGTGATCGGGATGCGGGACGGCCGGATCGCGGCCCGTGCGGAGGAGCCGTCTCCGTGACGGACGCGCGCCCGCCGGCGGGTGGCGACGAGCCCGTCACCTTCGAGGAGGCCCTGCGCCGCCTGGACGAGGTCGTCTCGCGGCTGGAGAGCGGCGAGGTGGGGCTGGAGGAGGCGGTGGCCCTCTTCGAGCGCGGCCAGGGGTACCTGGCCGCATGCCGTGAGCGCCTGGGCGCGGCGCAGCGTCGCATCGAGGAGCTCACCGCGGAGGACCTGCCGCCCGAGCCGGGCGGCGGCGCTCAGGAGCCTCCCGCCCCGTTCTGAGCGGCGCGCCGGCCCGCGACACCCCGTGCCGGCCGGTGACGCAGATGGAGCCGAGGTCGCGGAACATCTCCCACTCGTCCGGGTTGACCACCGAGCGCAGCGGCTCCGGCGAGCGGCGCTCGGCCTCCTCGGGGCTGACGGGGTGCTCGCGGACCCACTCGGGCGGGCCGGCGGGCGCCCGTGCGGGGTCCGGCCGGGTGCGTCGCCCCCCAAGGGCGACGCCGAGGACGGCGAGTGCGCCCAGCAGGGCGATCACCTCGAGCCCGGAGCTCGCCGCCGCGTCCGGCCCGCCTCGGCGGCGGGAGCGCCACCGGCCGCGTGGCCAGAAGAGCATCCGTTTCGGCGTCCGGTGGGACATCGGCGAGGTCGGTCACCAGCACCGCCTCCCTCCGGCCCGAGCCGCGGTAGGTGACCGGCATGGCGGCCCACATCCCCTCGTCGGGCTGGCGGTGAAGGGGCGCACCGGGAGCGCTGCTCGTCCAGCCGGGGGTCGTCCTCGCAGATCAGCGTCTCGCCGTAGCCCGGCATCATCCTCGGGAGCCTCATGGCCCGGCGGTCGTAGCCAGGCCGCCGGCGACGGCGCAACGGCTCCGGGCTACGATCATCACGTGCAGCCCGACCCGAGCGGCGTCCGCGCGATGCTTCCGAGCCTGCGGACCGCCACCTACCTGAACACGGGCGGCTGCGGGCCCCTCCCGGCGGTTGCCGCCGGGGCGCTGCGGGAATGGTCGCGGGCCTCCCTGCATCGCGTGCGCGGGAGCCTGGCGGCGTTCGAGGAGATGATGGCCGAGGCGGAGGCGACCCGGGCGGCCGCCGGGCGCACGATCGGCGCGCCGGCAGAGGGGATCGCCCTCACGGCGAACACGACCACGGGGCTCAACGTCGTCGCCTGGGGTCTCGACTGGGCTCCCGGGGACGAGATCGTCGCGCCGGCGCTGGAGCACCCGGGGCTGACCGTCCCGCTCGCCGTGATCGCCCGGCGCCACGGCGCCGTGATCCGCTGGATCGACCCGGAGGGCACCGAGGAGGACCTCCCGGCCGCTGTCGCACGCGCCTCCGGCCCGCGCACCCGCCTCGTCGCCGTCTCCCACGTCTCCTGGGCCACCGGGGCCGTGCTCGATGTGGCCGGGGTCGCGCGCGCCGCGCGGGCGGCGGGCGCCCTGGTGCTCGTCGACGGCGCCCAGTCGGTGGGCGCGATCCCCGTCGATGCAGCCGCGCTCGGCGTCGACGCCTACGCCTTCCCGGCGCACAAGTGGCTGCTCGGCCCCGAGGGCCTCGGGGCGCTCTGGGTGGCGCCGGAGGCCCTTGGGCGCATCGACCTCGCCGTCTCCGGCTACGAGAGCGGCGCGGAGCACGGTCTCGGTGGAATGATCACGCCGCATCCGGGAGCCGGGCGCTACGAGGTGTCCACCCCGCCGGCCGCCCTCCTGCCGGCCTGGCGCGCCTCGATCGAGTGGCTCGAGGGTCTCGGCTGGCGGTGGATCCACGACCGGGTGGCCGCCGCCCGCGAGATGGGCCGGGCGGCGCTCGAGGGGATCCCCGGCGTCCGGATCCTCACGCCGGCCTCCGGCGCCGCGGGACTGCTGACGTTCGTCATCGAGGGCCGCGATCCGCAGGAGGCGTGCGCCGCGCTCGCCGGCCGGGGCGTGATCATCCGCTGGCTGGAGCGTCCGGCGGCCCTGAGGGCCTCTTTCGGATTCTTCTGCGACGCGGTCGACGTCGAGCGCCTGGCCGAGGGCGTGAGCGCGGTCGCTCGCGGCGACTGCTAGCGTCCAGGGTCGTGAGTCAGGACAGGCTGGTCATCCGGGGCGGCCGAGCGCTGTCCGGCACCGTCGTGCCGAGCGGCAACAAGAATGCCGCTCTGCCGATCCTGGCCGCATGCCTTCTCACGGACGAGGAGGTCGTGCTCGAGAACGTGCCCGACATCCTCGACGTCCACGTCATGCTGGCGCTGCTCGACGACCTCGGGGTCAGCGTGCGCGACGAGGGCCCCAACGCCCTGGCCCTCCGTGCGGACCGCGTCCGCACGACGCACCTCGATCCCGACCTCTGCCGGCGCCTGCGCGCCTCGCTGCTGCTCGCGGGACCGCTGCTCGCCCGCTGCGGCGAGGTCGAGCTGCCGCTCGCCGGGGGCGACTTCATCGGCCGCCGCCGGGTGGACACCCACCTGCTGGCGTTCCGCGGCCTGGGCGCCGACTGTGAGGTCAACCGCAGCTACCGGCTGAGTCACCGCGGTCTGCGGGGCGCCGAGCTCTTCCTCGACGAGGCCTCGGTGACCGCCACCGAGAACGCGCTCATGGCCGCCGTGACCGCCACGGGGCGGACCGTCATCCTCAACGCCGCCGGCGAGCCGCACGTCCAGGACCTGGCGCGCTTCCTGGTGGAGCTGGGCGGGCGGATCGAGGGCATCGGGACGAACCGCCTGATCATCGACGGCGTCGACCGTCTGCACGGCGGCCGCTTCCGGATCGGGCCCGACTACATCGAGATCGGCTCCTTCATCGGGCTCGGCGCCATCACCGGATCCGACCTGACGATCACCGACGTGCGCCCGAGCGACATGCGCATGATCAACCTCACCTTCGAGCGCATGGGCATCCGCGTCGAGATGGAGGGCGACACGCTGCGCGTGCCGCCCGACCAGTCGCTGCGCGTGGTCTCCGACGAGGGCGACGCGATCCCGAAGATCGACGACGGCATCTGGCCCGCGTTCCCGGCCGACCTCACCAGCATCGCCACGGCCGTCGCCACGCAGACCCACGGCACGGTGATGATCTTCGAGAAGATGTTCGAGAACCGGCTCTTCTTCGTGGACAAGCTGGTGGCGATGGGCGCGCGGATCGTGCTCTGCGATCCCCACAGGGTCCTCGTGAGCGGTCCGGCGCAGCTGTACGGGGAGCGGCTGGAGAGCCCCGACATCCGCGCGGGCATGGCGATGTTGATCGCGAGCCTCGCCGCCGACGGCGTCAGCGTCATCGGGAACGTGGGCCAGATCGACCGCGGCTACGAGCGCATCGACCAGCGCCTGCGCGACCTCGGCGCCGACATCGAGCGTGTTCGTGAGTGAGTCGGGAAGCGGGCGCCCGGCCGTGACGGCCGCCGCCCTCCCCTCGGGGGGCAAGGACGTGCTGGCCGTGGAGGCCCGCGAGCTCCGCGGCGTCGAGGCCGCGCTGCGCGGCCGCTTCCAGGCGTTCGGGTACCGCGAGGTCATGACGCCCGTGCTGGAGTTCGCCGATGTCGTCGAGCGCGCCCAGGAGGGGCGGCTCCGCGACACCTTCCGCCTCTTCGACGGCGACGGCCGCGTGCTGGTGCTGCGGCCCGACCTCACGATCCCCGTGGCGCGCCTCGTGGCGACCCGGATGGCCGACCACCCGGGCCCGGTGCGGGTCTCGTACCTCGCGCGCGCCTTCCGGCCGCCCGCGCCCGGCCGCCCGCGCCCGTCCGAGCAGCGCCAGGCGGGCATCGAGCTGGTGGGGGAGGGCGGTCCGGGCGCCGATGCCGAGGCCCTGGGCCTTCTGGCCGACAGCCTGCGGGCGACCGGCCTCGAGGGGCTGCGGGTGGGCGTCGGCGACGTCTCGCTCACGGCGGCGGTGCTCGACGGCCTCGGCGTCGCCCCGTCCGTGCGCGACGATCTGAGCGCGGCCCTCGCCGCGCGCAACTTCGTCGAGTGGCGGCGCCTGGCGGCCCTGGCGCTCCCCGACGGGCCGGGGGCGGATCTGCTGCGCGATCTGCCGTCGCTGCGCGGCGGCCGCGAGGTGCTCGCGCGGATCGCGTCGGAGGTCCCCGCGGCGGCGGCCGCGTGCGAGCGCCTCGGCCGGATCCTCGACCTCCTCGCGGCCCACGGCGCGGCCGACGCGGTGATCCTCGACCTCGGCGTCCTGCGCGACTGGTCGTACTACTCGGGGATCGTGTTCGAGGCCTACGCGCCCGGGGTCGGCGCGCCGATCGCGATGGGAGGACGGTACGACGGTCTCGGCGCCCGCTTCGGCCGCGATCGGCCCGCCGTCGGCTTCGCGATCACGCTGGACCTCCTGCACCAGGCGCTGCTCGCCGCCGGGCCGGCCCCCGAGCCCGCCCGGACCGGGCTGGTGCTGACCGGGGGCCTGGACGCCGATCTGCCGGCCGCCGCGGTCCTGCGGTCGGCCGGCGTGGCCGTCGTCGCCCTGTCGGACGGGTCGCCGGACGCCGGCGCGCTCGCCGACGCCGAGGGCTGGCGCTGGGTCGCCCGCCGCTCGGGGGCCGGCTGGGCCGTCACCGACCGCGTGACCGGAGCCGAGCGCGAGTGCTCACGACTCGAGGATGTGGCGGCATGGCGGGACTGAGGATCTGCGTGCCCCTCGGGGCGCTCCTTCCGGGTTCGGTCGAGGTTCTGGAGGCCGCGGGCGTCGATGTGGCGCCCCTGCGCGACGCCGGCCGGCGGCTGATCCTGGAGAGCCCCACGGGCACGACCTTCATCACGACGCGGCCGAGCGACGTGCCGACGTACGTGGAGAGCGGGGCGGCCGACCTCGGGATCGTGGGCAAGGACGTCCTGCGCGAGCGCGACCCCGACGTCTACGAGATCCTCGACCTCGGCTTCGGCGGCTGCCGGATGGTCTACGCGACGCGCGAGGGCGTCGACCCGACCCCGGCCGCGCTCGAGCACCTCGGCGTCGTGCGCGTGGCGACGAAGTATCCGGTGTCGGCGACCCGGCACTTCACGGCCACGGGCCGCCAGGCCGAGGTCGTGAAGGTCAACGGCTCGGTCGAGCTCGCGCCGCTGGTCGGCCTGGCGCACGGCATCGTGGACCTCGTCGCCACGGGGCGGACGCTGCGTGAGAACGGCCTGGTGGAGCGCGAGGAGATCTTCGCCTCGTCGGCGCGCCTGATCGTCAACCGCGTCAGCCAGACCCTCAGGGCCGAGGAGCTCGATGAGCTGGTCGCCCGTATGCGCGGGGCCGGATCGTGAGCGTCGCGCCGCGTCGCGCGCGCCTGCGCGCGGGGGGTGTCCAGGTGCTCGCCCGCACGTTGCGCCCGGTGCTCGACGTCGCCGGTGTGGCGAGCGGCGTGACCGAGATCCTCGACGCCGTCCGCGACCGCGGCGACGACGCCCTGGTGGAGGGCGCCCGGCGTTTCGACTGCCCCGACTTCACGCACGACCGCCTGCGGGTGCCGCCGGCGACGCTCGCCCGCGCCGCCGCCGGGCTGGACGACCGTCTCCGCGTGGCGATCGGCGTCGCGGCCGCACAGGTGCGCCAGGTGGCCGAGGCGGTGCTGCCCGGCGACCACGACGTCAGCCTCCCCACCGGCCAGCGCATCCAGGTGCGCTCCGTGCCCGTGGACGCCGCCGGCTGCTACGTGCCGGGCGGGCGGGCCGCGTACCCCTCGAGCCTGATCATGGGCGTCGTACCCGCCCAGGTCGCCGGCGTCGGCCGCATCGTCGTCGTGAGCCCGCCCGGGCCCGACGGCCGTCCGGCCGAGTCCATCCTCGCGACGGCCGCCCTGCTCGGCGTGGAGGAGGTCTACGCGGCCGGCGGCGCCGCCGCCGTCGGGGCGCTCGCCTTCGGCACCGCCTCGATCGCGCCGGTGGCGGTGATCGTCGGTCCCGGCAGCCCCTGGGTCCAGGAGGCCAAGCGCCAGGTCGTCGGCACGGTCGGCATCGACGGCGTGGCCGGCCCGAGCGAGGTGATGATCATCGCCGACGCCACCTGCGCGCCGCGCGCGATCGCGCTGGACCTGCTCGCGCAGGCCGAGCACGGCGCCGACTCGCCCGCGGTGATGGTGAGCGACGACCCGCGCGTGGTGGACGCCGTGGCCGAGGAGCTGCGCGGCCTGCCCGACGCGATCGGGCCCATCACCCTGGTCGAGTGTGCTTCCATGCCCCTGGCGATCGAGCTGGCCGAGGCCTTCGCCCCCGAGCACCTGGAGATCGCCACCCGCGACGCCGGGGCGATCGCGTCGAGCATCACACGATCGGGGGCGGTGTTCATCGGACCCAACGGCGCGACCGCGTTCGGCGACTACGTCGCCGGCTCCAACCACGTCCTGCCCACCGGGGGCGCCGCGCGTCACGCGTCCGCGCTCGGGCCCACAACGTTCCTGCGGAGGATGTCCGTGGTCGACATGACCGACGACGCCGTCGAGGCTCTCACGCCGCACCTGGCCGCGCTCGCCGACGCCGAGGGGTTCGTCATGCACCGCCGCTCGGCCGAGGCCCGCCGGAGGGCGTCGTGAGCCGCGAGGCCTCGCGCAGCCGCACGACGGGCGAGACCGACGTGCGCGTGCGCGTCGACCTCGACGGCAGCGGCGCGTCGCGGATCTCGACGGGCGTCGGCTTCTTCGACCACATGCTCACCCTGCTCGCCCGCCACTCGCTGATCGACCTCGACGTCGAGGCGCGGGGCGACCTCGAGACGGGCAGCCACCACACCGTGGAGGACGTCGGCATCACGCTCGGCCAGGCGATCGGTGACGCGCTGGGGGACCGCGCGGGCATCGAGCGCTACGGCGCGGCCCTGATCCCGATGGACGAGGTCCTGGTGCAGGCCGCGGTCGACCTCTCCGGGCGCCCGTTCACCGCCATCGACGTGCCGCTCCCGACGACCGTCATCGGCGGTTTCGAGACCGAGCTGCTCGAGGAGTTCGTCCGGGGCCTCGCGAATCACGCCGGGCTGACCGTCCACCTGCGCCTACTCGTCCCCGGCAACGCCCACCACGTGATCGAGGGGTCGTTCAAGGCCCTCGCCCGCGCGCTGGCCCAGGCCGTGGCCCCCAATCCGCGGGTGACCGGCGTGCCGTCCACCAAGGGGAGCCTGTGAGGCCCGTCGTCGCCGTGCTCGACTACGAGATGAGCAACCTGCGCAGTGCGTGCAAGGCCTTGGAGCACGTCGGCGCCGACGTGCACGTGGTCCGCGACCCCGCGGAGCTCAGGACGCCCGACGCCGTGGTGCTGCCCGGTGTCGGCCACTTCGGCGAGGCGATGCGCCGCATCCGCGCGAGCCGGCTCGACACGGTCGTGCACGAGGCCGCCGGCCGCGGCCTGCCGGTCCTCGGGATCTGCCTCGGCCTGCAGCTGCTCTTCGACGAGAGCGAGGAGAGCCCCGGGGCGACCGGTCTCGGGCTGCTGCCGGGGTCCGTGCGCCGGCTGCGCACCGAGCGCAAGCTGCCGCACATCGGCTGGAGCCGGGTGCGCTGGCAGCCGGGCTCGGTCCTCGCGCCCGCGGCGGAGGACGACGCCTCCTCGACCTACTACTTCGTCCACACGTTCGGGTGCGAGCCCGAGGACCCGGATCTCGTGGTCGGGCGCGCCGAGCACGGCGTCGGCTTCTGCGCCGCCGCCGGCCGCGGCGATGTGATGGGCGTCCAGTTCCACCCCGAGAAGTCGAGCGCGGCGGGCCTCGGCCTGCTGGGCCGCTGGGTGGCGGGCGTCGCCGTCGGTGACGCGCGGGCCTCCGTCTCGTGATCACCCTCTATCCGGCCATCGACCTGCAGGGCGGCCAGGCCGTGCGCCTGCGCCAGGGCGACTTCGACCAGTCGACCGCCTTCAGCGACGACCCCGTCGACCAGGCCAGGCGCTTCGCCGATGACGGGGCCCTCTCGCTGCACGTCGTGGACCTCGACGGGGCGCGCGCCGGGGAGCCGGTGCACGCGGCCCTGGTGGCCAGCATCGCCGCGGCCTTCCCGGGCACCGTCCACCTCGGCGGCGGGCTGCGCTCGCGCCCCGCGATCGAGACCGCCCTGGCGACGGGTGTGAACCGGGTCGTGCTCGGAACCGCCGTGATCGACGACCACGACCTGCTGGCGTGGGCGATCGACCGGCTCGGCGACGGCCTCGTCGTGGCGCTCGACGCGCGCCAGGGCAAGGTGGCCACCCACGGCTGGACCCAGGTCAGCGACCGCGACGCGGTCGAGGTGGCGACCGGGCTCGTCTCGATGGGCGTCCGCCGCCTGGCCTACACCGACATCAACCGCGACGGCACCCTGGGCGGGCCGAACCTGGCCGCCATGCGCCGGCTGGCCGAGGCCGCCCCGCCGCTGCGCCTGATCGCGTCGGGCGGGATCTCGTCGCTCGACGACCTGCGCCGCCTGCGCGACCTCGGCATCGCGAACCTCGACGGGGTGATCGTCGGGCGGGCGCTCTACGAGGGGCGCTTCACGATCGGCGAGGCGCTGCGGGTGCTGGACGACGGCGGATGATCCGCGTCATCCCGTGCCTCGACGTCAACGAGGGCCGCGTCGTGAAGGGCGTCAACTTCGTCGGGCTCCGCGACGCCGGCGACCCCGTGGAGCTCGCGGCGCGCTACGACGCCGAGGGCGCCGACGAGCTGGTCTTCCTCGACATCACGGCGAGCCACGAGGGCCGTGGGACGATCGTCGAGCTGGCCCGGCGCACGGCCGAGGAGGTCTTCATCCCGTTCACGATCGGAGGCGGCCTGCGCTCGGAGGACGACATCCGGGCGGTGCTCGCCGCGGGCGCCGACAAGGTGTCGCTCAACTCGGCCGCGGTGCGCGACGCGAGCCTCATCGAGCGGGCCTCGGCCCGCTTCGGCGCGCAGTGCATCGTCGTCGCCATCGACGCCAAGCGGCGCAGCGACGGCACCGGCTGGGAGGTCTTCCTCAACGGGGGCCGGCTGCCGACGGGCCTCGAGGCCGTCGCATGGGCGGCGGAGGCGGCCGCCCGGGGTGCGGGGGAGCTGCTGGTCACGAGCATGGATCGCGACGGCACCAAGGACGGCTTCGACGTGGAGCTCCTGTCGGCCGTCGCCGACGCGGCACCCGTCCCGGTGATCGCGTCGGGCGGCGCGGGGCGCCTCGACCACTTCGCCGCCGCCGTGACCGCCGGCCGCGCCGACGCGGTGCTCGCGGCGTCGGTGTTCCACGACGGGGTCTACTCGATCTCGGAGGTCAAGGCGGCGATGGCCGACGCGGGTGTGCCGGTCCGCAAGTAGGCTGACCGCATGAAGATGATCCGCACCGAGGCCGCGCCCGCCCCCGTCGCCGGCGCGCCGTACAGTCAGGCCGTCGCCGCGGGTCCCGGTGAGATGGTCTTCGTCTCGGGCCAGCTCGGCATCGATCCGGGCACCGGAGGCCTGGTGGGGGAGGGTGTGCGTGAGCAGGCCATGGTCGCCCTGCGCCACATCGCGACGATTCTCGCCGCCGCGGGGGCCCGCATGGAGGACATCGCCAAGACCACCGTCTATCTGACCGACTTCGCCGGCGACTTCCCCGCGATGAACGAGGTCTACGCCGCGGCCTTCGCCGGCCACGCGCCCGCGCGTGCCACGGTGGGCGTCGCCGCCCTGCCGCTGGGCGCATGCGTCGAGATCGAGGCTGTCGCCGTCATCCCGGCCGCCTGAGCGCGTGGCCGGGGCTACTCAGACCAGGTGCGTCGCTCGAGGAGGCTGTCGAGGGCGATCCGGTCGAGGTAGTCGGGCGCCTCGCTGATCGGGCGGGTCTCGTTGCCCGGCGTCTGCACCCAGGCCTTGAAGCGCGCGTCGGCGGCGTCGAACGCCTCCTGGAGTTCCGTGAGCGTCAGGTGCTCGAACCGCTCGAACCGCTCCAGCAGCTCGTCCGCCACGGGGGCGACGGCCGCCAGCTTGCGGGAGACGGGATCGTAGGCCACGTCGTGGATCCTAGTCGCGCGCGCGCCATCGTGGCGGCGCATCCGCTGGTCGAGCGGGTGACACCCGTCCTGAGCGGTGATGTGAGCGCCGTCGGCGGCGTCGTCCGCGACGCCCTCGCGGGCCTGTCCCACGGCCCGGACCTCGACCTCGTGGTGGAGGGCGACGCCGTCGCCGAGGCCGCCGGCATCGCCCGGGCGCTCGGCGTCCGCGTCGTCGCCCACCCGCGCTTCGGGACGGCCCACATCGAGCTCCCGCACGGAGGCCACGTCGACCTGGTGAG